>ERZ857922.2026-NODE-2026-length-22108-cov-3.115494_pt1 | contig 22108 bp, 11 predicted proteins | sample MGYA00519579_ERZ857922 | MGnify/ENA primary metagenome ERZ857922 (study PRJEB31778, sample SAMEA3449375) | human gut metagenome | biome: human gut; feature: human-associated habitat; material: faeces | place: United Kingdom | collected 2010/2012 ... | reverse complement strand
TCGAATATCAGCAGCTCATCGACGAGATGGATCAGATCACGGATTCTGCGGAGTTCAACGGCATACCCCTGTTCGAAAAGCACCTCCCGGAATACGAAAATGACGCGGGAAGCCTTACCCACGAGGGCTGGGTCACTATAGACGGCACAAACTCCCCGCTTATAATCGGCGTCAGCAAGGACGGCGCGGACTATGAACGCACGGTCAATATCCCCGCGGGGACCTACACGGTCGAGGAGATCGCCGACAAGATAGACGACGAACTGTGGGAGCAGGATCTTTCGCTCATAGTCGGCGTCAACGAGGACAAGCAGCTCACCATGCAGTGCGAGGGCGGGAAGATAAACTACATAGCCGGAAACGGCGCGTCGCTGTTCTATGATAAGGTCACGGGCAATTCCAACGGCTACCTGCTTGGCGTTACTAATTTCGGGGACCCGGGCAACAGGCTGGATATAAAGCCGGGCAAGAATGACGTTATCGAGTTCCGGCTGGGCAATACCGACGACACGAAATATTCCATAAAGATAGATCAGGGAAAGTATACCCGCGATGAGCTTGTCGCGAAGATGAACGAGAAATTCCAGAACGCCGGGCTCCCCTGCAAGATGGAAGCGGTCGCGGAAACCGTCAGCGGCAGAAACGTCATCGGAATAAAGAGCGATATGACCATGACCGGACTTTCCGGCAACTTCCTGATGATAGACCACATCAGTTCTCCTATCTACGATATCTGCAAATACAGCGACCTTGTGAACAGCGAAGCGGTGCTGACCGGAACGCGGCAGATTCCGGCAGGGCAGGAGATAGAGCGCGGCAGGAACGACTATTTCGTACTTGACGCAGGCTGGTACGACAGCGACGGAAAACCCCATCAGGAGAAGCTGCGCATTGACCTGCTCGACCCGGGCGAGGATCTCCGCACCTACTCCAGCGCGGACGCCATCGCCGACCGCATACGCGAAAAGCTCGCGGAGTACGGCTGCCCTATAGAGGTCAAAACGGTGAACGGCGCGCTCAGGCTCAGCACGCTCCAGTACGGCAGCGAGTGCCGTGTGAAGCTGGACAAGACGGACGTACCGAGCGGCTATATGGTGTACGACCTCTTCGACAACGCGGCGCTGTCTGTGCTGAAACCCGGAAAGGAGCGCTCGGAGTACACTCCCTCTTCGCTGAAGTGCTGCAAGAAGCTTGACGCAGGCATAGTCATACCCCAAAACATGAACACCCTCGCGTTCAAGATAACCACCGACCCGGCCGGAACCATTGCCGGCGGCGACCTGACTTTCGACATACCCGCGGGGACTTATTCCCGCTCACAGCTCCAGACGAAGCTCAACGACCTGTTCGCCGCGAATTATCCGCAGCTTAAGGACAAGCTGTATTTCACTGTTGGCGACACGCTTTCCGTCAGCGCTAACGGCTCTGACGGCTGGGAGATAACCGGCATACAGTCCTATAAGGATATAACGAAAAGCCCCGCGAACAGATATCTTGTAGACGGCACGAATTACTACGACAATATAGACGGCTCCCGACCCTCCGACCAGGAGCAGACCCTGGTATCCTACACCAACACCGACCCATCTGGAAAGAGCACGGTAAGCCGCACGGCGGGCGAATCCATTCCGGCGGTGGAGTATAAGGACGGGTACGTTTCTTCCACGCAGCAGCAGTCGGACAAGCTGCTTTCATACGGAAACGCTTCCCCCAGCAGCACCCCAGGCACTACCTACAGGGATCCCGGCCATGAAAGCGAACTCGGAAGCGAACACACTCATCACACCCCCGCCTACAGCACGCTGAACAACGTTCTCACACAGTTCACCGAAGCGGGAACTTCGCTGCGGGACACCACGCTCAGCTTCGACCTTACCGACAAGGACGGCAGGAAAAACTCCTACTCCGTCACGATACCAAAGGGTTCCACGGCGGAACAGGCTGTCGGGAAAATAAACAGGGAGCTGAAAGATGTTGTCTCCGCTTCGGCGGACGGCAGCAGCCTGAAGCTGAAATCTGAGGCTAAGGGCGAAGATGTTGAGTTCAGCAATTTCTCCGGCAATATGATGCAGTACGCGAAGAAAAGCAGCCTTGCCGGGAGATCCGGCGCGGTCATTGACGGCGATACTGTATACGTTCCGTCTACGCTCACACTCAGCAAGGCTTCCTCGCATATCCCGCTCACCGTGGACAGCACCAGCGACCGGCTGGCGTTCACCCTCGGCGGCAAAAGCTATGACCTCAGGCTGGAAAACCGCGCTTACGGCAGCCTTTCCGACCTCGCCGCTGAGATAAACGCGAAGATGGCGGCGGCAAACGGCGGTTCAACAGCCGGGGTGAAGGTCAGCGGGGACTCGCTTGTTTTCACCGGCGCGCCGAAGGACGCAGGCGGAAGCAGCTTCTCAGCCTCCAGCACCTGCCCGCTGAACAAGCAGAAAATAACCCACGACGTTATAAATTCGCCCTATTATAATCCGGCGACAGGTAACGCGGAGACCCCGGCGAAGATAACGCTTTCCTCGGTGGACAGCCACCTGCCGCTCACCATCGACAGCTCCGGCAGCAGCAATAACTACATCACGATAGACTACACCTACCCCAAAAACAGCACGGTATCCGGAATCATCACCAACAGACTCACGATCATGATCCCCGATGGAACGTACACCAGCGGGGCGGACCTCGCCAGCGCCATAAACTCCGCGATAGACATGGACGCTTCGCTCAAAGGGAAGATAACCGCGGACTATGGCAGCGGCGGGCTGACGTTTACGTCCGTTCAGCGCGGAAAGGGCTGCAGCTTCAGCAATCTTACCACTACGTCAAACATTGAGAAATACAAGAAGACCAACACAGCCGCAGGCGGAACAGCCTTTCCGGGCGAGAACAAGCTGAAATTCCCGGCTTATATCAGGAACAGCAAGTTCTCCACGCTTTTCGGCGGCGACGGCGTTGAGATAAACGACCTTAACGATACCGTGTCCATAAACGTCAACGGAACGGACTATAAGTTCAAGCTCACGCACGGCTCTTACAGCGGCAGCGACGGGCAGAACAGACTTGCCGGCCAGATAAGGGACGGTTTAAACGGCTCCGGCGTGACGGTGGACGCCAGCGGTTCAGAGCTGAAGCTCACCACCTCGAATGTCGGCGCGGGGGCTTCCGTTTCGCTGAACGCTGACAATACCTCGCCGATTTTCAAGCGCGCGGAGACCTGCAATTCCCCCAGGCCAACCGACAGGAAATATACCCCGGCGTATATAATCGGCAGAGCGACAGTCGGCAATATCGAGATAAAGGACTATTTCAGCGAGATGACGTTCGACTACGCCAACAACGGACTCAGCCAGACCCTCACCGTGTCCGTCCCAGAGGGAAGCTACACCGCCGACACTCTCGCCGCCGCCATACAAGCCAGCATTGACGGGCAGATAGGCGCAGGTCAGCTTGAGGTCGGGGTTTCATCAGGGAAGCTGTCGATAACCGCGAAAGTGGTCGGCGGCGACCAGAGAATGGGGAATTTCTCCGGCAGGCTGTTCAACAGGGTGTTCCAGGACGTGAACTATACCCGGCTGAATCCCCATACCGAAAAAGCGGGCACGACCGCAGGCTCTGCGATGTCCTATATCATCGGCAGGAATACGATCCAGCCGGAAACGGCGGACGAGATAAAGAGCGGGAAGAACGTGCTGATATATGCCGGGCTTAACGACGAGCTGAAATTCGATTTCACCTATCAGGGGCATACCTACGAAGTCGGGTTCAATATCCCGGAAGGGTCGTACTATCCCGACGAGATAGCCGCCGCGATACAGACCGCCGGGCGCGAGGCGATGGGTAAGATGACCGATGTCAACGGCGACCCGCTCCCCGCTGAGAATTTCCACGCAACGATAGGTCTGAGCGCGATAGGAGTAAGCGAAAATTCAACGGGTATCGACAATTCCGACAAGCTGATACTCAGCTATATCGTCCCGGACAACGGAACGGTGAAGCAGGTGGACGCGATAATAGACGGCGTGCGCGGAAACTCGGCGTACAGGCTTTTCTATGACGCCACCCAGTCGCCGAGGCCGTCGAGGATAATCGGAAAATCCGACCTTTCCGGCGGCGTGACGATAATCTCCGGGCAGAACGACGAGCTTACGTTCGAGCTGGACGGCGTTCCGCTGACGGTGAAGATACCTGCGGGGACTTACGATTCCCGTTCGGTATCCGAGGCGCTGAACAAGGAGCTGGAGGCGATACCCTGTCTTGTCCGGGCGGTGGACAACAACGGAAATCTGATGTTCTACACCACGGAAAACGGCGCGTACGACATAGACAAGTTCGCCGGGAGCGCTTCTGACGAGCTGTTCTACGGCGCGGACAAGCGCGACGACGACAACGAGATAGGCATACATTACGGCAGGCGCACGAACAGCTACATCTGGTACGACAAGACGCGCGCGGACGAACACCTCATGCGTATCAACACCACCGGCGTGACTACGGTCGACCGCGCGCTGAAAGCGATAAGCCGCCTTGATTACGCCAACGACTACCTGTCTAAGTGGCGTGCGGTCTCCGGCGCGCAGCGCAACCGTTCCGAGCACGCGTACAGCGTCAACGCTGCCACGGTGGAGAACCTTGAGAGCGCGGAATCCGGCATTCGCGACGCGGATATTGCGGAGGAGGTAAAAGCCGACGCCAAGCAGAAGCTCATAATGCAGGCGCAGGGGTACATCATGTCAAAGCAGAAGGAGAACAGCCAGTCTGTTCTGGATATCATGGCGTGACGGAGGAATGCTGCGCAGTTCCGGCGAACCACACCCGCGCAGCAATGCCGATTTCCAACGGTATCCACAAAACCAGTTCACAAAACCGGATATAAATGAATCCGCTCCCGGAGCCAGTTCAGGCAATGGGAGCGGCTTTTATCTGATATGAACAGCATGATATCAGGCTGTGCATTCGGAAGCAACCGTTGAACAGATTACAGATTCACAAGCAAACCGCCCCGAGCCAAAAGCCCGGGGCGGTTTCCGCATATCAAAAAATCCAGGAAGCGTTTATTATCCGACTGCCCTTCTGAGGACAGCCGCCGCGTCGGAAGCGTTGACCGTTCCGTCGCCGTTGATGTCGGCCGCCGCGAGGTTTGCGCCTGCGGAAATTCCGACTGCGTACTTCAGTATCTCGGAGGCGTCGAGCGCGTTCAGGATACCGTCGTTGTTCATGTCGCCGGGAAGCGCGCTGAGTTCGCTCAGCATTACGGCGTAGCCGCCCTTGCCGTCAATGCCGGGGACTGTCGACTTTCCGGTGCTGTCGAGCTTTGCACAGCCCATGAATACCAGCTTTCCGTCCACCGACTTGTACAGGTTCGCGAACCTGCCCGCAAAATCAGCCTTGAAGCATACTGCAATGCCTGCGGGGATATCCGCGCTGCTTACCGTGAACTGAACGCCCTCTGTTCCGGCAAGTCCGCCGGTCTTGAGCTTCCGGGTCGGGATAAGCGTGAGGTCTGTCGAAGCCGCGTTCTTTATCTGTGCGCCGTCTATTACCCAGCTCTTTACGCTGTCGACGACGAAGGTCGCTTTGATTTTCTTATCGGCTATCTGCTTCATCACCTCTGCGGGAACTGTGTAGTTTCCGTTCAGGCTGATGGTCACGGCACCGCCCTCTGCAAGCCTGGCTATTGAACCTGCGATGTCTGCCCAGCTTGTTTCCTTGCCGTTGAAAGCAGGCTTGGTTTCCTCCGTCTTAGCGGAGGACGGTCTTGACGAACCGCCGGAAGAACCACTGGAAGAGCCTCCCGAAGAACCGCCGGAAGTACCGGACTTCTTGGTGAACACAGCAGTTACGATGTCGCTTGCAGCCGCGTCAGCGCTTACCGCGAACGCCTTTACTGCCGCGGAAGCGGTCAGCGTGAAGCCGCCGGAGTACTTCGTGGAATCCGCTGTAGGTGTGGAGCCGTCCGTGGTGTAGTAGATCACCGCGTCCGGAGCTGCGCAGGTGATGGTAACGATCTGCGAGCTTGTGAACGTGCCGCCGTTCGGGGAGATCACCGGAGCCGCGGTCTTTTCAGCCTTGAAAGTTTCTTCTTCCATTATGTAGCCGCAGATGGTGCACTCCCTGTAGCGGTGGCCGTCCTCGGCAGCCGCTGCCTCGACATCGGTTATCCAGTCGCCGGCGATATGTGATTCAGGCTCGGTGGTCTTTCCGCAGGCGCACTCGTGCCAGTGACCGGACTTATCGTTAGCCCAGCTCTCGCTGAATACGCAGGTGTGCTCCTCGTCAGCCACGAACGCATATACGCTGAAGTGCTCGAGGTATACAACGTAGCTGTCCTCCCTCTGCTTGCCAGGGATAAGCTCCTTTGTGCCGTCGTCAAGCAGGCGGTAGCAGTAGAACGTCTTGCCGCGGTGCCCCTTCGGTATCGGGATAACTACCTCGACAAGCCCGTCGTAGCCGTTGGAGTAGTCCTTGTCGCCGTTTATCAGCGTGAGGTCGAGCAGGCTGTACTTCTTGTTAGCGGAAATTTCAGTTCCGAGAGCTTCCTCCGCGCGCTTTATGCCCTCCTCGTCGTATATCTCCCTCGCCTTTACCTTTACCTTGCTGAGGTCAAGACCTACGCCCGCTTCGCTCTTGTCCTTCATGTTGAATGCGGGGGTCGCGATTATCGTGGTTATCTTTTCGTCCTCGGGAGTATCGGGGTTGGTTTCTACCTCGCTCTCCTTGGCGTTGTCCTTGTCGAAGGGCTTGTTGTCCTCGCTCGCCTCGCCTATGCAGATGAACGGGATATCGTGCCTTATAGCGTAGAAGTTCACTGCGGAATCCTTGTAGCCGCGCAGGCTGAAGCCGCTCATCTTCTGGTCGGCGTAAGCGAAGCCGAACGCCTGATTGCCGATGTTCGTCACGGACTGCGGAACAGTCAGCGTCTTTATGCCGTCGCAGCCTCGGAACGCCCAGTAGCCGACGTAGTTCACGCCGTCGCGGATAGCAACGTCGGTCAGCTTGCTGCACTCTGCGAACGCCTCGAAGCCGATGAAGTCAAGGTTGCCGAGTATCGTTACGGAATCCAGCCCCAGCGCGCCGTAGAACGCCGCGTCGCCGATGTGGTTCACGGTAGCGGGGACGGTGTATCCGCCCTGGATACCGCCGGGGTACGCCACGAGCTCCTTCATATCCTTAGTGAACAGCACGCCGTTCACGGATACGTAATTCTTGTTAGCCGGGTCGCAGGTTATGGACGTCATAGAGCTGTTCTGTGCGAACGCGCCGCCATTTATCCGGGTCACGTTCGCAGGGACGTTGATAGTCTTAAGCTTGGAGCAGCGCTCAAACGCCCAGCTGTCGATGAACTCCAGGGAATCCGGCAGGGTGACGGTTTCCAGATTTTCGCAGGTGTTGAAGCTGTACCAGTAAAGCGTGGTCACTCCCTCGGGGATAACGAGGTCGGTTATAACGTTGTTTCCGGTGAACGCGTTCATTCCGATGGCGCTGACCTTTTTGCCCTCCAGCTCCGCCGGTATCTCCAGCTTTGGGGTTACGATATTACCGCCGGTGATGGTGACTGTTCCGTCGTCATTCTCGGAGTAGGCGTACATGTTCTTATCGCTGACAGTGACGCCGTAATCGTAATCCACGCTGCCGAGCAGCTTTCTGGTTTCGTCGGCGTATACTGCGTAGACGTCGAGCTGGTATCTGCCCGGCTTATATCCGTTCAGCGACATCGCCAGCTTGAAGCCCATGGAATTGTTGGCAATACAGTTATCAAGCAGGCTGTCGCCGCAGAATATCTCGTAGTGGTCTGCACCGACAACGGCGTCCCAAAGGATCATATCGTCCACAAGGAATATTCTGATATCGTTCTGATTTATGACGACGACGTTGCCTGCCTTGAGTCCGAGCCTTTCTACAGAGTTGCCACTTATAGTCATCCGGAAACTCAGCTCCTTGACGACATCGCTGTCGTGGACGTTCTTCAGCGCGTCGCTGAACGTCATTTCATTCGAGCAGTAAGAGGCGTTCCATACCCAGTTGTCGCCTGTCATGATCGCGACAGTTGGGACGAGGTCGTCTGCGGTCAGACCCTCCACGGTGGATTCCCTTAGTTCGAATCCGCCGACCCTGACGCCGCGGTAGAGATTCTTGAGCTGACCCGCCGTAGTTTCACCTATCGTAACTCCGGGGAGCGATAAGTAGGTCGTGAAGGTGCAGACCAGACTGGTGCCTTCCTCGTTCTGGATCTCCTCCACTTCAGCGCGGAGAGGACCGCCGCGCATGGTGTATTCGTAGTAGTCAAGCTCCCTGCCGTCCGGATTCACGACAAAGCTGTCGCCGATTTTAAGCCCCAGCTTTGCGAACGAGTCGTCCTGCACGGAAATGGAGAATGCGATGGACTGCACGATATCGTCGTCCGCAACGTCCGCAAGGTCGCTGCTGAAGTTCATCTCCGTCGTGTTGTATACCGCTTTCCAGTTCCAGTCTGAGCCGGTCATGAGTACGATGGTGGGAACGAGGTCGGTTTCCGTCATTCCCTCGACTGTGGAGCCCTTGAATTCGTAGCCCTCCACCTTTATCCCATCGTAGAGCGCTTTCAACTCGCCGAACGTGGTAACTCCCTTGGTCACGCCGGGAATCTCGAAATCGCTGCTGTAGGCGCAGGACATTCCGCTGCTGTTTTCCCATGTCGCCTCGGTGACGGTCATCGTGATAGGACCGCCCGGCTCGGTGTGGGTGTAATAGGACAAGCCGCTGCCGTCGGAGTTCAGGTATATCCTGTCCCCGAGCTTCATTCCCAGGCGGGACACAGCGCCGCCGTCTATGTAGATGTGGAACGACAGGCTCTGTACGACCTTGCTGTCGTTGTCTGCGGGCATGTCTGCGAAATCGAGGGTATCCTTGTCCGTTACGGCGTACCAGCCGTCATACGAGTTGGAATCCGTACCGCTGAGCACTGATATCGAGGTGTGGATATCTTCCGCAGTCAGCCCTTCCAGGCTCGAATTACTGAATTCGAATCCGTTCACCGTCAGCCCGGAATACAGCCTGCGCAGTTCCGCGACAGTGGTCACTCCGTTGGTAACGCCGTCTGCCGGGAAGCGGGTCACTACCTCGCACTTGAGCGAGCCGTCGTCGGCGCTCTGCACCGCCATCGCTACCGGCGACTGACTGAACTCATACCGGAACTCCGTCAGCGCCGCATATGCGTGTGAATACGCGGAGAACTGCGCCGGCAGGTCTGAAAGCGATGTTGAAACAAGGACAGCCGCCGCGCATACAGCGGATATTGCTCGTTTCAGGTTCATTGAAATTCCTCCTTTTACAGGCGCAAAGCCTTATCTTTTTTCTCTATGATTATAATATATTCCGCAGAAAAATAATGCGAAGATGTAATAAAATGCAGAAAATATGTAACGAAATGCGACACTTGACAAGAACGAAAATTTCATATATAATTATCTCATCTCATGAAACGGAGGGATCAGCATGAACTATCTGATATGCGACGACGAGCCGGCGGCTGCCGAATCGCTGAAAGCCAAAATAGCCGAGCTTGAACCGGACTCGTCGGTAAGGATATTCACAACGCTCCAGGCGCTGCTGTTCAACATCGAGGACTTCGCCGACCGCATAGACGGTGTGTTCATGGATATCAAACTGCGCAATGCAAACGGGATATCCGGCGCGGCGCGGCTGCTGGCTTCCCACCCGGAGATAAAGCTGGTGTACATCACCGGCTACGCCAGCGAGTATATCCAGGAACTGTACTGCGTTGATTCCAAAGCGCTCCCGGCGGCGATACTCACGAAGCCGATAGAGATGAAGTACCTCCGGAACGCGCTCAGCAAGATACACGAGCGCGAAAAGCAGGCGGAGCTCCTCCCGATAAAGAACGGCGGCACGGTGACATACCTCAGCACCGCGGAGATAATCTCCATCGTCAGCGACAAGCGCAAGCTGATAATCAGACACCAGGGCGGGTGCGTCGAAATATACGGCAGACTGTCGGATTACCGCGAGAAGCTGCCTGCCAGCTTCGCCCAGTGCCACAAGAGCTGCATAGTGAATCTGAACCGCATAAACCGCATAGTGAACTGGGCGAGCATTGAGATGTCCGACGGCAGCGTGCTGCCGATAAGCCGCACATACAAGGACGGCATAAAAACGGCGGTAACGCTTATCAATTCTTGATGGAGGGCATATGGAACGATACCTGCTTGAAACCTGCTACCTGCTTACCAGAGACCTTTACCAGATATTCATCACCTTCTTCGCGATGTCGTTCATGCTGAAGCCCAGGTACCACCGTGCCATCTGCGTATCTGCTTCGGTTCTGTACAGCTTCGCTTCGGAGCAGCTCTTATTAGACGGCCCACCGCTGCTGCACGGCGTCGGGATCGCGCTGTCGTTTTTCCTGCCGGCGCTGTTCTTGTATAAGGACAAGCTGATGTACCGTCTGTTCGCCGCCGGATTTCTCGCGGCTGGATCCATCATCATGGACGTCTGCGTTTCAGGCTTCGTCATGCTGATAGACGTAAACCTGCTCGTTTCGCTGAAGACATTCCATACATGGGATACAATAATCATGATAATCGCGATGAATTTCTTCTTCACCGGAGGGTTTCTGCTCATCATGTCGGTGTGGAACCACTTCTTCAAAAAATCCCATGTGAAGTCGCTGGGGCTGTTCGTGATGTTCCCGGTGAGCCAGTTTTTCTTCTTCTGCGCGTGCGCCTACCAGACTTGGACGGGCGAGCGCCTCGACCTTATAAGCAACCCGTTCATCATAATCGCGGTGGTGCTGTCGATAGCCGCGGATATCCTGATGTACCGCGCCCTCATGCAGAACACCAGAACACAGGAGCTGACCCAGAAGCTCAACGACATGCAGCATGAAATGGATATGCAGCTCCAGTACTACGACGGCCTCGCCGACAAAATGCGGGAGATACGCGAATACCGCCACGACATCAACAACCTTATCGAGGTCACGGAGTCCCTGCTGCGCAGAAAGACCACCTCGGAGGACGGCAGAATGCTCCTGGAGGAGCTGAAGGAAAAGACCGCCAACGCGAAAATGCCGGTGTTCAGCGGCAACCCCACCGTCAACGCCATACTCTACCACAAGCAGCAGACCGCAAAGGAGCTGGGCGCGGAGTTCCGGGTGAACATACCGATGAGCGAGGACTTCCCGTTCGAGCGTTCGGATATCTGCTCGGTGTTCGCGAACCTGCTGGATAACGCGATACGGGAGGTCTCCGGCGCTGCGGAAGGCTTCATAGAGGTCGGCGCCAGCCGCAGCATGGGGCTGCTTCTCATCGAGGTCAGGAACAGCACCTCAAAGGTGCTGAACTCCGAAAAGGGGAAGCCCGCCTCGGATAAATCCGAGCCGCAGAAGCACGGGCTTGGTCTGGAGATAGTCGGCAACATCGCCGGGAAGTACGACGGGAAGTTCCTGCTCACCGCTGAAAATGGAACAGCCCGCGCCATCGTCTCCCTCCCTATCCCGGAATCTGCCACTGTTTCTCCAAATGACCCGCCCGCCCAGATCTCCGGTCCCTCCCGTATGAAATCTACAGCGCCCCTGTGATTTCACATAACAAATAACCTCCCCCGAGCCTGAGGCTCGGGGGAGGTTTGAGACCGTCGAAAAAGTCATTAAAGTGACTTTTCTGCCGAACATCCCAGCCGCGCGCACGTCTTGGCGGCTTTGCCACCAACCCGCACACTTGCTGGGATAGAAGTGTTTTTTGCCTCGGCAGAGCTGAGGCAAAAAACGGATTACAAACGCCTGCTTCGCAGGCAAAATTGACTTTTTCGACAAGCTGACCCGGCGCCATCTCGGTGCCGGGTCGTTTTTTACAGTTTTTTCAGCGCGGCGGTTATCTCAGCCTCAACGTCGTCCTTCAGCGAGCGTATACGCACAAGGCGGCCGCCGAAGATCGCGTTCTTCAGCGCGTCGTTCTTCTTTGCGCGCTCGGATTCGTGGCTGCGGTCGTCAAGCTCTATCATCAGCACGATGTTCATGTCGTAGTCGCACAGCAGGAAGTCCACGTGCTTCGAGCGTATCTTGTTGAACCACTTCTGCCAGTCCTTCGTGCCCTTCTTTATCGACACGATGTCCGCTACGCGCACCTTCGGGCATATCTGAAGCTCCAGCTTGTCCGCGATGGGCTTCAGAATGCGGTAGAACGCCCGCTCGCGCTCTGTCAGTATAGTTTCGTTCAGCTCGTAGGGGAGCTTCTCGTGCAGCCGTATGTATATCCATATCAGTATGGCAAGGGCGACTATACCAAGCCCCAGCCACAAAACCCAGTTATTCAGATTTATTTCTGACCAGTTCATGCAGTACCTCCGGAACGATGTAAAATAGAATTATACCACATTCGCCGGGGCATGTCAAGTGATTTTCCGGGTCAGTTTACTTCAGGACGCGGGGTATTTCGCTGTAGGCGTACCTCGACCAGAGATACCAGTTGTCCCCGTCGCCGTACATAAGCCAGCACGCCTTCGGAAATCCTCCGTTTGGCAGGCTGTACCAGACATCCGGATCAAGCTGACCTATTGCCATGTCGTCAATGTACCCCTCCCCGCGGAACTCTGCGTTGATGTCCACCAGCCACGATTCCCAGGACATTTCCCAGGTCTGGAGGCTGTCCCAGGGAGACAGCGCGCAGCCGTCCTCCCCCGCCGGAGCCTCCATGGCGCGCCCGAGTATCTCCGAGGTTACGCCGCGATACTCCAGCACGGTGAAGCTGCGGTTCGTATCCTCTCCGGTAAGGAAATCAAGGTACTTTTCCGTGAGTATATCAAGCGCCTCCTGCTGCGGGAGCGAGCCGTCGCAGCTTACCACCGCCGGGCATGTCGAGATAGTGTACTCCCCGGAGAGCTGCTCCGGCGGGAGCGTGAATCCTGCGCCCGGAGTGAGCATGCAGCGCTCATCGGTGTGACCCAGCGGGCTGAGATAGAATCCGTCCTGCTCGCCGCGCCTGCCGATGGTGTAGTACTCGCAGCCGGCGGCGCTGTCGGCGGAAAATCCGTTTATGCCGTAGTATGTCTGCGGCATGGAGGTATACCCTGCCTGCTCCTGCGGATTCGCAGGGTCGAATTCAAACGTGCCGTCCGGGGCGGCTAGGGTCTGCGGAGCTTCGGTTATATCCTGCTCCACGCCGCTGACTGTCAGCCCTATGTACATGCGGGTGCAGTATATCTTCCCGCAGTCGGAATACGCGTCGTCGGCGAGCAGCCACACGCATACGTCGTCCAGGGCGTAGGGGCTGAGGGTCATTTTTACGCTGCCCTCTCCCTTTGCTGGAACCTCTGACAGCTCCAGCTCCGGATAATCCGAGCGGTTCCAGGGCGCTTCGTAGTCCGTGACTCCCAGCATTTCCGCAATAGTCGGGGAGGATCCTGGAGCGTCAGCGGAACCTGACTGCTCCGCGGTTGTCTGCGCATGTGCGTTGTCCTCCGCCGGTGAATCAGCGCCGGTCTGCGGTGAACCGCTGCACCCGGTCAGAAGCGCCGCAGCGACTAGTAATGTTATGAGTTTCGTATTTTTCATATGATCACCCTCCTTGCCTTTAATGACAGCCACACGGAATAAAGGTTACATCAGCGCCGTGAAATTCACCGAAAAAACCACTCCGGCGAAGAACGACGCCAGATTCGCGCAGATGGCGTAGAAAACCGCCCGCACCTTGCCATTTTGACGGCTGTACTTCCCGATGAACGCGCTGTAGAAAACAGCCTCGAACGTTACCACGATCAATTCCCCGAACATGTACGCGAACAGGAATAGCAGGAAGCCGTACCGGATATTGACCAGAGCCAGTATCATGTTCAGCAGCACCTGAGTAGCGAGGTTGACCGCCGCGAAGAACAGCAGCGTTTTCTTTTCCCAGTAGCCGAAGATCAGAGCCACGACAAGCTCCACCGCAATAGTGATGAGCACCCGCGCCGCGAATTCCAGCAGCCATATCCCGACATTATAGGACTGCTTGATGTACAGCAAACTGTCGGAGCGTGAGAGGTCGGCGGTAAAATAGCTGTTGAACACATAGGTGCGGCAGATATCGCTTGCGATCACCCTGCCGCTGTCCGGGAAGTACGCCAGCACTATGAAGTCATCTGGCGGCAGGTAGGTCATCTCAACATTCTCCCGGCTGACGTCCCACAGCCTGTTGAAGAGCGCGTAGCCGTCCGGTGCGGATCGTCCGGCGTAGTCCGCGAACGCGCGCACCGCTTCCTGCTCCTGCGGGGTGAGTTCCCCGAACCACTCGGTGCTGTAGGCGTCCTCAGTCACAAGTTCCCCGAGCGAAGGCTGAAAACTCCCGCGTGCAAGAATCGCAGAATAGCAGGTCTGACCGCCTGCATTGCGGAAGCTTATACTCACGCTCGGTTTGGGCCCGAAATCTGCGGCTGCGTTCAGCGGAATCGCAAAAAACAGCGCCATGCTGAATAACAGCGCGTAGATTATCCTCAGTTTCTTCATGCTGCCGCCTCCTGTATCAGCCGATTTTGTTTGCAGCTTAATTATAGCATATTTTTTTCTGACAGTCAATTACAGAGCGGTGACAATATGGTAACAATTCGGTAACAGACATAACCGAATTGTAATTATTGCTTGACTTTTATGGGTTGCTTTGTTATAATAAAAATTGGAAGTTTTTATATTTAAAAAGGAGGAAACTTATTGTGAAGCTGCTGCAAAAATTCGTTTCACTTTTCTCGGCTGCCGCGATGCTGTCAACGGCTGTGAGCCTCGGCGCCCGGGCTGAGGTTTCAGGCTCTGAAAACGACGCCCCGGAGGTTATCACGCTTGTAGCTGATGGCGACGCTTCTGAGTACGGCTATGTTCACTACAAGTACATCGACGAGAACGGCAACGAGGTAACGCCAAACCTTACCCCGACCGGGACGCTCGCCTATCACGGCACCCTGCCGTCCAAATACAGCATGGTCGACCGGGGATATCTCCCGGCGGTAAGAAACCAGGGTTCCGAGGGAAGCTGCTGGGCGCATGCCGGCATGGCTATGGCAGAATCAAGCATGATAAAACAGGGCTATGCGTCCGCTTCATCGGTTGATTATTCCGAGAAGCACCTCGCCTGGTTTGCTGTAGGTGCCACAGCACCGCAGGGTGACTCCCTCTACGGCGATTTCTCAGGTCTGGGCGCACCCACCGCTTACTCCGCAGGCGGCAACATGGTCGATATTATGTTCACCATGATGTCCTGGATAGGCGCTGAGGAGGAATCCAACGTTCCTTACGCGGACTTCAACTCCGGCGTTGACGAATCCTACCGCTATCATTCCTACGCGCACCTTCAGAATGTCAACCTGTATGACGAGAAAGACATCAACTCCATTAAGGAAGCTATCATGCGCGACGGCGCGGTACAGATCTCCTACTACGCATCTTCAAACTACCTTACAAAGAACTCCGGCGAGTACACCGCGTATTACTGCCCAAATGGATATACCTCCAATCACTCCATAACCGTGGTCGGCTGGGACGATAATTTCTCGAAGAGCAACTTCAGGACAGGCGGCACCCCCAACAACGACGGTGCATGGCTGTGCAGAAATAGCTGGGGCAGCACATGGGGCACAAGCGGATACTTCTATTTGTCCTACAATGACGCCACAGTAGGCGAGTTCGCATCTCTCACGATGGAACCTACCACTAATTACGGCAGTATATACCAGTATGACGGCGGCTGCCTTCGCCAGAACGGATACATATACTCAACCAGCCGGGTGTCGCATACCAATATCGGCGGAGGCGCGAATGTATTCACCGCCGACAAGAACGACGAAATAACGGCGGTCTCCTTCTACTCCGCAGAAGCGGGCTGGAACTACACCATTAATGTCTACACCGGTCTGACCGGCTCCACACCAGACACCGGCACGCTTGCCAAATCCGCGGTGATTTCCGGCACACAGGAGTACGCGGGTTATCACACGGTAGACCTCCCGGTGAGCGTTCCCGTCAAGGCTGGGGAGAAATTCGCCGTTGCAGTAGACCTCTATGACAAAAACGGAAAGCACTACGTCATCACTGACAGATACAGCCCGAGCACCGGACTTTCATTCTACAAGTTCTACAACACTTGGTCTGACTGCACCACAAAATATAAATCTAACGTAAGAATAAAGGCGTACACAAAGGCGGTAAAAACCACGGTTCCACAGAACGTAACAGCTTCCGCCGGCGACAACACCGTAAAGCTCACCTGGGATAAGGTGGACGGCGCTACCAACTACGTTATATACAGCTATGCAGACAACACCTATACAAAGCTTGGCTACTCCACCACGAACAGTTTCACCGCTTCCGACCTCATAAACGGCAAGAAGTACGGCTTCATCGTCAGGTCGTATGTCAGCGGAAAGTGGAGCGACTGGTCGAACGACGACGCGGTTTACGCAACTCCGAAGGCATCAGCAAACAAGCCGCAGAACGTAAAGGCGGTTCCCGGCGACAAACAGGTAACAATCACCTGGAACGCTGTGAATGGCGCTACCAACTACATCGTTTACAGCTATGTAGACGGCAGCTATCATAACCTCGGCACCACCACTTCCACCAGTTTCACCGCAAAGAACCTCGTAAACGGCAAGAAATACGGATTCATCGTAAAGGCGTGGGTAAACGGCAAGTGGAACAACTGGTCCGTTGCAGACGCTGTTTACGCAACTCCGGTTCAGAACACCAAGCCCCAGAATGTGCAGGCAGTCCCCGGAAACGGTCAGGTAACGCTTACATGGGACGCTGTGGAGAACGCGGAGGACTACGTGGTTTACAGCTACGTCGACGGCGGCTACCATAAGCTTGGATATTCCGACGTAAACAGCTTCACAGCTACCGGACTCACAAACGGCAAGAAATACGGATTCATCGTAAAGGCATGGGTAAACGGCGGCTGGAACGCCTGGTCGAATGACGACGCGGTTTATGCAACTCCGGTCGGCGGCACGGACGTCCGCAATGTAAAGGCAGTTCCCGGAAACGGTCAGGTTGCGCTCACCTGGGATAAGGTATCCGGCGCGACAAACTACGTTATCTACAGCTATGCAGATGGTAAGTACACCAAGCAGGGCTATTCCGATACCACGAGCTTCACCGTGACCGGTCTTACCAACGGCAAGGAATACGGATTCATCGTGCGCTCCTACGCAAATGGCACTTGGTGCGGCTGGCAGCCTTCCGACGCTATATTTGCAACTCCGGTGAACGCAAAGCCGCAGAACGTTCAGGCTATGGCAGGCGATAAGGAAGTCCACCTGATCTGGGACGATGTTGACGGCGCTGAAGAATACGTTATCTACAGCTATGTTGACGGCAACTACGCAAAACTCGGCTACTCCGAGTATTCCGGATACACTGCAGAGGGCCTTACCAACGGCAGAAAATACGGATTCATAGTAAAGGCGTGGGTAAACGGCAGGTGGAACGACTGGTCGAACGACGACGCAGTATACGCTGAGCCTGTCGGCGCGTTCGATAAGCCGCTGAATATTAAGGCGGCCGCCGGCAATCAGGAGGTTTACCTCACATGGGGCGAGGTAGATGGTGCTGAGATGTATGTTGTTTACATCTACGCCGATGGAAAGTACACCAAACTTGGCTACACTGAAGATACCGGCTACACCGCAGAGGGTCTTACAAACGGAAAGAAATACGGCTTCATTGTCAGGTCGTATCTTGACGGTCAGTGGTGCGGCTGGTCCCCGGCTGACCTAGTTTACTCCACCCCCAGGGCGTAAGTGATGTGCTAATTAAATAACTTTAAAGCCGCAGAGTTTATTCTGCGGCTTTTTCGACAGACTGAAGCATCTATACAGAAGCCTGTATAGGTGCTAACAAGATTGGCTCACCCTCGTCCTGCTCTAAAGGAAGATTGGGGTAGAGTGTTTTGTGCCCAAAGGGTAAACAGATATAGGACGTGAAGAAGATTAATATAAAAGCTTCACAGCTTGACACCTTCACACTACTCCTGCTCAGCCTGCTCCTCAATTATGAGAAGTACATTTCCATCAGCGATAAGCTTTTCAAGCTCTTCGGCAGATGAAACCATCACACTATGGTATACATAGCTGTCATTAATCAAACCGTATGTCAGGCAGTTGTCCAGGACAAAATTCTTGGTTACACTGTGATTCGCATTGCGCAGCTCCTCCCAGAAGCCATCAAAGCTATACAAACCTTTGAACTGCGTCCTATAAAACAATTCCGTATTGAAATAACCCGAGGCAGAATGGCTATACATTGTACCCGAATCTTTGCTCCATTTTACATCGGTATAGCAGGATATGCGCTCATAAACATCATCGGTTGCCGCTACCCCTCCCGAAACCACATCGTTTGCTGTTACAACGCACAATGCATCTCCGTAAAGGCTTGTTATCTTATCCCAATCTGACACTCCAAGTTTTTTCTTGTTCCCGTTGCTGACATATAGCTTGTCTGTTCCGGAAGTCATTGACTTGCCGTCGTTCACCGATTGAAACAGGAAGCGGCTGTCGTCAGAGAGTGACTCTATCTGCGCTTTCGTCAGCTCAGCAGAGAACGCGCCATATCCATTTTTCAGCGGATTGCGAATACACAGGTCCTTAAATCCGAGAACTGCTAATTCATCATAAAGAGCTTGGTTCAGCTTATAAGCTATTTCGGTTCTTAGGCTGAACATACTGCGATAATCGTCTGATACAATATACTTATTGTCTGACGGATTTTCGGCTGAATTATTCTCAAAAGCAGGGTTTGGAATAATATTGCTGAAATAATCATTGCTCAAATATCGCCTGTACCCCTTTGAACCGCCAAAATTAGTTTTGAGATAGCGCAGGAAAACGTCTGTTCGTTTATCAGACAAATCCTTGTATTCCTTATAGCTTCCGCCTTCATCATCGAACAACACATGAGAAATTACAGCGGGGATCGCATATTTTTCTTGTATCTCAAGGGATATTTCCAGAATGTTTTTGCCGTCAACCCTGGTGTTCCTGGCTGTTTCTGAGTCGTAAAAAAGAAAGTTGACACATATCTTTTCGTTTTCAGAAAATTCCGACAATTCCTCGGAAAGCTGATCCGTCACATTAACGGCAGCGGTGATATTTCCGTTCACTTTTGCTCCCGGGTATTTTTTGAACGAACCTGCATATACTGCGCGACCGTCCGCCGATACACTCACGCTTCCCTTAACGCTAAGGCTTCCGGGAACCATAACATATACATGCCCATAAACCTCAAGTCTGCCTTTTTTGCTTATAGCGAGTGCCCCATAATCGTGAATATAACCGCTCTTGCCAACAGTAAGCGTACCATTCACAGGATTCACCTTTGCGTCATAGTCCACCAAAAGGTCTCCAAGAACGGTAAGCTTTGCGCCATTAGTGATTTTCAGCGTCTTTCTTATCTCCAGCGTTGAATTCTCCGGCAGTATTACATCACGGGATATCGTGACGGCCGAAGTAGTGTAATAATATGAGTTCTCTTTTAACTCAGTCTTTCCATTCCATTTTACAGCAGGAGTATTTTTTCTTGTGAAAGCATGAGGATTATACTGATGTATTACTTCATTCATGCTGAAATCATAAGCACCGACAGGTAATACTATTGCTGACATAAAAATTGCAATTGTTAAAATGCAAGAAATAAACTTACGAATCCAATGTTTCATTGTACATCCAACCTTTCATTTAGATAACCTACCGAAAATATCATATCCACTTAAAGGGACAATCCATACGATTTCAGGATTTCCGTATTCTGCGCTTTGCGGCGTTCGATCTCAAGCAGCACCTTGGGGTGTATCACAGGGTCGTTAAAGAATTCATAATGCTCCACCGCTCTTTGATGTTCCTCCTCAGTGGTGGGTATGGTGCCGTTAATCTGACTTTCTAGCATACCCTTCAATTCTTCGTCATCAGCTACAATATATAGGAATCCTTCATCAGCATTACCACAACCGCCAAAGCTTAAGTCTCTATCGAAATTGTTTATACAACAGTTATACCCTAATCTTTTGAGATAACTTAAGCTTGAGCGAATATCAACAGCGGTGCTAAGCTGTGGAAGAATATACTTTCTCGTCAGTTCCAGCGTATAATTCACCGCATCATACAATGAAGACTCACTATTCTCATCAAACATAAAACGACATATGCTTTGTCCATATTCTTTGTCATACTCAGATTTTGGGGTGGTCATCCAATAAAATTTAGCAATTGAATACAACCATTCGTAATTATCTTTTGGCGACACACCCAAATCAATTTTATGCCTATAAACAGTGGCAATACCGCCTATAACATTAAATGCTTTCTTTCCCCGATCAGGGCACCACTCTTCCATATACGATATGATGTGAATAATTTCCCCTCCCGGAACAACCCTAACAAAATAAGGATATTTGCCCTTGATAAGCTGAAATCCAAGCGGCTTGAGAGCTTCCCCGTATACCTGCTTGAACGCCGCTTTAAGCGTGACCCTTTTCCCTGCGGCATTTTTGAAGTAAAACGGCTGGACATTCCTATCTTCACCCGCCAAGTTCATCAGCTCATTGAAATCCGCGTAAATGTAATCCGGATCAATTTTGAGTTCCTCCGCCATCTCCACCAAAGTTTCCTCGACAAATACTGCATTTTTTGCCACTGTTTCGGAGAACTGCTCCCATGTTTTGCCTTCTGCCAGAAGCGGCTTCCAAAATTTTTGCTTTCCTCTTTTCGGTTTTTCAACGCCATATCCCGAGGTGTCCCCGACAGCAACCCCATCCTTGCCGCCGTTCGGAGCGAAAAGGTGAATATACGCAAAGTCGCTGTCTATCACATCCATCATAAACGCGCTTGTTTTCAGCGCCGCCGACATATTCATTGCGTCGTCACCCGCCTTCAGGCGGTCATCCTTGTAATCCTTGTTCACTAACGTGACCCAACCCTCGCCGAATGCAAACACATACGACTGTTCCGCCTCGTCCTCCGAACACGGAACAAACCCGTGATTTTTCATAATGCCACAGAAAGAATTTATAAACTCTATCCTTCCGACGTTATCTTTTACGTGTACTGTTGTTGAAAATCTACCCATAACGCTCTCCTCAAAAGTGTTATACTGTTACTGCTATATTATAACAAATTACAACTAATTTTTCAATTGATATGGGAAGATATGTAAATAAAAGCAGAAACAGCATAGACACATTCATTCAGTGCGTGGGCTTACAGAAGTTCCGGGAAATGCTCAAACACCGTGATTCCCTGCTGAACGCGAACCAGCAGACACTAATCGACGAGTACAAGCAGATAAACGTCGAGAAGCTCGAGGAGATACACAAGAAAATGCCACTGGGCGGGTTGTCGCATTAATAATTATAGCTTAGCCTAATAGAGCATTAACGCTATCGTCCTTCTTCTCCCCGACAGCCCGTTTAAAGATGTGGAGATCCCCGCCGAAGTCAAGCAGCTATTCGGCCACGTGAATTACTTCGTTCCGGTGACCGCTATGCTTGCGATCGGAACTACATGGCTTACGGCTATCGGCGTGTATTATCTATATCAGACTATACTCAGATGGGCGAAAACAATCAAGTAAACGCGCATGGGGCTGCGAGCGTGCGGGCGGGGCGCCCCATGCGCATTGGAGTTGATTTTTTATGACCACACAAGAAATGTATGATATGTTTCTCCTTGAGCAGGAGTTCCGGAATAACAGCCCGGTAACTATCAGCTGGTATAAAGATCAACTCGAGGAGTTCTTCATCTGGCTTATGGACAATATTCCGAAAGCCTATAATGACCCGGCGCAATTAAACCTGCTTAATTTTAAACGTTATGGAGTACATCTTAAGCAGCAAACCAAACGGAACGGCGACAGACTGAGCAGCAGTTCAGTTCACGGATCGCTGCGAGCCGTCAAGGCTTTCTATAACTTTTGTATCGGCGAAGATCTGGAGACCCTCTGGCTTATCCTCGGACACAGCGACATTCAGACAACGCAGATGTATCTGCATTTAGCGTTTAATTTGAAGCTCCAGCGCAGCCGGCATAACTCGCATATCGATAGAGTCTGAATACCGAACCGTGTAAATGCCAATAATACCCACAGAAAGTGAGGTAT
>ERZ857922.2015-NODE-2015-length-22187-cov-3.667359_pt1 | contig 22187 bp, 19 predicted proteins | sample MGYA00519579_ERZ857922 | MGnify/ENA primary metagenome ERZ857922 (study PRJEB31778, sample SAMEA3449375) | human gut metagenome | biome: human gut; feature: human-associated habitat; material: faeces | place: United Kingdom | collected 2010/2012 ... | reverse complement strand
CTTGTTAAAGAAGTGGAGAACGATCAGCGGAATGACCGCAGCCAGCAACAGATAAAGCACGCCGATGACCAAAGCTGGAACCAATGTAATGTGCAGAGTAAAGAACCACATAGATGGCGAGTTCAAGACATTTTTCAGCACCGTCACAGCAAGCAGCAGCGCAACCACTCCACCAATGATGTCTGCACCAGCGGCATAGTAAACGCCTTCATAAACCATCAGCCTTTGAAGCTGGCGATTTGTCATACCGATACTCTGCATAGTCGCAAACTCATGGCGACGGGTAATAATATTGGTGATGATCATATTTGTAAAGTTAATCAATCCTGCCAATGCCATGATACAGCCAATCAGACTACCTACAACCCAAACCATACTTGCAACAGAATTTAATTGTTCTTTCAGTAATTTTGTTGAGGTATAGGTAACTGAGGGGTTCTTTTCAACATAACTGCTCAGAAAGTCCTCCATTTGCGGATGCAGAGAAGCATCCATATTAAATCCATAGTTCAACAGGGTCGGGGTCGTGTAAATCTGTTTGAATACGGTGTCTGGTAAATACACAAAAGGCGCATCGCCGCCAATATGCATCGTAGCCGTAGTTGTTGTCGGCGTTTCGTCCTCAGTCCCAACGGTGCAGGCTTTTGCCAGAATTGTGCAGGTTTTGACTAACTCACCATCCCTGTAAAAAGAAATGCTATCACCGATCTGCAACTGCTCTGACAGGGATGTTGTTTTCGGGCCACCACTCAGTCGGTCTAATCGGTTTCCGATAATGACATATTCTCCGGTTAGCATTTTCTGTTTCAGTACATTAGGATCTGTTTCACCATCATAAATCATCATGTCAGACCAAAAATGTTCGGAAGCGCCATAGACATTTCCAAAGAAAAGATTTTCTGCATCCGGGGCAGTATTCAGCGCATAATTCCCGAAAGACTTGCTAATCCCATTTTCATATTCAAAAGTATTTGTGCAAGTAAGTCCCTCAAAGCCGTAATCCACAAGCACGTTACCGTCATCTACGGTGTTACGATAAAGATACCGTTCTTCTTCCAGACCGTTCTGCTCACGGATCATATCTACTACTTGCTGTGGAAGTGCATCTTCGTGATGTCTAAAGCCCTCCTGAACATTGACTGCAATCGAATTGTAGACGGTAAAATCTGTTTTTGTTGTGCGGGTAATCCACTTTTCTTCATCCATACTCTGTGTCACGATGATAATAGAGTTGAACAGAACGATACACAAAAGCATAGAAACAACAATGAATACACAACGGCGTCTGTTACGTCCTAAGTTAGAAAATGCCATGTGAGAGAGCTTTGCTCCACTGATTCGTGTAACCGTTTTCTTTTTATAATCATCCTGCTCCGTATAACGAATTGCCTCCATGGGAGATACTTTTGATGCCTTTTTGGCCGGTTTGCGGGTACTGATAAACACTGTCAAAATCGTAAACAATGCGGCTATAACAAATAGCATAGGAGATGCCGATGCCTGCAAACTTGCCGTAGAATACTCATAACTGAAAATTCGCATTACTACCGGAAGCAACGCCCTGCCTGCAAAGAACCCGGCAATTAAACCGATCGGCAGACCGATTAGGGTCAGCCATACCGCCTGCCGATTGACGATGCTTTTAATTTGCCGTGTAGAAGTACCAATCATCCTCAATAAGCCATATTGCCGAACATCCTGCATAACGGAAATATCAAAAATATTATAAATCAGCAGATAGCCACACAATACAAACATCAAAACAAATACTACGGCAAATAAGATGGACTCCGAAGAAATCATGGCTTTTCCCATCTGGTTTTCAACAGAGAGGATAAAGTTATCGGCAGACATATCCTCTGGATTGCCGCCGATGGAGTAGACAAAGCTATCCATCTGCTCCTGAATGTTCGTCTTGTCTTTCAGCACAACTTCAGAAAAAGTAACCCCTGAGATTTCTCCATCCACTGCGTGGGTATTTTTCACCACATCCGGATTATCTTTTACAAACTGCTCTGAGAGAATCGCCACGCTGACCGTATCGTTGCTTGCTTCCCACCAACCGGAAAGCACCATATCATAATGATAGGTTTTTCCCCGCAGTTCAAATTCCAGAGGAACTTCTGCTCCGATCTCCGGTTCCACACCAAGGGCCTTCAAAGCCAGTTCGGTAGTAGCAATTTCATTCGCCTTTTCCGGCGCTGAACCATGCGTTGGCACGCAGAATGTAAGTTCCTGCTGTATGCTGTCAGCATAGTTTAATTCAACAGAATGACCCACGGCGTTGCTTGCATATCCAATCGTCCGCCGATGACCTGCCTGCTCCACAAAATCACTGTTTTTCAGTTGCTCAAATTGCTCCTCTGTCATATAGCCGAAGGTTCCATCTCCCTTGCTGCCTTTCTGCATCTGCATAGAGAGCTGCATGGAGGATACCATGTTAAATGCCAGTGAAGTGATGGATGTAAACAAAAATGCTGTCAGAACGATCGCAAGAATCGCCGCCAGATTACGAACCTTATTCTTCTTGAAATATTGTTTAGACAGCCGCTTGATGGTTTTTGTATTATTATTGCCAAATAGAATGTCATTCATAGTCCCGCCCCCTTTACTGCACGATCTTGCCATCCTCAATCCGAATGATACGGTCGGCAAGCTGGGCAATCTCATTATTATGAGTAATCATCACGAGGGTTTGGTGGAATTTCTGACTTGTGGTTTTCAAAAGCCCCAGCACATCAGCGCTGGTCTTGCTGTCCAGGTTGCCGGTGGGTTCATCAGCCAAAACAATAGCGGGCTTTGACACCAAGGCGCGGGCAATGGCTACGCGCTGCTGCTGACCGCCGGAGAGCTCGGAAGGACGTCGGTCCATAAGCTCTGTGATCTGCACCAGACGGGCTGCATTCTGAGCCCGCTCATCCATCTGGGATCTGGAAAGCTTGTCCTTTCCTTTCAGATTCTGAAGAGGAAAGAGGATGTTCTGCTTCACTGTGAGGTGGGGGTAAAGTGCATAATTCTGAAATACCATACCAACGCCGCGCCGCTCTGGGGGAAATGAAGTCACATCATCATCGCCGAAAAGAATTCTGCCGCTGGTTGGTTTCTCCAGGCCGCAGATCATATTCAGGGTAGTACTTTTCCCGCAGCCGGAGGGGCCGAGAAGTCCGATCAGCTGACCGTCAGGAATTTCGAAATTGAAATCGCTTACAGCTGTGACCGGCTCCTGAGCCTTTCTTCCACGGGGCGGAAACTGCTTTGTGAGATGTTCTAATACTATTTTCATAATTTCGCTCCTAAATGTTTAATAAAGGTAACTGTCCAGTACCTTCACAGTTACCCGCTTCGCACTGCAGCGGAAAGCCTTTTTCAAACATGCGCTGGATGTCGCTGGAGGCGACCAGCCGCAGGCGGAGAATCCTGCTTGCAGGATTCTGTTTTATTGGGATTTCTGCGAACTGCGTTCCAAAAAACACTTTGCAGAAAATAGCTGCTTAATAAAGTAATTATAGCGAATTTGCATGAGTTGTACAATGAAATTTGGAAAAAAAATCCTCCTGCCTGTCTGGCAGAAGGAAATAAGACTAAAGTATGTCTGAAAAATCATTCCCACAAATTGTGACGCATATCTTGCAGAAAGCCTTTTTCAGATACGCTTTAAGCTTCTGGATTGTCAGCAGAAGCGTTGTCAGAAGAAGCAGAAGCAGTATCTGTGTTATCCGTTTCAATGCTGTCAGGTGTGGAATCTGTACTGCTCTGAGGCATAAGTGCAAGCTCCAGGGAAGTATCTGAATAGAATGTATTTGCATTATACAGATAAAGTACTTCCTGAATTTCCTCTACCTGCATCAGTTCTTCCAGATCGTCATAGAAATAACGAGGGTCTACCATAACAATCTTGCGGTAGTAAGGCGCTAGGAAAGGGATCAGGCTGTTTGCGTAGGAGTCTTTGATCACAAGTAAGGTACGGTTTTCCTCTGTAGGAGTGGTGATCACAACCTTGCCATGGTTTCCGTTAAAGAACATGGCGTATTTGTCTCTGGTTTCCAGCTTGCTGGTATCGTAAAAGCTGGCTGTTTTTTTCTGTTCGTCTACATAATTTACAACAGAGGAAGGAACCGAGTCATCTCTTGGAAGAAAGACATCCATTTCTTCTTTCTCAGAAGCACGGAAACCGCTTTTGGCAGAAAGGGTTCCCTGGAAGCTCATGGAAACCGGGAGCTTGTCGTAGGAGATGGAAGAAGAATCGATTCCAAGTACCTTTGCAAGCTGCATATAAGCAAAGTAAGCTCCCTGAGTAGTCCAGTGATGGTCTGTGTGGTAATAAATTCCGTCATCCTTGTGCTGGGAAAGGGTGTCACGCACATCCACGAAAGTGACACCTGCCTTTTCAAGAGCAGCGGCAGTTGCATCCAGATAAGGATTCTGGTCAGTGGCAGCAGCCAGGGCAGGGAGCTTATCTGAAAGGATATTCACGGCATTTGGCGCGATCAGCGCATACTGGGGAAGATCAGAATGCCTTGCTGCAAAATCTGTCATAGCATTTACAGTACGGTTCAGACGCTCCTGGGAGGGCGCTGTAAAATCCTCCATCAGGTAACCGTTTTTGCCAAGAAAAACGCCGTTTTCCTCAGTATTTCCAAGGATACGCTGAGCTGTGGCGCGCAGTGTGATCCACCAGTCACGAAGGAAAAACTGGTCATTTACATAGGTTTCATAACCATCAGCAAATTTGCCGGATGTGAGCTGTGAAACGCTGATAGCCGGACGGGAGGCCAGCACACGGTTTTCCTTCTGGGAAAAGCCCCGGTCCGGAACTAAAAAATTGATTATCAGTACTGCCAGGATGAAGATTCCGAAAAGGCATCCGGTCAGGTGACAAAAATAGCGGTATCCGTTTGGTTTCTTTTTCATGGGTCCTCCAATTAATATGGTACCAGTTCAGGGCTTTTTCAAATTTACTCTAGAACTGCTGATACATAAATGGTGTGTAGGAACTGTAGATCATATACGCAATACAGAGGAAAAACAGGATTGCGTTTATCACTGCGGCAAGGTAAGTATTGCGTCTTGCAAGGCGCTTGAAATACTGATAAAGCCCCGGACGGCAGCTGATCACGGAAATGATCATCAGGATCAGTCCGGATTTCAGTGCATACAGGGAGGCGCGGTCTGCGAAGCAGGAAGCTCCCAATCCAAACATGGCTCCCAGCATTTTTCCTATGGCTGCAGGTGTGGTCTGGCTGAAAAATACCCAGCCGATGATTACGGCAAACATGGTATATAAATTGCGAAGCCAGACGGGTGCTTTCTCAAGAAAACGTCCAAGAAGGAATTTCTCTGCCAGAAGAAGGAGACCGTAGTAAACACCCCAGAACACAAAGTTCCAGCTGGCGCCATGCCAGAGACCGGTGAGTGCCCATACCACAAGGATGTTGCGGATGTGTCGGCCTGTGGAAACACGGTTGCCTCCCAGTGGGATGTAGATGTAATCACGGAACCAGCTTCCGAGAGAAATATGCCAGCGGCGCCAGAATTCAGAGACGCTGGTGGAGATGTAAGGATAATCAAAGTTCTTGTTGAAATTGAACCCCAGCATTTGTCCAAGACCGATGGCCATATCGGAATATCCGCTGAAATCGAAATACAGCTCCAGTGTATATGCGCCAATGGCAAGCCAGGTTCCCACAAAGGAGGTAGTACCGGAAGCCTGAAGGGTGGTGTACAGAGCAGAAAGATTGTCTGCAAGGAGAACCTTCTTGGAAAGCCCCTTGATAAAGAGCTCTGCACCTGCACCGAGGCGCGTTGTGTTTATACTGCGGCGGCTGATGGATTCCGAAATGTCAGTATACCGGACAATGGGTCCGGCAGTCATGTGCGGAAACATGGTGCTGTATACGGCATATGGAAAAAATCCTTTACAGGGTTCTGTTTTTCCCATATAGATGTCCAGGATGTAGGACAGGTTCTTAAAGGTATAGAAAGAAAGTCCGATGGGCAATGCAAGCTGCGGATAAGTAAGCTTCAGTCCTGTGATACCGCTGATGGTATCAAGAAAAAATCCCCAGTATTTGAAAAATCCCAGGATCAGAAGGTTGATCACTACTGCGAAAATAAGGTTTCGCTTGCGGGATGGATCTTCATCGGTAATTTTCCCAAGCTCTTTGCCCATGTAATAATTGAAAAAGCTGGAAAACAGCATAAGAACCAGATAAGTAGGATCTCCCCATGCATAAAAGAAAAGGCTCCCTGCGAAAAGTACCGGATTACGGGCCCTGGCCGGCACGAAATAGTAGATCAGCAGAAATATGGGAAGAAAACAAAATATAAAAATTACACTGTTAAATACCATAACGTCAATTCTCCTATATCATGGATAATAAAGCCTGGCGAAGTTCCTGGGCGTTTTCACCGCAGAAATACCAGACATAGGCACCGCGCTTTTCTACAGAAGCTTCTCCGAGAAGTGCCATCTGATCAGTTCCATAGCCTTCGAAAATGTTCTTCTGACTTTCAAGATGAGCCTGAGCTGCTTCTAAATAGGCGCTTGCCTCAGAAGAAGAATTAGCCTTAACTACCAGAACTTCGTCTACAGACATGGGGGAGGCTGCTTTACGGAAAAAGTAGCTGTCTATGTCATTCTCATCTATCTGATAAAAACGGCGAAGACCGGAAACCCCTGGCTCACTAAGGTCCGTTACACCGGAAACCTGTTCAAGGGCAGCAGATATTTTGTCCATGGATACGTCTGCTGCGTAGTCGGATACATAGAGGCGTCCCAGATAGACAACCAGGAAAATTACCATGACGGATTTTAAGATAAGGGAACCGGTAAGCTTGAAATCAGAAAGGATGCTGGTTCCCTGATGTTTATTTTTCTTCAGATTGCCGCTCAGTTTGCCAGAAAAATCTGAGAGGATATTTCGTTTGGTATTCAGCTTCATACGAGACCTGCCCTTTCTGCCATATAAGTAAGCCATTTGGGGTAGTAATTGTAAACCATATGCTCACCATCCGGCTCATACATGCTTTCGTCTACAAGGAATGTATCGTCTATAAAAGTGCATCCCATTTCGTCACAAAAGTCCCTGAGTGCCTGATTAAAGCTGTCATAATAAGCAAGAGCAGGATTTTGGTCAATGGCGCTTTGCTGGATGGGAAGAATGCTGTTGATGTAAATGGCAGTATCAGGAAGTGCGTTCTGGATCTGTTTCACTTTCACACGGTAGGCGTCAATAAAAGCAGAGGAATCACCATTGTAAATTTCCAGGTCATTTGCTCCAAAGGACAGGAAAAATACGCTTGGATTCAGACTGATGGCGGTATTGATCTGGTCATCTGCATCGTCAATACGAAGTCCCAGCTTGGCAACTACAATACTGGTGTCAAGAAAACCATATTCTGCAATTGATTCTGTAATAGAGTCTCCTACAATAACAGTTCCCTGAAATGCCTGTTTAATTTGTACATCTGTGAGAATATCGCCAAGAACACCCTCCTCTGAGTCCGATCCGGTGGGCTTTTCTTTCTCGGAAAGTGCACGGATCGCATCCTCTATACTGGAGATATCGGCTGTTTCAAGCTTCTGAAGACGTTCAACTGTTTCCTGACATTGTTTGTCAGTATTGCCTGAACGAGAGCAAAAAAAAGCTACCCCTGCAGCCAGCACTACGACAGCTGGGATAACGGCAAGAATGGTTTTGTTGTTTTTTATATTTTTCAAAATTTAATTCTCCGATAAAAAATTAGATATAATGGAACTGTTCCCTGTATGAACAGTTACGACATAATTCATTTTCCTTCGACATTCATTATAATACCACAGGGAAAAACTTCAAGTATAAAAATGGATTTTTTATATAGGAAATTATACTCTTTTTCCGGCTTTTTGTGGACGAATTTCACGAAAAGGTTTATACTGTCCAAAAAGAACCGGAGGATAACAGGAGGTTAAATGATGGAAGAGAAGAAAAGCAAAATTTTAAGAGGACAGATTCCAACATCTGTATTTTATATTCTTTTTGGACTGTGTCTGGCATTGATGCCTGTAGAAACGGTGAATGTTCTGTGCAAGGTGGTATTTGGGCTGGTTCTGATCGGGGCCGGTGTTTATCACATTCTGATCTTTGTTCTGGAAAAGGATAATTCTACTATATTGGATCTTTTTTCCGGTGTGATCGTGTTGGTGATCGGTATCTTTTTGTTTATGAATCCAACTGTGGTTGTGAAACTGCTGACTCTTATGCTAGGAGCTTTTATTCTGGTGGACAGCATCTGGATGATGCGCGGCAGTATGAAACTGAAGAAGCGCGGGCAGGGCGTTTGGAAGGCATTTCTGGTTGAAAGTCTGATTTTTATAGGACTTGGAGTGCTGATCCTTGTAAATCCATTTTCTGAAATCAGGATGACCGTGCAGATTTCAGGATGTATTTTTGTGGCGAACGGAGTGCTGGATATTATTTTTTATCTGATTCTGAAACATGGGCTGAAAAAAGAGATTCAGGATGGATCAGCTGGTGATGGAAAGAAAGAGGATAAAGTGACAGATGCTGATGTGGCTGTGAAAGATGCTGAAACACCGGACTCAGGTTTTGAACCTGCGAAGAAGGTTGACACTGAGACAGTCGAATCTGGTGCTGAAAATACAGGTGCTCTGGAAGAACAGACAGATCAGGAAGAGCAGACAGATCAGGAAGAGCAGGCGGATCAGGAAGAACAGGCAAGTCAGAAGCCGGAAGAAGAGGAAATTCTGGAGGAATGGAAGGATTGAAGCGGAACATTGTGATCATGGATTTTTCTGGAATTTACCAGGAAGAGCAGTTCTATGAGGGAGAGCAGATTTCCTGGATAGACCTGAGTGATATTTCAGGAACCAACTGCTATTGCGATGGAGATGCCCAGGCGCAGATTCTGGAACGAATGGAAAAATATCCGGTTTCCGGAATTTATTTTATTGATTCCGGAAATTATCATTATATGAGCAGAATCGGGATCGGGCGGGTGAAAGAGCCCTTCAACCTGCTGGTATTTGACAATCATACAGACATGCAGCTTCCTGCTTTCGGAGGGCTTTTGTCCTGCGGGGGGTGGATTGCAAGTGCACTGGAAGAGGTAGAAAAGCTTCAGGAGGTCTGGCTGATCGGGCCGGATGAGGAAGCGTACGGGCAGGTGGAAGAACCCTTTAAGGACAGAGTGCATTTTTTGTCCAGAGAGAGGCTGGCTGAGGCAAGGCCGTATATGGCTGAGAAAAAAGGTTCTGAGGAAGAATTGATCAGAAGCTTGGAAATTCCTGCCAATATACCGCTGTATATTTCCATTGATAAGGATGTGCTCTGTCCGGAGGAGGCAGCCACTACCTGGAGCCAAGGAGATATGACTTTAGAAGAGATGTTGAAAGTACTTCTGGCATTGTGCTCTCATTTTGAAAAAGAGAATGGAAAAATCCTGCAGGTGGATATCTGCGGGGAATGTGATCCGGATAAGAGTATGGAAAGTCCTAAAAATGATCATGCAAACAAGGAACTTTTAAGGTTCTGGAAAAAATGGTTTTGAGTGGAGAGAATAATTTATGAAAAATGAACTTCTGCGGATTGGTCCATTTACGGTCTATGGGTACGGACTGATGATCGCCATTGGAATTCTGGCAGCTTATTTTACCGGAGAATACAGGGCAAAAAAGCGGAAACTGCCCTATGAACACGTTTTTTATCTGGTGGTATGGTGCGTAGTGGGAGGATTCCTGGGCGCCAAGATCCTGTATTGGATTACAGAATGGAAAAGTATCCTGGAAAATCCTGGGTTTCTGAGTGCTACTCTGACCGATGGCTTTGTGGTATTTGGTGGAATTGTTGGTGGAATTTTCACGGCGTATGTATATTGCAGGGTAAAAAAACTGAATTTTCTGAAGCTTTTTGATACGTTAATGCCTTCTGTAGCACTTGCACAAGGATTTGGAAGAATTGGGTGTCTGCTGGCAGGATGCTGTTACGGAAAAGAAACGTCCGGTGCTTTTTCCATTACGTTTCATACGTCTGCTTTTGCACCAAATGGGGTGGCGCTGGTTCCTACGCAGATTTATTCCAGTATTCTTGACTTTCTTCATTATGGTTTGCTGCTCTTGATTTTGAGAAGCCAGAAAAAAGATGGAGAGACAGCGGCGGCATATCTGATTTTTTATAGTGCAGGAAGATTTGTGCTAGAGTTTTTTCGCGGAGATCTGGCAAGAGGAAGTGTGGGAGTGCTTTCTACGTCGCAGTTTATTTCAGTCTTTACATTTTTGGCAGGAATTGTGATGTTGGTACAGAGAAAACACGCTTCAAGTCATTGAAATGAAAAATAAAGCATACTCTTAAATGAAAAAGCTTTAAGGGGCAGTTATGGGAAATAAAGACGCGGGCAATTTGAGTATGCAGGAGTCAGTTTCACCGGCACAGAACGAGATGTATGCGGATTTTATTGTAAAATATATGGACGATTTTCAGGAAGACCTGGGCGATGTCCCAGGTTTTAGTTTTCAGAAAATAAACGGAATTTACGGGGTAGTTTATGCACCCTTGACAGAAATTGGAAGGTGGAATATCAATACGTATTCCTACAGTTCTATTCCAAAATGTTATACGCATATGGATCTTGGAGGCCTTAGTGCTTCCGGAATTACCCGGCTTCAGGAACAGCCCTACCTTCAGCTGAAAGGAAGCGGAACAGCTGTTGCGGTTGTGGATTCCGGAATTGACTATCGGAATCCGGTTTTTCAGAACGAAATGGGCAGCAGAATCCTTTGCATCTGGGACCAGACCTTAGAGGGAGATGGGAAAGAAGTGCCTTATGGTCGTGTCTTCTGGAAAAAGGATATTGATCAGGCACTGGCTTCCGGAAATCCTCTGGAAATTGTGCCCTCTGTGGATACGGATGGCCATGGAACCAGAATGGCTGCTATTGCGGCTGGAAATTATTTTCCTGAGGAGAATTTTTCTGGAGCCGCACCAGAAGCCATACTGATCATTGTGAAAGTGAAGCCTGCGAAAAAATATCTCCGGGAGTTCTATCTTTTCCCTGCAGAAGCGGAGCTTTTCCAGGAAAATGACATTATGATGGGAATGGATTTTGCAGTGCGAATTGCGAATGACAGAAGAATGCCTCTTTCTCTGTGCCTTGGAATTGGCAGCAGCCAGGGAGCACATATCGGGAAAAATCCACTGAGTCTTTATGTGGATTATATTTCCCAGTATTCGCTGATCTCAGTTTCTGTTGCAGCTGGAAATGAGGGAGCGGCAAGACATCATTACGCAGGCCGCCTTACAGAGAGAGAAAACCAGGCATTGGCGGAGCTTCGCGTTGGAAACAAGGAGCCAGGATTTACCATGGAATTCTGGGGCGAGCCGCCAGAAATTTATAATCTTTCTTTGCAGTCTCCTACAGGGGAAACTCTGGATATCAGCGCTTCACTGGGGGCGGTGACGCAGGAATTATCTTTTGTCTTTGTGGAAACAAGGGTGAAGGTAAATTATGTTTCTATTGAGAGGCAGACCGGATACACGCTGGTATATTTTCAATTTATCCAGCCGGTACCTGGAATCTGGCGTATTTTTGTTAGAGGAAGAGATGGGCAGAATGTAGGATTTCATATGTGGCTGCCGGTTCAGGGGCTGATTTCGGAGGAAACCTATTTTCTGGAACCATCGCCTTATAATACAGTGACGGCACCTGGAGATTCGCTGGAGAGTATTACCGTGACTGCTTACCAGTATCGTGACAACAGCCTGTATGTCCAGGCAAGCAGAGGCTTTATGCCAGATGGAAATGTAGTTCCACAGGTAGCAGCCCCAGGTGTCCAGATCCGGGTACCCCAGTTAAACGGTCTTTACGGAAATGCCTCCGGCACCAGCCTTTCTGCCGCTCAGACTGCCGGTGCGGCTGCACTTTTGTTCGAATGGGCGGTGATACGTGGGAATCAACCCTATTTTACCGGCTCGAGCGTGAAAAATTATATTACACGAGGGGCGGAGCGTGAAGAACGGATGCAGTATCCCAATCGGGACTGGGGATTTGGGAGAATGGATCTTTATCATACATTTGAGTTATTGGCGTGATAAAAAGCCTTGATAAAACTTGACACAAAATATTGATTCTTTGTATAATAAACCCATAAAATACGGTGAAAACCTTACGAAGAATGTTTTATCAGAGTAATTGATAGACATAAGAGAAAAGCTGTGAAAATAATCCGATTTAAAAGGAGAAGAATATGAGCCTGAAGATTGAAAAGAAAAATGAAGGAACAAAAGATACTGTAATGTTGTCAGGAAGACTGGACACAACCACAGCTCCTGAATTGGATGTTTTTGCAGAGCAGGAACTGGCAGACACACAGGAACTGGTGCTTGACTTTGCAGATCTGGAGTACATTTCATCTGCTGGCCTGCGTGTGCTTTTGAAATTGCAGAAAGTTATGAATAAAAAAGAAAGTATGAAACTGATCCATGTGGGAGAAGTTGTAAAGGAAGTATTTGAGATTACAGGATTTACGGATATTTTAACAATAGAGTAACACGCGCTGCAGGTCTGACAGGTTTTTTTGTGGGCAGAGAACTTACCATGTAAGAGACCAGTTCAGCGAGCATGTAAATAAAGGAATTCTGTGTTTAGTGCAGGATTCTTTTTTGCATAGTTTAGAAAAAAGGTATGGTTACCAGGCGGGATGGAAACAGAAGCCTTGGTAGCGTATGGGAAAGGAGCTGTAAAATTTGAAAAGTATTACAGTGGAAGCAAAGATAGAGAATGTAGATAAAGTTACGGAATTTGTAAATGAAGTGCTGGAAGAAAAGGATTGTCCGTTGAAGGTTCAGATGCAGCTGGATGTTGCCATAGATGAGATATTTGGAAACATTGCTTATTATGCTTATGGGAAGGGCAGCGGAAATGCCACAATACAAATTGAAATGGAAGATAATCCGCCGAAAATCACATTGACTTTCATAGACCAGGGAATTCCTTATAATCCACTGGAAAACAAAGATCCGGACATTACACTGGATATTGAAGACAGAGAAATTGGAGGGCTTGGAATTTTTCTGGTAAAGAAAACCATGGATGAGCTTTCTTATGAATACGCTGACGGACAGAATATTTTAACCATGAAAAAAGAACTGGTATAAGATTAAAAACAAAAAAGATAAATGTTTACAAAAAGAGACTGACTTTTTTGTGAATATTAAATCAAAATATTTTAAGCCAACCTAATTGTTTTTGTACGCCTTATTTGGTATACTGTATAAAACAAAAGAAAGCAGGAAAATATTATGAAGAGAGGCAGTATTTTTGAAACGGATGGTATCCCGCGGATACAGGAAGCCCTTCCTCTTGCGTTGCAGCATGTTGTTGCAATGATCGTGGGATGTGTCACCCCTGCCATTATTGTGGCAGGCGCAGCAGGGCTTGAGAATAAGGATCAGGTCATTCTTATTCAGGCAGCTCTGGTAGTTGCTGCGCTGTCTACTTTGCTCCAGCTTTTTCCCATTGGGAAGAAGTACAGGATTGGTTCAGGACTTCCCATCATTATGGGTGTCAGCTTCGCATACGTACCAAGTATGCAGGCCATTGCGGATGGGTACGGAATTGATACTATTTTGGGAGCCCAGATTGTAGGCGGTGTTGTTGCCGTTATCATGGGAATTATGGTAAAAAAGATCAGGGTATTTTTTCCACCTCTGATCACAGGAACAGTGGTATTTACCATCGGACTTTCCCTGTATCCCACTGCGATCAACTACATGGCTGGTGGAACCTCTAATCCGGATTATGGCTCCTGGCAGAACTGGCTGGGGGCTTTCTTTACCCTTGCAGTGGTAACGGTCCTGAACCACTTTGGAAAAGGAATCTGGAAGCTTTCTTCTATTCTGATTGGTATGCTGGCCGGATATGTGGTATCCATTCCATTCGGAATGGTGGATCTTTCAAGCGTGGGTAAGGCAAGTGTGTTCCAGGTACCACAGCCGTTGCACTTCGGAGTGCATTTTGAGATTTCTGCATGTGTAGCCATCGGACTGCTTTTTGCAATTAACTCGATTCAGGCAATTGGTGACTACTCTGCTACTACCATCGGTGCTATGAACCGGACTCCCAAGGATTCAGAGCTTCAGGGTGGTATTGTAGCTTATGGTATTACCAATATTCTTGGAGCCCTGTTTGGAGGACTTCCAACTGCAACATACAGCCAGAACGTTGGTATTGTTACCACGACCAAGGTTATCAACCGCTGGGTTCTGGGACTGGCAGCTGCTTTCCTTGGAATTGCCGGATTTGTGCCGAAATTTTCGGCACTTCTGACCACGATTCCCCAGTGCGTATTGGGTGGTGCCACAGTTTCCGTATTTGCATCTATTGCTATGACGGGTATGAAGCTGGTGGCTTCTGCGGAGATGGATTACCGTAATTCCTCCATTGTAGGTCTGGCTGCAGCACTTGGTGTGGGCGTTTCCCAGGCAAATGCAGCACTTGCCACACTTCCTGCATGGGTGACTACTATTTTCGGGAAATCTCCGGTTGTGCTGGCAACGATCATAGCAGTCTGTCTGAACCTGATTCTGCCCAAGTCAAGGGATGAGGAGAAAGAAGAGCAAATTTATGACAGTCAGGTTCAGGAGAAACTGGAAGAAGATCATAAGATGTTTGGAAATGATCAGGAATAAGGCAGAAGAAATCATGGATTCTTGCTGATTGTGTGAAAAATAAAAAAAGTAAGAACTCCTTTGTTCTGTAAGATCAGTTAGAGCCTTTTTTAAACACGCTCTAACTGATCTTATAGAGAAAGGAGTTCTTTTCTTTTTTGTGAGCCACAAGAAAAACATGTAGAATATGTTTCGCCCTGTTTAAATCATGATACCGTATAGGGAAATTCTCTGCAGGGTCTGAACTCAGAACGGCGGGGTTATTTTGTTACTGTCCACTGGTAACGTTATTTTCTGTATACGCAGACCGGAAGTCCGTCTTCGCCCATAGGCAGTTCTACATTCCCTTGAATCAGCGGACGTGCATAATGGATGAAATCCTCTGTCACGTCAGAACCGTCCTGGCTGATCCAGGAAAGAGGAACGGTTTTCTCCTCATTACAGATTTCATTGACATCCTCAAGTCCACATCTCATCTGGTAAACGCCCTTAGAGGTCTCCTGACGGATGAAAGATACCATTTTTCCAGTTTCGCCTTTCAGCGCAGCCTGAACGCCGAAAATACCGGCTGTAATGGCCTCCTGGCGATCTGTGTCAGAGAGCATGGAGGCACTGCAGCGCTGGCTTACATTCAGTTCAATGGAGCGGGCTTTCACGCCAAGTCGGCTTCGCACCAGGTTTTCCAGATATTTGCCGCAGCCTGCCAGCATTTTATGACCAAAAGTATCGGTGCCTACAGAATTGTCATATTCGCAGATAAAAGTTCCCTTATTATCATGAATGCCTTCGGAAACGCAGACAACAACATTACAGTTTTTTTCGAAGCAGGCTTCTGTTTTTTTCAAAAATTCTTCTGTATCGAAGGCTGTTTCAGGAAGATAAATAAGAAGCGGGTTATCGCCGGTATATTTGCGGGCGAGAGCGCTGGCTGCTGTGAGCCATCCGGCATGACGTCCCATGATTTCTACGATGGTCACGGATTTTTTCTCATAAACATTGGCATCCAGGGTGATTTCACGAACTGTGGAAGCCACATATCTGGCAGCACTGCCAAATCCAGGAGTGTGGTCAGTATGCACAAGATCATTGTCAATGGTCTTCGGCTCTCCGATAATGCGGATGTCACTGCCAATCATGGCTGCGTAGCGGGAAAGCTTGCTCACAGTATCCATGGAATCGTTGCCGCCGATGTAGAAAAACCAGCCTATATTCATCTCCTCAAATTTGCGGAAAAGCTCTGGGTATACCGGATCTTCCAGAGATTCCGGAAGCTTATAGCGGCAGGAGCCCAGGTAAGCGCCTGGAGTGTAGGTAAGATATTCCAGCTTTTCCCCGGGAAGTGCTTCTTCAAAGTCAAGGATGGTGCCCTTCAGAAATCCTTCAATACCGTTTACCATGCCATAAACATGTCCAATTTCTTCCTGTTTTATGCCCTCAGAAACTACACCATAAAGGCTGCTGTTGATAACTGCAGTAGGTCCGCCGGATTGTCCGACGATCAAGTTCTTTTTTTCCATTTTAATGAAACCTCCTGTTGTTCTTAGCGCCTGTTTGAAAAAGGTTTTCTGCAAAATATACCGCAAATTGTGACGCGCATCTTGCTGGAATGATTTTTCAAAAACACGCTTTGGTATTTTTATTATAACAGGAGAGAGCGTATGTGGCAAATGAGAAAAATAGTTACTGTTTATTCCGTGACCAGTAACGAAAAATACGATTGTGGGAAAAGGCAGGATGGATTATAATAAGAAGCAGGGAAACTGCAAGAAAGCTGGGATTATATATGGAAGAAGAGCGTGATATGCGGTATGAAAAATTCCAGACAACAGGACAGGAGCGGATTCGGCTTGCCTGCGCTTTGGAAGGATTTTTTTTAACAAATGAGTGCGAAGAAGAGAAAAAAACTGCCTATGGTCAGTATCTGAAGCGAAGAATCCGTCCTGCTATGGAAGCTTTGATCCGGGAAGAGAACGTGGGGAAAATGGAGCTATTGGAGAGTTTTGGCTGGTTTGGAGCAGAAGAACTGGAGACTTTTATCTGTACTGCCAGAAGAGAGCGAAAGCTGGAGAGCCTGGTGTGGCTGATGAGGTTAAAGGATCAGAAATACGGATATAAAGAGAAAAAATTTGACCTTTAGCAGGAAAGAAAACGAAACTATGCAGGATAATAAAGAAAGAAAAATGTCTGAAAATACAGGCAGTTTCATAAAGAAAAAAAGGCAATACCAGGAAATGGGAATGAAAATCCTGCATACCTGCAGGAGTGAAATCTGTGCAAGATTTCCATTTTTTTCTTATGCATCAGCAGCCCTTTCGGCGGTTGTGGAGACAAAAATGTCTCCAAACAGCATGGAAAATGAGAACTCTTTGCAGTCCTGGATCCATGGAATTGGAACTGACGGTGAGAGGATAATAGCAGACCCTGTATTCCTGATCTATATCTGGGCAGAGAAGCCGGAAAGGCTGAAAAGAGGCTGCCTGCACATGTTGTTTCACTGTCTTTATCAGCATCCTTTTTCTGACAAAAAGATGGAAGAAAGATTGTGGAATGTGGCCTGTGATCTGGCTGTGGAGCTTCTGATCTGGCAGAATATTCCGGAAAATTTATGGCAATATTCGTCAGAAGAACTGCAAAAAAGAAGACGGATTTTTGAATTTATAGAGGGCAGAAATTGCTCTGCACAGGTACTTTATCAGCTTCTGAAACAGGAAAAATTCCCTTTTAATATTGAAGAGCTGGAATCTCTTTTTTCTTTTGATGATCATTCTTTATGGAGTGTAAATCCATGGAAAAGGGAACAAAAACGGTGCAGGTGGGAAAAGATTCTTACATATACCACCCTTGGAAGGGAGCGGCAGAAGCATCGGATCGGAGCAAGTTCTGGAAGTAAAGAAGAGGAATTGGAGGAACTGTACAAAAGCCGATATGATTATCGGAAATTTCTCCGAAAATTTGCTTTTCCCAGGGAAGAAATCCAATTGGATGAGGATAGCTTTGATTATATTTTTTATAATTTTGGAATGGAGCAATATGGAAATCTGCCGCTGATCGAGCCGTTGGAATACAAAGAAGTGAATCGTCTGGAGGAATTGGTGATCGCCATTGATACCTCTGGTTCCTGTTCCAAGGAGCTGGTCCGGAGATTCCTTGGAGAGACTTACCAGATCCTCAGCACCCGGGAGAATTTTTTTAAGAAAATGAAAGTATATATTGTCCAATGTGACTGTTGTATTCAGTGGTACCAGGTGATCCATTCAGAGGAAGAATGGAAAGAATATATGCAGAAGATAACCATACAGGGACGGGGCGGAACCGATTTCAGGCCTGTTTTTGAACTGATCAGAAAGGAACAGGAGAAGCGGGAATTGCAGAATCTGAAGGCTTTGATCTACTTTACTGACGGAGATGGGATTTATCCGAGACAGAAACCGGATTATGAAACGGCCTTTGTATTTGTGAAAAAGACGGAAAATATGAGACTTGTGCCGGACTGGGCTTATAAACTGGTTATCGGCGAAAGGATAAAAATATGAATATCAAAGACGCAAAAAATGAGATTATCCATACCATTTCTGCTTATCTGAAAAAGGACGGGAATGGAGTTTATACCTATCCTTTGGTACGGCAGCGCCCAATCCTTCTGATCGGTCCGCCGGGAATCGGAAAAACTGCTGTTATGAAGCAGGTTGCAGCCGAATGTAAGGTGGGCTTGGTGGCTTACACCATCACGCATCATACTCGTCAGAGTGCAGTAGGACTTCCCAAAATTGTCACCAGGAATTACGGTGGAATGGAAATTGATATAACAGAATACACCATGAGTGAAATTATTGCTTCTGTGTATGAGTACATGGAACAAACGGGAAAAAAGGAGGGAATCCTTTTTATAGATGAGATCAATTGCGTGTCAGAGACGTTGGCCCCGGCTATGCTGCAGTTTTTGCAGAACAAGACCTTTGGAACCCATAAGGTGCCGCAGGGATGGATTATTGTAGCTGCTGGCAATCCGCCTGCATACAACAAATCGGTCCGGGAATTTGACATTGTTACGCTGGATCGTGTAAGAAAGATTTCCATACAGGCAGATACAGATGTATGGCTGGAATATGCGGGGGAAAAGGGCATACATGGCGCAATTTTGTCCTATCTTTCCCTTAAAAAAGAGAATTTTTATATGGTGGAAAATACAGTAGATGGCAAGTTTTTTGTGACTGCCAGAGGTTGGGAGGATCTTTCCGAAATCTTGAAAAGTTATGAGGAACTGCAAGTGGAAATCGGAGAGGAACTGATTGGGGAATTCCTTCAAAAAGAGGAAATTGCAAGAGATTTTGCCGGTTATTACAGACTGTATGAGAAGTATAAATCTGATTATCAGATACAGGAAATTCTTGATGGAAATGTAACTACCAGGCAGCTGAAGACTTGTTGCGATATGGGAAAAAAAGCATCTTTTGAAGAACGCTTTACTGTAACCGAAATGCTTCTTGAAGCTGTGACAGAAAGAATTTCAGTCTTTCAGAAAACAGATAAAAAGACAGAAAAACTATACGAAAATCTTAAATTGCTGAAGTTTTTTTTGCAGGAAAAGAACAGCGTAGAAGCTATGGAACAGTTTGTTATTTCCAGAAGAAAAGCGCTGGATGCGAAAATCTGTTCAGAGCTTCTGACAGCAGAAGAAGCTGCCAGGGAAGAGGAACAGATCAGAATTCTGGAAGAGTATTTTTTCCAATTGAAAGAGCTGCATATTTCTGACGTGGCAGAAGGAATAGAACAAATCGGCGAAAGGTTTGGCAATGTTTGCAGATTACGAAACGAGAAACTTGAGGAAACGAAGAAGATGCTGGAACAAGCCTTTTCTTTTCTGGAAGAGTGCTTTGGGGAAGGGCAGGAATTGCTGTTGTTTGAAACCGGACTGACAGGAGATGACAGATGCAGTATTTTCATCTCTCAGTATGGCTGTCCTTCTTATTTTAAACATTGTGAACTTTTGCTTTACAGCAAAAAAGAAAATGAGCTGAGGAAAGAGTGCAGGGATTTGCTGGAAGAATAAGTGAAGAATGTAGGAATTACTGATGCTGAAGGTATGATGTGTATAATACTCTGAGCACGAAATCATGCTTTGCATGATCTCGCGCCGCAATCCTGAGACAGAGGTTGCAGGAAAATTTTATAGCCTATATAATATAGAGAGATTTTAAAAGTTTTATATATGCGAAACTTCAGATTATGTAAATAATATTGGTAGAAGGAGGTTGCTATGAGCGAAGATAAGAAACCAAAAAAGAAGAAAAAAGCAGGAGATATATTTCTCACAATTGTACTGATTGCTGCAATCTGTATATTTTGCTACGCGGCATACAATCTTTATCACATTTATACAGAGTATAAGAAAGGCTCAGATGAGTATAATGCGATTGCCCAGATGGCGGTGACAGAGCGTGATCCGGATCAGGACAGTACCAGTGAAAGTGAGGAAGCAGCAGGACCAGACGGACCGGCTCTGAAGGCCCCGCTGGATATTGATTTTGATTCTCTTCGAAGCATTAATACAGATGTGATCGGCTGGATCTATGTGGAGGCACTTGATGGTGTCAGCTATCCGGTGGTAAAGGGAACTGACAATGACCAGTATCTTCATATGACTTATGAGAAGAATTATAATTTTGCCGGAACTATTTTCATTGATTATGAGAATAAGGCAGATTTCAGTGACTGCAATACGCTGGTATACGGTCACAATATGAAGAACGGGACTATGTTTGGACAGCTGAAGAATTTCAGTAAGGATGATTCTGCTTACAATAAGAGCAAATATTTCTGGATATTTACCCCGGAGAAGACTTACCGGTATGAGATTATTTCTGCGTATACCACAGCGGTAAACAGTGATACATATACACTGTTTAAGGGACCTGGACAGGAGTTTGTGGATTATATGAATAAAATAGTCTCCTATTCTGATGTTAAGACTACACCAGGTGAGTTGGGCGTAGACGACAAGATCGTTACCCTTTCCACATGTACCGGTAATGAGTCTACCCGTTATGTGGTTCAGGGAAAAAGAGTGGATACTTTGGATGTTGTGAAGAAATCAGACAGCACGAAGCAGACAGGTGATAATTAGAATCGGATCTTCTTGAAAAAAGCATGCAGACCTGTAAACGGCCGGGAAATTTCTGCAGGGCTGCAGAGGGATTTTGAGAGAGATATCGGAAAGCATATTACTGAAAAATGTGTACCGTATAATGATTGGAGGAATGGACATGAGTAAGGAAGTGGAAAGGCTTCAGGAGCTGATCGACCAGTACGATAATATTGTATTTTTCGGAGGAGCAGGAGTTTCTACGGAGAGCGGGATCCCGGATTTTCGAAGCCAGGACGGACTTTATAATCAGAAGTATGATTATCCGCCGGAAACTATTTTAAGTCATACCTTTTTCATGAGTCATCCTGAGGAATTTTATCGTTTTTATCAGGACAAGATGCTATGCGATACAGCGAAGCCGAATGCAGCTCATCTGAAGCTGGCAGAGCTGGAAGAAGCCGGAAAGCTGAAAGTAGTTATCACCCAGAATATTGATAATCTGCATCAGATGGCAGGTAGTAAACATGTACTGGAGCTTCACGGAAGTGTATACCGGAATTACTGTATGAGATGTGGGAAATCCTATGACTTCAAATATATGAAAGCAGCGGAAGGGGTTCCAAGGTGTTCCTGCGGTGGAATTATCAAGCCGGATGTGGTTCTTTATGAAGAAGGACTGAATGACCGCACCATCAATGAGTCTGTGCGTGCCATTTCCCAGGCGCAGGTTCTTATTATAGGAGGGACGTCCCTGGCAGTTTATCCCGCGGCAGGATTGATCGATTACTTTTCTGGAGAACATCTGGTAGTGATCAACAAGTCCCCGACACCAAGAGATCGGTATGCAGATCTTTTGATCAAGGAGCCTATCGGACAGGTGTTTTCCCAGATAAAAGTAAAAAAATAGTGTGTTTGAAAAAGGTTTTAAAGCAGAAATGAAGCAGGTAAATAAGGAGTTTATATATGGCAGCAGTTGTTTATGAAGTTGGAGATGTTGTTACATTGAAGAAGGGCCATCCATGCGGCAGCAAGGAATGGGAAATCTTAAGAGTAGGTGCAGATTTTCGCCTGAAATGTATGGGCTGTGGACACCAGATCATGGTACCGCGGAAGATGGTGGAGAAAAACACAAAAAATCTTCAAAAAAAGGAAAAATAATGCTTTACAGCCTGAAAAAAGTATGTTAGAATCAAAAATCGTGATATATAAAATATCCTTGCTCTTTGACAGGCAAAGGGCCAACAGACCATAAGGAGGTAAGACAAGCATGAACAAGTACGAGTTAGCATTAGTTGTTAGCGCAAAAGTTGAAGACGAAGTACGTGATGCAGTAGTTGAGAAAGCTAAAGGATACATCACTCGTTACAATGGCGTTATCACAGACGTTGAAGAATGGGGTAAGAAGAAATTAGCTTACGAGATTCAGAAAATGCATGAAG
>ERZ857922.2014-NODE-2014-length-22192-cov-4.950806_pt1 | contig 22192 bp, 17 predicted proteins | sample MGYA00519579_ERZ857922 | MGnify/ENA primary metagenome ERZ857922 (study PRJEB31778, sample SAMEA3449375) | human gut metagenome | biome: human gut; feature: human-associated habitat; material: faeces | place: United Kingdom | collected 2010/2012 ... | reverse complement strand
CGCTCGCCGTATCGGCTCTTAGAATTATGCGGTATTGCCAAAGGTTTTTGCGGTTCGGAAGTTGTTCGATGATTCTATTATCACATAAAACTGCCGGTATCGTTAGTAGATTTTTTGGGAAAACCCGCAAAATCTGCGAATAATTGTGGTGCCTGGCATTCGGCCCGGCCTGGGGATCGCACCACCATCGTAGAGTATGGCATGATACAATTTTGAAAGCTGCAATGCAGATAGGCCCACGGGACGATGGCAAGCATCGTCCCCTCACAAATCAGCTTCATGTTCCATCACATACTTTCAGCACACAACAAACTTAATATTTTTGAGCGGTGCACCGCGCCGCGCTCCACCACCATTATTCTTTATTCATTATTATTTATTCTTTTAAGTAAAGCGTCCGTCTTACCTTATAATTGCTATAATTGCTAATTTCTCATTCCTCATTTCTAATTGCAAACCCTCCCTGCTCATCGCTTCCCCCTGCATAATTTATGCTCCGATTTTCCTGTTTTACCTGTAAAATTTACTAACGCCATTCTTCCTGAACGTTCATAATATAGACACAAAGTTGTGGAACTGCGGTGAACAGTGTGGGGCTGGGTGCCGGAACGTTCCAGACAAGCGGAGGAAGAAATTCCATAAAGTGTACCTGAACAGGCCGCATTTTCAGCCTTTCAGATACACCCCAAGTAAGGAGAAAAGAAATGGCTAAGACAAGAACCCTGCCCGACAAGTATTATGACAAGGATTACGAAACAAACGGCATCCACCGTGTGCCCCTGTGGCGCATTGCAGGCTTTGCGCTCAACAACACCGCAACCAACCTTTACCTGATGTTCATGAACTATGTCAGTTTTTATCTACTGGGCTTTGTTGGCGTTGGCATGGTCATGGCATCCAGCTTTACCATGGCTATGCGTATCTGGGACGGCGTAACTGACCCGTTCATTGGCTACATGGTGGATAAAACCAACGGCAAGTTCGGCAAAAACCGCCCGTTCATGGTCATTGGCAACATCATTCTGGCGGCTTCCAGCTTTATCATGTTCCACTTTACCCACAAACTGCCGGAAGGCCCCGCCCGCTTTATTTTCTTTGTTGTGTTTTGCTGCGTTTATTACCTGGGCTACACCTGCCAGTGCGTTGTTACCAAGAGCGCCCAGAGCTGCATGACCAACGATCCCAAACAGCGCCCCATGTTCGCTTCTTTCGATGGCGTGTTCAATACCATCCTGTTTACGGTGCTGGCTATTGTCGTTGCCAACATTGCCAACAAGTATGCTGATGTTGGCAACTATACCTCTACCCAGTTCTTCCATGAATTCTGGATGATGACCGCCATTATGTCCGCCATCTTTACCGTGATCGCCGTCATCTCCATTGCACCCAAAGACCGCCCGGAATTCTTTGGCACTGGCAAACCCATCAAGGTCGGCCTGAAAGACTACTGGGATACCCTGAAAAACAACCGCGCCATCCAGATGCTGGTGCTGTCCGCCTCCACGGATAAGCTCGGCTCCACTGCCAAAACCAGCGCTGTTTCCGTTGCTATGTTTGCCTGCATTGCCGGTTCCATCAAACTGCAGGGCAGCGTGACCGCCGTTACCACCATCCCCAGCGTCATCCTCACCTTCCTGGTTATCTCCATCGTTGCCACCCGCTTTGGCCAGAAAAAAGCCATGGTCATTGGCTCCATCGGCGGCATTATCTGCAACGTTATCCTGTCCGCCCTGTGGATTGTTGGCGACCCCACAACAATGACCAGCAACCCCGAAACCGGTGCATTGAACTGGGGCTCCTTCCTGATCATCTATGTTGTGTTCAGCATCCTGTATGCCGGCTGCCAGGGTATTTCCGGCAATATCGTAATTCCCATGACTGCCGACTGTGCCGACTATGAAGTATACCGCTCCGGCAAGTATGTTCCCGGTCTGATGGGCACCCTGTTCAGCTTTGTGGACAAGATGATTTCCTCTTTCGCTCCCATGATCGCCGGTCTGGTGTTTGCTGCCTGCGGCTTTACCGACCACAACCCCAGCGTGGGCGATATCGTTACCCCGCAGCTGCGTGTTGGCGTTGTGTTCCTGGCATACGGCCTGATCACCATCGGTTTGATCTGCAACCTGATTGCCATGAAGTTCTATCCGCTGAGCAAAGAAAAGATGGCCGAGATCCAGGACGAGATTGTTAAGATCAAGGCAAAGGCTATGGCCGAAGCATAACCCCAAACCGAACCACATTCCCCGCGGGGCCGCCCGTCCATCGGGCGCACCCGTTGTTACAGTGAGGTACCTGCATTGGAAAAGCAAATGGAAATGGCTTCCGAAACCACCCAGAACTCTGCACTGCGCACCGATGAAGCTGCTAGCCACGGCCCCCTGTGGCGGCTGATTGACTGCGCTGTGACCGCCCACGCTAACCGGGCCAAAGTGCCGGTGAACCGCAAGGCCTACCTGCGGTGGTGCCTTCTTGGGGTATTTGGCGCCCAGCGCTTTTATGCAAAACAGTGGAAGATGGGCTTGCTCTACCTGGTCACCTGCTGGAGCGGATTTTCTATTGCCATGACAATGATCGACGCAATGATCGCCGTGCCGATGAAACCGGACGAAAACGGCATCATTTACCTGTAAAAACCTCCTCCCTCCGCCGCCCCGCAGGCTGCTGTTTGCCTGCGGGGCTTGGTGTGGATTCAGGGAAACAGCGCATGTTGGCAAAATTTCAGGGTAGCACCCGCACAATATGCCGAAAAGCAGCTATTGCTTTTGGCTATTATTTCCGGCAAAATTGCTTTCCATTTCCGCGCAGACATGTTAAACTAGAAGCAGTAAAGTCACACTTTTTAACGCCGATACGGCACACAAGAAAGGCGACCCGCCATGGACCAGATCGTTCAGCTGTTGTTCAACCCTAACCACCAGGCCCCCAGCCCGCTTGTGTTGGCGGTGTTGGTAGCGCTTGCCGTGGGCATGCCGCCCATCATGCGTTACTTGGCCGGGAAAAGCAACAACGATAACACGCGGGGCAAAAAATAACCCCTTTACCCGGTGGGCACGCGGCAGCGCCGCCCGCCGCTGAGAAAACGAGGTGCCTGATGCAAGCAGATTTGCTGGACGTTCTGACCCGGCTGGCCTCCGCCAGCAACATCCGCTGCATGCGGGTAACGCCGCCCTTTGATGGGCTGGACCAGTTTGATTACGGCCTGCGCAAAGCGCTGGACCCCTATTTTGACTGGCAGGAATTCGGCAGCCTGTTGCTGCAAAGCACCCCGCCCAACACGCTGCTGTTTGCCGAAGGCACCTTTGAATTGCAGTTTGCGCTGTTCCGCATTCCAGACGAAGAAAACGCTGTGTTCATGATCGGCCCGTGGGCCACCGCCGAGCGCAGCGAAAAATCCCGCAGCTGGGCACGCCGTCACATTGGTGAGAAAGGCGATGACGCTGTACAGAGCTACTATAACGGGGTGCGGATTCTGTCGGGCAGCGGTTTCCAGGCTTCCATCGTGGCAGTTGTTTCCATGATGTTCCCCAAAGAGAAATTCCACCTGGACCAGCAGAAAGAGTTTCTGCCGTTCCATTTTACCACTGACCTGCGCTATTTTACTGAACCGGAGTTCCAGCGGGAGATCCCGATCCAGATGCTTGAACAGCGCTATGCCAACGAAAATGTCATCTGGGACGCGGTGGCTTGCGGCAACACCGAAGCTGCGCTGAAAGCCTGCCAGCAAATGGCACGCTTTACCTATGGCGGGCGTTTTTTCGGCTCACTGTACCAGACCAAGATCATGCTGACCGTAATGAACACTCTGCTGCGCAAAGCCATTGAGCGCAGCAACATCCACCCGTATTACATTGACGAGATTTCCTCCCGTTATGCCCTGATGATCGAAAACATGGTGGACGAGGAAAGCTGGCCGCTGGTGCAGACAATGGTAAAAGAGTACTGCGCATATGTGCGGCGGTATTCTTTGCAGCAATATTCACCGCTGGTGCAAAAGGTCATCAATACGATCAACCTGAACTTGTCGGACCAGCTTTCGCCCAAAAGCCTGGCCGCTATGTACTATATCAGCCCATCGTACCTCTCCAGCCTGTTCAAGCAGGATACCGGAACCACCCTGACAGATTTTATCAACACGCAGCGCATCCAGCGCGCGGCCAATCTGTTGAGCACCACCGAGCAGAATATCTCGGTGGTGGCGGAGCAGGTGGGCATCTTGGATGTGAACTATTTTACCAAGATGTTCAAAAAGTCGATGGGCAGCACCCCCACCCAGTACCGCCGCCAGAGCCGCGCACGGTAACCCCAGAAAATAAAAGAACTACAAAAAGCCCATACCGAAAAGCAGAGACAGGGAAATCCCGCTTTTCCGGTATGGGCTTTGCCATATGGAAAGGTGCAAATAGGAGGTTATTGTGCAGAGAAGAAAAGCTTGAACAAGTAAAAAATGAGGAAAAGAGAAAATGCAATGACAAAAATCAGTCCAGCACCAGCGCGCAGGAAGCACCAGGCAGCGCAAGGCTGGCGGTTTCGGTAGGGGCGCGGTGGGGCAAGGGTGAACAATCGTAACAATGCACCGCGCCCTCTCGTTGGCAGGCAGCCAACAGATACAGGGTGCCCGGCACCGCGCACAGCGCCCGCGGCCAATCACCGGTGGGCCATTCGCAAAGGAAATGGCGGGTCGGGCCGCTGCGCTGCCACGCCGAGATGGTGTTGGGCCCGCGGTTGCTGACAAACAGGGTGCCATCCGCCGTGGCGCAGGCACCACCCGGCCAGCTGCGCGGCTTGGGCACAGTGCTGGCCTGCACAGTGGAAACGGTGCAACCGTCATGGTTCAGCACCCGCATGTGGCCGTCCAGCTCATACACACAGTCCAGCATGCCGTCCCCGGCATCCAACACCTGGCGCGGGCCGCTGCCGGTGGGCTGGGGCAGAGTCTTTACGCTGCCGGTGGGCAGATTATTTTCCAACGCAAGGCGGTACAGGCGGCTGTTGCCCAAATCCGCCAGGAATAACGCGTGCCCTACAGACTGCACCCAGTGGGCGTTGGCCCCTGCGGGCTGGAATTGCCACAAAATGCGAGTCAGGGCACTATCCACAGCAAAATACAGGCCGTTTTCAAAGCAGCTGCCATAAATCACATCGCCGCAGGCATACAGATGGCACAAGCCGCGGCCGGTAGGAATTTCAATGCGGGCGATCTCGCGCAGGGTCGTGCCGTCCAGCACATAGGCGGTCACATCCGCGCCATCCCCGCGTTCCGATGCGGCATAAATCCAACCATTTTGCCCCCGGCAGCAAAAGCTGGGGGCACGGCCATGCCGCAGGGTAGATAAAGTTTCCAGCGTTCCGTCCGCCGTTAAGCGGCACACCGCCAGATCATCGCACCCCGGCGCACCATACCTGTCAATGCTCATCACTATCGTGGCAGATACAAAGAAGGAACTCGATTACAAGTTCGATGCTTTGAAAAAGCGTATCGAAGGTCAAAGTATGAAGATTCGCCGTGCGGATTTCATGATGGAAGAATGCTTCGATTCCTGCCTGCTTCCTCTTGCGAAAATCAATAAGGAGCTGGCAAAGAAATCTCATCGCAATCAATGCGTTACCAAAGCTCTGAGAGCGGCCAAAAAGCATGGGTATGTTGAGGTTTTTATGAGAGATGAATCGCGGTATGTGCGTATCTCTCCGGACGGTCTGAAATACATTCGAAGCACTCAAAAAGACGCTCTGGATGTAGACAAGCGGGCGGCTATGAAGCGGCGAATCAAAGGCGAACAAGGACGGCTCACCAGGGTGGAAACGACACTCTGCATGTGCCGAGCAGCGGGAATTCAGCCTGCCAAGGAGGCTAGTATCAAGTTAATCGATGTGCTTGACCCTGAGCAGGATGCGGCCCAAACTTTCATGAATGACTTCTTCTATGACAAAGGGCTTCTTTTCCTGTCTGATGAAATCTCTGCAACTATCAAGACGAGCACCACAATGGGCGAGGAGTACACGCTCGGTCAAAGCCGTCTGGTAGGTATCGTAATCAACCGCACAGGTATTTCTTTTCTCTACTGTACGCTCGATAAGCTGATGCGATGGGTTGTGTCTTACGAACAGCGGCGTGTAAGTGCAGTGATGGAACTCTTGAAATCCAGCTCACTTGCGGCAACGGACGAGGACTTCGCAACAATCTGCAATATGTCTCCTAAGTGCATCGTTATCGGCAAGACCTGCGCTATAGTTCCAAAAATCATTACTGGCGATAAGTATGGCAAAGCAATCGACAGCACTGATATTATCAAAACCCATAACGCAACAAGGCTCTTGACGCTCACGAATCTCGAACAAGTCTACAAGTACAGCTATTTCGTTCCAACAAGTTCTATCGGCGTGGAACTTCTTACTCGAACAGCAGCTTTAACACGAAATGAACTCAATGAAATGATTTCCGTGTGGCTGGATGAGATGGCTGAAAGCCATACAACCGTTACTACTGGGCGATATGTTGAAGCATACATCAATGAACAGAAATGAAGTATTTATGCATTGCGATAAAAACAAGCTGGCGAAAGAATTTGCTGCCATGTATTCCGATAACGAGGAACAGGCGGCAGCAGTTAAGGAAGTCGATAGAGCATTTGCCAGAATGGAGACCGTCACGCCAAAAGCAGTAAACCCGGATGAGCAAAGTATCATTGTGGTTTGCAAGGGATTTGGCGATGAAGGCGATGACACTGTCTGTATCGAAGTGGGAGACCTCCGTAACTGGAAAGAAAAGCACACGAAAAAATCTGAGCCTATTAGTGACGAGATGCTGACCTTTATGAGCACGGACGAAATTGAAAACGCGGTGATGAATCAGGACCTTCCCACGAAATATGCTTTTGAACTCAGCGCTTGGGACGAGATTCTTAGCTGGAAACTTGCACCATCTAGTATCTACATCTACGGCCTTGAGTTTTGCCTGTCCCGTGTGTTGTGGGAAATGACATTCTTCGGAGTGGATGAATCCGGTGTGGAGTTGGAAAAGGAAAAGCTCGATACGAGATTTGAGGAAGCGCAGAGGTTTTTTGATGAAAACAAAGAACCTCAAATCGGATTCTCGATTGAAGACATTGCTAAGAAGCTTCTCGGCGATGATTATACAGAAGACTGGTATCCCGAAGAGGAGCAGGAACGCGACCGCCGGAATATGGTTATTTCCTCCTATATAGCATCAACAACGGCCGCCTTGTTCTGGTGGGTAGACGGTTAAGTAAGAAGAGTGAAACAGAAAAAACCACAGAGGAAAGTACAGACAGTAGCGAAGAAGCTGTATCGGAAGAGGAGAATAGTGAAAATGTTGAATAATTTGGCCGCCGCATTCTCGTGACTTTAGTCGTGGGAGGATTCACAACAAGGCCGTCAAGAAAACTCTGTCGATTCCAAGCTGCCCGAATGATATGGCTGAGCGAGCAGACATCAACTTCTCCGGGGTGTTGCAAGAAGCACTTAAAGCAAACCTAAATATTGGTTGATTGCGTTCTCACTGCCCTGCCAGTTGCCTGGTGGGGCATTTTTGCTTGCTAAAATTTAATGTGATTTTCTGTATCGATTTGTTTACACTAAATTAGGAACAAAAAATCATGAATTTTGATAAATTCGATTGAATTTCTTTAATTTGCAGGGTATACTATTAGAAGGAAGGGAGTGGTATTGTGCTGATTGAGTTTACTGTGAAAAATTATCGGTCTTTTCGAGACGAAGCGACTCTTTCAATGGAAGCTACGGGAGTAAGTACGTTGAAAAGTGTGCTTATCCCATATGGCGGGATGCGAATTCTGCCGGGTGCTGCCATATACGGTAAGAACGGTGGCGGTAAGAGCAATGTTATCCGAGCTTTTTGGCTTGCGGTTCAATTCATCAGAAACGCACAAAAGACACAGCATGAGAAAGCAGCTATCCCCGTTGTTCCGTTTGCATTGAATGACTACTCGGCATCTGAGCCGACAGAGTTTTCGTTTGTATATACCTTGGATGGAATCAAGTATTGGTATGCCTTTTCTGCCACAAAAGAAAAGGTATATGCTGAGTCGTTGTATCATGCACCGAAAGGGCAGAAGGCACTGGTTTTTGCTAGAGAAGGACAGGAATTCACCTTTACCGAAGAGAAGGCTCGTAGAAATCTGATTAGTCAGGTTGTTGCCGAAAATCAACTGTTCTTTTCTGTAGCATGTACCATGAACGACGTTGCCTGCTCCAAAGCTATGACTTGGTTCCGGGAGAAAATCTATTTTTCAAGAGACTATTCGGATATTCCCCGGCAGCTGCTTGAATATTCGAACGACTCTAATATGCTGAAAGCAATTTCCGATTATGCGAAGGCTGCAGATGTTGGTATCGAAGATATGAAATTCGAAATCAATAGTAAAGAAATTAACGAAGAAGCTGATTTGCCTGCAAACATTCCCGAAGAGGTTAAAGCTGCACTTGTACAGTTCATGCACGTGCTTTCTGAAACCTCTAATAATTCGGAAACACACCTCAAGATGGGGCAGGTTAACGCAACATCCATGCATCAAGGCCAAAACAAGGACGGAACAAGCCATATGTTTTCGATGGAGCTGGCAGACGAGTCTGATGGCACAAGAAAACTGATGGCCATTGCTCCTGCAATTGAGTCCGTGCTGTCAAAGGGCGGCCTTTTGCTGGTAGATGAAATCGAAAAAGAACTGCATCCTGCTTTGGTTGAGTTTATAGTTGCCAAATTCCAGAGCAAAAAGACAAACCCTAATGGGGCACAAATTGTCTTTACGACACACAACACCGACCTGTTGAGTATGGAGCTGCTTCGTAAGGACCAATTGTATTTTGTGGATAAGAATAAAGATGATGGCGCTTCGGAACTCTACAGTATCAGCGATTTTTCTACTCGTACGACCGAAAATGTCCGCAAGGGCTATCTCCTCGGAAAATATGGCGCGACTCCCAATGTCGAAATTGAGGAGGTTGAATAATGGCTCGCAAGCTAAAGAAGTCCAAAGTCAGTATCTGTGTCTTTTGCGAAGGAGAAAGTGAACAGGCATATACTGATTTTCTTAAAAGCAAATTTCAGGATGTAGCTGTATTTAAGCGACCGTCATCAACTGGCTTGTTTGACGATGCGGATAACCGCTTCAAAAAGGACCCAAAGTACCGTGACTATGCGGATGTAATCGATGAGATATGGTTTTTCTTTGATGTAGAAGAAAAAGACATAGATAACTGGAGCAAACGACTGGAAATCATCAAGCGTTTGCGACGTCTTCGGAAAAAGCCACAGATTAGAGTTCGTCTGCTAATGACAACTGGATGCATCGAGTATTGGTTGATGCTTCATTACAGGTTGTTTGCCCCTCCGGTATTGACCGTTCCAGAAAAAGAACAAATGCTGCGACAAGTCATAAAAGAAGAACCTACTTACAAGAAGGGGAACTATATCGCTACGGCACGCATTGCCCAACATTATCCCACGGCAGTGAAGAATGCGGGAATCGTACTGCAGAATCTCTTAAAAGAAGGGATGCCAGGTCTGGAGGATACAGACGAGCGCAATCTCTGGCTGTGTAAGAATTGCAGAACGTTTTCTACTGTACAAGAAGCTATTACGTTTCTTGAGAGTTTGAAAAGCGAGTGATGCACCCTGTTCGTAAGGCAGGACGGAAATAATCTGATACAATTACATTTCTATCATTATAACAGCGTATAGGCTATACCGGTCTGTACGCTTTCTTTTTTGCATGAAGAACCGTCCCTCTATGAACCTCTATGGATTTATTTGGTATTATATCGGACGTTGTTTTATTTCGTCATAATCAATAAAAGTATTTGTTGCTTTTTGTTAATCATGAAATTGACAATTCAAAACACTGTCGGTAAAATAAAGGTATTCGATAGACCGCATTAACAATCTGTGAACTTTTCGGGGTTCGTATTGTGTGATTACCACATAGATGGTATTATGCAATTGTACAGAAGGATAGGCGGCAAAAGAGTCCACAGCATAATCCAAAGCTGCGTAGGGCTGACGTCGAACCTATTAGTGTAATGTGGCCCCGGCACTAGACGCCGGGATGTAAAGGAGAATTGAATATGAAACGTAAGACTATCATTTTAGCAGTGGTAGCAGCCGCTGCGATGGAGATTACCCTGGTAGGGTGTGGCGTGAAAATCACGAACATCGCGGTTCCTGACGCAATTACTGTCGAGAAAGGCGAGGCGGTGGTTTTGCCGGTCGCTTTCGGCACCGACGATGCTCCGGCCGTAACTCCCGAGACTGCTGCAACCGGTGAAAGTGCTGCAACGGATGAGAAAGTAGCCAAGGCTGCCGAAAAGCTCACCATTGAATGGACTTCTTCCGATGAGAGTGTTGCAACGGTTGATGAGACCGGTACTGTTACTGCAGTGGCGGCCGGTGAGGCGAACGTTACGGCTTCCGTAAAGGACGCCGACATCGCCGCGAGCACTCACATCAAAGTTGTCGTCACTCCCACCGGTGTCGTGGCACCTGAGTCTATTGACCTCGTCACCAATGGCGAGAACACCAAGGACTTGGACGCTAAGCTGGTTCCCGCAGACGCAACTGATGTCAAGTTCGCATACGAGTCCAGTGACGAATCTGTTGCTACCGTCGATGAAACCGGTAAGGTGACTGCGGTGGCCAACGGCGAATGCACCATCACAACCTATGTCACTGCGAAAACCGAAGACGCTGAAGCCTCTGAGCTGAGTGCTGTCGTGGTTGAAGCAGCAGATTCTGAAGAAGTTGACGACAGCGTGGCCACAATGCCCGAAGACCTGGCAGCAATGGATTCTGCGTTCGGCGTTGTTCCTGAGGACCTGAAAGCCGAGACCAAAGTTACAGTTACCACGAACGTGGAGAGTGTTACTCTCGATAAGACAGAGGACGTGCTCACGGTAGGTAATACTGTGACTGTTACCGCAACTGTCATCCCCGATACGGCAACCAATGCCTCTGTGACTTGGACCTCCAGCGATGAGGCAATTGCAACTGTTGACTCTGAAGGCAAGATTACGGCCGTTGCTCCTGGCACTGCAACAATCACTGCTGTAAGCGACAGCAATCCCGATGCAAATGCAACGTATGCAGTAACTGTGCAGGCTAAAAAGGTAGTCGCTCCCGCAAGCACCAAGACCTCCAGCAAGAGTAACTCTGGATACGCTGGTAGCTCCTCCAACGCAGGCAACAGCTCGAACAGCGGAGCAGTAACTGCTCCGAGTAATCCGGCACCTGCTCAGCCGAGTGAGCCTGCCCCCGCCCCAGCACCTGACCCTCAGCCGGAACAGCCGAGTGGTGGCGATAATGGTGGTTCTGGCGATTCCAGCAATTCTGGAGATAAGTACGGCGAAGGTTACGACCGTTGGGGGGGACCAGTGAACTCGGCTCCTACTGATAACGGTTGTACTCAGGAAGAAATTGATGCTGGAGGGTGCTAATAGTACCAAAATTCTGTAATTGGTAATATAGAAACTCGTAGTATAGAAGCAACAAGTCTTCTTGCTACGAGTTTTCTTTTTTAAAGAATAGCATCTGTATATTATATTGACACACTCCCACGATTAAAATCGTGGGATTCTACTTCAACGAGGCCGCTGGCTGACCCAGTCTTACGCCTCTCGGTAACGGCATGGTGCCCCATCCGTGAGAGTATTTTTACGCAGGGTAGCCCGATGAATGCCAATAATCAGCTTGCTGTTATTTCTAATTTTCCAAAAGTTCTTTCATCGCTCTTCCCAGCGCATCGTTCCAGAAAAACCAGTTGTGGTCGCCGGGGGCTTCGTACCAAGTCAGGGGCCAATTCATCGCCTGTAAGGTATCGCGCAGGCGTAGGTTGGCGGGGTACAGACTGTCCTGCTGGCCGCAGGCCAAAAACAGGCGGGGCATGGGGCACGTTCCGTCGCGGAATTTCTCCACCAAGTCAAACAGATCATCCTGTGGCGGCACAATGCCGTGCGGGAAAATTGCTCGATCTTCATGCCAGCGGCAGAGCTGGGGCAGTTCGGCCTGAATTTCCGCCACCGAGGAAAAACCGGCGCACCCGGCGTACTGCTGCGGCGCAGTAAAAGCGCATTTCATAGCACCGTATCCGCCCATCGAAAGCCCCATAATATAAGTGCGCTCCGGTACGGGCTGAATGCCGAAAAACCGGCGGCAGAGCGTTGGCAATTCCTGATTAATGTAGGTGAAATACTTGGGGCCGCAGGCCATATCGGTATAAAAGCTGCGCTGCACTTCGGGAACGATCAGAATAGCCCCGTGGGTGCGGGCCAGGTGTTCGGCCTGGGTATAGCGCAGCCAGCCGGTGCAGTTGTCAGTCAGGCCATGCAGCAGGTACACCACTGGCGCGGCGGCCAAATCTCCGGTATCCGGCATGGTAACAAGCACCGATGTTGCCATGCCGAGAGATTCCGACATGACGTCACAGCGAAAAAATGCCATGGTTTGCCCCTCCTTCAAATTTGTGGGTTTGCCAGCGCGCGGCAGACGGCACGCATGGCGGGCTCGGTGCGGTCCCAGGCGCTCACGGTACTGGCAGCAAAGGGATAGTGCTGCAAAGCGTCCGGCTCGGCCAAGCAGACAGCACAGAAGCGCGGGTTGTGCGCAGCCAGCGCTTCGGCGGCCTGGGCGGCAGCGGCGGCTTCCTCACGGGTGCCAAAGGCGAATACCACCGCGGGTACCGTGGCGCAGACATCCGCCAGCTCCGGCAGTTCTTCCACCGTGTGGTAGACAGCGCACTGGCCGCCCAAACGCCGTGCAGCCAGTGGAGCAAAGCTTTCCGTAATGCGATCGCCCTCCGTCACGCCAGTACCGGTACCGGACGCCCGCGCAATAAATAACGTCCCTGCGGGCAGCGGCAGCAGGCCGTGGGGGTCTTGTACCGTCACGCCGGTTTCGGCCAACGCATCCGCAAGGGCAGCATGATGGCTCCAATCCTGGCTGGCGGCATCGCGGGCGGGCATAGTCCAGCCCAGCGCCAGCTTGCATGCCAAGATCCGCCGCACCGATTCATCCACCCGCGCCATCGGCAGGGTTCCATCGGCCACAGCATCGCACAGGGCACGGATGCAGGGGGTCTGCACATCTTTACCGGTGGGGGCGGCGTTATCGCCGCCGTTGCCAATAATCAGCAGGTCGCACCCGGCCAGTGCCGCCTGCACACAGCCCTGTGGTGCGCCGTACTGGTCCAGAATGGCGTGCATCTGCAAGCCATCACTGATGACAAGCCCCTGGTACCCCAGTTGCCCACGCAGCACGCCCTGGATGACGGGCGCGGACATGGAGCAGGGCGTATCGGTGTCATCCAGCGCGGGGAAGCAGACATGCGATACCATCACGCTGGCAAGGTCCTCTGACATCGCGCGGCAGAATGGCGTTAAGCAGCTATTCATCAATGTGTCACGCGGGGTATTGTCCACCACAAAGCCGAAGTGTGTATCGGCACCGGTCTGCTCATGGCCGGGGAAATGTTTGCCGCAGGCCAGCACCCCGGCATCCCGCAGTCCGCGGGCCATGGCGCAGCCATAATCCGCGATGGATTGCACAGTTTGCCCATAATAACGGCGTTCCGCAGGGCCGGAAAGAGTATCCAGCACCGGCGCACAGTCCAGGTTAATACCCAGTGCCCGCAGCTCACCGCCCATCATACGCCCAACTTTGTAGGCGTTGGCGGGATCGCCCGTGCGGGCAATGACCATGGCGCTGGGAAAAACCGTGGCTTCGCTGCGCAGGCGGGTAACACAGCCGCCCTCCTGGTCGATGGCGATAAGAGCAGGCAGACCGTTTTCCGCCATGACGGTGTGCTGGATCTCAGCGTTCAACTGCGCCAGCGCGGCCCGCCCGGCACAGTTTTTGCCAAACAAAATAACGTTACCGATATGATTTTTGCGTAAAAATTCCCGCGTGCCCGCATCCATGCGGGATACCTCGATACTGGCCAGGATCATCTGGCCGATCTTTTCTTTCAATGTCATGCGGGAAAGGAGATTATCAATCGTGGTAGGCATAGGGCACCTCGAAAACAGGTAGGAGGGAGAAGTTCGGAGTTGATGTGAATTAGAAATTAGCAATGAGAGATTAGGAATTGGCGGTAGGAAAAAGTCTAAATCTGAAAAGAATAAAGAATAGAGAATAATGAATAATTGTGGTGGACCGCGGCGCAAAGCGCCGCTCAGGAGATATTAGGTTTGCCGGTTGTTAAAAAGTACGATTGGCTATTAAATGTTTTGTAGGGCGCGATGACTTCATCGCGCCGGGGCTTGCCACGAGGTAATCAAGAAATATGTACTTACCTTGCCACACCTCAAATTACTAATTTCTCATTCCTAATTATTTTGTATCAGGCCTTAATGCATCGTAACTCCTAACTTCAAACTTGCAATCGCTCCGCCAATGATTCCTGCGGTGTTGCGGTGGGCGGCAAGGCGGAGGGTGGGCTGGGGGTTGGCGTGCAGGCGGGTCAAAGTGGTGTGGCAGGCATCCAGCAAAAAATCGCCTGCCTCGCTGATACCGCCGCCCAGGGCTACGACCTCCGGCGCAAAAATGGAGTTGAGGGAAACAATGCCGGTGCAAAGCTCGTGCACATACTGGGCAAACACGGCCTGCGCCGCAGCATTGCCGCTGCGGGCGCGGGCAATCAGGTCGGCGGGGGACTCGCCGCCGGCCATGCGGATCAACGCGGTGGCCGAAGCGTACTGTTCAAAGCAGCCGCACTGGCCGCAGGGGCAGGGCAGACCGTCGCTGTGGGTGATGATATGCCCCAGTTCCGGGGCCAGCCCGGTGGGGCTGCGCCAGCACTGCCCATTGATGACAATGCCCCCGCCAATGCCGGTACCCAGGGTGAGCAGAATACCTGTCTGTACATTTTGCAGTGCACCGGAACGCATTTCGGCCAACATTGCCGCGTGGCCATCGTTAATGACCACCGCGGGTAGACCGGACGCCCGGCGCAGCAACGCAGCAAGGGGCACATCTACCCATGCCAGATTATCCGCCGTAATGGTTTCGTGCGCAGCGTTCAGCGTGCCGGGCGCACCGGCCCCAATAGCCGCAACGTGATACGGTTCCAACTGCGCTGCAATCAGCGCGGCGGCTTCGGCAGGTTCTTTGGGTGTGGGGCGGCTCCACTGTTGCAAAAGGTTCAGCTGTTCATCAAAAATGCCGAACTTAATGCTTGTACCGCCAATATCAATACCGGAAAGAAACATGGTTGAACCTCGATGGAGCGTTGTGGAGAATTAGAAATTAGTAATGAGAAATTTGAGGGTGAGCGGAGCGAAGAGAAAAAAGAATAATGTTGGTGGACCGTGGCGCGCTGCGCCGCTCAGGAGATATCAGGTTCGTTGTTTATTAAAACGTACCTTGGCCCACAAAACGTCCTGAATTCGCGGGATAGATGTCACAGCATCTTTATAACGTGGAATAGGGCACTGTCTCGGTGGGGTCGGGTACCCCCGCCCTACCGTAAGACAAAGCCTTGCACCATTTTGCAAATTGCGGTATAGCGTCCCCGTTAGCCGATGACGAATCTCATCCTCACAAGCAATTCCTAATTACTCATTGCTAATTTCTAATGATTTCATACCGGACCTTGCCGCACCGCCAACTCCTAACTATCTCGCCATACCCTCTCCACCTGCCATCCTTCGCTCCATCCCACCAGCACGGCGGGGTGGCCGGGGTGGATGGTGCGGGGCAGGCCGAGCAGGGCGGCGGGGGTGGTAGATGCCATCAGGCAGGCGTCCTGTGCGGGGATCCCAATGCTCTGCAAATTGCGCACTGCACCATCCAGATAAACACCGCCACCGTCCAGGGTGCCGTTTGCGCAGCGGCTCACACCGTTTTGCACAATATAATCTTGCCCGGCCACGGTGTAGCGTCCATCGGGCAGACCATGGGTAGCCACACTGTCGGATACGGCAATCATCGCTTCAGGGCCTTTCATATGGTAGACAAGCTGCAAAGCGGCGGGGTGCAGGTGAACCAGATCGCAGATGCACTCGGTGGTCACGTTAGGATCCAGCAGAGCGGCGACCACCACACCGGGGTCGCGGTGGCGCAGAGGGCGGCAGGCGTTGAAGGTATGGCATAGACCTGTAAATCCAGCAGAAAAAGCACGCTGGGCGGTCTCGTAATCAGCATCGGTGTGCCCGGCCTGCACCCGGATACCTCGCGCCGCCAGAGCTGCGCCAAGTTCCAGCGCACCGGGAAGCTCCGGGGCAAGGGTCACCTGCCGGATGACGGATTCATACCCCTGTACCAGCGTCTGGTACGCGGCGAGGGTTGGCGGCAGCAGCGCGGCGGGTGGCATGGCACCGGGACGTTCGGGACTCAAAAAGGGTCCTTCCAGATGAACACCCAAAATATGCGCGCCGGGCAGTTTGCCTGCGGCCTGCTGCTGCATGGCGGTTTGTACCACCGCCAGCGCCTGGCGCATGGTGGGCAGCGGCTCCGCCCCAAGGGTGAGCAGCACATCCGTTACGCCGTGGCACAGCAGGATGGTCAGGAACTCGGGCAGGGGGCGTTCATTCAGCTCCGGGTCAAAGCCCTGGCCGCCGTGGCAGTGCAGGTCAACCAGTCCGGGTGTTAAGGCCCAGACAGAAAAATCGGCCGGACCCCCGCCACCAATGGCAGTGATCTGGCCGTCTTCGACCGTCACGGTCTGATTGGCTAGGAATGTACGGCCCACCAGAAGTTTTTGAGCAAAAATTTTCATGGTAAGCACCCGTGTTAGTTAGGAATTAGGAGGTAGGAGTTCATATGAATTAGAAATGAGCAATGAGAAATTAGGAATTTGTGGTGGAGTATAGGCGTATTACAATTTTTGATTGTCGTACCGTGAACGCCGGCGCGATGAGGGCATCGCGCCCTACAGGATGTTATATGGTTCATCACTCAGCTTTAAATAGCAGCAAACCTAATATTTCCTGAGCGGCGCAAGTGCGCCGCGGTCCACCAACATTATTCTTTCATTATTCTTTATTCTTTTTTAATTATTCATTCAATTCCTAATTACTCATTCCTAATTGTTAATTCTAAATTATAGGTTGTTCAGCGCTTCCGCAATTCTCCCGTGTGTTTTTTCCAGTCTTGCTTCCGCGGTGGGGGCGTCAATTTTACAGAGAATCATCAGGATAGCGGTTTTGGCGCTGTAACCGCACTGCTCCAGGGCGTTGCGGGCGGCAACACTGTCGGCACCGGTGGCGGTGCGCACAATGCGTACACAGCGCTCCACCAGCTTTTCGTTGCTGGCGCGCACATCAACCATCAGGTTGCCATACACTTTGCCCAGCTTGATCATGGTGGCGGTGGAAAGCATGTTCAGCACCATTTTTTGGGCAGTGCCGCTTTTCAGGCGGGTGGAACCGGTTATAACTTCCGGCCCCGGCATGGGGGAAATGCCAATGTCAGCCCGGGTGTCTACCTCACTGCCGGGGCAGCAGGTTACACTGATGACCGCTGCGCCAAGGCTGTGGGCATACTCCATCGCACCCAGCACATAGGGGGTGCGGCCGCTGGCGGCAATGCCGCACAGAACATCCTTCTGGCTGAAATTCAGCTTTTCCAGGTCCTCTTTGCCAAGGTCGCGGTTGTCCTCGGCGCCCTCCACCGGGATCAGCATGGCGCGCTGGCCGCCCGCAATAACGGCATCCACCATATCGCGCCCGGCGCTGAATGTAGGCAGGCATTCGGCTGCATCGAGCACGCCAAGACGGCCGGAAGTACCACATCCGCAATAAATCAGCCGTCCGCCTTTTTGCAGCACGGCGTAAATCACATCCACAGCTGCAGCGATCTGCGGCAGAACCACTTCCACCGCTTCGGCTACTTTTTTGTCCTCCTGGTTCATCAGGCGGACGATCTCAAGCGTTGAAACCTCATCAATATGGCTGGTTGCCGGGTTCCGCTGCTCGGTTGAAATATGATCCAGTTTTACCATAAACAATTCCTCGCATTTGGCAGGTGTAGAGCCCTGCCTGCTGTGCGGCGGGCATTAACCCTTGACGCCGCCGACAGTAAGGCCCTTGACGAAGTATTTTTGCAGGAAGGGATACAGGATGATGATGGGCAGGGTGGAAACAATGATAACGGCAGACTTGATGGCAATACCCAGGGAGGATTTATCCGCAGAGCCTGCACCATCGCCAACCATGGCAGTGCCGTTGACAATGTTGCGCAGGAACAGCATAACGGGGTACTGCTCCTTATTGAGGTAGATCAAAGAATTGAACCAGTCGTTCCAGAAGAACACCGCATAATACAGGCCGACCGTTGCAATGGCAGCGGTGGAAAGCGGCACAATGATGCGGCGCAGAATGCCCCAATAGCCCAGGCCGTCAATAAGAGCAGCTTCCTCCAGCTCGTGCGGGAGAGATTTGAAAGAGTTGATCATGATGATCAGGTTGAACTGGCTGATGCAGAAGGGCAGCAGCATAGCCCAGCGGGTGCCGGTCAGGTGCAAAGAGGATACCAGCAGGTAGTTGGGGATCATGCCGCCGGCAAAAAACATCGAGATAACAACGATCTTCATGAAAACCTTGTGGCCCATCAGGTTGTTTTTGGACAGGGGATAGGCGAACATGATCGTCATCAACATAGCGATGGTAGTACCGCCGATGGTATAAATAAAGGTATTGCCATATGCCTGGAAAAAGTTGGGGTAGGTGAAGATCTGCTTGTAAGCATCCAGGTTAAAGCCGACTGGCCAGAACAGGACCTGGTTGTTGATGATGGCCTTGGAACTGGAGAAGGACAGCGCTGCCATATACAAAAACGGCAAAAAGCAGACAAGCAGGGTAAAGATCATGACCAGGTTGACAATGGTGTCAAAAACGACGTTTTCTTTTGTTTTATAATACTTGCTCATCTTTTTGCCTCACTTAATACAGGCTTTCGTCCGTCAGCTTTTTGCTGATTGCGTTGGAGCCTGAAACCAGAATCAGACCAATGATGCCGCCAAACAGGCCAATGGCCGTTGCGTAAGAGTAGTTCTGGTTCTGCAGACCGGTGCGGTAAACCAGCGTATCAATGATATCGCTGACGCCGGAGTTAGACGGAGTGTACATCAACAGGACTTTTTCATAGCCAATGCTCAGCATACGGCCAACGTTCATGATCAGCATGACCATGATGGTAGGCATGATGGAGGGGATGGTCACGTGGAAGATCTGCTGCAGACGGGTAGCGCCATCCATCTCAGCGGCTTCATACAGATCGCTGCTGATGCCGGTGATAGCGGCCAGATAGATGATGGCGGTCCAGCCGGTGTACTGCCAGGATTCCGACAGGATGTACAGCGGGCGGAACCAGCCTGGCTCGTTCATGAAGTAGATGGGGGTCATGCCGAAGACGTTGTGCAGAAAGTTGTTCAGCAGGCCGGTGCTGGGAGAAAGAATCTCGTTCATGATGGCGATAACGACCACCGTGGAGATAAAGCGCGGCATGTAGGAGATAGTCTGCACAACTTTTTTCAGGTGCTTATTGCGCACTTCGTTCAGCAGGATTGCGAAGATAATGGGCAGCGGGAAGTTGATAACCAGGTTTTCCAGCGAAACCACTAACGTGTTGCGGAATGCGCGCCAGAAAGCGGGGTCTTTCAGGAACCGCTCAAAGTAGCGCAGGGTCCATTCGGTGCCAAACATACCCTGGCCGGGGCGGTAGCGCCGGAATGCCAGAATATTGCCGAACATGGGAACGTATTTGAAGATGATGAAATACAGCAGCGGCAGAATCATCATGGCATATAATGCGCTGTACTGCTTCAGGTGCTTGATGGTATGCAAACGCCGCTGGGCCTTTTCGGCCGGCGTAAGCTTTGCTTTTGCCTTACCCATGGATTGCGCTCCTTTGGTTGGGGGCGGCGCGAACCGCGCCTGCCCTTAAAAATAAGAGCAGGGGGTATATCCTCCACGGATATGCCCCCTGCTGAGGATCAACTGGTCAATATTTTACTTATTGTTGTCGTTGTACATCTGCAGGTACTGGTCAATGCTCAGGTTCTTCATTTCAGCAACGTAAGCATCCCAATCGGTGTCGGTGCTCTTCTTGCCGGTGATGAAAGCATCTGCCCAAACTTCAAAGGTATCGCCCAGCGGGGTGCGCAGGCTGGCGGCATCCTCAGCGGTCAGGTCGTCAAACTGCGGGGTGGGAGGTATGGGCTGGATAGCATCATCCATTGCAGCAACTTCGGTGTTGATTTCGGCATAGTTCTCGTCGTATTTGGACATTTCACGCTCGTTGATCCAGACCATCTGGGTAACGTCGGAACCGCAGCCGTACTTGAGCTGCATGCTCTTATAAATGCCGTCAGCACTGTTCACAATATCGTCAGAGTAAACGATCTTGTCGCCGTCCATGGTGTAGGTCTCGCCTTCAACACCCAGGCACCACAGTTTTGCATTCTCCTCAGAGTAGAACATTTCATCGATGGTGCGGACAATGCGCTCGAAATCATCGCGTTCAGCAGTCTTTTTGGGGAACATGATGCCGGAACCGGTGCGGGACTTGGGCTGGTGGTGGGCACCTGCGGGGCCTTCCAGCGGTGCATACATCTGCAGTTTAAAGCCGTCGATCTCGCTGGCAGCTTCCACGCCGCCGATCTGGTCATAGTAAGCGTAGGTGGCCATGGAAGAACCGGTAGCCAACTTCTGGCTCCACTTATCACCATCAATGGGGTCAGCCATTTCGGGGTCAAGCAGGCCTTCGGCGTAGAGCTTGCTCAGGAATGCGAAGTATTCTTTGCACTTATCATCAATTGCGCCAGCAAAGAAATCTTTGTTGTCGTAATCATAGCTCAGAACGTAAGAGCCATCGGCGCTGTTTTTGCCCACGCTGATGCCGAAGGAAGGCATCGTCATGCGGAACAGAACGCGGGGACCAGCCAGAATGGTGAGCGGGTAAGAATCGGGATAATCCGCTTTGTAAGCCTTCAGGATCTCGTACAGGTCATCAAAGGTCTTGGGGGCTTCCAGACCCTTGGATTCCAGATAATCCTCACGCAGGATCAGGCCGCCGTCGTAGAACGGCTTATCGGTCAAAGACGGCATATAGTAGCGCTTGCCGTCCTGCAGGTTCAGCATATCCACATCGTCCTGCAGGTCCATTTCCTCAACGCGGGCGTTGAAGTTGGGGGTCCAGTCGCTGTAGTCGCTGATGGGAACCAGAGCGCCGTTCAGAGCCAAAGAAGCATTCTCACCGGTGGTGGACTGGTACAGGATGACATCGGGAACGTTCTCGCCGGTATTCAGTGCCAGAGAAACCTTGGTAGAGTAGTCCGCAATAGGAATGGCCTCAACGTCCAGGTTGACGTTGCAGCGCTTCTGCACTTCGGTAAAGGTGAGCCAGTCTTCTTTATAAGGAAGGGTAGCATTATCCGACAGATAAATTCGGATGTTGATGGGGTCCTCATTGGAGTAATCCGGGGTGCCGGATTCGGCGGAAGCGGCAGTGGAATCTGCGGTAGACTCAGCTGCGCTGGAAGCGACCGCGGAAGAACCGCTGCTTCCACAGGCGGCCAAAGTGCCTGCTGCCATGCAGGCGGCCAAAGCCATGGCCAAGGTACGGCTGACTGACTTTTTCATGGGGTATCCTCCTTAATATGGTTTCTCTTTTTATAATGCCGCTATCAGGGTTGCAAGCGAAAGCGGCGTGTTCCACAAAAATGGGTAAACCAAGGCCAATACTGCCTTGCGCCCCGGTTACCCGGCAACAAATACCCCGCGGCTGGCTGCCACACGAAGACGGTTTCGAACTATTGTTTCTCAAATTTCATGTTTACCGGAATATTTGTTTCAATATCTGTATCATACGCCAAACCTGCTCCATCGTCAATACATTTGTGATAAATTCATGATTATTTACAAACAAGTGTGTGAAAGTTTGGAGAAAACGGAAAATAGCAAGTTTGACGAAAGAAAATTAGGCAGAGAGACCGTTAGGAGTTGGGCGCGAAAAAAAGAATAAGTAATAAAGAATAATGAATCATTATGGTGGCCTGCGGCGCAGGAGCGCCGCTCAGTAAATATTGGGTTTGATGCTATTTGAAAAGCAGCTGCAAAGTATATCGATCGTGCGGCACGATGCGGGCACCGTCATGGGCGGGCTTTGCTGAATTGTTAGGGCAACACCGCACAATTCCCGCCTTGCGGCTTAAGCACCGCTCCGGCAGCT
>ERZ857922.1997-NODE-1997-length-22340-cov-3.273009_pt1 | contig 22340 bp, 18 predicted proteins | sample MGYA00519579_ERZ857922 | MGnify/ENA primary metagenome ERZ857922 (study PRJEB31778, sample SAMEA3449375) | human gut metagenome | biome: human gut; feature: human-associated habitat; material: faeces | place: United Kingdom | collected 2010/2012 ... | reverse complement strand
GGAGGAAAGCGGGCTGGTGATTATCATCAGCCAGTCTGGCGAAACGGCGGATACCCTAGCGGCGCTGCGGGAGTCAAAAAAGCGGGGCGCCCGCGTGCTCTCCATCGACACCTCCAAGGCCGAGGCCCTGCCCGGTGTAGTGGGCATCCTGCGCGCCGAGGACGTGCCGGTCAACCAGGTCGGCCACCTTATCCAGGACTGGGACGTCATGATCGCTCAGGGCGATATCACCCGCTGCGTGGGCGATGCCATCGTGCTGGTGGTCGCCGAGGACGAGGCGACGCTCGAGAAGGCCAAGAAGCTCGTAAAGATTGACTACGAGCCGCTGGAGCCCGTGCGCAACATTGTCGAGGCCAGGGCCGCCGATGCCCCGCGCCTGCATGACAGCTTCTTTGCCTTCGGCAACACGGTGGAGCTCAAGGACAACGTGTGTCAGAGCCGTCACGTGACGCGCGGCGACGCCGCCAAGGCGCTGGCAGAGAGCGCGTTTACCGTGACACAGCGCTTTACCACGCCCTTTACCGAGCATGCCTTCTTGGAGCCCGAGTGCGCCGTTGCCTTCCCGTACAAGAACGGCGTCAAGGTGCAGTCGACCGACCAGGGTGCCTACGACACGCGCAAAGAGTGTGCCCATATGTTTGGCTGGGATAGCGAACCCGAGCGCGTGGTCGTCGAGACCATGCTCGTGGGCGGCGGCTTTGGCGGTAAGGAGGACGTTTCGATCCAGCACCTGGCCGCGCTTGCTGCCTATAAGTTCCAGCGTCCTGTGAAGTGCAAGCTCACGCGTGCCGAGTCGCTCGCGTTCCATCCCAAGCGTCATGCCATGGACGGTACCTTTACGCTGGGTTGCGACGCCGAGGGCAACTTTACCGGCCTGGATTGCGAGATCAACTTTGACACCGGCGCCTACGCGTCGCTGTGCGGCCCGGTGCTCGAGCGCGCTTGCACGCATGCTGTCGGCCCCTACAAGTACCAGAACACCGACATTCGCGGTTATGGCTACTACACCAACACCCCGCCCGCCGGCGCGTACCGTGGCTTTGGCGTCTGCCAGTCCGAGTTTGCGCTCGAGAGCCTAATCGACCTGCTGGCCGAGAAGGTCGGCCTGGATCCGTGGGAGATTCGCTACCGCAACGCCATCGAGCCGGGCGAGGTTTTGCCCAACGGTCAGATTGCCGACTGCTCCACGGCGCTGAAGGAGACACTGCTCGAGGTCAAGGATGCCTACTATGCGCATCCCGGACACGCCGGTATCGCCTGCGCCATGAAGAATGCCGGCGTGGGCGTGGGCCTGCCCGATGCCGGCCGCTGCAAGATTCGCATCGAGAACGGCGTGGCCGTGGTCTATGCCGCCACGTCCGACATCGGCCAGGGCTGCAACACCGTCTTTTTGCAGGACGTTGCCGAGGCATGCGGCCTGCCGCTTCGCTGCATCGCCAACGGCGAGTGCTCCACCGAGAACGCTCCCGACTCCGGCACCACGTCTGGCTCGCGTCAGACGGTCGTGACCGGCGAGGCCGTGCGCGGTGCCGCCTTCCTGCTGCGCGATGCCATGCTTGACATCGAGGCCGGCAAGTCTGCGCCCGCCGCTCCCGTGAATGCGCATGGCGACGGCGTCAAGATCGAGTACGACGACGGTCGCGCCTATCAGCTGCACACGCAGGAGCTCGTCGCCGGCCAGGGTATGCATCCTCAGGATCCCGCGGCCGCCATCAAGGCGCTCGAGGGATGCGAGTTTGGCTACGTGTACCTGGAGCCGACCGACAAGCTGGGTGCGGATGTTCCCAACCCCAAGAGCCACATCTGCTACGGCTTTGCCACGCATGTGGTCATTCTGGATGATGACGGCCGCGTGAGCGAGGTCTACGCCGCGCACGATTCCGGCAAGGTGGTCAACCCCATCTCCATCCAGGGTCAGATCGAAGGCGGTGTGCTCATGGGTATGGGTTATGCGCTTACCGAGGACTGGCCGCTCAAGGACTGCGTGCCCCAGGCAAGGTACGGTACGCTCGGGCTGTTCCGTGCGCCCGAGATTCCGGATATCCATGCCATCTACGTGGAGAAGGACGAGCTGCTGCCCGTGGCATACGGCGGCAAGGGCATCGGCGAGATCGCAACGATTCCCACGGCGCCCGCCGTACAGAACGCCTATCGCGCATTTGACGGCAAGCTGCGTCCGGATCTTCCCATGGTGGATACGCCGTACAGCCGCGCCCGTCACCGCGGGTAGGGTAGAGCGCGGACGGCCATTGCTGATGGGCTGTTCGCACTCAGCATCAACCACATACGCTGCGCCTTTGGCCCCGGCTCCATCGCGAGCCGGGGCCTTTTGTTTGGAGCGCCTCCGCATGCGGAAGCTGCGTCCCGGATTTGGCGCTCAGAATGGGATGCGCTTTCCTTTTGAGCCTCTAGCGGAAAGCGTGTCCCGGAATTTGGCTCCAGAGTGGGATGCACTTTCCGTTAACCGCTCACTTGGAAAGCGCATCCCAGTTTGAGTGTTTATTCCGGGATGCGGTTTCCGCTGAAGGACTCAACCGGAAAGCCTGTCCAGCTCTGAGACGGGATTCCGGGACACGCTTTCCGCTAGGCCCGCCATCCGGAAAGTGCATCCCGTTTTGAGCGTCCAGGCTAGGACGCGCTTTCCGTTGGCGTGGTCGTTGGGAAAACGCGGCCCAAATAGGGGGGGTGCAATCCGGCGATGCGTGGCCTAGCAGCTCCTACAGGTCCACGTCGTTGAGCCATGTCGGCAGCGCGGTCTGCCAGATGCCTGCTGTCTGCAGCTTTTTTGCGAGCACTCCTGTCGAGCGGACTTCACTCATGGTAAAGCGCAGCAAGGGATGGCCGTAGAGCGACAGGTGCGCTTCGCGTTGCCGTTCGGCAACGAGTGCTTCGGCGGTGGTGCGCCCGGCTAACATGGCCTGGTCGGTATATTTGACGAACCCGTCGAGTTCTCCCAACGTGAGCTCCCACGCCTGGCGCTCCCAGGCAAAGTCCGTTCGCATAGTCTCGGTCGAATCGAAGGGGTCCGTCAACTCGTATTGCAGTTGGTCGGGTGCGAAGCCGGTCTCGATCATGACGGCGCGGGCGACTGATTCTCCACCGCTCTCGGCGCGGGCGTCGGCATATCGAAGCGTTGTGAGGGCGGTGCGAATCGCGCGACCATTGCGGGCAGTCGCTCGTTGCTCAACGGCCTCCATCAGCTGTTCCGACGCAAGGCCGAGCTTTGAGATCGCCGAATCGGCAATGGGCATGCCGTCGGCAAAACCAGTTTGCAGCAGGCAATCTGTGGCCGTTTGGATGGGCGGCGTTACCGATATGCTGGCTCTGCGTATTGCTCCGGCCGGCTCAATCTGGTGTCGCTGAATATGTGCGCCCGGACGAGCCGACGGCTTTGTCGAGCTGCAAACATGCACGACGTTCAGGTGTCGCCACGAGACCTCGAGCCCCAGCAGGCAAGCTGCCGAAAACGAGCAGAACGTCCAATCGGGATGGATGATCGCAAGGGCGCGGAGGATTTCGCAATGGCGTTGCGCTCGGTTGAGTTCATCCCAGCGCGTTTTTCGCGCAAACAACCCCGGCATGGGCGAGACAACCGTGCCGCTGGTGCGCCGAAGGAGCGCTTTTCGGATCGCCGTGCTCGGGGGAATCAGGCAGCGCCCCTCTTGTTCGGCTTGAGTGAGCAGTTGGTCGATGAGCTGGTCATTGCAATGGGTCATGAGCTACCGCCTCCTTTTGGGTAGCAAAAACGTATCAACTGGAACTTGCCGCTCAGCTGACCAAAAGCTGACCAAAATCTAACCATGCAGGTAGATGACCTGCTTTTGGCGACATATTTCTTGTTTGAATCGGTGGGCGGTAATCGGCGACCGTGAACGGTAGCTGGATATGAAGTCTTGGTAAGTTTCGGGACGTGTACTTTTTGAAAAAAGAGCATTCTATCTGCTGTTTTGTGTTTCTGGATCGCATATTTGAAGGTATGTGATAAGGGCGGCGGACTGTCGCCTTGTATCTGTGGAAACTGTGACCCGGAATCGAGCCGCAGAATGGGGCGCGCTTTCCGGATCGCCCTTCAAGCGGAAACTACATCCCAGATTTCGGCCTCAGAGTGGGATGCCGTTTCCAGATCGGGCCTCAAACGGAAACTGCGTCCCGGAATCGAGCCTCGGGGTGGGACGCACTTTCCGGATGGCATGTTTGGCGGAAACTACGGCCCAGTTTTTGGCTCCAGAACGGGATACATTTTCCGGAACGGTCCACGTGCGGTGGTGCGCCGCCCCTTTTGCGTGCGCCACTTGTCGAATCACGTTATAGCTAGCTATATTATAGGAAGGTATAATATAGCTAGCTATAACGTAAAGGAAGGATGGCCCTATGTTTATCGGAAGAACAGTGGAAATGTCCGAGCTCAATCGACTGTATGGCACGGGCTCCTTTGAAATGCCTGTGATTTACGGCCGCCGTCGTGTGGGTAAAACGCGCCTTATCACAGAGTTCATCCAAGGCAAGAAGGCTATTTACTTTCAAGCTCGTCGTACCAATGCGGAGGCAAACCTGCACGGCTTTAGCCAGGCGATACTTGCAGGCTCGGTTGGTGCTGCAGGCGTGTCGTTTCGTAGTCTTGACGAGGCGTTCGATGCATTGGCTACCATGGCTCGCACGGAGCGTTTGATTGTCGTGATTGACGAGTATCCCTATCTCGCCCAATCGAATCCCGAGATCAGCTCGTTGCTGCAAGACAAGATCGATCACTTGTACAAAGAGACCAAGCTCATGCTTATCCTGTGCGGGTCGTCGCTTTCGTTCATGGAAGAGCGGGTGCTGGGCTACGAGAGCCCACTATACGGTAGGCGTACGGCCCAGTTTAAGATCATGCCGCTCGATTTTACGACGACCCTCGGCCTGTGGCAGGGCATGAGTCGCGAAGACGCTGCGGTTTGCTATGGCATGACGGGCGGCATTCCTGCATATATCGAGAAAGTCGATCCTGTCGCACCGCTCAAGGACAACATCAAACGTCTTTTTCTTACTCCTACGGGCTATCTCTTTGAGGAGCCGAGTAACCTGCTATTGCAAGAGTGCCGCAATCCCGAGCAATATGATGCGATCGTGCAAGCAATTGCTCAGGGGCGCTCGAAGATCTCGGAGATTGCGAGCTCTACGGGAATCCCTGCGAGCAACGTAAAGAGCTATGTGGATAAGCTGGCGTCGCTTGGGATTGTCGAGCGCGAGCTGCCCCTAAACGAGACGAGCAATAAGCGAGCCGTGTATCTGCTGAGCGACCAGATGTTTAGGTTCTGGTACAAGTTTGTGCCGCAGAACATTGGGCTGATTCAAAACGATATGGCCGAGATGGCGTATAAGCGCATTGAGCCGCACGTATCGGATTACATGGGTACGGTCTTTGAGCTTATATGCAGACAATACGTGTACGAACTCGCGCGCGCGGGCCAGCTCGATGTGGTTCCGGCGAGCGTCGGACGCTGGTGGGGGACGGACAATCGCACGCATACGCAGGAAGAAATCGACTTGATTGTTGACGATGGCGAGGGCACTGCGCTGTTTGCGGAGTGCAAATGGCGCAATGAGCCGGTGGGCGAGGATGTTCTGGAAAAACTCGTGTACCGAAGCGAGCTCTTTAGGCGGCAGCATAAAAGCTACGTGATCTTCTCGAAGCGTGGCTTTACGCAAGGATGTCAGGAAGCTGCGGCGAGCAGGGGAGACGTCAAGCTGATCTCGTTTGCCGAGATGTGCGAGCGGAGATAACCAAGCGCGCTCTGATGTGATGCTCGGAATGGGATGCGCTTTCCTTTTGCAACCCTTGGCGGAAAGCGTGTCCCAGATTTCGGCTTCAGAATGGGATGCCGTTTCCGGATCGGCCCTCAGGCGGAAACTACGGCCCGGAGTTTGGCTCCAAAACGGGATACGCTTTCCCGGTGGCATCTCTAGCGGAAACTGCATCCCGGAATGAGCTCTCAGAACGGGACACGCTTTCCCATCGGGGCTTCAAACGGAAACCGTGTCCCGGAATCGGGCCTCAGGGTGGGACGCATTTTCCGGTAGAGGCCTGGGACGGAAGGCGTGTCCCAGAATCCGGCTAATCCGATGGCCAGGTGGTTGAGCGAGCGGGCTCCGAGGCTCCATTACTGAAAATTCATTTGTTAAACCTGGCAACCGTGGGTAGAATAAAGTCGACGGCAGCCCAAGGGTGATAGCTGGGCAGCGCCGTTACTTAGTTCAAGGGGTCAATGCCTTAACGGCGTCGACCCCTCTTCTTTTGCTTCGTACGCTGCTTAAGTGCCTCGGAAAGTCCGATAAGCGCCGTGAGGAGCGAGACCAAAGCGGTCAGGAGCTTCACGAAATCAATCAGATCGGTCATGGGCATCACCTCCCGTCGCATGGAGGGCGCTGCCCGGCACATGGAACTGCCGTCAACAACTGCCATTCTATCAAAGCGCGGTCATAAATACGAATATATGTTCTATAATAACAGTGACATGATTCTCTCAAAGTGTGGCTTTACGCAAGGATGCCGGAAAGCCGTGCTGTGCGATTTCATGTCCGCACGGGTTCCTATCCTTACGGCAATGTAGCCGCCTATGTAACGAGCGGCAGTTGACGGAGAAAGGCCCTGACCGTGCCAGACAAAAAGACGTCGGATATTTCGGCCATCGATACGACGAACTTTGCGCGCCAGATCGTGCTCGACTTTGAGTTTGCGCCGGTGCCAAAGCAGCGCCAGCGCCGCGGACTACGTAACGAGATTATCGAGGTCGGCGCTGTTAAGCTCGATTACCACGGCAACGTGATGGGCGAGTTCTCGCAGTTTGTGCAGACAGAATTTACCGAAGGCGTTGCGTTCCCCGTCCGCGAGCTCACAGGGATATCGGCTGTGGACACTGCGATGGCCGATCCGCTCTATGTGGTGATCAAAAGGCTCAGCGATTGGATCGGTCGCTATTCCGCCCAGGTGGTCTGTTGGAGCGGGGCGGATCGTCGACAGCTTTTGACCGAGTGCCAGACAAAGCACATCGACCTTGCCGCATTTCCTACGGACTGGGCCGACCTGCAGGCGTTTTACACCTCGATCATGGACGTGGGCAGCCACGGGCGCGTCTCTTTGAGTGACGCGGCGACGTGGTTTGGCATCGAGTTCGACGAGTCGACGGGTCACGCCCACAGCGCCCTAGCCGATGCGCGCGTGACCGCTAAGTTGCTCAAGCAGGTAATGGACGGGGGCTACCACGTGAGCCCGCGTGCCCAGGAAGTCCGCCAGCGGTGGGGGATGGGCGAGCGAGCCCAGACACGCCTTTCCAGCAAGTGCCCCGAGCTGAGCGATCTGCTGCTGAAGCTGAAGGCGGAGGGGAGGTAGGGGGACGCCCTCCGCCTATGCTGGCGCGGCATCTTATTGCCTAGCAGTTCCTGATGTTGGCAAATGGCTTCCACAGTGGCCAATCGCGATCAGCTGCGCCTCATCATCAAAGCAAAAGTGCAGACGGAATGGATTGCGGCAGTTGCGACCGTCGCCCTTGACGTGCGGCAAGATGCAAATCTGGTTGCCCTTGTAAATGCGCTGGCGAAGCTGTATAAGTTCGAAGCCGATTGTGTCGGTTAACTTTGCTGGCTTTCTTTGCGCCATTCATGGGCATCCCAGAGGTATTCGACTAGCGTCGCCGAACTTCCTACAGCAAGTTTTGCGTGTCTTATGGTCAGTCCTTTATAGCTGTCGGCTTTGCCGTGACCTGTTCCATATGGGTTGCGCAGCTCGGCAATACCGCCGGCGATGTTGCCGAGGCTACTGAGGATGCGCTTTATGGTCCCTCCCGCCGGGAGGTCGGCGTTAATGTCGTCTGTCTCAATGCCGAGGCACTTCATCGTTTCCTTGACAAGCTGCGATACGCCCCAATTGCCCCCATAGTCTCTGCTGTTTTCTTCAAGGATTGTTTTGCAACAACTTTCGATCAGTTCCTTGGACTTACCAATTGCTTCAGTTGGATTGGTCTCTCGCGATGAAAAGAGAACATCGATTTGTTGACGCATGTAGTCGCTCGTGAAATGGGTCTCAAGTTCCTCACGTTGGGCGAGAACGGAGACGCCTGCTCGTTCTCGCCTCGCAACGGGCTTGCACTTTTCATAAAGAAAATGATGGTTCTTAGCGTCGCGAGCTGTGGAAGTGCCATCCATTTCGCTGGCGTATTCAGGCTGTGCCTCATAGTAATCAAACAGGTCGCATAGCAACTTTGTTCCGCTTACATCAGATTCTTCTTCGATGTACTTGGTGAGAGATCTACCTTTCGATAGGCCGTAATGAGCGCAAAGCGCAACGCCAATGCTGCTTTTAGTAAAAGTGTCGAAGGAGCTTGTTGTGAAATTAAGAACATAGCCGCCACGGTTGAAGAGTCTGAGAAACAACCCTTTTTCAATTTCGGTCATAGCCATTTTTTCTCGCCTTGCAAAACACCTGATACTTCTTGATGAGGCATTATAAGGAGACGATGCAAGCTTTCCTAGAGTGGGCGTCATCGCCCGTTGAATCGTGTCCAAGATTATCTGAACGGAAAGCTATTATGTGCAATTCTGGTAGCTCTCTTTTGAACAGCTGTCTTCGCTTGCCCAGATGGGGTCATACGCCTTGAAGCGGTTCCCCTCTGCCTCCCAACATCTCGGGAACCGTAATTGATTCATTATGGTTCCACTTCAACGATTGCCGCGCATGTCGCTGCGCGCTCAATGCAGTTCTTTTATGATGCTTTGTATTGCGTTCTCCTACACACGCTTTAATCTGCGCAAATAATGGTCTTGCTCCATTTTATTGGAGACAATTGCATTGCCTGCCTATCTGCACCAGACGGCTATTTCCCTTTCGCCCTTTGCTAGAATCGTAAGCACATTTGTATTGCATCGTGCAATCGCGGAGGTTCCCATGAAGTACGCCGACCTTATCGACGGAGAAGCCACCCCGAGCGAGCTCAGAAGCTTCCTCGTGGACGGCGAGAATGTGGCGGTAACCATCCGCATCCCCAAGAACATGCGCGATGCCGCCAAGGAGGCGGCCGCCCTCAATGGCATTAGCTTCACGTCCCTCGTGAAGACGAGCCTCATTGAGCGCCTGTCCAAGAAGGAGAACTAACGATGGCGGACATCCGCAAGCTTGAGAACGAGCTCTGGGAGGCAGCAGACGAATTGCGTGCCAACTCCAAGCTGACGAGCCAGCAGTACTGCATGCCGGTTCTGGGCCTCATCTTCCTGCGCTATGCATGGGGTCGTTTCAAGCGCGCTGATGAGCAGATTGAAGCTGAGCGTGCCACTATCACGGGTCGCAAACCGCCCAAGCAGGCAGCGGACTACTCCGTCAAAGGCGCGATGTTTATCCCCGAGGAGGCCCGCTACGACTACCTGCTCAACGTGCCCGACGGTGCCGACATCGGCAAGGCGGTCAACGAAGCCATGGCAAGTATCGCTGCCATTAATCCCTCGCTCGCGGGCGTCCTTCCCGATACTTACGCCGAGCTTGGCAATGACCTGTTGCGCAGCGTCATCCGCGTCTTTAACAACCCTGCCCTCGACGAGGAGGGTGATGACATTATCGGCCGCATCTATGAGTACTTCCTCGGCAAGTTTGCTCCTGCGGTGGCTAGCGACGACGGCGTTTTCTTCACGCCCAAGTCGCTCGTTCGCATGATCATGAACGTCATCGAGCCTTCGCGTGGCAAGATGCTCGATCCCGCCTGCGGCTCGGGCGGCATGTTCGTCTCCGCCAGTGACTACGTACGCGAGCAGGGCGGCAACCCCGCCGAGACCATGATGTTCTACGGTCAGGAGAAAGTCGACTACAACGCCAAGCTTTGTCTCATGAACATGGCTGTTCACGGTATGCAGGGCAACATCAAGTCGGGCGATGACGCCAACACCTTCTACAACGACGCGCATGCGCTCGACGGCAAGTGCGACTTTGTGGCCGCCAACCCGCCCTTTAACGTGGATAAGGTGAAGCACACAAAGGCTCTGGACGCCGGTCGCCTGCCACTTGGCGCACCGAAGGCGAACAAGAGGAAAGAAGTGTCCGCAAGCGGTGCCAACTATCTCTGGATTAATTACTTCTACTCCTACCTCAAGGACACGGGCCGCGCGGGTTTCGTCATGGCGTCCTCCGCTACCGATTCCAACGCCGAGCGCGCCCAACGTTGCAAACTCGTGGAGACCGGCCACGTGGACGTGATGCTCTACGTTGGTAACAACTTCTTCTACACCAAGAGTCTGCCGTGCACGCTGTGGTTCTTCGACAAGGGCAAGCCCGAGGCGCTGCGCGACAAGGTCCTATTCATCGACGCCCAGCGCTACCACACCGCCGTCTCCACGACGCTTAACGAGTGGACGCCTTGGCAACTCAAGAACCTCTCGGCCATCGTCTGGCTCTATCGCGGCGAAATGGGCAAGTATCACGACCTCATTGAGGCGTACGGGGATCGTGCGGCAAAGGTCGCGCCGCTGTTTGGCGGTGACGCGGCGGAGAAGCTCTTGGGTATCGGTGATGTTGAGGATTTCGCCATTGCTCACGAAGTGATGCTGGCGGCCATTGAGGCACAGAAAGCCGCCGCTAAGGCAGAAGTCGATGCCCTGCCCAAACGCGAGCGGAAGAAGCGCCGTGAGGCCCTTGCTGAGGTGACGGCCCGGATGGAGTCCGCCGCTACTGAGATCGGCGAGGCCGTCTGGCTTGTCGAGAAGTTCGGCGAGGGCGAGTACGTGGATGTGCCGGGGCTGTGCAAGGTAGCCACGCGTACTGAGATTCAGGGCGACCAGCCTGCCGAGAAGAGCTCTTGGAGCCTGACGCCGGGTGCCTACGTGGGCGTGCCTCCCGTCGAGGACGACGGCGTGGACTTCCACGAGCGCATGACAGAGATTCACGCAGAGTTGCTGGAGTTGCAGCGCCAGAACAATGACCTTATGACTGTCATAGACCGTAACTTTCAGGAGCTGGGGCTATGAGGGTCAAGCTAAGCGATGTGTGTGTTGAGGGTGGCATCCAGACTGGTCCCTTTGGCACACAACTTCACCAAAGCGATTATTCGGAATGGGGAACTCCTGTTTGCATGCCTGTGAATCTTGTGGACGGATCTATTTCTGAAAACGGAATTGCCAGGGTGTCTGAGGAGCATGTCGAAAGGCTTAGCCGCTATAAGGTGAAGCGCGGAGATTTGATTTATGCGCGTCGAGGGGATGTCGGAAGGGGTTCTCTTGTGGGCGCCCGTGAAGATGGCTGGCTGTGCGGTACCGGCTGTCTCAAGGTCACACCCGACCCAAGTAAAATTGATTCTAGGTATTTGTTCTATCTAACATCGCTGCCCGAAACTATTGGCTGGCTGGTCAACCATGCAAAAGGCACGACGATGCTTAACCTCAATACAGCAATCCTTTCGTCGTTACCGCTCGTAATTGAAAAGAACCTTGAGAAGCAACGCCGTATCGCTGGCGTGCTCTCTGCTTATGACGAGCTAATCGAGAACAACCGCAGACAGATTAAGCTTCTGGAGGAGGCCGCCCAGCGCCTCTACAGGGAGTGGTTTATCGACCTCAAGTTCCCCGGTCACGAGACCACGCCCATTGTCGATGGTCTCCCTGAGGGGTGGCAGAAGGGTAGCCTGCTAGATTTCGCTGACTTCTATAGGGGGAAATCATATACATCAAAAGATCTTGTCGAGTCAGGAAAGATGCGACTTGCCAATCTGAATAGCATTGCTGCATACGGCGGCTGGGCTTGTGGCGCTGAAAAGCCATATGCAGGCGCATATAAACCTGAGCAGTTGATTTCGTTCGGTGACGTAATCATGGCTGTTACTGATATGACGAAAGAGCGGCGACTCGTTGGGCATGTTGCAAGAGTCCCGAGGCAGGCAGATGGTTTCCTGATGTCGATGGATTTGATCAAGTTTGTCCCAAAAAACGTGACCGCAAACTATCTCTATACCACCCTAAGGTTTAGCGGCGTGGCGGAAATGATAGCTATGCTCGCCAATGGCACGAATGTGCTTCATCTCAAGCCAGATGCGCTGGACCGCGTTATTTTTATCAGGCCTGATTGTGAAATACAGGAGCGGTTTTCCGAGACTGTTGAGTCGCTAATTGTAACGTGTGAACACCTTGAGCAGGCGGCCTCCTCAGCTCGCGAGGCGCGCGATCGTCTGCTTCCCAAGCTCATGTCCGGGGAAATCGAGGTGTAGCGATGGACCGCGAAAAGACGTTCCAGATATGTTTCAACCACGGTCTCATCAATTGGCTCGACCCATGCGGGATCAACGATGCGATTCCGCTTGATTCGAAATATCGTCCGGCAGATGCCATGATATGGAATGGAGGAAGGCCATGACTAGCCGTTACTCCGAGGAGGAAGCTGTCCAGAAGCCTGCGGGTGAGTTACTGCGCTGTATGGGATGGGACGTCTACTATTGCTTCGACGATGAGGTTCTCGGCCCCTGTGGCACGCTGGGCCGCGACTCCTATAAGGATGTCCTTCTCAAGCGCGATCTCATGAACGCGTTGGTTGAACTGAACGAGCATCTTACCGAGGCGGAATGCGCCGAGGCTGTGGCAACCTTGGAGCAGGTCTTCGTCGGCGATTCGCTGCTCCAGACTAACGAGGCAAAGTATAAGATGCTTCGCGACGGCATACCGGTGAAGAAGGTTCAGGCCGATGGCTCCACGCGTACTGAGCTTGCACAGGCTTTCGACTTTGAACATCCAAAGATGAACCGCTTTGTGGCGGCAGAGGAGCTGTGGGTGAAGGGCCCCATGCATCGACGTCGCTGCGACCTGGTAGGCTTCGTCAACGGTGTGCCGCTGCTGTTTGTCGAATTCAAACGTCACGACAAGGACGTGTTGCGCGCGTACGAGGACAACTACACCGACTACCAGGACACCATTCCCCAGATTTTCTATTACAACGCCTTTGTGATGCTCTCCAACGGGCTGGAGTCCAAAATCGGAACGTTGGGCAGTTCCTATGAGTTCTTCGGTGAATGGAAACGCCTGAGTGAGGGCGACGCTGGCAGTGTTGCGCTCGAGACCATGCTGAGGGGTGTGTGCGCCAAAGAGACGCTGCTCGACCTCTTCCAGAACTTCATCCTGTTTGATCATTTCGACTCGCCGGCCGCCAAGATCCTGGCGCGCAATCACCAGTACCTGGGCGTGAACGAAGCCGTACATGCATACTCTGAGCGCGAACTGCGCAATGGCAAGCTCGGCGTCTTCTGGCATACGCAGGGCTCGGGCAAGAGCTACTCGATGGTTTTCTTGGCCGAGAAGATTCGTCGAACGCAATCGGGGTCTCCGACGTTTCTAGTGCTCACAGACCGCGATGAGCTCAACAAGCAAATTAGTGAGACGTTCGAAAGCTGCGGCTGCCTGGCGGGTATCCCCGCCGAGCGCTGCCGCGCCACGAGCGGCAAGGACCTGGTGGAGAAGCTCAAGGGTAATCCGAGCTATATCTTCTCGCTTATCCAGAAGTTCAACCAGTCTGACGCCGAGCCCATCGTGCCCGACCACGATATCGTCGTGCTCTCCGATGAGGCACATCGATCCAACAACGGTATCTTTGCCGAGAACATGGTTAAGTTACTGCCTACGGCGTCGCGACTGGGCTTTACGGGAACGCCCATCCTGGCATTCGACAATCTCACCGCCAGAACGTTTGGCGGCTATGTGTCGGTTTATGACTTCAGGCGCGCCGTCGAGGACGGTGCTACGGTGCCGCTCTTTTATGAGAACCGAAGCGACCAACTCGGCATCGAGAACCCGGAGATCAACGACGAATTGCTCCAAGCCGTGGAAGATGCCGACCTGGACGCCGACCAGACCGAGAAGGTGCAGGCCCAGCTCAACCACGGTGTCCATATCATCATGGCCGAGCCGCGCCTGAGGGCTGTGGCCCGTGACTTCGTCTCCCATTACACGAGCATCTGGGAGTCGGGTAAAGCCATGTTCATTTGCGTGAACAAAGTCACCTGCGTGATGATGTTCAATTACGTGCAGGAATACTGGGCTGAGGCGCTCGACGAGGAGCGCGCAAGACTCGCCGGCATGGATCAGCAGCAGGCTATGGAGCAGCGTCGTAAAATTGCCTGGATGGAATCCACTGAAATGGCGGTCGTGGTGAGCCAGGAGCAGAACGAGATCGATCGCTTCCGCAAGTGGGGGCTCGACATAGCGCCGCACCGCCAGAAGATGGAGGAGCGCCAGCTCGATGATGAGTTCAAGGATGCCAACAACCCGTTCCGCATTGTCTTCGTATGCGCCATGTGGCTCACCGGCTTCGACGTGAAGTCGCTCTCTGCCATGTACTTCGACAAGCCGCTCAAGGCCCACAGTCTCATGCAGGCTATCGCGCGCGCCAACCGCGTGAGCAAGGGGAAGAGCAACGGCCTCATCATCGACTACGTCGGCGTCGTGAAGGCTCTGAGGAAGGCCTTGGCCGATTATACCGAGAACCCCGGTGACGGAGGCGGAGTCGACCCGGTGGTTGACAAAGACGAGCTACTTGCGAGGATTTTTGAACTTACGGACGGCGCTGTCTCGTTCGTGTCGTCACTGGGCTACGAGCTCGAATCCCTACTGACAGCAGAGGGCTTCGACAAGGTTGCAGAGATCAAGAACGCCGCAGACTGCGTGTCGCAGTGCGACGAGGCAAAGAAACGTTACGGTATCATGTGCCGTGAGCTGTTCACCCTGTACAAATACGTGAGCCGACGCGAGGTAGACGAGGAGCTGCTGGCCAAGCGAGATGCCCTGCGTGCCGTCTTTAACCATATCAATGCTCACAGAGCCAGTGCCGACACAACTGAGCTCATGGTCCAGCTGCAGGGCATCGTGAGCGAGCATGTGGTGGTCAGCGAGGCCTCCGAGGGGCTCAAGACAGCTACCAAGTTCGATATCAGCAGTATCGACTTCAACAGGCTCTCGCAGGAGTTTGCTAAGGCCAAGCGTAAGCACCTCATCATTGACGACCTGCGTTCTGTCATAGAAGCGCGCCTCGAGGTCGCGCTGAAGGGCAATCCCAGGCGCATCGACTACTTCGAGCGCTACGAGCGGATTATCGAGAGCTACAACTCCGAACAGGACAAGGCGATGATCGAGAAGACGTTCAACGATCTCATCAACCTGTCCCGCGACCTTGATGACAAACAGAAGGAGTGGGTGCGCGAGGGCTTTCAGAGCCAGCAACAGATGACTGTGTTCGAGATGCTATTCAAGGACACGCTGACGCCTGCTGAGATTAAGCAGGTTAAGAGTGTCGCCATCGAGATGGTATCTATTATCGAAGAACGGCTTGCCAACATGGTGCGCTGGACGGAGAAGACTGAGACTCGCGACATTGTGAGGCTTATCGTGCGTGACGAGGTATACAAGCTTCCTGAGTCTAGTTATCCCGATGAAGCATTGCCCGGATGTATTGAGGAGATATTTAACTACTTCTATGGCATGGACCGCGCGGCATAGTTGTTGGAGGATGCAATGACGATTGACTTGCAAAAGTGTTTAGATAACCGCGAAGGCTTTCTCGTTACGGGAACTCATGACGAACTGGCCGAGCTCGTATTCTCAGATGAGTCGGATGAGTACGCTTTTGTGGGCGCTCGCGGTTTCTTTGACACCGGTAAGAAGCGCAGTCTTATTCCGGATGGTTACATCCTTCGCGGCGCCTTTGAGCTCGGGGACATCCTGTCTGGGACCTCGCTTTTCCTCATGCTTTATGTTTTCGCACGACCCGGCTTCGGAGAGTGTCGATTTTCGACGCTCAAGCTCAAGAAACCGCTTGTCGCCAAGGCGCGTGGCTCGCGCAGGACTGACAATCTCTGCAAGATTCCGGCCGATCGATTCAGCGACGATTACCTCGCATATCTTCGGGCGGTCGAAGATTATGCAAATGGAGGGACTCCCGACTGTCCGTCTAAGTGCGGAACTTTTTACGGTATGCCTTCAAGCGAACTTATAGAAGGAAGATTTACCCCCGCATTCTATTCTCCTCGAAATCGTAAGATACGTAGCACGCTTGCGAGTTCAAAGACCGTAGAGCTTTCGGAAGTCGCCAGCATTCTTTTGCCGCGAAAGGTTAGCGGCGCCGCCAGAAACGTCTTGGTTCTCAGGCCAAGAAACATTAGATTCCCAGTTGATCTTGACTCGTTGGAGCGGGGTGAGGCAACAACGGTGCCCCTGCGCAAGGGTGATATTGTCATGTGCCTCATCGGCGAGGAGAATCATGCCATCGTCTTTGACCGCGATGGGGAAGAGCCCGTTTATGCGGGCACGAGCATGGCTGTTATTCGTGCCAACGGGATATCTCCGGAGTATCTCTGCTTCTACCTTTCCAGCGATATCGCAAAGCAGGCCCTGTCATCGTTGGCAGGTGGCGTCATCATGAAGCGCCTAGCGCTTCGCGACCTCAGTGTTTTTCCCGTTGTCGAACCATCGATGGACGAGCAGTACTATCTCACCGAATATGCCATCCTGTCCGGACGTGCGCCGAGGAACTACCAAGACCTCGAAGGCCTAAAGGGTGCGGAACCGTCTGCGGCGGAAGAGATTCTTAACGCCGAAATTGCCGATAGGATTCAGGCGTATAACGAGGAACAGTTGCGCACTTTCCTTTCCTCGGACATCCGTGAGCTAAATACCTGTTTTTCGCACGGTGCTTATAAGGCGGCAATCATCCTTGCCGGTTCCATTCTCGAGGCGGTTCTCATCGACTGGATTTCTGAAATCAAGCACGTTAACTACTTTGAGGAAGATTATCTGGTCAGAGATAGAAGAAGTGGGAAAACGAGGCGCGCCGACCTCATCGACTACATCAACGAGATTAAATATCTGGAGAGGCCTCGTTGGATAAAGGAGGCGGACATGGCGCACCAGATTCGCAAGAAGAGGAATCTGGTCCATGCGAAGTTGTGCATCGATACGGATGAGGTCAACGAGGAGACTGCACGCATGGTCATCGAGTATCTTGACATGGTTCTTCGAACCAGAGGGGCACACTGTCTAGGCTGATTGCCGGTCTACGTTCTCCCACACCAGGCATTTGGGCGCTTCTTAACAGCCCTCCCAGGTAGCGTGGCGCTCGTAATGTCGACGCATCAATCTGAAATGCCGACACTTCGATGCTCAGGGCAGGAAAGCGGGCTCATTGAGGTCGGTGAGTCAGTGGTCGTCGTGCATGCCGTTGTGGTTGCCCAGCTAAATGTTCAGGCAGAAAGTGCCTCTGGGCGCAAGCGCATCGGCATGCTCGGAGATGATGCCCACGGCATCGACCTGCCGGCAGCCTTGCCAAAAGGGTTTCTTTCACAAAAAGGGGCCTCCAGAAGTCTGAAGGCCCGCGCACGGCGTTGCGGCACAGATCCAGAAACACTTCGGCTCCCTCGCAGAAGCGCTCACGTGCAAAGGCGCCCGAGCCGCTTGCGATGCACGCGCTGTCGGCGAAGAGCTATCGGCTAGACGATTCGCGCGGACAGCGGCTAAAGCTGGCGTGGGATAAATCGATAATTGATGAGAACGAACACGTGTTCGTTTATATGGTAAGATATATGCCGGCGGGAGCGATTTCATTCGATATCGTTCTTGCCGGTACTTTTTACTTCCGCATGCTGTCGGCGCGGACTTCGAATTCAGAGAGGGCGATTGCAATGCTATACGAATTTAAATAGATCTCTAATGCTTAATTAAGACCATGTCTATGTCAAAAGACATACAAAAGTGTTAGTCTTTTGACATGAAACACTTTGATGAAATATTCGAACTGGCGGCAGATGGCTACGGCATCGTGACTGCTGCGCAGGCACGCGAGATTGGCGTAACCACTGGAGAACTGAGCCGATGGTGTGCCACTGGGAAATTGATGCGCCGAGGACATGGGGTGTACAAGCTCACCCAATGGGTTCCGACGCCCCGTGACGTCTTTGCGGAGGCAGTGGCTCTTGTTGGTGACGAGGGTTTCCTGTGGGGCGAATCAGTGCTGTCTATGCACGCACTTGCACTTGTTGATCCTCGTGCCGTGACCGTGGCAACACCAAAGCGTATTCGCCGCAAACTGCCGGCTTGGGTAAAAACAGTGTGCGCTCCAGAGAATGCGAAAACGACGTTCTATGAAGGAATCCCTTCTCAATGCGTTGCCGATGCGATTGAGGCTTGTAGGGGGTCCGTTATGACCGAACGCCTCATCGAGGCAACCAAGCACGCTCAAGCCGAGGGCCTTATTACCTCCAATGAGCATGAGAGACTGATGAAGGAGCTGTCGTGAAGGAAGTCAAGAAGCCAACCAGCAGACGTAACCTTGACATAGCGATAGACCGACTCTGCACTGATTTGGGCGAAGAACCGGGCCGCGTTAAAAGGCTCATTGCGGCCGTTGTTGTTGGGCAAATGCTACCCGATGGAGCCGCAAAGGGTGGAAATGCCCTGAAGATTCGCTTTGGGAAGGATGCCACGCGGTTCTCGCGCGACCTCGATACCGCCAGGGCATCCTCACTGAACGATTACATGACGAAGCTTGAAGATTCGCTCACTATGGGCTGGAACGGATTCTCGGGTGCCATTGTTCCGAGGGAGCCCGCATCTCCGAAGGGAATTCCAACTGCTTACGTCATGCGTCCGTTCGAAATCAAGATTGCCTACAATGGTAAATCGTGGATGACGCTGCCGCTTGAGGTCGGTCATAACGAAATCGGCGACGCCGACGATCCCGATATGGTTTCCTCGCCTGAAGCTGCGGCAATATTGAAAGGTCTCGGGTTTCCCGAACCGGGGCCGGTTCCGTGCATGAGGCTCGAGCATCAGATTGCCCAGAAACTTCATGCTGCGAGCAGCCCCGGCAGCGAGCGCGCCCATGATCTGATAGATCTCCAGATTGCAATTTCCAACGGGGAAATTGATTACCTAAAAACTCGAGAGGTCTGTATCAGACTCTTTGCGTATCGTGCGGAGCAGGAGTGGCCTCCAATGATCTCGAGGGGAGTGGGCTGGGACTCACTGTATTTCTCCCAGGCGGAAGGACTTAACGTTTTGCCGACTGTCGATGATGCCGTGGCATGGGCGAACGACTTGATTGCAAAAATCGATTCTGCTCGTTAGTGACACTGCTGAGATCTCTCGCTTACGCCATAGCAACCCCACGCGCAGCACTCAGCAGCTCGTACTCCCTCTGGCTCCACTGGCGCAGCTCTGCCGCGCGCACGGCGTCGCGGCACAGATCCAGGAACACCTCGGCGCCCTCGCAGAAGCACTCGCGGGCAAAGGCGCCCGATCCGTCCGCAACGCACACGCCGTCGGCGAAGAGCTTCCAGCTGGACGGCTCGCGCGAGTCGTCTCCGAGCAGCTTGATCTGCAGAACATGTGGGCCGCCAGCGGCACATGGCCCTTCTTCCAACGCCTGCACCGTAAAGCGCATCTGGAGGGACAGAGTATAAAATCCAGAAAAGTGTCGAAATGGGCACCTTAAAACTTCGGAAAAGTGTCAAATTCGATAGGCAAATTATCCGGAAAAGTGTCGCTGGATGACAAAACAGCACTTAGAAGCCGGTGCTGGATGCGGGATCCTGCGGCCGTCTTCAGCTCTCGCTACTCGTCGTCCCTGTCGTTGGGGTCGCCCTTGAGGGTGTTGATGTCCAGGTACTGGTTATCGTCCTCTTTTTGCTGGGTTTCCGACTCCGCTTGGGTGGGGCCGCGGAACAGCTGGAATCCCTCAAACGCAACGACACCGAGCAGGGCAATGATAATGGCGATAAAGGCAACCTTGACTGCCTGCGGAAATTCCGAGAAACGCAGCGCCTTTTCCTCGGCGTAATAATCGGCGAAGCGCTCTTCGCCCGTGCTTTTGGTATACGCCGGCGCGGACGCGGCCTCCGGGTCATATTCCGGTGCGGGCGTGGCAGCGTACGGATCGTTGAGATAATCGCTCGATGCGGTGCCATAATCCTCGGTCTCGATGCGACCGTTGCCAGCATAGCCATCGGAATAATCGGAATATGCCGCACCGCCCTCATAGTCCGCGGCGCTCGTGTTGGCGGCAAAAAGCGGGTTAACTGGAACATCGAGCGCCGGCATGCCGGTAGAGGTCTCATCCAGATCGGCTGCAGCCCAGGAATCGTGGGTAACCTGATGGGCAACGGGCTCATCGAGCCTTGTGACCGGAGGCTTGCGTGCCGCAGGAACAGGCAACTGCTGGGCGCTGTACATAACGGTGCTGTCGGCCGATTTGCCCTGCGTCGCTGCAGCGAGAAATGCCGCCGTCTCGGACGGGTCGCTTGCGGGGCGGGGAGCGGGCGTGGGCGCCGAAGTGGGTGCGGGCGTCGAAACAGGCGACTGCGCAGGAGTCGGCGCAGATGCGGGCTTAGGCGCAAGTGTGGGATCGGGGCTTGACGGGCGAGCCCCGCCGCCCATGAGTTCGTCGGCGGTCCACGGGCGATCATCCATCACGTCGTCAAGGCTTAGCGAAAACAGGTCGTCTTCACCCTCATCGAACATGCGGTGCACATGTCCACCAATTGCCGGAATCAATCCGCGACCGGTGCATGATGCCTTGCTCAACGCCATTCTGTTCCATCCTTTCGAAATACTAATGACATCGATTATATGGAACTTCCCAAGCGGCCCGGTCTTGGATTCGTGCTTTCCAGAACTCGCACCCAAAAGGGGAGGGGCAATCCAGGCGAGTGCCTACTTGTCGCCGGCCGCCGCCTTGGCCTCATTGAGGTAGCTATAGAAGCTGTACTTGGAGATGCCAAAGAACTCGCAGGCGCGCTCGCTCGACTTGGAAATGAGGAAGGCGCCGCGACGGTCGAGGTAGCCAATGGCACGAATGCGCTCGTCTTTGGTCATGAGTGCCGCGGGCTTGCCCACAAACTGCTCGCACTCGTGCAGCAGGTCCTCGAGCAGGTCGCCGATGTTTTTGGTAATGGGCTCGGGCTCGGTATAGCCCGTGCCGCCGGTGCCGGTAAAGGCATCGAGCGAGCGCTCAAAAGCCTTCATGAGCGTAATGTCAAAGTTAATGCCCAAAATGCCGACGGGTTTGCCCTCATCGTTGCGGATAAAGATCGTCGACGATTTGAGCAGCTTGCCGTCGGCGGTTTTGGTGAGGTATGGCTCGCGGTCGTGCACGTCGGTGGTGTCCTCGTGCATGGACTCAAACACGATATGGCTGGGGCCGTCACCCAGTTTACGCCCGCTGACGTGGCCGTTTTCGATCACTACGATGGAGTGGTCCACGTCCTCGGTTTCCAGATCGTGGACGACGACTTCGCAGTTGGGGCCAAATTGGAGCGCCAGACCGTGTGCAAGGCGCTTATAAAACTCAATCTGTGACGGGGTCATGGGTGCCTTCCTAAAAATTAGTTTGGGCTCACTGTGCCATAAACCACATCTGTTCGCAAACAAATCCATCAACAAGGCAATTCATGACCGTTCGGCGGCGAAAAAGTACCGATTACGGCAACAAACAGTTTGTTAGGTTTTCCAATCAAAAAGTGTGATAGAACAGTGCTAACAAACTTTTTGTTTGGCATCCACATAAAAGTTCAGTCGCATGAATGGGAATGGGCTGAAACGCGTATGCGGGGGCCGGCAAGAGAGGACTTAAGGAGTTCACCGTATGGCCGATAAGATCCAGTGGGCGGGCAACACGATGCCCAAGAGCGATGACAAGCACTTGGGAATCATGAGCCTCGACCACGTGAAGAAGGCCCGCGCCTTCCACCAGTCGTTCCCTCAATATACCGTCACCCCGCTTGCCCGCCTGGACGGTCAGGCTGCGCGCTTGGGTCTGTCCAACCTGTGCGTTAAGGACGAGAGCTATCGCTTTGGCCTCAACGCCTTTAAGGTTCTGGGCGGATCGTTTGCCATGGCCAACTACATTGCTGACGAGACCGGCAAGGACGTTGCCGAGTGCACCTTCGATTACCTGACCTCCGATCAGCTTGCCAAGGACTTTGGCCAGGCCACCTTCTTTACCGCTACCGACGGCAATCATGGCCGCGGCGTGGCATGGGCTGCCAACAAGCTGGGCCAGAAGGCCGTCGTTCACATGCCCAAGGGTTCCACCAAGCCCCGCTTCGATAACATCGCCGCCGAGGGCGCAACGGTGACCATCGAAGAGGTCAACTACGACGAGTGCGTGCGCATGGCCGCCGCCGAGGCCGACGCCTGCGAGCGCGGCGTCATCGTTCAGGACACCGCCTGGGAGGGCTACGAGAAGATCCCGTCTTGGATCATGGAGGGCTACGGCACCATGGCTTCCGAGGCTGCCGAGCAGCTGCGCGAGATGGCCATCAACCGCCCGACGCACGTGTTTGTCCAGGCTGGCGTGGGTT
>ERZ857922.1987-NODE-1987-length-22437-cov-3.781923_pt1 | contig 22437 bp, 19 predicted proteins | sample MGYA00519579_ERZ857922 | MGnify/ENA primary metagenome ERZ857922 (study PRJEB31778, sample SAMEA3449375) | human gut metagenome | biome: human gut; feature: human-associated habitat; material: faeces | place: United Kingdom | collected 2010/2012 ... | reverse complement strand
AAACTTTGTGTTGGAACTTTACTTAAATCTATTCCTAAAAAGTCCATATTGATTTGAACTACTGGATCTGATTGTCCTTTTTGTTCTACTATAGCAATTTCTGGATAAGCTGTTCTTGTTTCTGCATTTTGTGATATTTCTTGTTTATAATTATTTATTATTTCGATAAAATCAATTCCATTTGAGTAATCTAAATTTTCTATATACTCCTTTACTGACTTTTTGTCATTTTTCTTTTCTAAAAGCAATGCTACTAAGCCTGTACATATTGCTGTGGAAAAAGATGTTCCTTCACACCCTGCATATTCATTATTTCCTATGGCAGAAACTATATTTTCTCCTATAAAATAAACAACCTTCTTATCAACATCACCCTGAGGTGATATTATTTTTCCTTTTTTATTTAGCGAACCTACTGATAATGTTTCTTTATATTTACTTGGATATAAAACATTATTCTCCATATAATTACCTGCAGATGAAACAATTATTATATTATTATCCCACGCTTTCTTTATCACACTTTTCAGTTCCTCGTCGTCTTTCAAACAACCAATACTAATATTAATTATGTCAACTTTATACTCAATTGCTTTTTCTATTCCTTTAATCAAATCACCAACTTCAACAATACCTTCGCTTTGATTTGTAACATCTATTGATACTATTCTCGCATTATGAGCTATTCCATTTACCTGATTATCAGAATGATTTTCTGCTGAAATAATACTTGCAACTGCTGTTCCGTGTTTTACATCTGATTCTTTATTACTCTTTACAACAGATGTTTCAATGTCAATTTTACAATTTAATTCAGGTATGTTTTGATCTATCCCGGAATCAATAACTGCTATTTTTATATTTTTCCCCGAATAACTCAATCTCTCAGCATCCCAATTAATATATTTCAACCAACTTTGACGCCTATGTTCATCATTTTTTTGTACATTAACATTTCTTTTTGCACAACCTAGCATATTTGCAAATAAACATAAAATAATTGCTAATAAAAAGATTTTATTTATTTTTTTCATACAAATAACCTGCCAATGAAATAATTAACACCATTCCCATTAACCCTGAAAAATAAAAGCTTGACGTTTTTTTCATCCTCTCTATTATATCTGTTTCTGAAAATGATGACCTGTAAAAGACTTGATTATCATTATCATCAAAACTAACATCTGTTCCTAGTTGTGGAACTTTTACATCAATCCCCATCGTGTGATTGCCTATAAAATCTTCTTGTTCTTTTTTAGTATCAAAAGAATAATACTCAGTTTGTCCAGTTGTTAAATCCTGAACGTAAACAGAATCTTCGGAGTAATCTAAAACTGTATAGGGTGGCATTTCCTCGAACGTCTTATATAGTCTTTTATATTGTTTATATATGCTTTCATCCTCAAAACTATATATTTTTTTCTCACTACTCTGGTTAAAAGCTTGAATATATTGTGCTTCTCCGATTAAAATTGTACTCAATAATGAAAAAATCAATAAAATCATTAAATATTTTTGAATACTAATTTTCATAACTACAAAATAACAAATCAAATATAAACATATAGATATAACTACTTGAACGATACTCCATCTAAAAGAAATAGTATAATCAACTACTACTGAGCAAATACATATAATCGCGAGAACACAATTAAATAGTATTTCGAAATTTAATTTACTATATTCACCATTAATCTTATCATATACATATTTTCCAATAAGAATATTAAAAATAATAATCAAATAATTTATAATTACATTATCAAATATAGCTGATGTAAATTGATTAGAAATAGGCGTAAATTTGCAATATATAAAAAATATTAATACTATATTTAGAGACCAATATATTGATAATGCTCTCTTTTTCATATAAACCTCCTTTGCTTTGTTCATATAATTTAACATCTAAATATTATCATACTACTATTTATTTGTAAGATTACATTACTATTATACTTTCTTGTGATTGCGAACTACTAAATATACATATTCAGAACCTGAACTATTTGCAACATCATAGTACTTATATTTTCCATGAAATTGTAAATTTTTCACTCTCATAGACACTTTCGTCTCTTTGGTTTTTCCATTCGGACTTTTCACCAGAATTGATGGTTTTATAACATATCTTTCATTTGAATCACAATCTTCCAATTTTTTAGAACATTTCCAATTTGGCTGCAATTCACTATCACCACTAAGATTTTTTATTTTCATACCATTTGGATTATATGTGTATGAATATCCTGCTGAAAGAGATGCAGAAAGTCCTGACTCGCTCGCTCCTAAACCTGCACCAATTGAAGTCGACACAGTTTCATCACTGTCTCCTTTAAGAGTTGTACAGTCAATTATTGAACATTTATTCTGATTGTAAAGTCTCATTTGTCCAGTAAAATCTGTTAATTTATAACCCTTAAGTGCTCCTACCTGCATAGTTCCCAAAAATAAATCATACCTTTTTTTACTCTTTCCTCCAACATTGAATACAGCTAAAGTAATTGTTGAAAATCCCATTTTATTCCAACCACTTCCAGGGCTTTTTCCTTTTTCCAATGCCTTAGTTGAACAAGACAATCCACTTTTTCCATAAAAATACGTTGTTCTAGACTTTTCTGCATATGAACTTCCAATTGAATTTGAAGCTTGTAATACTGCAACATCATCAGCAGAAAGTTGTTCTATGTACTCCTCGTCATCGCTGTTTTCATACAGAGCATTACAATCCTGAGCATTTAGCGTAGCATTATTAATCAATTCTTCATATTCTTTTCCATTTTCAACTTCCTCACCATCTATATCAATAGCCTTAATTGAAATCGGTTCAGAAATAACATCTTCACCATTTTTTTCTATTTTATATCCAATTACACCCTTTGTGTCATCGTCTTCACAAACATCTTCATCAAAAAAATTGTTTATTTCACTATTATCACTTTTTAGAGCTATAATACATACTCCATCGTCTAAAACTTCTTCAATTTCATCTCTATCAAATTTTTCTAATTTTTTCTCTTCTATCAATACTGTTTCTACAGAATTGTCTAGTTTTTTCAAGTCATTATTATTTTCAACATTTTCTATTTTAACATTTACTTCAGTTATTTCTTTATTTTCATAACTTTCTTATTCATTTTTTGTTTTCCTTTCTCTACTGCAATATATTTATGGTTAATCCCCTTACAACTAGTAAAAATTATCCATTTGCGGTATTTTAACATGCATATTTCTTTTAGTCAATAAGTAACATGCGATAAAACTATTTTTAAATTTTTATATATCGAGGCAGAAACCAAAATAATATCTTTATTTTCTACAATATATCCAGTACTGTTAATCTTTGTAATTTTCTTTACTCCTAATTAGTTTATACACAAAAATGAAACGGTTTGAATCGTGCCAACTACATTTACTATTTTTTTATCTCTCTTACAACGCAATACAATCCTACAGCGTCAATTTCTACAAGTAACAATACTGGATATAATTCTTTTTTAACTATCTGTTACTCTTTCCCTTAATTAACCGTCGTATTACTAATACAATGACATACTCACATATTATTAATACGATAAGATTGATTGATGTAATTGATTTTATCCCATTGCCGAATAATATATTTCCTATTAGTATTATCAAAAACATTTCTAACAAATATCTATCTGCTATACCTTTAATAAACAGCATACACCGCTTATTTTTTTTCCATAAATGTTTTATAAATAGAATCAGTAAAAAAAGAACTACCGCAATTAAAGAAATATTTATAGCCTTATTTCCTATCTCATTTTCTGTTAACTTCATTCCATAAATCATATCAATCACATCGATAAATTGGCACGTAACCCACGCGCCAGTATTTACTATCTTTTTCCCAAAATCCACCAAGTCTGTTTTAAATACATCGCTTTTAAACATCTGAATTAAAGTAACGACTATTCCATAAACCAAAGTTAAAATAAATCCTGCCATATATTTTGTTTCAAGAATTCTATTCTTCGTCTCTAAGCTGCTTTCATATCTATTATATGAAAACAGTAACTCTCTTTCCTTTTCCTCAAGTTTCTTTTCAACCTTTTTGTTTACTTCTGTTCTTTGATGTTTTTGCCTGTCTGCAAGTTCCTTTTCCTGAGATACGACTTTCTGCTCTCTGGTTTCTAATTCTTTTAATTTATCATCGGCTTCTTTCCTTGCACTTAACTCGCTTATCTCTAATATCATATTCTGTTTCTTCAACTCTTCGTTTTCTTTCAGAATCAAGTCGCTTTCGCTCAGCTTCCCTATCGTGTCGTTCAAGGATTTTATTGTCTAGCTTTTCTTTTGAAGTTCGCTCTTCATCACTGAGTTCTCTGATGAAAGCTCTGATATCTCCCTGCTGTTCTCTAAGTTTTTGTAAGTCTCTGTTTCCAGATTCTTTTGTAGATTGTCGATCTGATTCTGCATTTCCTCCAGCATTGTTAGAAGTTCGTCTTCTCTCTTTAAGTTTTCTAAATCGTTCATTTCTTCGTTCCTCCTTATCCTTAATTAATTGTTTAAGCTCTGATAATCTGCTATCTGTTTCTTTAATTTCTCTATCTGTGAGTTCTGTTTCTTTAATTGAATTGTTAACTGCTCGTTCAATTTCATTGATTCGTCCAGTTCTTCTTTCAATTTCTGATTCTCGGTTATCAGTGTTTCTATTTCCGTCTGCTGACTTTCCAGTATCTCTATCATCTGTTCCTGTGCGTTCAGTATCTCTAACACTTCTTCTAAATTCTTTAAATCTGTCATATATAGCCCTCGCTTTCTCGGTAATTAATTCTGTTATTTCTCTGACAATTTCTTTCAATTGCTCTCTGATTTGATTTAGTTCTTTTATATTTCGATTAATCTGACAACGGTCTGCTATTTTACCATTTGCTTCCATCTTCCTGGCAGTAACGCCTTCATGAATTGATGGTATAATATCCTTACCCTGTCTTTCATAACTTCTGTGATCTATCTGATTTTCTTTATCTAAATATTTATTACAATGCCTTGTCCAAGACTCTCTCCAAACTTCTGCATTCTTTCTATCATTCCAATCATTAGAGGGAATTGTGACTTTCTCCCAAAGATATTCTGTTCCTTTCCCTTCTCTGATTCTCGCTTTCTGATTTCCATATTCATCAAGTTTTGGTATTCGATATTTTGATGTTGCTTCTTTGTCTTTAGGATTATATGATGGCAATTCTGGATTATAGATTGGTCTGCCTTCTTTATCTCTACTGTTTGCAAAAACAGATTTCTGTTTACTCATCCAATGTTTCTTAGAATCGACTTCTCTAACAGTTAACAAGATGTGGGTATGTGGATTTCCGTCTCCTTTATCATGAAGTGCCCAATCGGCAATCATTCCTTTACTTGTAAAAGATTCATTCAATACAGCTTTAAAATCTGTTCCTAATGATTTAGAAGAAAATGCCTCATTGTTTTCTAAAAACATTCTTCTACTTTTATTAAAGGAGTATGCTGACTTCAATGAGTCTTTTGGAATAGCACTTTCCAAATATACTGATGATGAAAACAATTCTTTTGCTGAAACAATTGGTTTTAGTTCATCCAGTGAATTCAATGAAGTAATGTTTTTAAGAGAGATAACGCATACAATCAATACCTTTAATGAAATAAGCGATATCATCAGATCTTATTCCAAGAATCCTGATGTTGCAAATAACAGATTGGATGCTTTATTAAAACTTCATTCATAATGTAAATAATATTTTTAAGGAGGTGTGTCTCATGAACAAATAAAATAAAATTAAAAACTTGATGAAATGATATTTAAACCTAAAATCCTTTTCCCAAGTTCTTAACTTGGAAGGAATATGAATAATTTTGAATCTTTACAAACAGGAAGTATAAGACAGAAAGGATCACAGTGGTACTACCGCTTTAGAATTAAAGAGCAAGATGGCACTTGGAAAATGCATGAATTTAAAGGTGGAAAAACAAAAGCCGAAACAAAATTTATGCTTAACCAAGCATTAGCGGAATATCGTAAGGATGGTTCTGTATTTTATTCAGGATCACTTACTGTTGGGCAATTAGCAGATATGTGGTATGATGCTGAGATTGCCAACAGCGATTTAACAACAAATGGAAAATACGGATATAAGAATACAATTAATAACATCCATAATAATCCATTTTCTGAAATCAAATTATCAGATTTAACTATTGAGGCTATTCAACAATATGTAGACGGGCTATACTTTGGCTTCTATGATGAAGATGGTAATCAAATCGCTAAGCCCTATGCCAAAGCGACTATGAGAAAATTCTTTCTGGTTCTCAATAACATGTTTAAGTTTGCAGTTTACCCTAAGAAACTTCTTAGAGAAAATTTAATGCAGTATGTTAAAAAGAGAAAATTTACAAAAGAAAACTCTTTATTCGGTGAAAATACAGGCAATAAAATACAGACAATCACTCATGGGGAATACTTACGTATTACTAGTTATTTATCCTCTGTCGAAGATTACTGTTATCTGACTTTACCCATTCAGATTGCTTATCATACCGGAATGCGTGCCGGAGAAGTATGTGGACTTACTTGGGAAGATATAGATTTTGAAAATCAAGTTCTCTATGTTAGACGTTCCATGTACTACGATAAGGATTTGAAAACTTGGGAATTAAAGGTTCCAAAAAACGGTAAGTCACGAACAATTGATTTCGGAGACAGTCTTGCTACTATTCTTATTATGGCGAAACGCAATCAGGAGAAACTTAAAACTCTATATGGAGAACTATATCAAACTCATTTTTATTGCAATAAAGAAGTGCGTGGAAAAACACACTGCCAGATTTATACAAACTATAATCAGGCTTATATCAAGAATACGACCCGCTTCTGTCATGGGATTCATATAGATGAGTTATCAGATAACTCTGCATTGCAGCCTTTACATTTTATTTGCACAAAACAGGATGGAGAATTGACGACCACTCAGACTCTAAAATGGTGTAACAAAGTCGTGCAAAAAAAATCTACCGGATATTAGCCATTTTCATTTTCACTGCTTGAGACATACTTATGCTTCAACTTTAGTATTAAATGGTGCCAACGTTAAAGACGTACAGGCTCTACTTGGACATTCAGATGTAAAAATTACATTAAATACTTACTCTCATGTAACAGAGAAATCAAGAAAGAAAGCAATCAATATATTTGAGAATGCTATTTCAAGTTGATTCTTTGATATGGAATAAATTCAAAAATTATAAAATAGGTTATAAATTAATATAAAATTATAAGATGAAAAATAGCAGCCTTCCCACAACTTGTGGGAAGGTTTACATAATTATGCATTATTTTGTGTTATAAAAATGCCCGCAATTCCTTTGTTTATCGGGCATTGCGGGCAATATAAAACATTATGGTATTTTATAATAAAATGTAAAAAGTTCAAGTGTTTGTGGGAAGGATTTTAGGTTTTATACTTAATTAATACATTTATTTGTAATAATAATTAGTTATCCATTTTTCTCTTTTTATTCCAAATAATAGCTATCTTCTATGCAAAGAATGATGAAATTAGTACTATTACAATTCCTATCCTACAACATTTTATTAATATCATTCATCAATTCTAACTTCTTTTTCTAGAAAATATTAATAATAGAATTAATATTGTATCAATAAAAAACATAATTACTGTATATTGTGTTTTCCAAAAGAAATCATCCATTATAATACTCATAAAATTAAACAAACAAATTAAAATTGATATTATCATTATCAAAAGGATAACGATTTTTTTCTTTTCAACTTTCATTATTTTACTCCTCCTTCAATTTTGGGATTATGTTCAAAATATTTAGCTGATTATTATCTTTTATTTTCCCTTTTAGGCATTTATTTTTATATGCTGCATCTAATAGTATTTTCTTCATCTCATTTGCTGACTTTATTTCTTCACTCATACTATATATTATTGCACAGGCCTTTGCAACATATTTATTGTTATTTGGCATTACCAATTCAAATTGCTTACCATACAGGTATGAGAGCCGGAGAAGTATGTGGACTAACTTGGGATGATATCGATTTTGAAAATCAGGTTTTATATGTTAGACGTTCGATGTATTATGACAAGGATTTGAAAACTTGGGAGCTGAAAGTTCCTAAAAATGGCAAGCCACGAGCTATAGATTTTGGAGATAGTCTTGCCCATATTTTATTAATTGCAAAACACGAGCAACAACGAAACAAAAAAATCTATGGCGATTTGTATCAGAATCAGTTTTATCATACAACCGAAATAAGAGGTAAATTACATTGTCAGATTTATACGGACTATAACGAATCTTATATTAAGAATTCCACACGTTTTTGTCATGGAATTCATGTGGATGATATTGATTCCAACGTTTCACTATCTCCTTTAACTTTTGTATGTACAAAGCCTGATGGAGAATTACTTACAACTCAAACTCTCAAATGGTGTAACAAAGTAGTTCAGAAGAATTTGCCTGAAATCAGTCACTTTCATTTTCACTGTTTAAGACATACTTACGCTTCTACATTAGTATTAAATGGTGCTAACATTAAAGATGTACAGTCACTACTTGGACATTCAGATATAAAGATTACTCTGAATACTTATTCTCATGTTACTGAAAAATCCAGAAAGAAAGCTGTCAATATATTTGAGAATGCTATTTCTGATAAGATAGGATAGGATGAGATAAGATAAGATTTTTTACAAAATAATTTATGAATAGATATAAGAAAATATAATCGAAAATAACATCCTTCCCACAAGTTGTGGGAAGATTTGTGGGAAAGGTTTACATAACGTCGATTTTTTCGAACCTTTTTCCTTCTAATTTAGTCTAATTTTTATTGATGTTTTTTAATGTTGATGTTGTTGTCACATTAATTTTTTAATAATGATTTTAAAACTTAAATATGTAGATTGGTAGTTATTTTAAGATTGTATTTTTCAGGGGAAAACAAGTTACTTTTATGTTTCAGATAAGTTTCTGGTTTTATAAGTGATTTTGCGGAATGTGCCTTTAAATAAGGCAGTGCACAGCTCGATTGCACTTCGTTTCATCTCGCTGATGCGGCATTCGCCGCATAAAATAAAAAGAAAAAAGACGCTCTGTCTTGAATGCAAGCATTCAGGATTGAATGAGTCACATACAGCTCAATTACGCTTCGCTTCATTTCGCTGATGCGGCATTCGCCGCATTAAAAAAAGAGAGAATGTTCTTTTCGAAATGTAAACATTTCTCTCTGAACATTCTCTCTTTTTTTATGTGACTCATTGCTTACGCACAAAGAAAAGTACCACCCCAGGCAATTTAATGTCCGAAACGGTACCCGCAAGTGCGCCTCCAGGGGCTCGAACCCTGCACACCCTGATTAAGAGTCAGGTGCTCTACCAAATGAGCTAGAAGCGCAAACATCTGTGTGAATATCTGTGTCACACGGACAAATGATATTATACACAGGGTTTTACAAAAATGCAAGTACTTTTTTAAAAAAATTAAAAAAATTATAAAAAAGACTTTAAAACACTAAGTACTCCGTTTTCCCAGTAAGGCGCACAGGTGTGTTTTGCGGCTGCGATAACTTCCTGGCGGGCATTTGACACGGCGTAGCTTATACCGGCATTTTGAAGCATCTCAATATCATTCAGATTGTCACCGAAACAGCATACTTCGTCCGGAAGCAGGTCGAATCTGTCTATGAGGTATGAGAGTGCAGTCCATTTGCTGACACCCTTTGCGTTGCAGTCTACCCATTCCTTGCCGGCGGCTGCCAGGTGAGCTTTTTTATTCCATGCCGGAATGAAAACCGGTGTACACAGCTCTTCGCATTTGTCGGGATGAAAGACAGTGAATTTGATGATGTCATTTCTGTCAAGCCTTGTGATGTCATCAATCTCACGCATCTCAAAGCCGTATGAATCACGAAGCAGGTGAAAGACTGGGCTGCCACCATCCTCTGCAAAGCAGAAATCAGGAGTAGCAGCAAAGTAATCGCATGCAGGCAGCTCATCGCGGACCATCCGGCACATGCCCTTCCATATATCCTCGTCCATAGGATAGGTTTTTAGGATTTCCTTTGGAGTGCGCACGACTGTTCCTCCGTCTGTTATATACAAAAGCTTGTGCTTTATCGGAGCAAACAGCTTAAATTCGCTTGAAAACTGTCTGCCGGAACAGACTACAAATATTATTCCTTTGTCTATGAGCCTGTCGATGACAGACATGTACTCAGGATCTATGAGCAGTGAGCCGTCCTTTACAAGTGTTCCGTCTATATCCGTTGCTATTAGTTTTATCATTATTTATCTCCCCGGGCGTATATCTTTTGAATATTCAACTATATTATTATAAGAAATTATAATCTCATATGCAAGGGACTTATAGTGTATTTATTACTGTTTGTGAAAGAAAAAACCAGAATATATTGAAAGTTTCCTGCTCATATTGTATCATAGTAATACTGGCTTCATCTTCAATGCGTTGAAGCAATGAAAACTAAGGGGACGATATTTACTATGATAGTAGCACTTATTGAAAAAGTTTATTCTTTCTTGTGGGGAGATCTGATACACATTCCGCTGCCCGGCGGTGGGAGCGTGGGAATCTCCCTGCTCATAATTCTTTTGATTCCGACAGGAATTTATTTCACTGTAAGGACAAGACTTTTACCAATCAGAATGTTTCCGGACATGATAAAGGCGCTGACAGGTAAAAAGGAAAATAAGGACAGCCTGTCCACATTCCAGACACTCATTGTCTCTACGGCGACGAGAGTGGGCATGGGTAATCTGGTTGGTGTTGTGGCTGCCATATCAGTGGGAGGCGCAGGTGCGGTTTTCTGGATGTGGATAACAGCCATTATAGGTTCATCCACGGCTTTTGTGGAGGCTACACTGGCACAGCTTCACAAGGAGCCGGATCCATTGTACTCAGGCTATCGTGGAGGTCCGGCGTATTACATACACCATTACTTTGAGGATAAATCAGGCAAAAAGAAAAAACATGTTATTATAGCTGTTTTGTTTGCTATATCCGGACTAATCTGCTGGTGTGGCATAAGTCAGGTTATAAGCAATTCAGTTACATCATCATTTGAAAATGCATTTGGCATACCACCTATTTACACTACCGTAATTTTAGTTGCAGTGGCCGCTGTCATTGTGCTTAGGAAAAATGCTACGGTAAAGGTGCTTGACATAGTTGTTCCTATCATGGCGGTGTGCTATTTTGCCATAACCATTTTTATCATAATTAAAAATATAGGCATGATGCCATCGGTTTTTTCAAGGATATTTGAGGAAGCCTTCGGTATCAGGCAGGTGGCTGCGGGAGGCTTTGGAGCGGTGCTCATGAATGGTGTAAAGAGAGGCCTTTTTTCAAATGAGGCAGGCTCAGGCTCTGCTCCATGCGCTGCAGCGGCGGCAGAGTGCGATACTCCTGTAAAGGCAGGACTGACGCAGGCGCTCGGTGTATTTATAGATACGATAGTGATTTGCAGCTGTACGGCAATGATCATGCTCACTGCACCGGAGAATATAGTGGCAGGGAAAGAGGGCATGGATTTATTACAGTCAGCTATGAGGTATCATCTTGGAGATTTTGGAGTTATTTTTATAGCAGTCACATTGTTTTTATTCAGCTTTTCCACCTTCCTTGGTATACTTTTTTATGCAAGGAGTAATGTTGCGTACCTGTTTGGGGATAATTGGATTTCACAGACCATGTACAAGGTGCTGGCTCTTGTTATGCTGTTTGTAGGCGGTATCGCGGCATACACATTTGTCTGGGATCTCGGAGATGTAGGAATCGGCCTTATGACTATATTCAATACAGGTATTCTCTATCTGATGGGTGGACAGGCAATAAAGGAGCTGCGAGTCTTTGAGGAGAGTAATAAAGCACAAAGCAATAGTCAATGCTCACAGCAGGGTGATAACGTAACGCAATAACAATAGGAGATATATAAATATGAAAAGAGAATCATTTAAATCACGTCTGGGATTTATACTGGTAAGTGCAGGATGCGCTATAGGTATAGGCAATGTATGGCGTTTTCCGTATGTGACAGGTCAAAACGGTGGCGGTATTTTTGTACTGTTTTACCTTATATTTCTGGTATGCATGGGACTTCCGGTGCTTACGATGGAGCTTGCTGTAGGCCGAGCCAGCAGAAAAAGTGCTGTGATGAGCTACAAGGCTCTTGAGAAAGAGGGCAGTAAATGGCATATTCACGGATGGATAGCCATGCTTGGCTGCTACATGCTCATGATGTATTACACAACAGTCTCAGGCTGGATGGTTGCGTATTTCTTTAAATTCCTAAAGGGAGATTTTACATCAGGCATGAATACTGATGACACGGCAGCTGCATTTGGAAACATGCTTGCAGACCCCAAGCAGATGGCTTTCTGGATGATAGTTACGGTTGTGCTTGGCTTTTTGGTGTGCAGCCGTGGTCTGCAGAATGGGCTTGAGAAAATCAGTAAATTTATGATGAGTGCTCTGCTCTTGCTTATCATTGTCCTTGCGGTGCACAGTATCACACTTTCAGGGGCTTTGGAAGGAGTGAAATTCTATCTTGTTCCAAATCTGGATGCGGTTTCTGAAATTGGAATAAAGAATGTAATAACAGCAGCCATGAATCAGGCGTTTTTTACGCTGAGTCTGGGTGTGGCCGCAATGGAGATATTCGGCAGCTATATGGGAAAGGACTGCACTCTTGCAGGTGAGGGTGCCAAAATATGTGCTCTTGATACATTTGTGGCTATAATGTCAGGCCTTATCATTTTCCCGGCTTGCTTCAGCTATGGGGTGGAGGTAGACGCAGGACCAAGCCTTATCTTTATCACTTTGCCAAATGTGTTTGTAAATATGCAGGGAGGCCGCATATGGGGCTGTCTTTTCTTCTTGTTTATGACCTTTGCCAGCTTTTCAACCGTTATTGCGGTATTTGAGAATATCATGTCGTTTGCCATTGATATGTTTGGCTGGTCCAGAAACAAGGCTGCGCTAATAAATGGTGTGATAATACTTATTGCAAGTATGCCGTGTGTACTTGGATACAATGTGTGGAGCAATCTGCACCTCATAGGAGGCAGGGATGTGCTTGACAGCGAGGACTTTATGGTAAGCAATCTGCTTCTCCCGATTGGCTCACTGGTTTATCTGCTTTTTTGTGTGACAAAGTGGGGCTGGGGCTTTGATAAGTATATAGATGAGGCAAATACAGGATCAGGACTTAAGATTTCAAGGAAGCTTAAGCCGTATTTTCAGTTCATACTGCCGCTTTTAATTTTGTTTATTTTTATACAGGGATTGATATAGTTATGTAGTTTTTGAAAATCAGACAGGAGAGTGTAAAATATGTTAGACCAGAATACCTTTATAGAGACAGTGCAGAGCGTGGCCGAGATTATCAGGACATCAGCGGAGCCGATAGGCAGAGATGAAATCATGTCTTATTTTAAGGATATGGAGCTTAATAAGGCGCAGGAGGATATGGTATTTGAATTTCTCACCACACCGCATGAGCAGGAGAATGAGAGTGCAGGTGATTATGAGGATGAACCACAGGACGAATTACATGGGGATGAATCGTCTGAAAATGCTGCATTGAACAATGTAATTTACTCAGAAGGCGATTCGATGGATGCCATAGCAGGTGGAAAGAATAATAAGGCCAAGCAGGATAATGAAGCTGAGCCTGATATAGACGAGGACAGCCTCATACCGGATTCACCTATGTTTAGGATGTATCTTGAGGAGCTTGAAGAGATACCTGATTACACGAAAGCCGAGCAGGATGATATGTACAAAAAGCTGCTCGCAGGTGATGAGAGTGTGATACACACTATATCAAATTTCTGGCTCAAAAGTGTGCTTGCCATGGCAAAGAAGCTTGCAGTTACATCAGAGGGCTTTGAGGACGTAGTACAGGAGGGAAACATGGGACTTTTCATGTGCCTTACTGAGCTCTGCGGCTGCGGGGATGAGATAGATGTGGAAAAAGAGCTTCTGGATGCCATAGAGGAGTCTATGAAAGAGTGTATCAGGGAGCAGACCGGTGAGGATGAGAGCGAGAATACTGTGGTAGGAAAGGTTTCATTAGTAAACCGTGCAGTGGAGAAACTAAAATCCGATAAGGGTTTCGAGCCGAGCCTTAGTGAGCTTTCAGGCTACACCGGCGTGGATGAGGAGGAGCTTGAAAAGCTTCTGGAGCTTATCAAAAAGGCTGATGTGGAGAAAAATAAACAGGACAGTAAATAATCTGTGGCATTTGTAGATTTGTGTCATATATTAAACCATACCTGAATATATGAAAGGATGGAAAATATATGGCACGATTTACTAATCAGGCACAGCTTCGTTATGGCAACAATGTAGCCAATTCAAATATAGCAGTCGGAGAAATACTGGAGGTGCTTTCTGCTACGAAAACAGCAGTCAAAAACACCTACAATCAAAACGATACAATAACCTATGTGGTGAGCATCGTAAACTCCGGAAATACCGCGATAAACGGTCTGACACTTTCTGACAATCTAGGTGCTTATACCTTTAACACCAACACTCTTGTACCATTAACCTATGTAAATAACACCGCAAAATACTATACAAACGGCACACTCCAGGCAGCGCCTGCAGTAACCCAGGGACCGCCTCTTAGCATAACAGGCATAAATGTCCCTGCAGGTGGCAATGCAACTGTCATCTATGAGGCAGCGCTAAATGAGTATGCTCCTCTTGGCATAGAGGCTGCAGTCACAAACACTGCTACAGTTAGTGGCACCGGAATCACTCCGGTCACAGCAGCAGAGACAGTAAATGCCGAGGCTGCGCCAAATCTTGCAATTACTAAGTCAGTAAGCCCTGTTCCTGTGACGGAAAACGGTACACTGACCTATACCTTCAGGATTCAAAACTACGGAAGCGTTGCGGCAACCAATACCACAGGCGTGGTTATAACAGACACATTTGCTCCGGTTTTGAACAATCTTACAGCCGCATTAAACGGCACAGCCTGGACTGCAGCTACAGATTACACTTACAATGAGGCAACTGGCACATTTTCGAGCACGGCAGGTGCAATCACTGTTCCGGCTGCAACCTATACACAGGATAGCACAACAGGAGCGTGGGTTGTCACACCGGGTGAGAGCACACTTGTCATCACCGGAACAGTGTAGCGGCAGAGTTGATTAATTTTAAGAATTGTTTAATTTAAGTGATAAAAGTTGAAATATTGATACTAAATATGTAAAATATATATAGCTATTTATGAATAAGATGATGAAGATGATCATCGGCAGTTATAATTGATTAACCGGGGGATAAGACAAATGAATAATGCACAGTTAGTGATAGACGAAGTAAAAAAGGCAGTAAAGGGCAAGGATGATTGTATCATCAAGGCATTTGCTGCCTTTTTGGCAGGTGGACATATACTGCTTGAGGATGTGCCGGGAGTGGGAAAGACTACGCTTGCAGTAGCTTTTTCAAGGGCGATGGCGCTTGTGAATCACAGAGTACAGTTCACTCCGGATGTGCTGCCTGCTGATATACTTGGCTTTTCGATGTATCAGAAGCAGACCGGAGAGTTTGTGTACCGCGAGGGTGCCGTGATGTGTAATCTGTTTCTGGCAGATGAGATTAACAGAACAAGTCCCAAAACACAGTCTGCGCTCTTGGAGGTTATGGAGGAAGGAAATGTCACTGTGGATGGAATAAGCAGGAAGGTCCCGGAGCCGTTTATAGTAATGGCCACTCAAAATCCAAAGGGCAGCGCCGGTACACAGCTGTTGCCGGAGTCACAGCTTGACAGGTTTATGATATGTATGAGCATGGGATATCCTTCACATGATGCAGAGGTGGATATCGCAAAGGGCAAAAGTGTGAAGGCTGATGAGTATACGATAAAGCCTGTTATGAATGCACAGGGACTTGTTGAGATGCAGGGAGAGGTCGAGCAGGTGTTTATACATGACAGTATTTACTCGTACATTGTGGACTTGGTTGATGCGACAAGGACAAGTCCGTACATTGAGCTGGGAGTGAGTCCGCGAGGTACGATTGCGTGTGTTAGGATGGCAAAGGCATATGCGTATCTGAGTGGGCGAAGCTATGTCATACCATCTGATGTGGTTTCTGTATTTGCGGATGTGACAAAGCACAGAATCGTGCTAAATACCAAGGCGAGAGTATCACACGTATCAGAGCTTTCAGTGATAGATGAGATACTAAAGGCTGTTAAACAGCCGACAACTTATGTGAAAAAGGCAGGTAATCGTGATTAGTTTTTTGATAGGAATAATTACTGCGGCAATAGTTTTTTATATGTCGATGATATACGGTAATGTTGCACTGGCACTGCTTGGCTGCTTTATGTGTGTGTTTATGGTGCTGACATTTATAGCATTGCTTGTAAAGGCGCACCGGGCAGTGGCAGCTATAAACATTCCGATAGCTATCGCCACACAGGGCGAGAGTATCAGGGTGAGTCTTTCCTGCAGGCTGAAGGAGGCAGGCTTCGATGGTGTTAAATACCGTGTAACGGTGAAAAATAATTTATCCGGCGAAAAAAGTACAAAATGGCTGTCAGGAGGCAGTGATTTTTTGTACAGCGTAAACCTGTGCGGCAATTATGAATTTGAGCTTGTAAGGATAAAGCTATATGATTTTTCAAGGATTTTTTATGTCACGAAAAGAGTTAAAAAATATGCAAATGTTGAGGTGATGCCGCAGATTGATGAGATTCCTGTCAGGATAACGGACAGAGTAAGAAATTTCTTTGGGGATTCTGATATCTATGATGATTTAAGACCGGGATATGATCCGTCGGAGCTGTTTGATGTCAGAGAGTTTCAAAACGGTGACAGGTTGCAGAGTGTGCACTGGAAGCTTTCTGCAAGGACTGATGAGCTGATGGTAAAGGAGAACAGCCTGCCAAAGGCATGTGCGGTGGCCATAGTAGCAGATTTAAGGGGGATAAAGAAGGGCAGACAGGCGGATGCTTTTATGAAGCTTCTTGTCTCACTTTCCTTTTCGCTTATGGATCAAAAATGCTCTCATTATGTGGCGTGGTATGATACCGCCATAAATGATATTGTGAGAGCCAGAGTGGATGACGAGGAGGGCTTTTACATATTTTTGAACAGTTTTCTTAAAATAAAGCCGGATACAAAAAATGATGCACTTTTTTTGTATGAGGAAAAGTACCGGGCAGAAAAGCTTGTGTGTCTGCTTAGCGTGGACGGAAGACTTCAGATAAAAAGGGGAGAGGAGATAGTTGGCAGAGCGGATGAAAAAAACGAGATTGTCATTTAGGAAAAGCAGATGGCAGAGATCTGACACAAATGAGATAAAGCCTGATTATAATAATGCATTTACAGTGCTTGGTGTCCTGCTTACTGAACTTGCCAATGCAGCTGCAGCAGTACTTCTTACGGTGTGTGCAGTGTCTGTTGTGAATACGACTGTTTCACATGTGAGATGCCCATATTATGTGTATGTGTGGCTGTTTATTTTTTCGGTGATAAGCGGCTTTATAAACAGGCTTACATCGCTTGACACAAGAAAATGGGTGCGCCATGCGATAAATACGGGGCTGCTGCTTGTATTTGTGCTTGGAGTGTTTATTGCAAACTGGCAGGCTGCAGAGCATATAAAAGACGGCTTTTTGTATGTAAAGGGCAGGTATCTTGAGATAATAAATGTGTACTATGGCACATCATTTGTCTGTCCAAAGGGCGATAAAGCCTTTGCGGGGGCATTTGTTGGCTTTGTATCGTTTATAGTTATGCTTTTGCTGGTGACACTGGCGGTTCAAATTAAAAGAAGACGCATGCTCACATTATTTCCAACGCTTATGCTTGCGGTACAGCTGTGCATAGGCAAAAGCCCAAGTGTCAGCGAGGTTGTTATGCTCACGCTGTGTACACTCTGGTGTCTTATCGCAGATGGCAACGCACGCACAGTGGCAGGATATGATGCAAATGGCAGTGCACAGGGCAATGAGGTTTTAAGGATAGCGGCGGCGTTTTTATACATGGCGGCGGTGTCTGTAGTACTTTTCATATGTGTATTTTCATTTAAACCTCTTGCTGATACACTTGCCGATAAAAAGCCACAGATGCTTGCCTTTCAAAAGGATTTGGAGGGCAGCGTAAAATCATTTTTCAGCGTGGGAATTGATTTACAGGATGGCACGGTTAGTAATCACTATCCAAGCTACAGTGAAAAAACAGTGATGACGGTAGAAGCAAAGGCAGGAGTGCCTTCTAATATTTATATGAGAAGCTTCTACGGTGATACCTATGAGAATGGCAGATGGATTAAAAAGTCTGATTTTTCCGGGATGGAAAAAGAGTATCATGATGCTTCAAGGATGACAGCCTGGCAGACTACAATCGGATTAGCCACGCTGCTTGATGGCTATTATGATGATGAGACCAATCCGGCCACCGAAAAGTATACAATCACGATGAAGAAGCTTTCCACCAAATACACCTATTTGCCGTACTGTATCGACCCATACAGTATAGATGCCAAGGGTGATATAGATTTTGACGAAGACTTTTTTATCACAAAGGATAAAGGGACAAAGACTATCGAGGTGTCGGCGTGTCCCGGCTTTTTCGATGGTAGTCTGGAAACGTCCAGCCTTGAGCCCGAGCAGCCTCTTGAGGTCAACAATGATTTCTATGCGGCATACAATGATTATGTAATGGAAAACTATACTGCAAAGCAGGGTGGTGACGGGATTGTTGCGGAAGATGCAAAGTGGCTTCTTAGGACAGGACAGCTCACAAGCAATATGATGTACACAGGCTATATAAGAGAAAATGATGCCAACAGGATTGCGGCAGCACAGCTGGTGCAGCAGTTTCTGACATCGAAAGCTTTTAAGTACAGCAAAAATCCTCCCTCCACAGGCGGTAAGGATGTAGTTGAAAATTTCCTCTCAAATAGCAGACAGGGCTTTTGTGTGCATTTTGCATCGGCTGGCACGATGATACTCAGACAGATGGGCGTTCCATGCCGTTATGTAAGCGGATATTGTGCAAAGGAGGACAGCTTCAAATCCGGTGAAAATGATGAGGATATATGTGAGGTGAAGGATTCGCAGTCGCATGCCTGGGTTGAAATATATCTGGATGATTTCGGATGGATTCCGGTGGAGATGACACCGGGATATTTTGAGTATGTGATAGGTGAGAATCCGTTTGACTATATTGGTGTCAACGGAAAGAAAACAAACACCGGTGCTGCTTATAATGATAGTGAGCATATGAATGATACTGCGGCAGATGAAGATAAACTGGATGAAGATGCAGCAAATGAAGATACAAAAAATACAGATGCAGAAAATGATGACACAGCAAAAGATGATACATCAAAAGCTGCAGCAAACAGTACATCAGGTGATGGCAGTGAGAAGGCTTATGGTTCACAGTCAGGTGCGGATAAACGTACAGATGCTCAGAACTCAAAAACGAGACCTCATATACCACCGGTGATTTTAAAAACCTCACTCTGTGTGATTTTTCTGACTGCACTTACAGCCATCATAGTTTATATCAAAAGGCGAAGAAATATTTTGTGGGAAGCAAGACTTGCAAAAAGGGTGAAAAAAGGCCGTTACAGCATGGCAGCAATAATGATAAACAACCGCATCTACAAAGGACTGGGACATCCTTCAAAGAACAGGACAGATGAGCTTTATCTGGCTAACCTGAAGGAAAAATACTGCGGACCGGATTATTGCGGAATCCATTGGGACGAGTACATGCGCATCATACAAAAGGCTGTGTATTCATCAGAGGGCATCACAGAGGAAGAATGCTTTATGATAGTGGAAACATGGAGGCATCTGGAGAAAAAAGACATTAGACATAATTCACAAAAAAACATGTATAAAAACAGCATGATTAACAAAAAATAAATTCGTTGGGAAAATTGTGTTGAAATGATAAAGCTTCTGTGATATAAACTTTAACAGACGTGTTACTTTTAGGGAGGCATTTGTCGTACATAACTTTTAACAGGGTTAGTGTATGATAAGTGTCTCCTTTTTGTTGCTGGAGCAAAAAAGAATGATAGGTGCAAATCGGTACATACCCTGCATTTATAGGAGGAAAAGCTCATGAAAGACAAAATTTTTGGTGTCCTGCAGAGAGTAGGACGAAGCTTCATGCTTCCAATCGCAATCCTTCCGGTAGCAGGCTTGCTTTTAGGACTAGGAAGCTCATTCACCAACACCACAACAATTGAGACCTATGGTTTACAGTGGCTGCTCGGAGATAAGACTATACTCCATGCACTTCTTGTAATCATGAATGCGGTCGGAAGTGCCATATTCGATAACCTTCCGCTCATTTTTGCGGTCGGAGTAGCAATCGGAATGGCAAAGAAGGAAAAAGAGGTGTCAGCACTTTCAGCAGTCATAGCATACTTTGTTATGAATGTATCAATCAATGCGATGCTCAAGATTTCCGGAAAAATCCTTGCAGACGGAAGCATTGCAAAGGATGTGCTTGATGGAACCATCACATCAGTATGCGGTATCCAGTCGTTGCAGATGGGTGTGTTTGGCGGAATTATTGTAGGACTGGGAGTGGCAGCACTGCACAACCGTTTCTACAAGATTGAGCTGCCGAATGCATTGTCATTTTTCGGTGGAACAAGATTTGTGCCTATCATTTCAACAGTGGCATATCTTTTTGTAGGAATCTTAATGTATTTTATCTGGCCTACTGTGCAGAACGGAATCTATGCACTCGGCGGAGTGGTGACAGGAACAGGATATTTCGGAACACTTCTCTTTGGTATTATAAAGAGAGCTCTTATTCCATTCGGACTGCACCATGTATTTTACATGCCGTTCTGGCAGACAGCAGTCGGTGGAACGATGGAGGTTGCTGGACATATGGTTGAGGGTGGACAGAACATCTTCTTCGCACAGCTTGCTGACTCTGCAAACATCGCACATTTCAGTGCCGATGCCACAAGATATTTTTCGGGAGAGTTCATTTTCATGATTTTTGGTCTTCCGGGAGCAGCACTTGCAATGTATAAATGTGCAAAGCCGGAAAAGAAAAAACAGGCAGGAAGCCTTTTACTTTCTGCAACACTTGCATGTATGTTTACAGGAATCACAGAGCCTCTTGAGTTCTCATTCCTTTTCGTAGCACCGGCTCTCTTTGCAGTACAGGTAGTGCTCGCAGGAAGCGCATACATGATAGCACATATTTTAAACATCGCTGTAGGACTTACTTTCTCAGGAGGATTACTTGATTTCTTCCTGTTTGGTATATTGCAGGGTAATGCCAAGACAAGCTGGATGCTCGTGATTCCGGTGGGAATAGTATATTTCTTACTGTATTACTTTATTTTCAGCTTCCTTATAAAGAAGTTTGATTTCAAGACTCCGGGCCGTGAGGATGACGATACAGAGACAAAGCTCTACACCAAGGCAGATGTAAATGCAAGAAAAGCTGCCAAGGATACAAAAGCTTCTGACGACAAAGCGGCTGTAGACGAGCTCTCGCAGACTATATCACGAGGTCTCGGCGGCAAAGCCAATATCTCAGATGTGGACTGCTGTGCAACAAGGCTTCGTATCACAGTAATTGACCCTGAAAAGGTAAACGATGTGCTTCTTAAATCAACAGGAGCATCAGGAGTCGTGCACAAGGGACAGGGCGTACAGATTATCTATGGACCAAGAGTAACAGTGATAAAATCAGATCTGGAGGATTATCTTGCGAGTGTGACAGAGGAACACTTTGAGGATGATGCAGCAGAAAATAATACAGCAGGCGCATCAAAGACAAAAGATTCAAACACCTCTTCTGATAAAGCACAGGATTCGGATGTTGAATCAGAGCCGACAAGCACAGTCATCATCTCAAGTCCTATGACAGGAATTGCAGCAGACCTTTCAACAGCGCCGGACGAGGCCTTCGCCGGCAAAATGATGGGTGACGGAGCAGTAGTCACACCTGAGGAGGGGGTAGTTGTAGCACCTGAGGATGGAACTGTTTTATTCGTTTTTGATACAAAGCATGCTTTGGGATTTACAACCGACTCAGGAATTGGTATGATAATCCATGTAGGAATTGATACAGTAAAGCTCGAGGGTAAAGGCTTTGACGTACAGGTTGAGGCAGGATGCCATGTTAATAAGGGCGATGTGCTCATGAAGCTTGACCTTGACTACTTAAAGGCGAACGCACCATCAGTTACAACTCCTGTCATCTGCACAGAGCTAAAAGATAATCAGAAAATCCGCCTCATCACAGACGGACCGATTAAGGCGGGAGAGCCTCTCTACGCAGTTGACACCTACGAGAAGTAATTCATACATCCTTAAACAATTCAAAGGTATCGGATGCCATGGAGATGGCGGCA
>ERZ857922.1986-NODE-1986-length-22440-cov-3.302479_pt1 | contig 22440 bp, 18 predicted proteins | sample MGYA00519579_ERZ857922 | MGnify/ENA primary metagenome ERZ857922 (study PRJEB31778, sample SAMEA3449375) | human gut metagenome | biome: human gut; feature: human-associated habitat; material: faeces | place: United Kingdom | collected 2010/2012 ... | reverse complement strand
GAAGATTTCTTTGGAGATATGGACTTTAAGGTTGCAGGTACACATGATGGTATCACTGCAATTCAGATGGATATCAAGATTCATGGTCTGACAAGACAGATCGTAGAAGAAGCTATCCGCAGAACAAAAGAAGCAAGAGAATATATTCTTACAGAAGTTATGGAGAAATGCATTGCAGCTCCTCGTGATCATGTCAACAAATATGCGCCGAAGATCGTACAGATTCAGATCGACCCTCAGAAAATCGGTGATGTAGTCGGACAGAGAGGAAAAACGATCAATGCAATCATCGAACGTACAGGTGTTCAGATCGACATCACAGATGAAGGTGCAGTATCTATCTGTGGCGTTGACCAGCATGGTATGGATGAAGCAAAGAAAATGATCAAAACAATTGCAACTGATTTTGAAGCAGGACAGATCTTTGAAGGTACAGTTGTCAGCATTAAAGAATTTGGTGCATTTGTTGAGTTTGCTCCTGGCAAAGAAGGAATGGTTCATATTTCCAAGATCAGTGATCACAGAATCAATCGTGTAGAAGATGTTCTGACACTTGGCGATAAGGTAAAAGTTATCTGCATGGGTAAAGACAAGATGGGAAGAATGAGCTTCAGTATTAAAGATGTACCGGAAGAAGCATAACTATGAGATATCATAATATAACCAAGGATGATATGCTGAACGGAGACGGACTTCGGGTGGTACTCTGGGTTGCCGGCTGCAATCACTGCTGTCGGGAATGCCAGAATCCGATCACCTGGGATCCAAACGGAGGCCTTCCGTTTACGGAAGCAGAAGAAGTAGAGATCTTTACAGAACTGGATAAGGATTATATCGGTGGCATCACTTTTTCGGGAGGTGATCCGCTGCATCCATCCAATATTTCTACGGTTACTGCTTTAGCAAAAAAAATTCGTGAGAAATATCCAAATAAGACGATCTGGCTGTATACAGGTTCCTTATGGGAAGAAATCTGTAATGAAGAGATTGTACAGTATTTGGATGTCTGTGTGGACGGTGAATTTCAGATTGATAAAAGAGATACTTCTCTTCGCTGGAAGGGCTCATCCAATCAGCGTGTGATAGATGTTCCTTCTACACTTCGTGAAGGCAAAGTCGTTCTGCATTGTGATAATTAAAGAGCAGGAACAGGCGAATAAACAGGAGGCAGCATGAAACGAATTGCAAAATTTCATAAAGTAAGTCCGGAGCAGTTTGCAAAGGACTGGAAAGATACATTCCCGGCAGCGGATGATAAAGAAATACAGGACACTTATGAGAAAATTTCTCTTCCTGTAAGGGCAACAGCCGGAAGTGCAGGATATGATTTCTTTGCACCTGCGGATATTGTACTGAATCCGGGTGAAACAGCCAAGATTCCAACGGGAGTCCGTGTGGAAATGGAGCAGGACTGGGTATTGAAATGCTACCCGAGAAGTGGACTGGGATTTAAATTCCGTCTGCAGCTGAATAACACAGTAGGTATCATTGACAGTGATTATTTTTATTCTGATAATGAAGGTCATATCTTTGCGAAGATTACCAATGACAGTAATGAAGGCAAAACTGTGAATATTCAGGCCGGAACAGGCTTTATGCAGGGTATTTTTGTTGAGTATGGTATTACTGTAGATGATGAAGCTACCGGAATCCGTAATGGCGGATTTGGAAGTACTACCGAGAAGAAATAAGGATTAGTAATTGTTACAGAGATAAAATAAGCAAAATGAAATGGAGATTCAGGCCGATATGGCTTAAATCTCCATTTTGTTTTGCTTATTTTGCAGAAAGATTTTGTTGTTTACAGAAATCTTTATTCCAGAGGTTCTCCGGCGGCTTCTGCCTTACGTGCATTGTCAAGAACAACGTCAAAAGCCTCTGCAGCTTTTGCATATTCATCATCACTTTCGATGTTGGCAAGAATTGGATCTCCTGTTTCTGTACGGGAGAATTTATAAAGATATACCTCTCCATTCTGATTCTGGCCATTTTCGTCCAGCGGCAACAGCGCAATGTATTCCTGCTTTTCTACTGGAAATACGGTCAGAATTGCACATTCGATCTCAGTGTCATCGTCCAGCGTCAGTGTAATGGTGTTGTGACTTTCCGGAGAAGTGTTTCCGCAGTCCAGTCCGCAGGAAGCACAGTCGCTGGGTGCACAGGTTCCGTTTTTGAATTCATCACTCATTTGATAATCCTCACTTTGTATTCGTTGTCATTCCATTTTAACAGATAACAGCAGTGAATACAACGAAAAAGCTCGAAAATAAAAAAATGTGTTTAAACTGATTCATGAATCATGTATAATAGAAATATCAGACATTTGATCGATTTGAAGGAGTAAATGAGACAATGAAATGTATTTCATGGAATGTAAATGGAATCAGAGCCTGTATCACAAAAGGATTTGAAGATAGATTTAGAGAACTGGATGCGGACATTTTCTGCCTTCAGGAGACGAAATGCCAGCAGGGTCAGGTGGAACTGGAACTTCCGGGCTATCATCAGTACTGGAATTATGCAAACAGACGTGGCTATTCAGGAACTGCGGTATTTACAAAGAAAGAGCCGATCTCTGTGAAAAATGGTATCGGAATTGAAGAACATGATAAGGAAGGACGTGTGATCACACTGGAATTTAAGGAGTTTTATTTTGTAACTGTGTATACTCCAAATTCTCAGAGTGAATTAAGACGTCTGGAGTACCGTATGGAATGGGAACGGGATTTTCTTGCATATCTTCTGAAATTACAGGAGAGCAAGCCGGTGATCTGTTGTGGTGATCTGAATGTGGCACATGAGGAGATTGATTTAAAAAATCCAAAAACAAACCGAAAGAATGCCGGATTTACAGACGAGGAACGTGCATGTTTTACAAAAGTGCTTGAGAGTGGATTTATAGATACATTCCGCTACTTTTATCCGGATAAAGAGGGAATTTATTCTTGGTGGTCCTATCGGTTTAAAGCACGTGAAAAGAATGCCGGATGGAGGATTGATTATTTTATAACTTCTCCATCTTTGAAAGAAAAGCTGCAGGGAGCAGCAATTCACACGGAAATCATGGGATCAGACCATTGTCCGATCGAATTGGATATTGATTTGAAGTAAATACAAAAGTTACAAGGAGAACCGGAAATGGAAAAACAGAACAGAATACGTGCATACAAGGGAGATCCTGTAAATCCTGGTGTCAGTAGGAAAACCACAGGAATAAATTTTGCAGTGGAGATCCCCTGTGGCATATCCGCGTCACTGGTGTTATATCGCAAGGGTGCTGCGCTGCCGGAGGTGGAAATTCCTTTTACAGAAGAACACCGGACAGGCAGAATGTGCGCAATACTGATATCTGGATTAAAACCAGATAAATATGAATATAATTTCCGGGCGGCCGGAAAAATCATGCAGGACCCTTTTGCCAGGGTAATATGCGGACGTGAGAAATTTGGAGCACCGGTATCAGAGGATGAACATGCTGTACGCTGTGGGTTCCTTTCGGAAAAAGAGTATGACTGGAAGGAAGATACTGCACCGCAAATCCCATATAATGAAATGATCTTATACAAAGTTCATGTACGTGGATACACAAAGCAGGCGAAACTTTCGCATAGAAAAAAAGGTACTTTTGCAGGACTTGTGGAGATGATTCCTTATTGGAAAGAGATGGGAATCAATGCAATTGAACTGATGCCGGCATATGAGTTTCAGGAATGTACACGCAAAGAGACGGCGGGCAGTATGGCAGTCTGTTCAAAAAAAGATGACAGGATAAATTATTGGGGATATGCACAGGGATTTTATTTTGCGCCGAAAGCATCTTACTGTGCGACCAGGGAACCGGATCGGGAGTTTCGTGATATGGTCCATGCACTGCATCAGGCAGGAATCGAGTGTATCATGGAGATGTATTTCCCGGAGAATACGCCGTCATTGCAGGTAGTGCGTTCCCTCTGGATGTGGAAACTGTTTTATCATGTGGATGGATTTCATCTTATGGGAGATGGCGTTCATCAGAAAGTCCTTGAACAGGATCCGATTCTTTATGGGACAAAGAAAATGTTTTCTGAGATCGCGGGCAATGCAGATACGGAAAATATGCTTGCAGAATATAATGCAGGATTTAAGCAGGATATGAGAAGATTTCTTAAGAGTGATGAAGGCATGATCTCAGGGGCAGAATTTCATGTGCGAAGGAATACGGGCTCTTTTGGAACTATCAATTATATGGCAAATCAGGATGGGTTTACGCTGTATGATACAGTGGCATATAATTATCGCCATAACGAAGCGAATGGCGAGGACAACCGTGATGGCAGTGAATTTAATTATTCCTGGAACTGTGGCATTGAGGGAGCAACACGCAAACAGGCAATTCGCAAAATGCGTGAGCAGCAGATGAGGAATGCGTTTCTGATGCTGCTTTTGAGTCAGGGGACGCCAATGATCTATGGTGGTGATGAATTTGCCAATTCACAGGTGGGAAACAACAATGCATGGTGTCAGGATAATGCAGTAGGATGGACGGACTGGAAAAATGCGAAGAAGCAGGAGAATCTTTCCACTTTTGTAAAGGAAGCAATTGCTTTCCGAAAAAAACATCCAATCCTTCATATGCCACAGGAAATGCGTGGAGTGGATTACATGGCGAAGGGATTTCCGGATATTTCTGTACATGGGGAACGTGCATGGTTTCTTAACCGTGATAATACCAGCCGCCTTCTGGGCGTGATGTACTGCGGCTCTTATGCAGAGAATGAAAATGGAAATGCAGATGATTTTATTTATATAGGAATGAATTTTCACTGGGAAAAACGAAATATTGCACTTCCGAACCTTCCTGACGGACTGGGTTGGAAAAAGGTTGCGGATACTTCCGGGCAGACACCAGAGCAGTGGTTTGGAGAATATGAAGAAACATATAAAAAATCAATTAAGATCAATCCACGTACGATCGTGGTACTGATCGCAAAGCGGGAGGAATCAGGGCATGCATCCATGGCTGCACTTCAAGACAATAACGAGGCATAAACTGCTGGTAATGAAATATTGTTTTCGCATAGGACTTTACAAACAGGGCCTGCTTCATGACCTGTCAAAATATTCACCGACAGAATTTCTGGTTGGCTGTAAATACTATCAGGGGACGAGAAGCCCGAATAATGCAGAGAGAGAAGACATTGGAGTATCAACTTCATGGCTCCATCACAAAGGGAGAAATAAACATCATTTTGAGCATTGGGTAGATTATTCTGTAAATGATGGTGAGCATGTGATCATGGGAGCGCAGATGCCGCGCAAATATGTGGCAGAAATGGTCATGGACCGGATCAGTGCATCCAGGAACTATCTTGGGGATGCGTACAATGACAGCCAGCCATTGGAGTATTTTCTGAAGAGTAAGGAAAAACTTTGGTTTATTCATCCTCAGACCAATAAAGAACTGGAAGCACTTCTCAGGATTTTGAATGATCATGGTGAAGAAAAGCTGCTTCATTATATTAAATATAGATACCTGAAGGGTGAGACCAGAAAGATTCGTTATTGAAATAAGAGAAATGAGCAAAAGCCGTTATCTTGTGTTAGAGATATTCTGACAGGATAACGGCTTTTTATAATTTTGAGAGTGAAATGTGAAATAAAGAAATGATATGAATAAACAATGCAGATAAACAGTATATAACAGTTGACAACAGTGATACACTGTTATATACTGTTTACAGAAGGAGGGATGAAGTTGAACCTTATTATAAATCATACTTCCATGGAACCAATCTATGAGCAGATTGTAGCACAGATCAAGGCAGAAGTGATTGAAGGAAGAATGACGGCCGGAGATGCGCTTCCATCGGTGAGGGCACTTTCAAGAGAGCTGAAGATCAGTGCGCTGACAGTAAAAAAAGCCTATGACAATTTGGAAGAAGAAGGATTGATTGTGACTGTCCATGGAAAGGGAAGCTTTATTGCGGCAGCAAATCAGGAGCTTCTGATGGAAGAGCGGCGCAAGGAATTGGAGAAAGAACTGGAAGCTGCTGTACAGAAAGCCCGTACTGGGGGATTGACGGCGAAAGAAATCCGGGAGTCATTTGAGATCATAATGGAGGATGAGGTATGTTAGTACAACTGGATCGTGTAATGAAGAAATATGGCAGTTTTGCACTGGAACTGAATATGGAGATTCCAGAGAATCAGGTGACCGGATTGATCGGGGCGAATGGAGCGGGAAAGAGTACGACATTTAAACTGATGCTTGGACTTATCCGTCCGGATGAAGGAAATGTGGAGATATTTGGAAGAAATGCTGCGGAAATGGGTGCAGAGGATAAACAGAAGATTGGAGCCGCATTCTCCGACAGCGGATTTTCCGAATATTTGAAAGTACAGCAGCTTATTCCAATCATGAGCCGTTTTTATCCGGATTTTCAGGAAGAAGAGTTTCGTGGAAGATGTGAGAGATTTAAGATTCCGCTGAATAAACAGATCAAGGAGTTTTCTACCGGAATGAAAGCAAAGCTGAATGTACTTCTTGCACTCAGCCACGACAGCAGATTACTGATTCTTGACGAGCCAACGGCGGGGCTGGATGTGGTTGCAAGAGAAGAAATCCTTGATCTGCTGCGGGAATATATGGAGATCCCGGGACGATCTATTGTGATTAGCTCTCATATTTCCGGTGATCTGGAACATTTCTGTGATGACCTGTATATGATCCATGAAGGCAAAATCGTCCTTCACGAAGAAACGGACCGTATTCTTGAGGAATATGGATTCCTCAAGGTATCAGAGCAGGAATACGAAGCCCTTGACAAAGAATATCTTCTGCGTGTGAGAAAAGAGTCCTTCGGCTATAGCTGTCTGACAAACCAGAAGAATTATTATCTGGAAAATTATCCGGGGATCATAGTAGAAAAAGGAAGTGTAGATGAAGTCATTTCCATGCTGGTGAAGGGAGAACTGTTATGAGGGGATTATTGATGAAGGATCTGGAATTGATTAAAATAAATATGAAAATGTATCTGGCAGTTTTTCTGATAGGCATTATTTATCTGGTTGCACAGGAGAACGGAAGTACATTTTTTGTAGCTTATGCGATCTTTGTGAGTATTAGTGTCTCTGTCGGAACAATTTCCTATGATGGTTACCATCATGGAATGAAATTTCTAATGACATTGCCGGTCACAAAAAAGCAATATATACAGTCAAAGTATCTGCTCAGCTTTGGTTTTGCAGTACTGGTCAGTGTTATCAGTCTGCTTTTGGGGATGATAAGAATACAGATTTCTGGAAAACAGGAAGCAGAGGACCTTTTGATAAGCGCAGGCACTGCACTCGTTATTTCCTGTATAATACTTTGCGGAATGATTCCGCTTCGCTTGAAATACGAAGCCGAGAAAAGCAGGATTGTTATGGTGGCGGTGGTAGCAGTAATCTTTCTGGTGGCTGCTGCATGTAAGGAACTATATGATGTGTATCGGAAGAGTTTTGGGAAAGGTTTGCAGTTTCTGGATACCCTTTCCGGATGGCAGATAGCGGTTGGGCTGATTGTAGTTATGATGATTTGTCTGGCCGTGTCCGTGAAGGTCAGCGAGAGGATTATGGAGAAGAAGGAGTTTTGAGATTGATATCATAATTGAATATGATGGAATATAGTAGAACAACCTTGGTAAGGAATTTTAAGAAGGATATTACAATAAGTGATCCTTTGAGATTTTTTATCAGGGTTGTTTTTGGGTGAGTTAAAAATGTTTTAATTACGTCATTTATAATTTAATTTAGTCAAAATATATAAAAATGACTAAATTAAAAAGTTGACGAGGAAATTGAATTGTTGTAATATGAATGTAATTAAGTAAGTCATATGAGAGGGTTAAAGTAAAAGTTGGAGAGGTGACTGAATGCGAGATTATAATTACAGAGAAAAATGGCAGAAACTGTTGACTCCGGAAATCGTTAAGAAACTCACACTTATTCATGAGTATAAGGGTGAACAGAGATTATTTATAGAGGCGCATAAGGATGAACTTAATGAATTGATAGAAATTGCTAAGGTTCAAAGTACAGAGGCATCAAATAGAATTGAAGGTATTTCAACAGCAGATGACAGACTAAAGAACCTGGTACAGGCAAAAACAACTCCACGGAATCGCGATGAATCCGAAATAGCAGGATATAGAGATGTATTGAATACAATCCACGAGAGTTATGACTATATTCCAATAAATGCCAACTATATTCTGCAATTACACAGAGACTTATATAAATTTCTCGGAAGTGTAGATGGGGGAATATTTAAAACTTCTGATAATATTATTCGCGAGACAGACATGGATGGAAACGAACGTATTCGCTTTAAACCAGTAGCTGCCTGGGAGACGCCACCATCAATAGACGAATTGTGTAAAGCATTTTACGAGGCAAAAGATGAGGTTGAGCTATTGTTGTTGGATTTTATGTTTATTCTGGATTTTTTATGTATTCATCCATTCAATGACGGAAATGGAAGGATGAGCCGACTACTTACATTACTTTTACTGTATCAGTCAGGTTTTATTGTGGGTAAATACATCAGTATTGAAAAGATCATTGAAGAATCGAAAGAAACTTACTATGAAGTGCTTCAGGAAAGTTCCATGAACTGGCATGAAAATCTGAATGACTATAAGCCTTTTGTTAATTATATGCTGGGCGTTATTGTAAAGGCTTATAAGGAGTTTGAATCCAGAGTAAAATTGTTGACAGATTCAGGTTTATCCAAAACAGATCGTATTCGTGAGATAATCAAATATCATATAGGAACGATTACAAAATCTGAGCTGATGGAAATGAATCCGGATATAAGCGATACAACCATACAGAGAGCTCTGGCAGATTTGCTGAAAAATGAGAAAATACAAAAAATTGGCGGAGGACGCTATACAAAATATATATGGAAAGAGGAAAACTAAATGATTACAGGTGAATTAAAAAATAAAATTGACAGTTTATGGGATATTTTTGCTTCTGGAGGTTTGGTGAATCCACTTGAAGTAATTGAGCAGATTACTTATCTGATGTTCATTCATGATCTGGACGATGCAGACAACACAAGAGCAAAGGAAAGTGCAATGCTTGGACTTCCATATCAGAGCATTTTTTCAGGTGAAGTAAAAATTGGAGACAGAACGATTGACGGTTCACAGCTTAAGTGGTCTGTCTTTCATGATTTCCCTGCTGACAAAATGTATTCTGTAATACAGGAATGGGTTTTTCCGTTTATAAAAAAATTACACAGCGATAAGGAAAGTGCGTATTCAAAATATATGGATGATGCAATTTTTAAATTGCCAACCCCACTTGTTTTATCAAGAGTAGTAGATTCATTAGACGAAATCTATAAGATGATGAATGAGATTCAGACTGCAGATGTAAGAGGAGATGTGTATGAATATCTTTTATCAAAAATTGCACAGTCTGGACTGAATGGGCAGTTCAGAACTCCAAGACATATTATTCGTATGATGGTTGAGATGATGAATCCTTCAAGTGATGAGGTGATTTGTGATCCGGCTTGTGGAACATCGGGCTTTCTGGTTGCAGCAGGAGAATATTTAAAGGAAAAGAAGAAAGAAGAAATTTTCTTTGACAAACAGAAAAAAGATCATTATATGAATCACATGTTTCATGGATATGATATGGACAGAACGATGCTTCGTATCGGAGTCATGAACATGATGACGCACGGAATTGATAATCCATTTATTGAATACAGAGACAGTTTGTCTGATCAGAACCAGGATAAGGATAAGTATTCATTAATCCTTGCGAATCCACCATTCAAGGGAAGTCTTGATGCAGAGTCAGTATCAGGAGATTTGCTCAAAGTCTGCAAGACAAAAAAGACAGAATTACTGTTCCTGGCGTTGTTCCTTCGCATGTTAAAGATAGGAGGAAGATGTGCCTGCATCGTTCCGGATGGTGTTCTGTTTGGTTCCTCCAAAGCTCACAAAAGTATTCGAAAAGAAATTGTGGAAAACCAGAGACTGGAAGCAGTTATTTCAATGCCTTCTGGTGTGTTCAAACCGTATGCAGGAGTCTCAACGGCTATTCTTATATTTACAAAAACAGAACATGGTGGAACAGATAACGTGTGGTTTTATGATATGACGGCAGACGGATTCAGTCTGGATGATAAACGTGTCCCAACGACAGAAAATGATATTCCAGATATTATTGAGAGATTTCGGAATTTAGACAAAGAAGCAGACAGGGAACGTACAGACAAATCTTTCATGGTTCCGAAACAGGATATCGTTGAGAACGATTATGATCTGAGTATCAATAAATATAAAGAAATAGAGTATATACCGGTCGAGTATCCACCGACATCTGAAATTATGGCTAATATCCGTGAGATTGAGATGGAGATTGGGAAAGAGATGGATGAACTGGAGAAATTGTTGGAGGTATAGGATTTGGCAAAAGTAAGTAAACGAGGCGGTTTTTCAGATCGCAATAAGATAAAACCTGAAAATACAGAAATTCAGTTAAAAGATTTTGATAAGCGGACGAGAAATCAATTGCAGAACATGGTTAGCCAGCTTTATAAAGAAGTATATGGAGATATGTATTATGGAAGGCAGCCTATACAGAATTTTTTGACATACGTGAAGGGAATGATTTATGCTGAACCTGTTGATTCCAGATATACTTATGGTGATGATGCTGTGTTCAAAATGATTAACACGACAATACAAGAGGATGATTATGACGATGTTTTAACATTGATTGAGGCTGTTATTCAGTATTGGGATTCATATCTTAAAGAGCAAAGAAGGTATCAAACGGGTTCTATATATGAAGTAGCTAATACTATTTTTCAGAGAGAATTTATTGGATATAGATTTATAGATAAACAAATTACACCAATAAGTGATGATTTTGAAGTAAAGGAAATAAAACAAGCATTAGAAAGTCCATATAGATCAGTATATGATCATTTGTCTAAAGCTAATAAGCTAATTGCAGATAGAAGTAAACCTGATTACGAGAACTCTATAAAGGAAAGTATTAGCGCTGTTGAAGCAGTATGTGAAGTATTGACAGGTATTACGGGAAAAGAAGCTACTCTTGGGAAAATGCTTAAGAAGTTAGAAGAGAATGGGGTAGTAATTCATTCTGGATTGAAAGCAGCGTTTAATTCACTGTATGGATATACTTCAGATGCGAATGGAATAAGGCATGCAGGTAATATTGGCGGTCCGGCATCAACATTTGAAGAAGCAAAATTTATGTTGGTATCATGCAGTGCTTTTGTAAATTATTTAATTGCAGTTAGTGCTAATTGATTGAATAGAAAGGAATACAAAACCAAATTCGGATTTGTGTGGGATGATGTAGATGAAGAGATTAACAGATATATGTGATATTCAATATGGATATGCATTCGATTCTAAATGCTTTACTGAAGATTCGTCATATCCTCAATTGGTTCGCATTCGAGATGTGAAAAGAGGGTATTCTGAGACATATTATTCTGGTGATTATCCAGAAGAGTATATTTTGTCAGAAGGTGACTTGCTTGTAGGAATGGATGGAGAGTTTAATATAGCAAGATGGAAATGTTCAGGAGCATTACTAAATCAGCGAGTTTGTAAGTTGACAGCAAAGGTAGGCACAAATGAAGAATATATTCGCTTGGCTATGTTAAAATCATTAAAAGAAATAGAGCAAAGAACTGCTTTTGTAACAGTAAAACATCTTTCAGCTAAGGAACTGAACAAACTTGAATTAGATATTCCAGAACTAACTAAACAGGATAAAATAGCAGATACACTTAGCCGATTAGAAAGAGTTATTGAAGCTCGAAAAGAAGAATTGGAAAAACTAGATGAACTCATCAAAGCCCGATTTGTCGAGCTCTTCGGAGATTTGGCAAATCCTAAGTGTCAGTGGAAAAAAGAAAAACTTGTGGATGCATGTAAGAATCCTGATGATATAAAATGCGGTCCGTTTGGGACACAGCTTAGTAAAGATGAATATTGCTCATCTGGTGTTGCCGTTTGGGAGATTCCACAGATAAATAGTGGATTTGCTACACAACCCACTCATTTTTTGACAGATGAAAAGGCAAATCAACTTGAAGCATATTCCATCAAATCTGGTGATATTGCGATGTCTCGAAAGGGAAATGTTGGTCGGTGTGCTGTTTTTCCAGAGACAATGGAAGATGGAATTATTCACTCTGATGTTTTGCGAATTCGTATTGATAATGATTTGGTGTTACCTGTATTTATGATGCATCAACTCCATTATAGTGGAGCAGTTCAACATCAGATTGAATTGGTAAGTTCGGGGGCAATAATGGCAGGAATTAATGTAACAAAGCTGAAGCAAATAGAGGTGCATATTCCACCATTGGAACTTCAAAATCAGTTCGCCGACTTCGTCAAACAAGTCGACAAATCAAAAGTTGCAGTGCAAAAAGTCTTAGATGAAACACAAAAATTATTTGATAGCTTGATGCAACAATATTTTGGATAGGTGAAAGAGATTTAGAAAAAGTTAATGAAACAGTGAAAAATTGTCACAGTTTGAAAATGAGAGTGGAAATTTTCTTATAGATATTTAAATTATATAAAAAATCGAATACTTTAAATAAAATGGTTGAAGGATGCTGGTATATTTCGAAAGGAGTATAGCAGCATGGAAGATAAAATTGTAAAAATACTGAATGAAATGTCCGAATATCTCTCAATCACGCAGATGAAGAAACTTCAGGAAGTCATTCTGAAGACATTTTCGGAGAATACAGCGAGTAAAGTAGAAATTCCCAATGAAGATTTCCTGAAAATGTTTCTGGATGCGAAAAAAATAGAAGGCTGTTCTGACAGAACATTACTGTATTACAAAGTTACTGTAGAACACTTGCTTTCTCAGATAAAAACATCTGTCAGAAAAATTACAACAGAGGAAATCAGAGCATATCTGGCTGATTATCAGAAAAACAGTAAGTGCTCCAATGTTACGATTGATAATATCCGGCGAAATATATCAAGTTTTTTCTCTTGGTTGGAGGAAGAAGACTATATCTTGAAGAGTCCCATGCGAAGAATTCACAAGATTAGGACCAAAACTGTTGTAAAAAGCGTTATTACAGACGAGGGGATAGAAAAACTTCGCGACAACTGTATGGAAATCAGGGATCTTGCAATCATTGATTTACTTTATTCTACAGGAATTCGCGTGGGTGAATTGGTTAATTTGAATATAGACGATATCGACTTAGAAGGTCGGGAGTGCGTTGTTTATGGAAAAGGAGACAAAGAAAGAAGAGTTTATTTTGATGCAAAGTCCAAAGTACATCTGATGCGTTATATTGCAGAACGAAAAGACGCCAATCCGGCATTGTTTGTAACTTTAGACGCGCCACATGACAGGCTGAAAATCAGCGGCGTAGAGATTCGATTACGCCAGTTGGGAAGAAGACTGGAACTGGAAAGAATACACCCTCACAAGTTCCGGAGGACTATGGCTACCAGAGCGATAGATAAAGGAATGCCAATAGAGCAGGTACAGAAAATATTAGGACATTCACAAATTGACACGACTATGCAGTATGCCATGGTAAATCAGGCCAATGTCAAGTCATCCCATCAGAAGTATATGAGTTGAATATTTAGTCAATTCGGATTTGTAGGGATGATGTAGATGGAGAAAATAAAAATTGGTGATGCTTGTGATATATTGAATGGATATGCTTTCAAAAGTGATGAATATGTCAATGAAGGGATACGAATAATCAGAATTGCAAATGTGCAAAAAGGCTATATTGAAGATGATGCACCAGCATTTTATCCTACGAATTCTATTGGATTAAATAAATATATGTTGAAAGAAGATGACTTATTGATGTCATTGACTGGAAATGTAGGAAGAGTAGCTCTTCTTCAAAAAGAAATGTTGCCAGCGGCGTTAAATCAGAGAGTAGCTTGCTTAAGATTAAAGACGGATAAACTAATTAAGAGATATTTGTTTCATATTTTAAATAGTAATTTCTTTGAACGACAGTGCATTCAGGCTTCAAAAGGTGTAGCTCAGAAGAATATGAGTACAGAATGGCTTAAAGATTATGAAATTCCTTTATATTCAATTGAGAAGCAATTAGAAATTATTGAAGTTCTTGACAAGACAAGAAATGTGATTAGTTTAAGAAAAGATGAATTATTAGCATTAGATAATCTCATTAAAGCCCGATTTGTCGAGAGGTTTGGTGATGAGAAGAATTCAAAGGATTGGACTATTGTTCATATTGAAGATGTTGCTGACGTACAGGTTGGCGTAGTAATAAAACCTTCTCAATATTACACCGATGAAAATAACGGAATAAGAGCTTTTCGATCGCTTAATGTGGGGGAAGGTTTTATAAAAGATTCTGACTGGGTATATTTTACAATAGAGGGACATCGGAAAAATTCAAAATCAATACTTAAAGAAAATGATTTGTTAATAGTACGTTCCGGCGCACCGGGAACAGCTTGTGTTGTTAACAAGGATTATGTGGGATGTAATGCAATTGACATTATTATAGTGCATCCTGATTGTGAAAAAGTAAATCCATATTATCTATGTACATTTACAAATATGCCGCATGGAAAAAAACAAATTGTTAAAGGTACTGGTGGAGCGGCACAACAACATTTTAATGTTGGAAAATATAATAAAATGCACCTTATGTTACCGCCAAAAGAATTACAAGATGAATTTGTAAAATTCTTAGAACAAGTCAACAAATCAAAAGTTGTAGTTTTCAATCCAATCTATTATTATAATAAGTAGATTTAACAATAAAAATACAAAAAGATAAAGTTATTGAAGAACGATCACGGGAGGTGTTCTATGATAACCAATTTCGATTACCTGAAAAACGAATCTAAATTTTCAACCTTTGCAAATGTTGCCATATCAGCTGAAAAGATTATTCTCATAGATCCGGAGGCAAGTATCCTTAACAGCCGCAGAGCGATGGAGTTTGCAATAAAGTGGATGTATTCTGTGGATTCTGCACTTGAGATGCCGTATCGGGATAATCTACAAAGCTTAATGAATACAGAAGAGTATCGACAGCTTGTTGGAGCGGACCTTTGGAAACGCATGGATTATATCCGCAGAAGTGGAAATAATGCTGCTCATAGTAACAAAAAACTTGGAAGAGATGAAGCAATGCTTTGTCTTGAGAACTTGTTTATTTATTTGGATTACGTTGCGTATTGTTACTCAGACAAATACGAAGAGCGTTCTTTTGACAAAACAATCATTACCTCTCGAATTAAAAAGGCAAAAGAATCAAAAGAGGCAGCCAATGCAATAAAAGCGGAACTAACAAAAGAACAGGAAACATCTGCGAAACGAGAACTTGATTTGCAGAAATTAATGGCTGAAAATGTATCACTCAAAGAAGAACTTTCTGCCCGAAGACAGGAACAACAGCAGACCTATGTTCCCAAACCGCTCGATTTATCAGAATACAAAACAAGAAAGTTGTATATTGATTCTATGCTTATAGATGCGGGATGGACAGAAGGAAAAGATTGGATCAATGAAGTGGAACTTCCCGGAATGCCAAATAAATCAGAAACAGGTTTTGCTGATTATGTTCTCTATGATGATATGCATCGTCCATTGGCAATCATCGAAGCGAAAAGAACCTGTGTGGACGTTGCGAAGGGAAGACAGCAGGCAAAGCTTTACGCAGATCTGCTGGAACAAAAATATAAAAGAAGGCCGGTTATTTTTCTTACAAATGGATTTGATACACATATTATTGATGGTCAGTATCCGGAGAGAAAGTGTGCAGTTATCTATTCAAAAAGAGACTTGGAAAAATGGTTTAATTTATTGAGCATGAGAACAAGCCTCAAACACGTTGAAGTAGATAAAAACATAGCAGGACGTTATTATCAGGAAGCCGCAATCAAAGCGGTATGTGATAGCTTTGATGAAAAGAATCGCAGAAAAGCGTTGCTGGTTATGGCAACAGGTTCTGGAAAGACAAGAACTGTCATTGCATTATGTAAGTGTCTGTTAAAAGCAGGATGGGTAAAGAATATTCTTTTTCTTGCTGACAGAAATTCGCTTGTTACACAGGCAAAAAGAAGCTTTGTGAATATGCTGCCTGATTTGTCATGCACAAATCTTGTTGAGGAAAAAGACAATTATAATGCACATTGTGTTTTCTCGACTTATCAGACAATGATGAACTGTATTGATACAGTAAATGATAATGAAGGAAAATTATTTACATGTGGCCATTTTGATCTTGTGATCTGTGATGAAGCTCATAGATCAATTTATAACAAGTATAGAGATATTTTTTCATATTTTGATGCACCGCTGATCGGCCTTACGGCAACACCCAAGGATGAAATTGATAAGAACACATATGAGATTTTTGAATTGGAGAATGGTGTTCCAACATATGGATATGATTTGGCACAGGCAGTAAAAGACGGATATCTTGTTGACTATGTTTCTGTTGAGTCAAAGCTTAAATTTATAGAACAGGGAATTGTATATGATGAATTGTCAGAAGAAGACAAAGAAGCATATGAGGAAACATTTGAGGATGAACATGGAGATCTGCCGGAATTAATAAATTCATCAGCTCTTAATACATGGATATTCAATGAGGATACCATAAAACAGGTTTTAAATATATTGATGAGAGATGGTATTAAGATTGATTATGGCCAGAAACTTGGAAAGACCATTATTTTTGCAAAAAATCATGACCATGCTGAGAAGATACTGGAAGTTTTTAATAAAGAGTATCCTCACCTTCCAGATTATGCGAAGGTAATTGATAACTATATAAACTATGCGCAGAGTGCGATTGATGAGTTTTCTGATCCAAAGAAAATGCCCCAGATTGCAATCTCTGTGGATATGTTGGATACGGGCATTGATGTGCCGGAAGTTTTAAATCTTGTATTCTTTAAAAAAGTAATGAGTAAAGCAAAATTCTGGCAGATGATAGGACGAGGCACAAGACTTTGTCCTAGATTGCTTGACGGTGAAGATAAGCAGAAATTTTATATTTTTGATTTTTGTGGAAATTTTGAGTTTTTCCGGATGAATAAAGGAAAAGCAACTGCAAATATGATTGCACTTCAGGGAGCAATTTTTAATCTGAAATTTGAAATATCCTATAAACTTCAGGATATGGAATATCAGATAGACAGACTGATTGCATACCGTAAGGCATTGGTTAAGCAGATGAGTGAGAAAGTAAAGGAATTATCAAGGGATAATTTTGCGGTTCGTCAGCATTTGAAATATGTAGATTTGTATTCTCTGGAATCAAATTATGATACACTTACATATGAAGATACTTTAATTGTCAAAGAAGAAGTTGCACCTTTGATATTACCGGATGACGATGAGGCAAGTGCAGTTCGATTTGATGCACTTATGTATGGGATTGAGTTGGCTTATTTGGTTGGAAAGAAATATTCAAGGGCTCGTACTGATCTACGTAAGAAAGTGGCAGGAATTGCAAATGTGGCAAATATTCCTGAAATTCAGGCACAGTCAGAATTGATTAATAAAATTCTTAATACAGATTATGTTGATAATGCCGGAATTAATGAGTTTGAAGAAATCAGAGAGAAACTTCGTGACTTAATGAAATATATTCCGAAAGGAACAATTAAATATGTAACTAATTTTACAGATGAGTTGCTTTCTATGGAATGGAAAGAGGCTGAGCTTGAAAATGATGAGTTGAAGAATTATAAGGCAAAAGCAGAATATTTTATCCGGCAACATCAGGATAATATTGCAATTGTCAAATTGAAAACAAATCGACCTTTGACATCTGGAGATATTGCATCATTGGAAGAGATTTTGTGGCGTGAAGTTGGGACCAAGCAGGATTACGAGAATGAATATGGAAATAAACCACTTGGTGAGTTTGTTCGTGAAATTGTTGGATTGGATATGAATGCTGCAAAAGAAGCTTTTTCTGAATATCTTACAAATACAAACTTTGACAGCAGACAGATATACTTTGTAAATCAGATAGTGGAGTATATTGTTCATAATGGAATGTTAAAAGATCTTTCTGTCCTTCAGGAATCGCCGTTTACTGACAGAGGAAGTATTGCTGAGGTATTCACTGATTTAAATGTATGGGTGGGAATCAGGAAAGTAATAGAAACAATAAATGCCAATGCGGCAGCATAAATATAAACAGGAGGATCGCTTATGGAAAAAAATCAGATTTTTATAAAAACTGGTACAAAATACAAAAAAATGACCAGGGAACTTCTGGAAGAGAGCAATCTCGCAGAACTGATTGGTGATAAGAATAAAATGGTAGGTATCAAACCCAACCTGGTATCCCCATCAGATCCGGCAAATGGAGGAACAACACATCCGGAAATCGTGGCGGGAATCCTGGAATATCTGAAAGAAAACGGTTTCAAAAACAGTATGATCCTCGAGGGTTCCTGGGTAGGCGACCGTACTGCAGATGCATTCGAAGTGTGCGGTTACCGGCAGCTTTGTGAGGACTATGATGTGGAGTTTTATGATACGCAGAAAGACAAAAGCTATACAAAAGACTGCTGCGGTCTGGAACTGAAAATCTGTGAGAGCGTGAAAAAAGTAGATTTCCTGATCAATGTGCCAGTCATGAAAGGACATTGTCAGACAAAGATTACCTGTGCCCTTAAGAATATGAAGGGATTGATTCCGAATACAGAAAAACGCCATTTTCACTCTATGGGACTACACAAACCGATCGCGCACTTAAATGCCGGCATTCATCAGGACTTTATTGTAGTTGACAATATTTGTGGTGACCTGGATTTTGAGGATGGTGGAAATCCGGTGGTGATGAACCGTATCTGGACTGCCATGGACCCGGTGCTGGTAGATGCGTATGTCTGTCAGCAGCTCCATTACAAAGTATCTGATGTTCCATATGTAAAACTTGCGAGTGAGCTTGGTGTAGGTTGTTCTGATATTACTAAAGCAGATATTCGTGTACTGGGAGAAGACATTCAGCAGAACATTCCAGAGAGACGAAAAGTGGTAGAAGTGGCAGATGCGGTAGAAGAAGTTGATTCCTGCAGCGCATGTTATGGCTATCTCATTCCGGCACTCGATATGCTGAAACAGGAGGGACTCCTCGAAAAACTTCACGAAAAAATCTGTATCGGCCAGGGATATAGAGGAAAGACAGGCGAACTCGGCGTCGGCAACTGCACCAGAAACTTCAAACACCACGCAGAAGGCTGTCCACCAACCGAAAACCAGATCTACGAATTCCTGAAAGAATATATCTCTAAATAAAACAAGTGGGGGAATGTGCGTTCCCCCACTTTGCTATTTCTTCGCAGCGGCCTCCTTGATAATCTGTATAATTGCATCCTGGCTGAATTTACTGCTGTCGATACACAAATCGTACTGTCCCATGTCCATCCATTTCTGATCGGTAAAGAATTCATAATAAGCACGACGTTCTTTATCCATCCTTTTTACCAGTTTCCGTGCACTCTTTTCTTCACGGTCAAGACGTTCCATGATGGTTTTTACACGCGTTTCAAATGGCGCATAGATAAAAATATGGAGTGTATCATCGCCTGTCAGAATGTGATTTGCACACCGGCCGACAATGACACAATCTTCTCTGTCACTCAGCGAAAGAATGATCTCTCTTTGAATACCAAAAAGAACGTCATTCATCGGAATAGGGTAGCGATCGACCCCGATCTGAAGTTCGCTGTCAATTGGAAATCCCCACGGGCTCGGACGCTTTTCATCAACTTCTGCAAACTGATCGAGAGGAACATTTTTCTTATTGCTGGCCATTTCGATCAGTTCCCTGTCATAAAAACCAATTCCCATTTCATTAGCAAGGGCTTTTCCGATGATTCGTCCATTGCTTCCATACATACGATTGATTGTGATAATACGTTTATTCATACAGGTTCCTCCTCTCGAAATATACATTTTTATTTGTCTCTATCATAGTACAATTTTTGGATAATTTCAATAAAAATATTAAATTAAATAAAAATAATATATATAATATTAACATATCAATCGAGGCACTTCGTTATACAGGATAAAATATAGTTTCTGTCGAGAAAGAACGCTTACAGTGGAAAACGGTCGAACGAATTTTCTTGACTGAAAAGATGGCAAAAAGCTATAATATTCCTGTCAGTAAAAACAGTACTGGAAAAAATTACTTGACATATCTACGCATATTAAATATAATTTGCTTATGCATTACAGAAATGTTACAAAAAAATAAATTATGAAAAAAAGACATAATGAAAATGCAAGGAATGTTTAAGTATGAGAAAAACAAGATTGACAGGAACCCATAACGATAAGGATAAAAGCGGCAGAGAACACAATTCGTCTTTTCATAGCTTTGTTTCTCTGAGTGTCTGTGCCCTGACAGTGATCGCCGTAACAGGTGGATGCAAGCTGGCAGGAACTGAGAAACATAAAGTATATGCCGCTTCAGAGAACGAAAGCAGCAGCCTGTACAGTGAAGATGTGGATTATGACCTTCCGTCAGGGATTGCGGGTGTGGTTTCCGGAGTCAATGCAACGCCGGCAGCAGGTTCGACCGTAAACCGTATCGGAATTTCCTGCGATGACGTAATTGTTGGTCAGCGTGTGCGAAAAGTTACAAGCAGTGCCGTAGAAATGAATGTCAGTGAATCTATGGCGACGACTGTGGATACATTTGATGCAAAAGTTGTTTCCGCATCGTCTTCTGCAAAACTGATGTCAGATGAGGACTATGAGAATCTTCTCCAGATCGTAGAGGCAGAAGCGGGCACAGAAGATCTGAAGGGAAGGATCCTGGTTGCCAATGTTATTATGAACCGTGTAAAATATCCGGAATTTCCAGATAATGCGACAGATGTTATCTGGCAGTACATAGATGGTGTGGCGCAGTTTTCTCCGATTGCGGATGGAAGGATTTCAGAAGTAGTTCCGTCGGATGAGACGAAAGAAGCAGTGAAACAGGCACTGGAAGGCGTGGATTATTCAGATGGAGCACTGTTCTTTATCCAGAGATCTGCGGCAGCGAAGAATAATATTCAGTGGTTTGACAAAAATCTTAAAAAATTATTCAAGCACGGTGTACATGAATTTTACACTTATCCGGAGGCTGCACAACAGTAGCAGATGTAAGCAACTTCAAAATTATGTTATTGTTTAGATATTTATAAAGAGCCCGAAGGATCAGAAAGTTCCTTCGGGATTTTTGTATAATTGGGTATGGAATTTTACACGGTAACGTGGTATACTATGACGCAAAATGGTGACTGCAGACAAAATGTGAGTAAAACCTAAGAAAACCCCAAGAAAGGAAGGAAGGATACATGCAGGTATTATATAAAAGCACAAGAGGAAAAGGTGAGACAGTAACTGCTTCCATGGCAATTTTAAAAGGACTTTCTGAAGATGGAGGACTGTTTGTCCCGACTGAGATTCCGAAGCTGGATGTGCCGGTAGAGAAGCTTGCACAGATGACATATCAGGAGACTGCATATGAAGTTATGAGTCGTTTCCTTACAGATTTTACAGAAGATGAACTGAAAAACTGTATTGCGAATGCATATGATGAAAAATTTGACACAAAAGAGATTGCACCGCTTCATGAGGCAGATGGAGAATATTTCCTGGAACTTTTCCACGGCGCAACGATTGCATTCAAGGATATGGCACTTTCTATCCTTCCACATCTGATGACGACGGCAGCCAGAAAGAATCAGGTCAGCAATGACATTGTGATTCTTACTGCTACATCCGGAGATACAGGTAAAGCTGCTCTGGCAGGTTTTGCAGATGTACCGGGTACAAAGATCATCGTATTCTATCCGAAACACGGAGTAAGTCCGATTCAGGAAAAACAGATGGTTACACAGAAGGGTGATAATACATATGTAATCGGAATCAAAGGAAACTTTGATGATGCACAGACTGGTGTAAAGAAGATTTTCGGAGACAAAGAGCTTGAAAAAGAGATGGCAGAGGCAGGATTTCAGTTTTCATCAGCTAACTCAATCAATATCGGACGTCTTGTACCACAGATTGTTTATTATGTATATGCTTATACAAGACTTCTTGCAGATGGTGAGATTAAAGCCGGAGACAAGATTAATGCTGTAGTTCCTACAGGTAATTTTGGTAATATCCTTGCAGCATTCTATGCTAAGAATATGGGACTTCCTATTAACAAGCTTATTTGTGCATCAAATGAGAATAAAGTATTATATGATTTCTTCACAACAGGTGAATACGACAGAAACAGAGAGTTTGTTCTTACAACATCTCCTTCTATGGATATTCTTATTTCAAGTAATCTTGAACGTCTTATCTATAGAATTGCCGGAAATAGTGCAAAGAAGAATTCAGAGCTTATGGAATCATTAA
>ERZ857922.1973-NODE-1973-length-22561-cov-5.421354_pt1 | contig 22561 bp, 24 predicted proteins | sample MGYA00519579_ERZ857922 | MGnify/ENA primary metagenome ERZ857922 (study PRJEB31778, sample SAMEA3449375) | human gut metagenome | biome: human gut; feature: human-associated habitat; material: faeces | place: United Kingdom | collected 2010/2012 ... | reverse complement strand
TGGGTGTCCCGCCCCACAATGCGGCTGACCGCCTTGCGGGCGGCGGGCAGGTCGGGCTTGATGAGCGCGCGGTAGACGTTGGTGCTCTCCTGCGCCAGACCCTTCGCGGCCAGCGCCTGTCCGCACCAGAACATCTGCACCGCCAGCCCCAGCCATGGGCTGAGCTTTGCCGCGCCGAGGCAGACGAGGCTGGTGAGCAGAAAGGTGCCCACGGGCAGGGTGAAAGCCACCACCGCCCCGCCCAGCAGCTCGCCCTGCGGCGTTTGGGGCAAGCGGGCCCGCAGCCGCTTTTCCAGCGCCGAGATGGCTTTGCCCATCAGTACGACGGGGTGGGGGAGCCATGGGGGGTCGCCGAAAAGGGTGTCCAGCACAAAGCCCCCCAGAACTGCTTCGCCGATCATCGGGCCGCCTCCTTTGTGTACTGCACCGTTTTCACAAGGTGCAGGATGCGGTGCGCGGCCCAGTCGCGGGCGTCCAGCAGATAGCCGCCCGCGTTGGGGGCGCACCAGTGGTAATAGTCCTCGTGGGGCAGGGCGTAGCGCTCCATCGCCGCCATCTGGGTGCCGCCGTGGGCGAGGATGACCAGCGTCTCTTCGCCGTCGGCCAGCGCCTTGTCCACCAGCGCGGAAAACGCCCGGCAGACCCGCGCGGAGAAGCGTGCCTTCGTCTCGCCGTCGGGGCAGGGACTTTCGCAGTTGGCGTCCACCCATGCCAGATAGTCGGGGTCGTGCTCCATCTCGATGAAATTGCGGCCCTCAAAGCTGCCGAAGCACATCTCCTTCAGGCCGTCCACCACCACCAGCTTATTCCATGCGGTCACGGCGGTAGGGGACACATAGTCCCCCACCGGCAGCCGCCGCAGCCGTGTAGACAGATAGGGATACCTGCGGGTAGAGAGGTTCCGGCAGGCAGAAAAATTCCCGTCCGTAAAGTTGTCGGAGAAATTGATCCCCAAAAACTCTACGATCTGCTGTTTCGTTTTCTGCTCCGCGTATTTCAGACTTGGAAGATACATAGCCCCTCCTTACATGGTCTTGAACCAATTCCCGTCCGCTGCCGGTCGGTTTGTCCGCCGGTAATAGCTCCAGTATTCCTGCATGGCGCTGTTGAACACGGCCATGTCATTGGTGTACAGGTCTGTTTCCCGGTTGTACAGATCGATCATAGCGATCACATACAGGTGATACAGGCGGTCATACGGATGGGGAACCAGCAGCTCCGTCCCGGCGTCCTCCGGCCACGAATAGGACACCGGATCCGTTTTCAGCAGCTCCACGCTCAACTGCCCGTCCAATTCAGAAAGCCAGCCTGTGATCTGTTCATCCGTGTAGAGGTCAGGCCGTACCGCCTGCGTCTGGGCGATGACCTCTGAAATGGTTTTGTTCATAGTGTCTCCTTATCCGTTCCAGTCTGCCCGGGCTTCCCTTATATCAATGTGGGTAAAGCCCTTCTGACTGTAAATGCCCACGCCGCCCCAATCCGGCATGATCTGTCGCGCGTAGGCTGCCACCGCTGCCGGGGTTTGCCCCTTCACGGTGATGTCTGCCGCCGTACCGTAGCAGTGCTGGCTGTGAGCCACGCCACCCACCTTGGCGTTATACTGGGGCGTCCGGTAGGCACTGGCAATCGTCACCGGAGCGCCGAAGTGGCTGCGGATGCTCTGCAAGACCATCACCAGCCGGGGCGCTACCAGCACGGCATCGGAGCCGTCTTTGCAGGCAAATTCTTTCACTTTAAAATGGGTGGACAGCTTCTTGCCGCCGTCCTTCGCCTTGCTGTAGGCGTTGATTTCTACCATAGGTTTTTCTCCTTCCGGCTCGAATGCGTCGCCGCTTTTAAGTCCCCACACCAGGAAGAACGGGATTACCCGTCCGTCCCCGGTAAAGCCCTTGCCTGTCGAATCCATGAAGCAGGTAGACCCGCCGCCGTCCATCATAATGGCGTTGTCCCAGCCGGACGCGGCCAGCAGGTCACGGAGCTGTTCCGGTGTCCGCCGGTCCTTGCTCACATAGTAGGCGAACCGCCCGTTCTTGGTGCCGATGGCCGTCCGTGGGGCGCGGTAGCGCATATCCGCTCCGCAGGTGACGGGGTTGATCTTCTTCCCGCCGATAATGAGGTGGACACACTCCATATAGTTCCGGTCCCCGTTGGGCACGGTTTTCACGCCGAAGTCCGCCGGGGTGTCCCAGCTGATGGCCCACGCCCGGTAATTGGGGGCCTTGTAGACCTTACCGTCTGCCTTCAAATGGCAGGCCGGGGTCTGATTCCGCAAGAAAATGGAGCCATTGCAGATAGCGTCCCCGCCCGCCTCCGCCAGCATCTTTTTCAGGTTGGCCGTGGTGGAGCGGAGACGCTTCCGGTTGAAATAGATCTTGATGAATTGGAGGTCGGAGAGCGGGACGGTTCCCGCTCTCGTGCTCATGTGTGAGCCTCCGTATTCTGTTTCCCCTGATCGCTGGCCTGACGAATGGCATCCAGCATATTTTTAATAAAGGCGGGGTAGGGGACCCCCATAATGGCGGTATTTTCCAGAATCGACAGCCCCTCGTTTGCGATGAAAAACATACAAATAGCGTCACGGGCAAAGTCGCTCCCGGTGGCTTGGTCCAGCAGTGCCGCCATCCACACGAGACACAACATAACGCCCTTGCGAACCAGGCCCTTATAGCTGGCATTGGACTCCAGCGCCCCGGTTTTGCTCTTGCCGGACTTGTGCCAGATCGCTGCCACCAGCCAGCCCGTGGCGTAATCCAACGCCATAAAGCAGATCAGAACTTTGAGAGCCACGTCCCAACCTCCAAGTGCCTGGGCGATGGCGGAGCCAGCCGCAGCCAGCACCGCCAACACCGTGTTTTTGATGTGTAAAGCGTTCATGGTGTCCCTCCTTTCGGCGGTCACACCCGCACGGTCTTCTCAGGATGACCGCCCTCGTCCCACGTAATATCGTAGGTGCCCTCCGGGGTCTCCACCCGCACGGTCTGACCGGCCTTCGTGACATCGTACCGCATATAATCATGCAGGTGACGCACGTCGGCGGGTTCGGTCTCCGCAGGGATAAAGCCCTCGGCCATCTCAGCCTCGGTCCAGTTGGCAACGCCGCCGTCGGGATTCAGGTGGAAGTTGGCCCCCGCCTCCTTCAGCTCCTTGTTGATGGCCTCGATGGTCTTGCCGTTCTTCTTGCCCTCGTTGATGATCTCAGCAAACTTCTTTTCCATAATGTTTCTCCTTTCAATTTTACGGCTTACTCAGCCGGTTTCATTCGTATCTGTGGGACCTGCCGGAGGATTGACCTCCGGCTTTTTTAAAAGCAGAAGGTGAAAAATACGCCCTCCGCGTGATTTGCGTCCGTCAGCAGGTACACGCCGGAATCGTGCTTGCGGATGTAGTTGACCTTTTCGGTCAAATAGCTTTCCCCTTGAGGGGTGGTCAGTCTGTACATAGAAATCCTCCTTATACAAAAAAGCAGGGGGCTATTGCAAAGGAATCGTCGGAGTAGCCAATGGCGATGTTGTTGTAGGGGGCGGCACGGCAGAAAAAGGAGGTATCTCCCGAATTGGCGGAACGGCAATGCGCAAAGGCCGCCGTGCCAGTGGCGTTGTGCTTATAATGGATTTTGCTATTTCCAGCCTTGTAATAGTCATACTGGGCCTGATAATTCTGCTCCGCGCTGTTGGCGTAGGTTCTTACCCCAAAATATTCAAACTCCGCCAGCAGTGCCAGCAGATCCCGAGTAGCGGTAACATAGCTTGCGGTGTTGCTTCCGCCGCCGGTGTTGTCACTGTACTTGGTGGCTGGTTTCATCACCGCCCGGAGATCCGCAGGCAGGGCTGCCAGCAAGGTGTTGGCCGCGGGGCTGGTGGCGCTGGCGCTGTTGCTGCCCAGCACGGTCTTTCTCATGTGGCTGCTATTCCACCCGCCGCTGTTTGTGCGTAACGTGTTCATGGTAAAGGCTCCGGTGGTGCTGGTATCGTTTCCGTAATTGCCGTCTACCAGGCCCACCAGGGTGCCGTTGATCTTACCAATCTGGAAATGAATCAGGTGTTGCCCTTCTCTGGCAGCGTTGTGATTAATGCCGATGATAAACGCCTGCACCGTCAGGTTGGTAAAGGTTGTATCTCCCACCGTGCCGTTAATCACAATGTCCTTCGTGTCGCCCACGTTCCAATACTGCGCCGCCAACCCCGCCTGACTAATTTTGCTGATGGTTTCCCAGCTGTTGTTATTCAGCACCGGATCAATATGCACCGGTGCCGTCAAGGGCGGCACAATGCCGCTCATAATCACTTTTCCCATTATGCCACCTCCTTAGAAGCAGAAGGCGAAGGAAACGGCGTTCTCATAGCTCGCGTAGTCATAGTTGACGGAGCCGCTGCTGTAGACATAGCAGAAATATATGCCGCTGCCGCCATGCGGAGAGCGCTCCCACCAGAAGCCCGCGCTGCCGTTGCGGTTCTTCACCTTGCTGTTGCCCGCCTTGTAGTAGTCGTACTGTGTGCCCTCGCCGCTCTTGGAATAGGTGACGCTGCCGAAAATCTCGATCTCGCTCAGCAGAAACAGCTTGTCCGCCGTGGTGTTGATGGTGCTGCTCTGGCTGCCCGCCGATGTCAGCTTGTTCACCTCCCGGATGCCGTTCTGCACCTCCGTCGGCATCAGGGCAAGGATGGCAGGCAGGTGCGTCTGCCGCATGGCGCAGCTCGTCCAGCCGCCTACGTTGGTGTTGGAGCTGTTCATCCGGTTTACGTACGCGTAGCAGTCATGCAGCTGGAAGGTCAGCGGTGCTTTCCCGGAACCGTCGGCATAATCGTCATGCCCCTTGCCGATAATGTCGATAACGTAATCTGCCCCGTTAATCGTCATGGCTTTCTGGTTCCCTACTACCCACGTCTCCGGCACTTGGTTCTTGTGGCAGGCATCAATGATCTGCGCCCACGTATTATCCGCAAAATTCGCCTTGTACGTTACCGGGGCCGTATGCACACTGCCCTTCCGAAGGAATAAAACGTGTCCCATTATGCCGCTCCCTTCAAAATCATGGTGGTCTTGTCAAATAGTGCATTGCTGTAGAGAATGAGGGCAGGGCGGACGCCATACTGGTAAGTTGATCTGATAGTATTGCAGCCACCATTATTGTCAACGTACCACACGTTAGTTGTGCTTGCTCTGTATGTGTATGGAGAGCGAAGCCACCAAAAAGATGCCGAACCGTTTAGGTATGCAATACGTTTTGGGTCTGCACCAGCAATCTGATCAAAGTAGTCCAATTTTGCGCCATCTCTTGGCAAATAATCTGCTCCCCCAATCCCAATCTCATAACCGGATAGTAGAAAGGCTTTTGCAGACAGTCCAGATGCACCGGAAGCAATTCCCGCACCGCTAGTCCCGTTCACATAGGGGATTTTAACCTGCTTAATAACAGTCTGTTCCATTCCTCCAAACAGGTTTAAAAATGTATCGTTGATGTAATTGTGGGCGGCAGATTCTTTGTAGCTATTGTTTTCGGAACTGTTATATGCAAGTAACTCACGTATATCCTTCCTCAGCAACCACGTCCCGTCACAGCTTGCGTCATACAAGCTGCTGTTTTCAGGGATGCCCTGATTGACCACCAAATAGTCCACAGCCGTGCCGCCCTCCATCAACTTCACCGTGGAACCCACTGGCAAAGTGCTTGCCAATATCCCGGTTGACGGGGCTTTTGCTCTGCACCCGCCAACCACCGTTACATGACCCATCAGCTCACCTCCGCAACAATGGGGATAGACACCGTGTTGGCATCACCGAAGATGGTAAACTTGATGCCGCCGTCATAGGTCTCTGCGTAGCCGTTGGTGATGCAGTTGAGATACTGATTTTCCGCCTCCACGAAGGCTGCGTAATCGTCGGAGGTCCCGCTGCCTGTGTAAACATGATCAACCATAGCGGTGCTCTGGGCTGTCACTCCGGCGATGGCAACGCTCTGCGTCTTGACACCGGTGTTGCTGTCCTCCACCCACGTGGTTCCGATGGTGGCGGTGTAGGTGGTGCTGCCCTTCCGCTGGTCAAGGGCTTCCAGCTCGTTTTCAATCTTGTTCAGATGCTCCGCGTCCAGCGCCGGGGCCTGACCGTTGACCCATGTGGTTTTTTCGTATGCCATTACATCCGCCCCCTCTCAGGAAAAGAAAGGGCCGTTTTTCCGCAACGATTCTTCTTCATAAAAGTTCCTCCTTTTGATCCGGTGCCCCGTTGGGGCTGCTTCACTGTTCAGGTGGGCCACCCCGTCACGGTGGCCGTGGGGAAATCCTGTACGGACACGGCGGAAATCTGCATGGGGCCGCTCCATGTCAGGGGCCTTGTGAACCCCTGCACCAGATGCCGCTCCACCGGAGACCCCGCCTTGTCGCTCCGCACAATGGAGATCAGTTCGTTCTCGTTCAGGTGCATGATCTGACTGCACGAAACCGAGACAGACTTTTGCAGTGCTGCGGACCGTTTCAATTTCCACACAGCCAAGTCCTCGCACTGTCTTTTCGTGGAATATCCCGCCGCCCGGAAGCGCACGGTTTTGCGCCCAATCCGACTTACATTCGTGCTGCTGGCCGGGTCCAAATTCTGCGCCCGCGCCGCCACCTGCGCGCTGTTGTTCACGGCTTCCCCGATCACGATGAAATCGTTGTACACCTCCGTGTTCTTCTCCGTGTACTCCGTTCCAAGCAGCTCCGCCTCGCTTTGGGAGAACTGCCACGCCAGAGGCTTGTCGCTGTCCAGAATGTCATCCTGAGAGGGGTCGATCCGCAGTGCGCCGGAGGCATCGTACCCGATCCACGCCGCCAGCATTTCCGCAAGGCCGAGGCACACGTCCGCATAGCTTCCGTTGTCACTGTCCACCCGCAGGGTGTAGGGTGCATCCGTCAGCTTGGCCGTGGTGCCGTTTGCCAGTTGCTGAGTCTTGCCGTTGTAGTATTCCGTGAATACCGGAGCCACATTGTCCACCAGATCCCCGTTCCCCCGGTCCAGCTTCAGCAGGGCTGCGATGGGGTCAAAGACGTTGGTTCCCGCCTTCACCTCGTAGGTGCTTTCCAGATAGCCGAAAAGCGTTCCGTCCAGGTCCGACCATTTATCCACCAGATTGTATTCCGCCGTCCGCTTGGCCGGTTCCAGCGTCTCCACAGGGTCCTTCACCAGAAAGACCCCCTGTTGGATGTAAAAGTCCGTGCCGTCACTGAGCACAAGGCCCTCGTCCAGTGCGATCCGGTTCCCGAACCACACCCGGTTGATGTTGTAATCGAACGTGCCGTCCAGATTCGCCAGCGTCACCGAGGCCGTCCTCCGCTGGCCGTTGTTCAAATTCACGGACAGACTTCCGTCCGCGATAAATGCCCCGGCAAAGCGCCCTGTGGGGTTGTTGTCCAGTGCGAAGGCCGTGGAACCGTCCGGTTGTAAAAACCGCAGACGGCACAGTTTGGTAAAAGGCCGGCGCAGCATCTTGCGGTAATCGTTCATCCGTTCCGCTTGGGTCATTTCTGCATCGCCTCCCTCTTATGCAAACAAAGCGTCGCCCGATGTGAGCAGGATACGCGCCCCGTCCGCGGAACCAATCTCCACCCATGGCAGCGTCACTGTCTGCACCTGCTGCCGGCTGCCGTCCATAGTGCTCATGGAAATGGCCCCGCCCGCCCTGATCTGCCACAAGTCTCCCCGCCGGTCTTTCAAAAACAGGGTATCCTGCGTGGTTGAGAGGGCGTACACGGCGTTCCGCACCTCGTTGGTATCCGTATACTCCCCACTTGTCAGAACGTGCCCTATGGCCGCTGAGAGCGCCCCGGAGCGGTAATCGCTGGGGGAACTCTGTACCGTAGGATACCGGGTGAAATTCCCCAGCACACCGGGGCTGTTGTTGTTGCTGATTTCCCCGCTGGCCACGTTCAGGCTGAACCGGAAGATCGCCGCCGGGTGATAGCCCCCATCTGCGTCCGTGGTGCATTGCAGAACCGTCCAGTCCCAGAAGATGGGCGTCACCGCGTCGGAGATCATGGCGTTGGTCACGATGACCTCCTGCCCGTCCGCCGTCTGCCCCAGTCCGAACATATAGTAGCGGTACGTCTCCTGCGATACCGCCTTGCAGTCCAGAATGGCCCGCTCCGAAAGGGGCGTCTGCGCCACCGGTTCCAGCGTTGCTTCCCCCTCGTGGTAGCGGTAAATGGCAAAGCCCGTCAGCGTTCCGCTGAAGGCCAGATTTCCCGCCTGCAGGCCGCCTCCGGCGAAATCCGTCTGGAACAGTGTGTTCCCGGAAAACGCCCCCGGCGTCCAGCCGTCCTGGTTCAGAATCTGGTCCAACACACTGGCTTCCAGAACCTCACCCGTCACCCACAGATAGTCACAGGTTTGGACGCCGCCCAGCGTCAAAGAGGTAATGGATCGCCCCGCCAGCTTTACCTCGCTGCTGAAAAGGTTGCCGGACTGAGTACCCTTGGAGGGATACAGCTCCGGTCCGGGGTACAGGGTCACGGCGGGATACAATGCGTTGATCCACGTCACCTGCCGGAGATAGATTTGTCCGCCGGTGATCACCAGCGTCCATTCGTCCGCCGCCGTTACGCCGCGCAGGGCGTCCTTCCAGACCTCCCCGCCATCTACCGTCATAGAAACGCCGGACTTCCCCAGCGTCACGATGGCAGCGCCCCCATTCAACCCCACCGTCAGGATGGGGTTGTCGCGGGTCACGTCCACCGTCCCGCTCCACACCAAGCTCCACGGCTGAGCATAGTTCATCGGCTGCCCCGTCACCTTGTCCCAGATCACGGTCCCATCCGCTCCCAATACCAGCTTTCCGTTTTGGACGCGGTTTTCTCCTGCCGCCGTGCCCTGCACATCGTACAGCCCCGGCCATGTCACCCGGATACCGGACTTTTTGCAGTTGGGACAGGCCACCACCGCGCCGGTGGGGGTGGCGGTAGCGTAGGCCACCCGGAAATCCACCCATCCGGTGTCCGCCTGTACGCCGTTTTCCGTCTGCACCTGGCAGCGGACGGCGTAATCCGTGTCGGAAAACAGGCCGTCATACTCCATCCGCAGCTCCGCCGTGCCATAAATGCGCCCACTGTCATAGAGCGCCGTATCGCTGCCTTTTGCCCGGAGCATCCACCGCACCCAGTTCAGCGTGTCCCCCTGCGCCTGCGTATAGGTCGCCGTAAAGGCGTACTTCCGCACCGCCAGCGGCGAGGGGATGGCGGCCACGGTCAGTACCGGGTCCGCCCTCGTCAGAAAGACCGATGCGCTCCGCTGGGTCACGCTCTCTGCATCGGTCTCCCCCCACCACTGCTTGATGATCAGCTTGTACTGCTGCCCGTTCCCCATATTCGCCCCGCTCAATGCGTCAGCCGGAATGGTGTGGGTAAACAGCACGGTGTTTCCGGCGTAGTCGATCCCATAGAAGGGACATCCCTCCGTCAGCTTCCCCGTGGTGTACACCTGTGTGGACGCCGCATCGTTTTTGCAGATCGTCAGGGAAAACGCGGTCATAGCGGAGTTGCCGTTCACCTGCCAGCTCACCGCCAGCGGCTTTGTAATGTCAACCGTGCCGTTTCCCAGTTCCCCAAGGGACGATGGATAAATATTCGTTGGTTGGAATAATGCCATGCGCCCGCCTCCCTTAATGTTTGTAGAGGCCCAAGTTCCCGGCCCCGTGGTTCAATGCCTGCATGACCTGCGCAACGGTCAGGCGGTTGGCCGCCTCCGCCCCGATCTGAACGCCGTTCACGCTGTAGCTGTCTCCGTAGTGGTCATAGCTGGTCCGGCTCATCACCGTTTTCCCCGGCATGGTGCCGCCGCGCTCCACCGCGCCGTACAGCCACCCAAGCTCGCTCATCCGCTTTTGGAAAGTGCTGTCCGCGCTGGGTTCCAGCATCTTCTCCGCCAGCAGCGGGGGGATCACGATTTCGTCCTGACTGGTGGCCTTGATGCCCCCCAGTCCCCGCAGGATACCGCCGGAGTCGAACTTCTTGTACGGGTCCTTTCCACCGTACTTATCGTTGATCTTGTTCTGCCGTTCTTCTTTTAGTTTGTCGATGGTGGCCTGACTGGCTCCGCTCTTCTCCGCGTTCTTGATGGCCAGAGAGTAGTCCACGTTGCTGTCATAGCCGTTGCCGCCGGACGAACCGGACGAACCGCCCTTTGAAGAACTTCCCCCGGAGCTGCTTCCGCCCCTGTCGGGGTCTTGCCCCCCGTACATGGCGTTGATCTTGTTCTGCCGCTCTGTCTCTAACTGCTTGATCAGCCCTTCCCCGGCCCCGGACTCCTTGGCCTGCTTGATGGCAAGAGTGTAGTCCACGTTCTTATCAAAGCCCGCGTAGTACATATCGTTGCCATCCGCATCCACCTTGGGATACAGCCCGGAGAGGTCCGCTCTGGCTGCTCCCTGATGCACGTTGATGGCGCTCTTGGCGTAGCCGTTCTCGTCATAAGTGATTACATACCCGTTTTTCTCAACGGTTCTGCCCGCAAGTTTCTGGTCCCGGCTCATGTCCGCGCCGGTGTAGGAACCCTTCACGCCCTTGCCGTAAGGCGTGGTATCCCGGTAGTTCAGGTTGGCGTCGCTGCCGTCCGCCAACTTCCAGCCGGAGGACCCGGAAGGAATGAACCCTTCGTTCATCTCCGTCTGCGTCCAGCCGCCGCCCGGATTCTTCGTGTAGTCGAAGTGGTAGCCTCCGGTCGCCCCGGCCGCGCCCATCATCCCCGGTAGCATCGTCTGTCCGGGGAGCATAATCCCATTCATAGCCCCGGCAATGTACTGGTTCAGTTTGCCCAGCAGGTTGTTGACCTCCTCCACCTGCTGACGCATCTTGGGTGTTCCGTTTCTGGCAATGTCGCTGAGAATATCGTCAATGGTCCGGGTAGGTTCCTGCAGGCTGTCCGTGATCCGCTTCCACTCGGCTTTCAGGGTGTCATAGGTTTCCTCGATGAGCTTTTTCTTGGCTTCCAGTTCGTCGATTTCCCGCTGAAGGGCCAACTCCCGCTCATACTCCGCCAAGTCCTCCTTGGCCTTTTCATAGGCGTCCTGTGCGGACTTCACGGACGAGGCGTTGGCTTCCCACTCCCACTGTCCGGTTGCGGCATTGAATACCCGCACCGTCCGTTCCTTCTGGGCTTCCAGCAAGGCGTTCTGCTTTTCCAGCACCGCCGCCTTCAGCTGTTCCAGTTTCAGGGCTTCGTCCTCGGCCTGCTTGGCGTCCTTCAGCGCCGCGATCTGCTTGTCAATGGCGGCTGTCTGCTTGTCCCGTGCTTCCTCCGCCTCTTCCAGCTTTTTGTTAACGGCATCTTCCAGTTCGTCCCAAAGATCCTCCTGCAGCTCCTTGATCTGCTTGGTGATCTTCCAGTGCTCCGTGGACAGGGCGTTGATGTCCGCCTGACTGGCCCCGATCCGCCGCATATACTCCGCCTGTGCGTGGAGCGCCGCTTGGATCTGCCGCATCTTGTCGATCTGGTCCGCCGTGCTGTCCCCACGCTCCTGCATGAGGGAAAGCTCCGACTTCCGCAGGGATACGATGTCCTTCAGCCGTTCCAGCTCCGCGTCCTTAGTGGATTTCCCTGTGGACGATGTGGTGGGGGACGTATCCACTTTGGAGGTGGTATCCACCGTCCCGCTGTCCCGCCCGGTGTCCGTAAACATGGACTTGTAGATCCGGTTCAGAACGATGGCACGGGCTTCGTCATAGGTCTTGGCCTTTCCGGTCTGCAACAGGCCCTTGATGGTCCGCTCTACATCCTGCGTCTTGGCGGCACCGATCATGCCCACGGAATAGGCGGCCGCCCCGGCCTCGGTGGCCAGCTGCCGCAGCGCCCCGATCTGCTGACTCAGGTCCAGCTTTTTCTCGTTCAGAACGATCATCCGCTTTACCAGATTGTAAATCTGGTCCCCGGTTTTCCCGGCTTGCTTTTGTTCGCGAATCAAGTCGTTTACATAGTATGTAATGCGGTTTGATGCTTCGTCATACGCTTTATTCAGTTTGTCAAGTGCGGCCTTTGCCTCTGTATTCTTATCACCAAGCACATCATGAGCTTGTGCAAACCGGGCAAGTCCCGTGGTAACGGAATCGTATTCTTTCTGAAGGTCTCCAAGGTCTCCCCGGTTCTCTTTCAGCTTTTCAGAAAGTGACGATGCTTGTGCAATCAGAGATGTTTCGTAGGTTGCTCCGGTCTGATATGCTTTTTTCTCTGTTTCTTCAAACTGGACGCCCAGCGCCTCCAATTCCTTCCGGGACTTTTCCGCCGCTCCCGGAATGTACTGGTCCAGGTATGCGGTCAGTTCCGCATAGCTCTTAAAAGTCCGCCCAGTAAGACCCAGCGCCTCCGCACCGCCCCGACTCTCCCCCATAGAGGTCAGGTGATATACCGTCTCCCCGGTTCCTACATACCCTCCGGCGCTTTTCAGGGTGCGCTTGGCCTGTCTCTCTTCCAGTTTTTTGAGTTTTTCAATCTGCCGTTCCAGTTCGGCGTTTTCCTGTTCCAACGCCGCCTTTTCATTCAGAATTTCCGGAGTTTTTTCGTTCCAGCCAAGCTCATTGATCTCGGTGAGCCGCCGCCGATTTTCCTCCAACTTTTCTGTGTTGTCGGAAATGTCGGTGTTCAGTTCGTCAAGGCTTTTCCGGTAGTCCTCCGTGGCATTCCACAAAAATTCAAACGCCGCCACCGTCGCGCCGATGGCAAGAATCCACGGGTTCATGGTGATCCCAGCCGCCGACAGTTTTGTAAACGCCGCCGTCGCGCCCTTGGCCGCCGCCTGAATACCGATCAGCCCCAGCGACACCGCTCCGGCAGTCACCGCCGCGTGCCCAAGGTCCGTGTTCAGGGATTCTACCGCGCCGATCAGAACGTCCAGTCCGCCCTTAACGGCGTCGGTGCTCACCATGCTCTGGATGAACTCCGTCCATTCGTTTTTCAGAATGTTGGTCTTGCGGGTCCAGCTGTCCAGCGCGTTTTCAATTTCCTTGTCCGCGCTGCCTACGGCGTTGGCGTAGTCTTTCAGCATGGACTGGTACATATCCCAGTTCTGGATCAGAGCCAGCAGCTGGCTCGTCCGCAGCTTGCCGCCGATGTCGCTGACCATCTCCATTAGCTTCTGTTCGGTCAGCAGCCCGTCCTTCATGCTCTGGGCAAGGCCCCCGATGGCCTCCATGGGGTCAATGACCTCGCCGGTGGCCTTCGCCGCTTCATACGCAGCCGGGGCGTACTCCCGGATCACGTCCTTCAACCCGGCGATTTCTCCGGTGGTCCACGTCACGCCCTCGTCGATCTCGGTTTTCGTGTCCCCCACGATGTTCAGCACCAAGGCCCGGAAGGCTCTTGCCGCTTCGCTGCCGCTCCGCTGGGTCACGGCGGTGATCGTACCGATGGCCGCCGTCAGTTCATCGATCCCCACATGGGCCTGTGCCGCCACGGGAGCCACGGTCCCCAAGCCTTCCGCCAGCTTCTCAATGCTGGTGGCGTACTTGTTGTCGATCTCGTTGGCGCCGTCCAGCACCTTGGTCAATGCGTCAATATCGCCCTTGTACTGATACGCCGCATCCACGGACAGCAGGAATTGCTGGGCCGTTTCCGCGCTGGTGTCGCCCACCAGTTTTGTCTTGGTGGCCAGCTCCGCCAGTGCGTCCGCCTGTTCGCCGTAACCGGCACGGGCAAACGCTGCCACAGAGTTCAGATATTCGTCCGCCGCCTCGCCGTAGGCCGATGCCATCTCATAGGCCCGGTCCCGCAGTTCCTCCATCTGCTCCGCTGTAAAGCCAGTTACCTTGCGGACCGTCACCATCTCATCGTCCACGGCCTTCATGGTGGAAATGGCGTCCCGGAATGCCCCAATGGTCTTGGAGACGATGGTGCCCATCACCTGCCATTGCAGCATTTTCAGGTAGACGTTGGTAAAGCTGTCCCCTAACAGGTTGGTTTCCTCGGTCGTCTCCTTCGTGCCCTTCTGGACCTTATCGGAGGTGTTCAAAAACGCTTCTCCAAACGCCGTGGCACCGTCCGCCGCACTCTTGCTTGCCGTAGAAATCCCTGTTAGCGCTTCAGCTTGCTTTTGAATTGCCGTTGGGTTAGTGGAAATTTTCTGTAAGTTCCCCGCCAGCTTCCCGGCGGCATTGGCTGCGCCGTTCAGACCCTGCGCCGTGCCGTTCAGATTCACCTTCGTGGAGGAAACCGACGCTACCTCCTGCTTCAGCTTTGCGATCTCCGCCCGGACCTCTGTAAAATCGGGTACGCCCTTAAAGATAATTTTTGCCATGCTTCACCGCCCTGCCTTTACTTCAATATCCTTCGTCACCCTCCCGGCCCGTGTAGCCGTTGGCTTCGATCTGTAATTCTGCGTCCTGTTGGTTCATGGCCCGTACCAGCGTTTCCTCCGCCCGTCCGCCTTCTACCAGTTCCGTGACAAAATTTTCAAAAAACGGTCTGGCCGGTGGCCTCCGGGTCCAGTCATAGGGCGGGTCCAGATGTTCAATGCGCCCGATCAGTGCGTCTCCGTTCAGCGGGTTTTCCACCTGTTCGCTCTCGCCGCTGGGCTGGTAGTCCATGGAAACGCTGTCCTCTGTCACCGCAAACTCCGTGTTGCCGTCGATGTCGGCCAAGCCGCCGTATTCTCCCCGCCGGATATATTCCTTTGGGTCGAATTTTTCGTATACGTCGCCCTGCACGTGCTCAAAAAGGCATTGGGACAGATCCTCCCGCAGCGTGGGCATGGCCCCCGCCAGCGCCGCCTTGAACCGCTGTTCCAGTGCCGCCATGTCCTCGTCCAGCCCTGTGATCCTGGCAGATGCGCTCCCGCTCATATCCCCGCTCCTTTCCATCATTTTCGTGACCTCACGAAAATGATCCCAAGCATACGCCAAAGCATGAGATCCTCATGCTCTCCCGTCCGCCGGGGATCAAAAAGCGGGGCCGACCGCCGGGTTTCCCCGGCAGTCAGCCCCGCTCGGCTCATCCTATCCAACGCTTAGGATAAGGCGTTTTTGGTGTGTCCCTTACTCGGCGGTGACTTCCAGAACCGCCTGCGCAGTGTACTTGGCAGCACCCTCGGCGGGATACTGGATGGCGATGCTCCCGGTGCCCTGCGTGCTCCCGGCGGTCACAATGCCGTCCTTGGAGACCGTGGTTCCGGTAGCAGTCCCGGCGGTCACGGTGTACTTCAGCAGGCTTGCGGGAGAGGGCGTCACCAGTTCCCCGTTTTTCATAACCAGTTTGGCATTCACGGGGGCAGTGCCACTGGCGGCCACGCTCACCACGCCGCCGATCACAGCGATCCCGGCCACCTCGTCGCTCTCCTCGTCGGGAACCAGCACCATGTAGGCGGAAGTGCCCATGCCGCCGCAGGCGTCGCACTCGGCGGAGATCACGTCGGCGTCCTCATTGATAGCGCGGCCGGTGATGGTGGTGGTATCGTAGTTGGACTGGTCGCCGGTGGTGTTGGCCCCTTCGGGGTTCAGATACAGGCGGGGCACGATCAGGTAGGCCCAGCCCCAGCGGGTGCCCTTGTTCTTGCCGGACACGTTCTGGTATACGGCGATCTGCGCGGTGAAGTGTACGATGCGGCCATTAAAGGCGCTGTGCACCACGCCCACCTGAGCCGCGGGCTTCCGGGCGAAGTACCACACCTTGTAGCTCTTGCCGCTCTCAGCGGTGAAGCCGGTAATGGCACCGGTGGCAGGGTCGATGGGATAGGGAACGCCGCCCACAGAGTAGGAGGAAGCCGCGCCCACCTCCTGCACGTAGCAGAAAATGGAGGAATAGCCGTACTGGGCCACAGGCACCAGCTTACTCACGTCGGCCTTCAGGGAAGTGCCCGTGGCCTCCACCGTCTGACAGACGGGAGAAACGGCGTTGTAGCTCACGGTGCCGCCCACAGCCATCATCTTGCTCATCAGGTCGAAGTCCGCGCGGGTGAAGTTCACCTGCGTATCGCTGTCGCTGGCAACAATCGTGGCAACGCCGTTGCCAAGGCCCGCTCGCAGAGGGTCGATGTTGCCGGAGAACTGGATGTTACCGGTGGAGAACTTGTCGCTCTGGCTCAGAACCTCGCCGGTAACAGGGTCCTGAAGCTGTGCGGAGCAAATGCCCTTAGGGTAGAGTCTCTTGTCAGTAAAAGTGATCATGTCTGTTCACACTCCTTTTAAGTTTGTTCCTTGTTGTTGGTAAATTGGCTCAGCGGGGTCATGTCTCCCGCGTCGTCCCGCTCCCGGTCATAGAAAAGGTGGGGTACAGGGTTCCCGCCCTTCCACTTCACGCCGTTGCCCTCCGAAATGCCGCAGATCAGATAATCTGCCGCCCGCTGGATGGCTTCCTGACGCCGTTTTAGCTTCAGCAGGGGCCATTCGTCCATCTCTGTTTCCTCACAGCCCGTAAACAGGGCGATGGAGGAAAGCAGACCGGCCGGGTCCCGGCGCAGTTTCGGCCCGTTTCTCCGGGCCAGCTCCGCCTCCGCCTCCAACAGGTCCGGGTTGGCGTCCTCATCCGTCAGCTCAATGCCGTTCTGATAGGCCAGAATAGCCCTGAGCCTCTGGAATTGTACCGGGGTAATGGTGATTTCTTCCTCGCCGTTCCATGTAAAGCATATCCCCTTTAAATCCATTGTGTTTTCAGGAGAAAGTTTCACATGAAACAGGCGGATGCGGTCCGAAAGGCTCCGGCCCTCCCCCAGCCGCAGCGCCAGCGCCAAAAACGCCAGTGCCCGGTTGAAAAGACCCACCGGTTCTTCCCCCCGCTCCATACTTTCCAGATCCATGACCCAATAGGCTGTCAGCAGAGGCATGACTGCATAGCGCACAGGGAGCGCCTGCTGGATCACGTCAATGGCGGGTCTCGCCCGCTCAAATTCCTCCTGCTCACATACCCGGATGGGCCATAGGGTCAGTCCGGCGGTTTCTACGGGTTCGTAGCGGTCCGCCGCCCGCTTGATATTCCGTGAGAGTTCCATCCTTTTAATTCATCCTCTCCAATATCTGAAATCAAATGGCAATGCCCGCGCTGGCAAACAGCGCCGCAATACAGGCCCCGGCGATCAGCCAGATCACCTTGTCCACGAGACTGTCCCACCGTTTGGCGGACTTCCCTTCCATCTCCGTCATCTTTTCATCGATTCGGCTCACTTTGGTCCCCATTTCTTCCTGCTTGGTCGCCATTACCTCTACGCTGGCAGTCAGCTTGAGCAGCGCCTGCTGATCCCGCTCCACATCGGCCATGCGGTGTTTCAGGGACTTGATCTCGTGCTCGTGGCCCTCTATCTTTACGGCTGCTTCTTCCATGTTCATGGTGGCTGTCCTCCCGTTGTGAATTTAGTAGTCCTCAATGGTATCCCCCATGGCGGCTTCGCTTTCCGCCCAATGTATGCTCATTTTCAGTTCCCGGCCTACCACCGTGCCCGTCTGGTCATATACCGGGCGGCTTCCGTTGTCCGCGTGTGCGGCACGGGAGAAATCGCACACGCCGATCCCCGCCAGATTCACCCCGTTCAGCGCTTCGATAATGCACTGCTCCATATCGTAGGATCGGGCGTATGCCTCCGTTTTGGTAGTAGTCTCTTGGTTCACGTTGCAGGAAATCACAAACGTGATCCCGATCCGCGCGTCAAAGGGCGTCTGTGAAAAAATGCGGCCCAAATAACATTTGATCGTGCTTTTCGCCTCCGTCTGGGCTTCTCCCCAGAACTTCTGAGCGTAAAGGCGATACCCTTTTGGGTGCTTGCGGCGCTGGGTGTTGCTGTCTACCACAGGCTCGTTCCCGTCAAAAAGAAGGCTCTGCTTCTCCTTGGCCGTAGGCAGCCGCTCTCCCAGTGGCTTGGCCCCGTCATGCCATAGATATTTCATCAGCCGGACGCGGGGGCGGGTGTTGTCATCCACCGGCTCGTAGCCGTCCGGCAGCGGCAGGTCCATCAGATAGGTCAACAGCTTGTGGGGGATCTCCTCCGCCCCACGGAAGGTCAGAAACCCGCTTTGGACTCGCTCAAATGGATAGGTGGGGCTGTGGAAGGCCGGGTTCATTGTGCGCCGCCCTTCCGCTGCTGAAAGGCCGCGTCAAAGGCGCTCCGGGCCTCCTTCAGATCGTCCAGCGTCTTTTGCACCGCCTCCGGCGTCATGCTCTGCGCCGCAAGGTCCTGAAACCGGCTCACGGGATCGTTCATGGCTTGCAGCATCCCGTAAATCTCCGTTTTCAGCATCTTTTCCAGATCACGGTAGTCCGCCAGCAGGTCAAAGGCTTTGTCCCGCAGCTCCGGCCCTTTCCCCTTCATGCGGTCGATTTGGTTAAAAATGTGACCTCCGGCCCAGCGGTCGTAGTCGTCGGCGGACATGAGGTAGGTTTCTCCCTCCACCGGCTCAAAGTCCTCTCCCAGATACAGCTTTACAAAGCCGCCCATGAGATACCGGCTCCGCCGTTCCACATTCTCCTTGAAGTAGGGAAGCACCTGTCCCCCCTCCACCCGGACCTCCATCCGGTCAAAGCACCGTCCGGCGCACTCCGCCGCAAACGCCGCCTTTTCCATCAGGGGTACATAGTCTCTGGCTGCCAGCAGCCCTTCCTCCGTCAGCTTTTTCCATTCCATATACGTCATTCCTTTCAGATTTTTTGGAATTTCTCACGGTTGCTTCCTCGCAGGGGACACAAGGCCGCCTGCGGTGTGTTCTCCCATTGCCCGGTCACGCCGCACAAATGCTGGTGCCCGCAGATGGGGAATTTCTGCCCCGGCTGCATCTCGCACAGCAAACTCACCGTTCCGGGCCGCTTGTAAGCGTATGGACACTTCTCTGCCATCTCACAAGCCCTCCAATTCGATCTCCGCGCTGACGCTTTCACCCTCGCACTTGGCCGTTACCGTCAGCGGTTTTGGGCTGTTCCCCCAGCACCTTACTGTCAACCGGTTTCCATTGACACTCACGCTGTAAGAACCCTCTGCGGCTCCCTCATAGGTCCACTCTACCGCCGCGTCCTGTCGAACGCCGCCGATAAACAGCGCTGCCTCCAAGGTTTCCACATCGTAGGGGGCCATGTAGCGGGGAACCTCGTTCAAAAACTTCACCGATGGCGTTTTCTCGCCGGACGCCTCTACCGTCACCGCAAATCGTCCTTTATAGGCCGGGTTCTGTTTCAGAGCGGCGATAATCTGGCAAGTGCCCTCGGCGACCGCCGTCACTTTTCCGTCCGCGTCCACCGTGGCCACGTTGGGATCGTCCGACCGCCACACATAATTGATCGGGTGTTCTGCGGTGCTCTCCACATCCGTCCCGTTTCGCTGAGATCGTGCCGTAAAGAAAACGGTATCCCCCGCCGTCATCCGGGGACTTCCGGCAACAAATACCGCCCAGGAGAAGTTCTTCCCGCCTGCCACTTTCGCCTCCATATCGTCGATCTCATGGTTCGGCTCCTGCATCCGGGCGTTGAAATACAGCAGGTGTGTGCTCTCATCGTCCCCGGTAAACTCCTGTGTAATGTCAGAATATCCGGTGATCTGATAGGCCCGCCGCCCTAAGATCAGGCGGCTGTTCTGGTCCAGCTGCTCTGTGTTGGCGTTGCGCTGGCAGATGATGTTGAAATAGCCCTGCATGATGAGGGTCATTTCCTGGAAGTCGTTGGCCGTGGCCTGTGCCAAGGACTTTTCCACAAGGATCGGTTCTTCCCGGATGTTTCCGTACCAATCCAGAAACCGCCATACAGCGTTGCACCGCCGCATGATCCCGGTCCCTATTGCGCTGGACAGGTTGGAGGGGTTCGTCACCAGCCAGTAGGAACCCATGGTCTCCACCTTGGCTCCCTCCGGGATGTAGTCCACCCCGGCATCCGCCACCAGAAATGCCTTCTGATCATCGGTTTTCCGGGTAAGGCTGACGCCCTGCTTGGTGGTGTCGGAAAGGCGGATGTGCTTTGTGCTCCACCGGTAGAAGTCACCGGGAACCAAGCCCTGCATCCGGGCCGTCACAAAGTCCGTAGCGTAAGGAGCCATTTCCTCCACAAACCGAGCCGTGGCATCCGCAAAATATTGCCGCTTCCGGTCCCGGTATTGAGCCGGAGCGTTGGTCGCCCTGCCGTTCCCGCCGCCCAAAAGGCCAATGTTTTTCATGCCGTGCTTGGCGTCCGCCATGTGGTCCCCTCCTTTCAGATCAGCTCCATCTGCCGTGCCGACCGGTGGAACGCCGTTGCGTACAGGCAGTCCTGCTCATACTTCCGCAATTCCTGATTCAACAGCCCCCGGTTTTGCAGTTTTTTCTTGCTGCCCTTTTCCATGTACTGCGGCTCGTTAGGTGGGTTAAAGCTCCGGTCATGATCCTTGGGCGCGTCGCTGAGCCAGTTGCGGAAAAACCGCTCGTCCCATACGGAGGCTACGCACAATCCCAACAGCCGCTTCTGCTCCGCTGTCAGGTCATGGGCAAAGGCCCCGTCGGTGTAAAAGTCCATTTCGTACTGCAATCCCGCGTCCATCTGGGGAGGAAAGGTCACGGTCCCGGTCTCCGGGTCATACACCGCCTCTCCATACGGTACTAAGAGTACGGACCCGTCCGGCTGCTCCGCCCGCTGTGCGCAGGAGAATAATTCGTAGCCGGTCATCCCAGTCTCTACCTTCGTTTCTTTCGCAATGCTTTCCAAGGTGGAGACCCATGCGCTGTCCCCGTAGGCGGGTTCCGTCAGTCCCTCCTTCAGGTAATCCACCATCTCAGGGGGACGGTTGAATACCGGGATCGCGTTTTTCATGTACAGGCTCATCCGCCGAAGGAACCGCACAGGGCTTTCCGCCGCCTGATCCGTCAGTCTCACGTCATCAATAAAAACCATGGCATGGTCCGAAATGATCTCGCTCCAACTCGTTCCCATAGCCGCCCTCCTTTTTGGACTGTTTTTATATGTTCTCCGTCCTGTCTGTTTTTCTTCGGAACGGTCATGTTCTGTTTTAATATTGCCCCATGCCGCCGCATTCCCAGTGGCATGGGGCTTTTTGCCTGTTTTCTCTCAGCCGGTCCAGTCGGCCTTGGTCTCCCGCACGTCGATGTGGGTAAAGCCCTGCTTACTGTAAATGCCCACGCCGCCCCAGTCAGGCATCAGCTGTCTGGCATAGGCCGCCACCTGTTCCGGCTTCTGTCCTTCCACGGAAATGTCGGCTGCGGTGCCGTAACAGTGCTGGCTGTCCGTCACGCCGCCCGCCTTGGCGTTGTACTGGGGTGTCCGGTATCCGCTGTTGATCCGCACAGCGGAACCGAAATGTGTGCGGATGGATTCCAGCACCATCACAAGGCGGGGCGCCACCAGAACGGCGTCGCTGCCGTCCCTGCAGGCAAACTCCTTGACCTTGAAGTGGGCGGAAAGACGCTTGTTTCCGTCCTTGGCCTTGGAGTATCCGTTGATTCCAACCATGCTCATCACCTCATTTTGTATAATGCACGAACCATCTCTGCCCGTGTCACCGTCTCCCCCGCATTGCTGTCCGTCAACAGCCCCTTGGCCTTGCCCCATGCCAGCGCCGGTTCCTCCGGATTGACTGGGGCCGGGGTAGGGTTTGTGGTAGCCGCCTTCCGCTCCCAAAACAACAGCAGCGTGGGCACCTTCCGGGAGCTGATCACTTTGCCGCCGGGGAAGATTCCCTGCGTGGAGCCGCCGCCGTCCAGCATGAGGGCATCCACCACGCCCAGCCCCAGCAGCTTGTTTTGGAGCTGTTCACGGGTCAGACTGGCCTTGTCGCACCAAAGGCAGACCTTGCCGTTGGCCAGCCAGCCTACCGCCGTCCGGGCCGCAGACCGGGCCACATCCGGCGTGAGGTTTCGCCGCAGTTTGGCACCCGCTTTCAGGAGAGGGACGCCGGAGAGGAACGATCCTCCCCGGTCCGTCAGCATCTTCGGAAGTCCGTCGCTGCCGATGGAAATGCCCCAATCCTGATACGCGTCTCGGCTGATAATCTTTCCGTCAATCACCGTCCAGCCCACCGGCTGAAACTTCCCGTTGAACAAATAGCCGTTAATGATGTGGGTGCAGCCGGTTTTCGCCTTGATCTGCGCCGGGGTCAGCTTTGCCGTGTTGTGGTAGATCTGCGCTCTCGCGCAGTCGAAGGTATCAACCATTGACTCTCACGGCCTTGGTGGGATGGCCGCTCTCATCAAAGGTAATGCGGTAGTGGCCCTCCGGCACCCAGACTTCCTCCTCGGTGTTGGCCTTGGCAGGGTTGTACCGCATGTAATCGTGGAGGTGCTTCACGTCCTCCGGCTCGGTCTCCGCGGGAATAAAGCCCTCCTTCATTTCCTGCTCAGACCAGCCGGTCTGGGGGCCGTCGGGAGTCATGGTGTAGTCCAGATGGAAGGTGGCGCCCGCCGCCTTCAGCTCGGCGTTAATCTCGCTGAGCTTCTTGCCGTTCTTCTTGCCCTCGTTGATGATTTCAGCAAATTTCTTTTCCATGATTTGTTCTCCTTTCAAATCAAAAAAATGGTTGTCGATCCTATCTATGTCCCCCTTGTCCGCATCCCCCGTCTCTCGTTCCCTATGGGGGTTGGTTTCCAAAGGCGGGGGCCGCAGCCCCCGGCCTTTGTGCCAGAGGGGGTATGGGGGACGGTGGCGTCCCCCATGTTTC
>ERZ857922.1962-NODE-1962-length-22683-cov-7.100760_pt1 | contig 22683 bp, 21 predicted proteins | sample MGYA00519579_ERZ857922 | MGnify/ENA primary metagenome ERZ857922 (study PRJEB31778, sample SAMEA3449375) | human gut metagenome | biome: human gut; feature: human-associated habitat; material: faeces | place: United Kingdom | collected 2010/2012 ... | reverse complement strand
AAGCGTTTGTTGCTATCTCTACGAATTTGACAAGAAATGCTGTTGCCCAGTCTCTATGCAACGCTCGCCGGCAATCATCATACATTTCAAACGGTAGCAGTCCTTCGTTTTCAGCAGCAGATACTTCCGCCTTTGCCCATTCACTATATATGGGTAGATCATTTGCGAAAGCAATGGTTCCCATAGATGCACAGAGCAAGAAGGCTACGCATACAGTAGCCACTTTTCTTAAAAAAGCATTCATGTTTCTCCTCCTATCAGTATTTTTCAAAAGTGTTATTCGGCGGTATCTGCTTCAATGTAAATTTTCTAACGGCCTTTGTTAGCTTCTACTGGCAGACCCTCCAAACACCGCAATCCCAGTAGATCGTCCTTGTCTTAAAATTCTTTTGACCAGCAATCTCCTGCGGTGCAAGATAGCATATTTGTAGTCCCTGTTGCTCCAGCCCTTCAATATCAACAATCTCTAATCCGTATGAGATACTGCCAGAAGATATCCCCTCACGCCATTCTATTCCGCCAACAGGTCTGTCATAGTCAGTAGTATCCAACAGCTTGCAACACATTAACAAGAAATTAAGTAGGATAGAATCCTGACAAAATCATCTTTATCGAAGTTGTACCCATAGACTGTAAACCCGAGACTTTTGTGGACGAACTCAGCATAATATCCACTTTGCTCGTCACTGTCAAAGCGGAATATATTTACATTTTCTCCCGAAATTGTAGAGGCCAATGGCGCACTATCGTTAGTTACTTGGGTATTGTCCGACTTTGGTGCTCCGTCTTTGATTATTTCTATACTTACTTTCTCATTACCGATAGGGTTGGCCCATATGAAATTATGCCCCTGCATATCGCTTCCATCGCTGAACTTGAAGATGCCATAAGACCCGGTGTTCTCCTCAATCATGTCGGGGAAAACACTTGAAATATCAAATTCAATCCCATAGTAATCAAAAAGCTCTTCTTTTGTGTATTCATGGTAGTTGTCGGGGCCCAAAGCAAAGAAGCCTGTTTCGGGAATTTCCGAGGCGAGTTCATTTATTATAATTTCTGTATCCTCCGTGTTTGCGAGAGACAATGCGGCACCTCCCTCCGAATTTCCCGAAATTTCACTTGAAATAGCTTGACCCCGGCTGCTCAACACCACCCCAGTAAATATAGCAATTATTAAAACAACGCCAATAGCCATTCCTATCGTTTTGGACTGTGCTTTCATATACTACACCACCTCGTTTTTCGTTATAGACACAAGTTCTATTATATCTTACACGATAATAGACGAAAAATCTAATGTTTTGTTCCTTTATAAATGACGAAATGTGGCTTGCCACATCAAACAGCCGATAAAATGACAAAACAACTCGGCCATGCAGCCAAAACACTCCGGCTATCCGACAAAACAGCCCGGCTTTTTTTCGTCAAATCAGGTCGGCTTTAACAAAAAGGTTGCCTCACATTATTGCGTGAGGCAACCTTTTCGTTATTCAATATGGTCGTTGATCCAATACCGAAGCTCCGTTTCGTCCTTTGTGCCATCCGCGATACCAATGAACATATCGGCCAGCTCATTCTGCTCCAATTGGAACTGATATCCATTCCATTTGAGTAGCAGTTGCGTGACCATGGCGCCAATTCGCTTATTGCCATCGATAAATGCGTGATTGGACGCTAACCCAAACCCAATACGAGCGATTTTCTCTATGTCAGTTGGAAAAAGATCTTCTCCTCCAAATGATTGAAGGGGTGCGGCAATAGCCGCTTCTAATCCAGCACGATCACGCAGACCATCAATGCCACCAGAAACTTGAATGATACGGCTATGAATCGCTACGACATCTTCTGCTGTAACCCAAATCATTCTGCCATCCTCTTATAGTCAGAAGCGAACTCGCTCAATAGTTGATCGGTGTCCGCCAGCATTTTTTCGCGGCTCACAGCTGTTACAGGCTCCTGAATCGTGACAGCAAAAGGCATGCCTTTTGCTCGAACAAAGGCATTGGCAAAAATATTAAAGGCAGTAGAAGTTGACATGCCCAGTGCATCACAGATGGCTGCCATTTGCGCTTTCACTTCAGAATCAATGCGAAAAGTCATGTTGGAATCCATGTTCAAGCCTCCTTTGCACTACAATAATACTACATAATATGTGCATTGTCAATCCGGTCGTTTCTTGATGATGGTCGGATGCGGCTGATCCAAAGGGAATTGATTATTCGACATAGTTCGATTATATCACAGAACGGCGACAACAGTGTGGCGCGGTTTTCCTTTTTTGCTCATTATGATCGATTTGTTGCATTTTCGACCGTTAATCCGTAAGACTTACCAGAATGGAGGTATGTCTATGTATCCGCGCACGATTATTGACTCACTATCGGCAGTTCCTAACAGAGATCAACTCACGCATAAAGATCTACACGCACATTTCAGCACTGGTCAATCGATTCTTCTTTCTGGTTCTGTAAATTCCGGTCACTGAGCCACACTTGTCCGCTCGTTTAGCCACACCAGTCCGGAAAAACAGCCACACCCATTCCGGAGCTGAGCCACACATTGAAAATTTCTCTATAATGATATCTGCACACGACACCGTGTGACATTTATCGAGGAGGAATTCATTTGCTCGACTACAGAAACATCCTGCGAGTTGCTTCGGATCCGCACAAGAGCATGCGCACCATGGAACTGGAACTGCGCAGTTCACACCATACCATTCGAAAGGTGTTGGACGCGGCAGAAAAGGCCGGGATCAGCTGGCCGTTGCCGGAAAATGTTACCAATGAGATGCTCATAGAACTGCTGTTCCCGGAGGAGTATCAAAAAACCGTTTTGTATGCAGTTCCCGACTATGCATATATCCACGGAGAACTGGCTAAAAAGGGTGTTAATCTCACCATTCTTTGGGAGGAATACAGTGCCAAGTGCCAGACAGAAGGTTCTGTGCCTTACATGTACTCCTATTTTTGTGAAAAGTATGGCCGTTGGGCCAATGTGACCAAGGCAACCATGCGTATCCAGCACAAGCCCGGCGATACTATGGAGGTGGACTGGGCCGGTGCAGCTCTGGATATCCATAATCCGGTCACCGGTGAGGTCAGCAAGGCGTACCTGTTCGTGGCTGTCCTGCCTTGCAGCTGCTTTACCTATGCGGAAGTCTGTGACGATATGAAGTTGGAGAACTGGATCTCCTGCCATATCCATACCTACAATTATTTCGGAGGTGTAACTCGGCTGCTGGTACCCGACAATCTCAAGACCGGTGTTACCAAGAACACTCGCTACGAAACCGTCCTGAACCGCACTTATCAGGAGTTGGCAGAATATTACGGCACCGCCATCGTTCCTGCCAGAGTGCACCACCCTCAGGACAAATCCCACGCCGAGGGCGGCGTAAACTTTGCCTCTACCTGGATCCTCGCTGCCCTGCGGAGCAGAAAGTTCTTCTCTGTGGAGGAAGCGCAGGATGCTGTTGCGGAAAAGCTGGAGGAATTGAATGACCGGGACTTCAAGAAGCGCCCCGGAAGCCGCCGGGAGGCATATCTGGAGGAAGAAAAGGAATTCATGCAGCCTCTTCCCAGCGAGCCTTATGAGTCCGCCATTTGGTCGCCGGATCTGAAAGTGGGTAACGATTATCTGGTCAGCGATGGAATGAACAAGTATTCCGTTCCTTACGATCTTATTGGAGAAAAGGTAAATCTGCGGCTGACATCCAACACCGTGGAGGTATTCTTTCGTGGAAACCGGGTTACCATCCACCCCCGCAGCAAAGTGTACCTCCGGGATCCGGTGGTGAAGTCGGAGCATATGCCTTTGGAACATCGGATGTACCTGAATTACAACGAGAAGGAGTTCACCGATTGGGCCAATACTGTTGGGTCCAATGCTGCTTCTGTGGTGAAGCATTTCCTAACCGGCGGGAGGGAGCCGGAGCAGGGCTATAAATACTGCGCCAGTTTAGCAAAGCTGTCTGACCGCTATGGACCTGATCGGTTGGAAAATGCCTGCAAACGGCTACTGTCTTTCTCCAATACTCCTTCCATCCGCACACTGAGCACCATTCTCAAGAATGGACAGGACCGGGCGCAACAGGGACCTGAACCCCATAAAGAACCTGTTCAGCACGGCATTACCCGCGGAGCAGATTACTTCCGGAAGGGGGGCAATTCCAAATGAAGAACAGTGCAACGATTGAGTCGCTGAAAGGTATGCGTTTTGGCGCCATGGCAACAGAGTTGGAGCGACAGCTCCAGGACCCTGCTACTTACGCTCATATGGGCTTTGAGGAACGAGTCGCCCTGCTGGTAGATGCGGAATGGAACAGCCGCCAGAACAACAAGCTGATTCGTTGTATTCGCGAGGCCCGGTTTGCGGAACCCGGCGCAGCGGTTGAAGATATTGAATACTATGAAGACCGGCATTTGGATAAGGCACAGCTTCTACGGTTTACCACCTGTGACTTTATTTCCAAGGGCCACCACATTATTTTCAAGGGAGCCTCTGGCAACGGCAAGACCTACCTCGCCTGTGCCATGGGCAATGCCGCCTGCCGAAAGCTGCTGTCGGTGCGGTATATCCGACTCCCAGAGCTTTTGGAGGAATTGTCCTTGGCTCAAGCCGCAGGTGAGTTGAAGAAGGCCATTAAGAACTACCAGAAGTATGATCTTCTGATTCTGGATGAATGGCTGATCCGATGTCTGACGCCCCAGGAAAGTTATAACCTGCTGGAAGTGATTGAGGCACGGTGTAATAAAGGCTCTATGATCTTCTGCACCCAGTACGAGCCGGGAGACTGGTACGAGCGGCTGCATCCTAATTCTGAGGAACGCAGCGCTATTGCAGAGGCCATTCTGGACCGAATTATCCATAACGCCTACGAAATCCTGATTGACGGAAAGATCTCCATGCGGGAGCGCCATGGTCTGAGAAACCGGGAGGAATGACATGACCCTGACCCGTGAATTGCTGGACACCAGATATGCCTGGTGGTTCCATAACAAGCGCAATGCCGAGCAAGCCAAGCGGGAGATTTTGATAATTTTCTCTAAAGAGTTGGACGATTACTTCGAATGGACCGAACAGGACATTTATGAACAGTCCAGAAAAATTATCTTCCGCTGGGACAACGCCTAACAAACAAGTCAGAGGGGCTGACCGCCCCTCTGACCACCGTGGTTGGCCTCCGGAACAGCCGTGGCTAAAAGTCCGGACTGGTGTGGCTAAATCTCCGGACACATGTGGCTCACACGCCGGAATTTACAGGTTCTGGGAGAGATAAGAAGTACGGGTACCGCAATGGTATCCAGACGGATCTTGGAGACATCAGGAACGATGTCTGGCTCGATTTGGTGCGTGAGCTCATTGTCCGGAGCCACGAAGAAGACTTGTTCGATAAACTCCTGGAGTGGGAGAAGGAGCACACCTATTGGTTAAAGACGAAAGCAGAACTGGAGCATTACACGCTTGAGCTCTACGCTGCAAGGATCTTTGACAACCCGAAATGGGTTGACTATGAAGCTTTTGCCAAGCACTATGGCTACCAGCCGCAGTCCTATGAGGGGTAAACAACTCAATGCATCGGATATACATGAAAACGGCAATGCCACATTGTGGCACTGCCGTTTTCTTATTGCCTTTTTTCAGTTCACGGTCTATTGACTACGCCAACAAAGAGTGGAAGTCCATCTGCACCAGTAATGGCGAATAAGAACGGTCGATCCAATACGAAGTCCATTTCCTCTTCAGGTGGCGCCGCAGCACCAGCCATCATCATGACGGTATATGCCGCTGCGGTAACCCCCTCTTCATCGATGGCAACGCGGGCTGCATGGTCGGCTTTGGAAAGGAATATCTCTGCAACTTTCGAAGTCATGGGACTGAAATCGGCCACCGTGGCATCGAATACACCGGTAATACCCAGCGCATTCAGGCCATCACGCAGGTCAAGATCAGAGACAACATCAAATTTGGGAACGGACATATTCACGATCAGGTGATTGCTGTTCTCCCAGTTTCCATTGCTGTTTAGGAACTCCATCGTTTGCTCATCGGCAAGCAGATCATCCATAGCCACGCCATCATCAGGCAGGAGGAACCACATTTTGCCGCTGCCCTCCAGGCTCAGAGCAACAGCGCCGAACTGATCTGCCCAGTAATAGGTGTTGCTGCCGCCCTTGTGCATGAAGTCGCACTCCACGGTCTCTCCATCAGCACTGAACAGATGGAACAGGCCTTTTTCCGTTCCGGCCTCATTGAACTCACTGTGCCACTTGGCTCGGTAGTAGATGGTAGAGGCCAAAGCCATAACGGTCTCGGGGTCCATCGACAGGCCATCGGCCTGCGCTTCCAGCAGTCCTCCGGTCTGCTCATTGATCCAGTCCCGCAAGGCCTGATTAAATTCCTCGCTGCCCATCTCACCACGGAAGGAGGACGCATAGTAATTCTTTGCCAGACTGTCCATTGTGGACTGGTTGAAATTTACGGACTCATTCAGCCACAGGGAGTTTGCCAGAATGCTTGTCACGGCGCCGTCATTGCTGTAATTGGCGTTCCAAACACTGGCCGCCTGGGAGCGCAGAGCCTCAATGCTTTCACTTCCTAGAAGGTCAAGGATCTGCTGGCGGCTTTCACTGTCCGTCACCTCTGCCAGCATGGCGAGGGCCATGTAAACACTCAGAGGAGAGTATACCTTGTTCTCCCCGTTGGAATTGCTGAGAAACTCTCGGATTGAACTGGCGAAGAACGGTTCCAGACCGTCTGCATAGCCTTCCGGCTGACTGCATTGGGCCTTTCTGTCCGACTGCCAGGCGTCATAGACCACATCAAAGCCATCGCTGTCAAACTCACCGGTCTTTTCATCAAAATACTCCATCTCGTTTGGGTAGGGAGCCATCTCCGGATAGCTAGCCAGTGCCAGAGCATAGGCCGATGCGGAGTTGTTTGGTTTCTTTTCGTCCATATTGGTATCTCCTGCGCAGCCTATCATAGAAATCAGGCAAGCCGCTGCGAGGCATAGCGCTACAATTCGTTTCATACTGCGTACCCTCCTTAGTCTACGATGGTGTCTGTGCAGATTACCTGCGTTATGATTTCCATAGCAGTCTCGCCGTAGCGTGACCACCAGCTATTTACACCCTGGGTCGTTGCCACAAAGTTGCCTTTGCTGGCAGGGTAACTGATAAAGTTCCAGATAGCACCGCCATCGTAGGTGCCCATGGAACCATTTCCAAATTCCTTCATTGACAATCCGGTGCCACAGACGCCGAATGTAGGCCAATATTGGAAATCGATCCATCCATCTTCACCAGCGGGTCGGAAACTGACGCCATAGCTCATGCCATCGGCACTGTATTCCTCAACCTTGTATTCCCAACCAGAAAGAAGCGGCACACTGACGCCAAATCCGCCGTGTTCGTAGGAAACATTACTTGTGTCAGCGGCGTCCACGAGATCAAAGCCTGCATAATAGGTTTTGGTGTCATAATCACCGGTACCCCGGAAATCCATAACCGATTTGCTGATCCGGTAGGAACCTGCGGGAAGCTCTCCGTACAGGCGGCTCCAATTCACTTCCCATTCTGTTTCCGCATTGTTAGGGATCATCCATGCTTCTGACGTCCAGGCAAGCTCATACTCCATAGGAAGCAGCTCGACCGCAACCCACTCGCCATCCTGCAGCATTTCGAGTCCGTAGTAACTGCCGGTCTGCAGCTCACCGGTTGGTTCTCCATCTTGCTGCGTACAAACAATGGTCAATCCAGACGGGGTAATATTCTTTGCAGTAAGCTTCACTCCCCAGGGATCCTGATAGGCGCTTATCGACGGAGTACGACTGATACCAACAAGCCCGGATATTGCCGGAGTGCGTTCGCTCTGTTTTCCATTGATCCAAACCTTGTCGGTGGCCTTGATCACATCGCCCATCTGCACTTCAAGGAATAGATGCCACTGAGCCATATCCTCTGTTCCTGCCTCAGGGACCTTACGGTCAATCGTAATGTCCCACCCATCCAATGCACCGTTCTCAATACGGTGACGACGCACATCTGTAATCTCATGCCGAATTGATCCGCTACCTTCCTGCAGTACGATCAGAACAAGATTCTGCCGTTCAAAATAGGCGTTATCGTATTTGTCGCAGGCATCCAAAAAGCCGATTGTGCTGTCGGAGTAGACTGTCTCTCTTCGTTCCAGACTATAAATGTCCTTGTATGCCTCGTAATAGGCTTCCAATTCCGCTCTGGAACTGATCACGGTGTGGTAAGGATAGCCATCTTCAGGTCCGCCATTGGTCCGGATGTACTGCGCCTCAAAAGCGTATGCTCCCGGTTCAGGCGTCACGGAATCTGGATCAGCTTCATTTCCTACAATGGTCCATCCGAGTTCCGTAAGCTCTTCTATGACCTGTTCCGGAATATCGGCCTGCGTACCGTCTTCCAATTTCACACACCAATACGCACCGGTCCTGCCTGGATAGGTATCCGCAATCCCATCGTGGAAGATCAAAATCTTATCGCCGGTCCCCAAGCCAGAGAACAGACCTTCCTTATCCTTTCGGTTGCTCATGATAATGGGTGAGTTTCCATCGATGAACATATACGATCCGTTGTCCGCTACTAAGCAGCGTCCGACAGAGAAACTCATGGAGTGATTTATCATATACCAAAGGCCACCCGCACAAAGTAGCAGTATGACTCCTATCACACAGAGGGGAATAACCCATTTCTTTTTCTGTTTCATATCAGCAGCCTCCTTTTCATATCAGCCATGAATCCCTTATTGATATAGACGCAAAAATAGGGAAAATGTTCCCTTGTGATGCGATTTAGAGAGTTGCCGGAACAAGTGAGTAGCATAATCGAAGTCAAAGGCAACCTCACGATCGTCACTTTGCTTCATCACTCATTATACGACCATCGACAAAACCCTACAACCCACCTAAGTTCCTGTGCATACCAAAACGGCAATACCTGCTTGGTATTGCCGTTTTGGTATTAACTCTTCAGCTGTCTATCCTTTGCAAAGGCCATCAGCGCCTCATGCTCGTTGGGGATCTGCTCATCCAAGACTGCATCCAGGCATTCCTGCAGCACACGGCCAATGGTCGGTCCCTGAAAGCCCAATGTCATCATATCATGTCCATTAACTGCCAAGTCCTTGAGTGTGAAGCAGCTCTCTTCCTGCAGGATCTCATTGATCATTTGCGATACTTCCTCAAAGATTGCGATCCGGTGTCTGCAGATGGCCGATTGACCAAGCGTATCTGCCTTGTGCAGCTCGATCAGTTGCCGGGTAGCATCCTCACCGTGCTTGCTCAAAAGCCGTTTGATTGGCTTCCTGTCGGCCGTGATGGGCATGTCATGATAGCGAACGAGTCTTACAATTTGTTCTTTGCTGGCGTTATCGAAGCGAAGTCTACTGAGGATACTCTCCGCCATTGAAGTACTCTGATCCGAGTGCCCGAAGAAGTGGCCAATGCCATCCTCGGCGAGCGAGAAACAGGAAGGCTTCCCAATGTCATGCAGCAGGGCTGCCCAACGAAGCACCGGTTCAGGGGTGATACTTTCAATGACCGCGATGGTATGGTCCCAGACATCCTTGTCATGATGTGGATTATGCTGCGGAAAGCCAAACATGGGTGTGAGCTCCGGGATCGGGACGGCCAGCACATCGGCGAAGTCCCGCAGAACACCTGCCGCGCCCTGAGCGCAGAGCATTTTGGTAAGCTCAACCAGAATGCGCTCCGCAGCGATACCTTTGAGCAAGTGCTTGTTCCTGTGGATGGCCGCTGCCGTGGCAGCTTCGATCGTCATGCCATACACGGAGGCGAAGCGAAGGGCTCTGAGCATTCTCAGGCCATCTTCCTGGAATCTCCGATCTGGATCTCCCACGCAGCGGACAAGGTCGCCGGCAATGTCCGCCTTGCCTCCTACGAAGTCAACAACACCTGTCCTGGGGTTGTAGGCCAGAGCGTTCATGGTGAAGTCCCGGCGCTCAAGATCGTCCTTCAGGCTGCGGGTAAAGCTGACTGAGTCCGGATGCCGATGGTCGGAGTAGTCCCCGTCAACGCGATAGGTCGTGATTTCTAGAGGCTCTTGGTCGATCACAACAGTTACAGTCCCATGCTTCAAGCCAGTCTCAATCAGGTGGTAGCCTGTAAAGATCTCCTCCACCTGCTCTGGGAGCGCGTTGGTGGTGATGTCCCAATCCTTCGCAGGACTGTTGTCACGCACATAATCACGCACTGCGCCACCAACAAGGTACGCCTCATAGCCGGCCGCTTCAAGCATCTCAAATGCTGTATTCACTTGTGGTGGCAATTTCATCATAAGATCACATCTCCAGTGCGGCGAGGAACAGCGCATTGAGTTCCTCCCAGTCCTTCGTGATTTCTCTCGGATACTGCTCCACCAGAGCACGCACCTCTGCAATGCTCCGATCCATGTAAGCGTTGAGGATATCGATTCTCGGGATCATCTTCACCTCAGGGGAGTTCATCTTCAGATCAAGCAGCTTCGCAACGGTTTTCTCCAGGTAGTCCGGAAGCTGGCTCGCCGCCAGTTCAGAAAAGAGCATTGGGGGCGGAGTACCTTTTTCAAGGATCCACCGGCAAGCAAGGATTGGCCGCAGTACATAGAAGTACTTCTTGGCCTTCACCATGTCGCCGCGCAGGTATTCTCGATAGTTTCCTTCCGCCATCTGCAGATAGTGCCAAAGGCCACTCTTGGACGAGAAGTAGCGCCGCATGACGGGCTTAAACGCCTCAGTGAAGTCAGTGGTCTGATACACGATGGGAGAGGAAAACCACTCAAATACGGTGGGGTTGGATTTATGGAGCAACTTCAGTGTCTTGTCCACATCCCAACCGTTGATGTCCAGAACACCATTGATGGGCAGCTCGATCACATCACGGACCCGGTTGAGCCTGAGATAGCTCTCTCTGGGGCGCACATAAATGAAGCGCACATCATAGTCGCTGTCCGGAGAAGCAAAGCCCCAAGCACGGCTACCGGACTCCACGGCCAAAAGGATGCGGCAGTTCTCCCGCTGCTCGATTTCATGAAGCTTTTCTTTGATCAATGCTTCCACGGTCAACACCGCCTTTCATCATTGTATTTCAGTCTGCTGCCTTAAAGTTATAGACAGGACGGATCCGCTCAATAATCTCCGCAGTAGGGCCGATTTGAGCGACGATCTCCTCCATGCTCTTATAGGCCATGGGAGACTCGTCCAGCGTGTCGGGCACAACACAGGTGGTGTAGATACCCTCCATTTCCTTCTGGAACTCCTCCATGGACAGAGCATTGAAGGCCGCCTTGCGGCTCATCAGCCGGCCGGCGCCATGAGGTGCGGAGCAATTCCAATCCTCGTTGCCCTTGCCGCTGCAGATCAGGCTACCGTCACGCATGTTGATGGGGATCAGCAGCTTCTCGCCGGCCTTGGCGGAGACAGAGCCCTTACGCAGGATCATGGCGTCCGTATCAATATAGTTGTGGATGGTGGTGAAGGTCTCCACCGCCGTGAAGCCCATGCCAGTCATGATAACATCCACCATGGCCTTGCGGTTGAGCATGGCGAACTGCTGTGTCAGCTTCATATCGTGGATATAGTCCTCGAACAGCTTACCCTCCACATAGGCCAGATCTTTTGGAATATTCAGCTCGTGCTCCTTCTTGAGCGCCTTGATGGTCTTCTGGATCTCCTGGAACCGGCCCTCGGCCTTCAGCTGGTCAATGGCGGCTCGAACTTGATACTGGGCGCCGCCCCAAAGGGCACGCCGACCCTCATTCTGGTAGTGCTCAGCCACCTCGGTGCCCAGATGACGGCTGCCAGAGTGGACCACCAGGAACAACCGGCCATCCTCCGCGCGATCCACCTCAATGAAGTGGTTGCCGCCACCCAAAGAGCCGATGCTGCGCATGGCCCGGTTAAGATTGACTTGATCTGTGCAGCGGAGGTGAGTCAGATCGATCTCAGCGTTCAGTGCATGAGGAATGTCTCGAACCTCACGGCCATAGGGGATCTCCCTGCGGATTAGGGCGTCCAGCTTCTCAAAGTCGACCTCCCGCTCACGAAGCTCAACAGTCTCCATACCGCAGCCGATATCGACGCCAACCATACCGGGCACGATCTTGTCCTGGATGGTCATGGTGGTACCGATGGTACAGCCCTTGCCAGCGTGGACATCGGGCATGATCCGGATCTTGCAGCCGGCAAACTCGGCCTGATCGCAAACGGTCTGGATCTGCTTGCGGGCTGCCTCCTCCAACTCGGGGGTGTAACAGACCGCAGTATTATATAAACCTTGAATCGTAATCATAACGATCTCCCTTTCCTTCATACTCTTTATTTTACGGTTCATCTCTGCCAACAGCAACACTTTTGTTGGGAAAGAAAAAGCAGGAGGCGATAACATACCTGCTATCATCTCCTGCGTCAGCTCTATTATGCCACGATCGCCGCGTAACGCTCGGAACCCAGAACATCCACCATGAAGGCATAGGGGGAAAGAATGCCGGCTTTCAGCATGGAGAAGATTCGGGGATTACAGCCGGATACCAGCGCAACGCCCTGGTCGTTGATCTTGACGGGCTGCTGCTGATTACGGCTTGCCACATTCCAGAACATCACCTCGGGCAGCTGGTAGCCATGTTCCTCGAAGAGCCGCTGCGCATACTCGAAGTTGGTCAAGGAGCAATCTTCAGTACAGTAGTCGAACTCCATATCGGAGATAATGAAGATCTTGGCAGGCATATCCTTCTGGGGCACACGGTTCTTCACGGCAGTCTTGAGGATCAACTCAAACACACGCTGGATATTGGTGTTGGCGACCTCGTTGAACTGGTGACAGTACCGCACCTTTTCGTAGATATCCTTGCCCTTAATCTCCACCAGCTTGGGATTCTCAGAGAATGTGATGAAGTGGTTTTGGAATGCGCCGGTGTTGCGCTCGGCATAGTAGATACCAAGAGACAGCGCCACAGTGGCGGGGATGGGATCAGCACCACCGTACATGGAGCCGGAGCCATCAATGACGACCAGAGCGTTCTCACCGCCAGTGAAATCCTCCTGTGTCTTCCATGTTGCGTCAATGGCCTTGCGCTCCTGATCGGAGATATCGCCGCGACCGAAGAAGGGCTTGATCATCTCATAGGGCGTCAGGGTGCCAGTGTGGAGCTGCTCCGTACCCTCGGCGACACGGCTCATGAATTCATCATAGCGGTCTCCATCATTTCGCATGAAGGCCTTACGATACTTGAACATGGCCTTGGAGGGCTGCTTGGAGTAATCGAAGGTGTAGTCTTTTTCGCGCAGGTTGTTCTCGATGATGCTGATCTTGGCGCGCAGGGCGCTCAGCGTTTTGCGGTACTGGGCGTCGTTCATTCCCAGTGATTGGGCAATTTGTTTTGCCTGCCGGATCGCATCCTCGTTGGAGGCATTGACGGAAGGAAGCCACTTGGCCAGCAGCGACACGGACTCGCCAGCCTCCAGAGCGGCACAGTCGGCTGCCAGCTGCTTTTTGATCAGATGCAGCACCTTGCCTTCGCATGTGGTGCCCATCAGGACCAGCAGGTCATCGTAGCGTCCATACTCTGCAATGTACTGGATGTTCTTCTCCAGGGATCGCGGCTCGTTGTTGGCCAGCCACTTCAGAATGGTACGGAAGACACGGCGCTCGCCGATACCGCCACGAATATCTCTCGCAAAGAACAGGGTCTTCATGGCCAGATCAGCGTCTTCGGCATAGGCGCGGAGGAAGCGATTCGTGATCTCCTCGTCACGCTCTCTGCGCAGGGCGCCGATCGTAGCGAACAGATCCAGACATTCAGACTGGGTGGTTCGATATGTAACTGCGCCATTTTCCGTATGGGTCATATTTGCTTCTTTCTTTAGAAACTTCAGCATGGAAATCACTCCTCCGTGATGAATTGGTTATACAAGGCACCATCAGGGATTTGAACCCGAAAGTACGATTTCTAGTCGTAGTTGTTACCAAGAATTGCTGTTGGTGCCTTTCACAAGATGCCTGACATATCGCAAGTCCTAAGCCGCCAGTTGACCGGCGCCCTGACCTCTGCATCGGATCGGATTCAAGACCGTTGGGTGTTGCTGTGGGCATCTTTATTGATAAAACAAGGCACCATGTGAAGTGGGAATCGAACCCACGAACGACGGGTATGAACCGCCTGCTATAACCATCTTAGCTATTCGATCTTTGCTGTTGGTGCCTTTTTGTCTAAGGAGTGAATACATCATCCGGGTGGGGCTCGAACCCACGACACAGAGATTGGGGTCTCCCGTTCTACCATCTGAACTACCGGAGATGTATTCGACAAGACGCTGTCCTTTATCATCATAAAGGGGGTCTCACCCTTTGTCGGCCTGCCCCGAAAGCAGGTGCTCCTTCGTTGAGCTAATGTTAATAGATAATGCTGTTAGCGTCTTTTACAAAGCGCATTCTTTATTCCGGAGAGGTTACTACGCCAGACCAGAACAGCGTCTATGATTAAAAGTCATATGCATGGGTTTGCTGTATGCGCTTTTCGTGATTTAAGAATACTGCCTGTTCAGAGGAAAAACACGGAAAAAAAGTTGCGAACTCAAGAGCAACTACCTAAAAGTCTGCGAAAAATTGGTTCAAACCCATTCCAGACCGCAGTTGGCAAGGAGCTGTTCTTTCATTTGGACACCTCCTGTGGTAAAATGAGGCCATAAACTGCAGGAGGTGGATTTCGTGGCATATAGTGAGTTGGTCAAGAGTTTTGAGCGTATCCGGAGCTACATGCGCGAATTCTATGTCTATGGGTTTAAGAGTCGGGAAGAGTACAGCATCAAGAGTGCCCGCAGCTACGATAATGAGCGGCGAAGAATTGAGAGTTGGATCGGCGACTTTATGTCCTTCCATCAGGACACATCCGGCAAGAATGTATTCCTCTCGGTTGACAGCAGACGGATCCCACACAACCCGCTCCACAAGGCTTTTAAAGCCAAAAGCTTTACCGATAAGGACATCACCCTCCACTTCTATGTGATGGACCTGCTGGCCGATGGCAGCGCACTTTCTTCCAGAGAGATTGTCGATTGCATCAATGATGACTATCTCTCTCATTTCAGCGGCGCCTTCTCTCCAGACGAATCCACCGTGCGGAAAAAGCTCAAGGAATATGAGGCGCTTGGTCTGCTAAGCTCCGAGAAATGCGGTCGTGAGGTACTCTACCGGAGAACGGATGATAACACCGTTGATTTGAATACCTGGGCAGACGCCCTATCCTTTTTCTCCGAGGAGGATCCACTCGGGGTGATTGGCTCCTTCTTGATCGATAAATTGGAAAAACCTTCTGATAGCTTCCGATTCAAACATCACTACATGCTCCACGCCCTGGACAGTGATGTCCTCTGTGATCTGTTGGCGGCAATCGATGAAAAAAGAGCTGCGGAACTGACCGTCAGGAGCCTGCGGAGTGGCCGCGACTATCAAAGGACGGTTTGTCCTCTGAAGATCTATGTCAGCACCCAGTCCGGGCGCCAGTATCTGCTCGGCTACCATTACCGGGGGCGGCACTTATCTTTCTTCCGGTTGGATGCCATCAAAAAGGTCACGATTGGGAATGTCGAGAAACACTACAGCAAGTACTTAGGGTACCAGGAGAAGTTTGACCAGCACCTTTGGGGTGTCTCAACGGGTCCCGACCATAATTTGGATCATATTGAAATGACGGTCCATTTTGACCCGGGCGAGGAATTCGTGCTGCACCGCCTGGAGCGCGAGAAGCGCCATGGTACAGTCGAACTATTGGACTCACAGACTTGCAGGTTTTCAGCCGATGTCTATGATGCCTCAGAGATACTGCCCTGGCTGCGCACCTTCATCGGCCGCATTGTAGATCTCAAATGCTCCAGCCAGTATGTTTTGGATATGTTCCAAGAAGATTTGGCTCGGATGGACGCTCTGTACGGAGGTGGCAACGATGTTATTCAGTGAGATCTACGGAAGCTATTTCAATGTCGTCGCAGCTGTCCTTTCCGAAGCATCCGATGGGAAGTTGACAGATCGAAGAATGACCGAGCTTGTCCGGGAAAAGGCTTTCGCGGAAAGCGCGCTTGCAATTCCGGCAGCGCTGAAATCCGGAACCTGGCCTTTACTCGATCAGGAGTATCATTCCATACTTCACCACAAGCCAACCATGCCTTTGACAATGCTCCAAAAGAGATGGCTCAAAGCGCTGCTGTCTGATCCCAGAATCGCTCTGTTTGATCCGGACACGACCGGGCTGGAAGATGTTGATCCGCTGTATGCTCAGGACACCTTCATTCTCTTTGACCAGTACGCGGACGGAGATCCGTATGGGGATCCCGCCTACATAGCTTGCTTCCAAACAGCACTGAAGGCAATTCGAAAGAAGAGAAAACTGCGTATCCGGTTCCGTGGCCATACCGGCGCCCGCCATTCGATCGAGTGTATACCTTACCGCCTGGAATATTCCGCCAAGGACGATAAGTTCAGGTTACTGGCAACCGGCAAGCGACGGCTCAACACGATCAATATGGCTCGTGTGCGTTCATGCGAGTTGCTGGATGCCTATGATCCCAAATCCATCACGCTGCCTCAGGAAAATTCCGAAGAGCTTGTAATGCTGCTTCATGACGAGCGCAACGGGCTGGAACGTGTGCTGCTACACTTCTCCCATTTTGAAAAAGAGACTCAGAAGTTGGCCGATCGGCTCTATCAGATCAGGCTCCGTTACGACAAGGACGATGAGACCGAGATGCTTATTAGGGTGCTGTCCTTCGGCCCGGTGCTGGAAGTCATTGAACCAAGCGCTTTTGTCACGCTGATGAGAAAGCGGATTGCCGTTCAGAAACAGCGCTTCTGCCAATAATTCTCCTAAGCACAGAAAAAACCATCATTCGTCAGAAAGGCTGCACGAGAAATGACTGATAACGAAACCAATTTGACCTTACTGAATGTGAATCAGATTGTGAGCCTATTGTCCCGGGCCTATATCAAGCTCATCAAAAACGGTACCCCACTAAAATCTTTTCCCTCCGTGATGCTGTGGGGGCCTCCGGGTATCGGCAAATCCCAGGGTGTTCGTGAGATAGCGGGCAACATCCAGGCTAAGACCGGAAAAAAGGTTTCCATCACAGATGTACGCCTGTTGCTATTCAACCCGGTAGATCTCAGAGGCATCCCGACGACCAACGCGGATAAAACCCTATCGGTGTGGCTGAAGCCTCAGATTTTCCAGATGGATGAAAGTGAAGATGTGATCAACATCCTCTTCCTAGACGAGATCACTGCCGCACCGCAGTCGGTGCAGGCCGCTGCCTATCAGATCACGCTGGATCGCGTTATTGGTGAGCATAAGCTGCCGGAGAACTGTATCGTCATTGCCGCTGGCAACCGCGTTACCGATAAATCCGTTGCCTATAATATGCCACGCGCATTAGCCAACCGTCTCTTGCACATTACTGTGAAGGGCGATCCTGACTCCTGGCACGACTGGGCTGTCAAATCAGGCATTCACCGCTTTGTCACCAGTTTTCTGGAGTATAACCCAACCGCTCTCATGCGCTCCGATAGCCCTGAATCCACCTTGGCTTTTCCAACACCTCGTTCCTGGGAGATGGTCAGCAACATCCTTACCAATATCTCAGAAAACATGGACGCAATTCAGCCTTTGATATCCGGCTGTATCGGGGCAAGCGTAACTTACAATTTTGCGAAATGGTGCACTCTGTTTTCAAACCTGCCTTCAATCGAAGACATCTTCGCCGGGAAAAAGACTGCTGTTGAGAAGTCTCCGGAAATGCAGGAGGCCCTTAGGGCTGAGATGGTCGCCTATGCGCATCAGCATCCGGAAAAGGAGCTCATCAACAACTCTATAGTATTCGCTTGTGATCTTCCTTGGACTTTCCGCACCAACCTCCTCCATGATTATCAGCTCATCCCTAAGCTCCGCCCCATTCTTGCAGAAAACGCAATATACCTGGATGCGGTTAAGGCAGGCATGAAATGACTGATAAGCGAATCAATAAGCTCAAAAGAAAACTCCAGGAGGCCCGGTACCGGCTTCTGACACGGGAGCCGGAGTTGGCGGCGCCGCTGGTAGAGATGTTGTTTGTCACCAATGTGGATGTGCGCCGGATGTCAACAAACGGGAGTTGCATCTACTTTGACGCGAGCTGGTTGGAAAAGCTCGACGACAACAGCTTGGATTTTGCGCTCTGCCACCAGCTCATGCATATCCGGTTAGGGCATCTCTCACGCCCGCAGTTTTATAAAGGTGACCGTTTTCACTTTGCCTGCAATATCGTTGTCAACTCCTCGCTTATCCGGTATGACTTCACGGATGACAAGCTCCCTGGAATCGGCGAGATCCACCATGAGACTTTTTATCCCAAAGTTGAAGGCTGCGAGTTGACGCCTTACGAGGCATTTCAGATGACACCTTTGGATCCTTCCACGTTGAGTGATGCGCAGCGCCGCAATCTCCTGCTGGATTCAGATGAGTGGTGGGATAGGCCGAACGCCCGCACCGAGGATGGGGTCCTGATTCTCAGCCCGGATGACCCTGATCCCGATGACCTAATTCCATCTGAGCGCATTCGAGGAATCATCGAGCGAGTGTGCAAAGGGTTCCGCAAGCAGGAGATGCCTGAAGTATATCGCCCGGAAGCAGATGATGATGATGACGAACTGGACGATCTCATCTTCGAGTATACAACACGCCCGAGTGCGAATCTCAAAGAGGCAATTCGGGAAATCCGGGGTTCAAAGGACCGCGATGCAGAAAACTATGACAGTAGCACCCTTTGTGAGCGCGTCCTTCACCGATCGAAAATCACGACTCACGATTGGCAATCTCTCTTGAACCACTTTATCATGGACGAAACAAGGGACTACAGCTTTACCCCTCCCGATCGCAGGCTGCAGGACCTGGACTTCTTTCTGCCGGATTACAACGAGTCTGAAACGCCCAGGCTCAATGTTTTGTTCATGGTTGATATCTCTGCCTCTTTGAAAGATCAGGAAGTGGCCATGGCCGCCGCCGAGATCTGCGCAGCTATTGAGCAATTCGGCGGGATACTTAGCGGCTCCATCGGTTTCTTTGATTCGGAAGTCCGACGGGTAGTTCCCATTACCAGTGCGGAAAACCTGCTGCAACTGAAGCCATATAGCGGAGGCGGGACAAGTTTCCAGTGCATTTTTGATTATGTTCGGGAACATATGTCTGACAATGTTCCTTCAGAAATCGTCATCATGACAGATGGGAAAAGCGATTTCCCGGAATATGAGGCCTCATCCGGCATACCTGTGCTCTGGCTGCTCACCAATAACCGTGTTAGGATCTCCTGGGGGCAGGCGGCGTACTTCCGAAAATAGGAGGTATTTGTGCATACACAGGAACAACGTATTAGTCAAAATGCATTGACTTGCCAATTCCGGCCATTAACGGTACAATATGAGCACAGAATCATCACCATGGAGGTATTGCAATGGCAACGGATAGCACCCTTCAAAAAATAGCCGATAATCTTCTCGCGCAATTCGACAAGACTCTACTTGATAATTCAACAGATTTTTCTTCTTGCGACCAAATATTGAACGCAGCTCCCTCTGAACACAAAGGTGGGTTGGAGTCCCTTTACTGTGATCTACTTTTGGACGCACTTATTTCGGGTTACTACAGGTATTCCGAGATGGACACCAAGCAGTTGGTCGATGACCCACTATATACAAAATTCAAGAAAATGGTATATGGACTCGATAGATCGGATCCATACAATTTGCTGTACTACGCCATTATTGATTTGGTATCCGGAAAGAAAGAGAATGTTCTTCAGTACTTGTCGGCTTACCTAGATGAAAAAATCAAAAGCCTCAAAACAGAGTCTGGGATATTCACAGCTGAGGATTTCACATACATTCTGGTGGTTCCACTGAAAGAGAGCTTTCCCGGTATGTGGAGCGCCATAGGAAGAATGCTGGATAGAGACGATGTTGAAGCAGGAATCCCTGAAATGTGTGCTGCTCTGGATCACCTGTATTATGACTCTAAGAATGAGAGCATCATCGAGTCACTTACCCAGGTCTTACAGTGTAATCCGAAGATCCTGTTAGCAAAAGAACTCCTCGGATATACCTACTACAATATGCAGATGTTGGGAAATGCACTCTCATATTTTGAGCAATTTGAAGATGGAAAACCCACATCTCGCATTTTCCTTGAGGGCACCGTCTACTTCTGGATGGCATGGTGCTACGGAAAGAAAAAGGACTGTCTCAAGGAAGAAGAATACTATCGGAAGTCACTTGAGGCTCTTCCTGTCGGCGAAAATACCCTAAATAATCTAGGGTACTCGCTGTATAAAAGAGGAAATTCAAAGAAGCCCAAAGCGTATTTGAAGACTGCCTGCGGCAGAATCGAGATGTGCGCTATGCCGCAAATAATCTCGTGCGAACCCTTCTCGCCCAAGGCAAGAATGGAGAGGCTCAGAGAGTCATCCAAGAGCATGAGCGTTTTGTCTCAAAGGATTTGAAGAAGAGGGCTGAAAAGCCAGTTGGCAAAGTAAAAATCGCTGTCCCAGAGCCTGCCGTTACTGATGTTGAGGCGGAAACGATCGTAGACATCGGCGTAAAAAAACAGCAATTCTCCAGCGAAAAGCTTCTCGAAGATGAACTGGTGCAGCGGATGGAAATTGGCATTCCTGTATTTGGGATGCCGCTCCGTATATATCAGAAGCGAGGTGTCTATGGCAGGCAATTTGTTTTGAGGAATGGCAGGCTTGATATCCTTGGGATTGATACCGCTGGAGACCTGTATGTTATCGAGTTGAAAAAGGACTCTGGCTATGATGACGCTTATGCACAAACGCGAGAGTATATCGATTGGATTGAGGAAGATGTTGCAGTCAAAGGACAGCGTGTATTTGGCATAATATGTTTGAATGATCCGACAAAAGATCTCATTGAAAAAGTCAAGGCTGACGATCAGATGCGGCTATTTGAGTACTCCATTTCCTATTCAGAGATTATCTAACGAAGAAGGCATGTATCCAGCAAGACCGTCCGATCAACTAGACAATCCTCGTTTCCTTGAATGAAATATGTTTTATTCCTCTAATCGGTACGGATAAAGGCAAAGAAGTGATGAAGAATCTTTTCAAAAAGCAGCTTAAACGCCAGAAAAAGTAATGTCAAAAGGCATACCTTTTGACAGAGTGAACTGAACATGAAAAACACGCCCCAAGAGTGCACCAAAACATCGGCGTTCACTTTTGGGGCGTGTCATTTTCGCTTCATACATTTTGGGTCAGCGGGGCAACGAGGAGCTTCCCACTAGCCCCCGGCTTTTGTAAAGATTATTTTGTTATCAACGACTTCGAAAAGCAGCTCATCTCCGTCGTTAAGATCCAATGCATTCCGCACCCATTTTGCAATATGGATCTGCCCATCACTAAACATAGTTGATTCTATAATCCTGTTCTTCCCGTGCGATGAACAATTTAGGGCAAATCTTATTTCGGAGTGCAGGCACCACCCTGCATGGGCAGCTTGTTGACACCCTTGTAGTCCACGAACTTGCTGGCAGATGGTTTTGCAGCCGGCACTTTCTGTACGGTGCTGCCCATCATTGCCTTCATCTTTTCAATCTTCTTATCGAGTTTAGGGGTAGGTTGTCCATTCCGGGTTGCCTGCGCCTTGGCCTGCGTGAGCCGCTGGTATTGTTGTTTCAGAGAGAGTTCCTGCTTTGCCATGCTGTGCTCCTTTCTATTACAAGACCCCTATTTTCTTTATAATATCAAATAATGTGCTTTTCTTCAAGCTATGCCCAGTTTCTTATAATACTCCTTATGAGAAAATCGGCGATGAAGTGCGGTCGCTGGCGGATGAGGTACCGTTCGACATCCCCGATTCGTGGGAGTGGGTGCGGCTCATTGATGTCTGTGAGTACATCCAGCGTGGAAAGTCACCGAAGTATTCTCCAATCAAAAAGTACCCCGTTGTCGCCCAAAAGTGCAATCAATGGAGCGGTTTTTCGATTGAAAAGGCACAGTTTATTGAGCCGAATTCTCTGTCCTCCTATGGGCCTGAGCGTCTTTTGCAGGACAACGACCTAATGTGGAACTCTACTGGCCTTGGCACACTTGGACGAATGGCTATTTACAAAACCGCAGCTAATCCGTATGAGCTGGCTGTTGCTGATAGCCATGTCACCGTTATACGCCCTCTGAAACAGTTTGTTCTCCCGGAATACTTGTACTACTACTTTGCCAATCCAAGCGTACAAAGCGTTATAGAAGATCAGGCAGACGGTACTACGAAGCAGAAGGAACTTGCCACAGCGACCATCAAAGCGTATCTAACACCAATTCCTCCCCTTGATGAGCAACGCCGTATTTTGGCGAAACTGTCGGAAGTCCTACCAGTAGTGAAGAACTATGGCGTAGTATACGATGAAACCACAGCAATGCAGGAAGCCTTCCCTGAGTCCCTCAAGAAGTCGATTTTACAAGAGGCAGTCCAGGGTAAGCTGGTACCGCAAGACCCGTCTGACGAGCCTGCAGAGGCTCTGCTGGAGCGTATCCGAGCAGAGAAACAGCGGCTTATCAAGGAAGGAAAAATCAAAAAGGACAAGCACGAATCCGTCATTTTCAGACGGGATAATTCTCATT
>ERZ857922.1960-NODE-1960-length-22685-cov-11.192311_pt1 | contig 22685 bp, 23 predicted proteins | sample MGYA00519579_ERZ857922 | MGnify/ENA primary metagenome ERZ857922 (study PRJEB31778, sample SAMEA3449375) | human gut metagenome | biome: human gut; feature: human-associated habitat; material: faeces | place: United Kingdom | collected 2010/2012 ... | reverse complement strand
AAATAAAGGCATACTTTCTTTCTCCTTTTTACATTTTTAATTCAACATGGTTTTTAATCTCGTTTTGTTGATCAACAATGCAAAGGTGAGGATATATTTGCCTGCAAACAAAGAAAACAGCCTCGCTGAAGCTGTTTTCTGAGATAAGTTTATAAAGTATTGATTTACAATCTAACAGATTAGGCAAGCCAACTTAATCAAGATATCCTACGATGATGATTGCCTGTACTGCCATATAGGTCGAAGATACTATGACATGGGGAATCTTCAGCTCATTCGCCATAATCTGATAAGATGTTTGCGATGCGGTAGTCCAATATTCTCATGAAGCATCAGGCGGTGAATATTTGGCACGCTTGCAGAAATTGAAGAAGCAGAAGACTAGAACGGAACAGACAACGGTATAGATGAAATCCGCATTGACAAACGTATTGGCAACCGACAGCGTTGTCAAGGTCGTAGTTAAAAAAGCTGTATTTTCATCTATTATTTTACTATGGCCTCTTTTATACACTCCACGATATAATATACATCTTCATCAGTCACCCACGGCCCGGCAGGAAGGCACATACCGATTTTAAAAATAGCTTCGGATACCCCATTGATATAAGCCGGAGCATCCTTATAGACCGGCTGCTTGTGCATCGGTTTCCAAACCGGGCGTGCCTCTATTTTTTTGCCAAGCATAAAAGCACGCAAAGCCTCCACATTCTCGCTGGGCTGGCAATCTGTTGTAGCACAATCTACGGCATGAATCACACCAGCAGCACCACCTACGGCAGTCTTGACAATATCCTTATAAGCATTTTCCTGCCCTTTGATGCGAAGTGAAGAACCCAGAGTGATTGTACAAAGCCAGAAATTAGAGTCATAATCAGCCGAAGGAGCTTCATGCAGCAATACCCCCTCCACATCCTTAAGCAGTTCCTTATAGAGAGCCTGCACATGCCGGTGATGTGCAATATGCTTATCGGCAACGGTCATTTGACCACGACCGATACCTGCACAGATGTTACTCATGCGATAGTTATACCCTATCGTCTCGTGCTGATAATAAGGATAAGCCTCACGAGCCTGCGTGGCATACCACATGATTTGGTTCTTGCTCTCGGCATCCCTGCAAATCAACGCACCTCCGCCACTGGTAGTAATCATCTTGTTTCCGTTGAAACTCAGCACCCCGAACTTGCCGAACGTACCCAGCACCTGTCCCTTAAAACGGGAACCAAAACCTTCGGCAGCATCCTCCACCACCGGAATAGCATACCTGTCGGCTATCTCCATGATACGTGTGCAGTCGTAGGGCATGCCGTACAATGCTACAGGGACGATAGCTTTCGGTTTCTTGCCTGTCTTGGCAATGCGGTCCTTGATGGCTTCTTCCAACAATTCCGGAGACATGTTCCAGGTTTCTTTCTCGGAATCCACAAATACCGGAACGGCACCCAGATAAGTGATCGGATGTGAAGACGCACAGAATGTGAAGCTTTGTACAATCACTTCGTCACCCTGTCCCACTCCACAAGCCAGCAGAGCCAAATGTACTGCCGCCGTACCGGCCGAAAGCGCCACCACTTCCTTGCCTTCACCTACAAAACGTTTCAAATCCTCTTCAAAGGCATTCACGTTAGGGCCGAGAGGAACTACCCAGTTCGTATCGAAGGCCTCTTTTACATATTTCTGTTCAATACCCTCCTCGCTCATGTGGGCAAGGCAGAGATAAATGGTTTTATCCATAAATATATATGTGATTATTTAATGATCAGATTTCGGATTCCTCACATAGTGGGGAATAAAAAGAAAGGAAAGAGCTTTATAAATCCTTTCCAAATATCGGGAGAATTTACTCATAAATGTTTCCATGACCGGGATACAGACTGCACTCCTTTATTAATTCCATGATACGCTCTTTCGATATCCGCGCATCTTCCTTATCGCTGTTAGGGAATGAGGCAATGACTTTAACACCCGGAATATATGAATCACCCGAAAAAACATTGTTCCCAACTTTATAGGTAAGACAGCTTTTATCATGCCCGGGAGTTTCAAATACTTCCACGAAAATTCCCGGAAATATTTCCACTTTATCATTCTCATGCAAAACCGTCACATTATCCCCCATCCATATTACAGGATCATTGTGATAACGGGAAAAATTAAGTTTATCCGAACTTAGAGCCTCCTTGCCGAAAGAGGAAGTGTAAACCATGCAATCAGGATACGATCGCAATAAATCTTTTATACCATAAATATGGTCGTAATGAGTATGGGTCAGAAACAAGGCTTGTACCGTTCCGCCCTTTTCCTGAACAAACTGCCTTATAGGAGTAATATCTCCAATGTCTATCAACACATGCCCATCTTTCCCTTCAACAGACAGTATATACGTATTGGAGGTAAAAACAGTATTGACAATCTGATGAATCTGCATTTCAGTTACGGCCGTTGAAAGCCTCAGTGGTAGCATTACCTTCCTTATTGATCCCTTCTCTAACGAACACTTTCTTTATGGTCAGTAAAATAATTTTCACATCCAACCAAAAAGAGACATGATCCACATACCACACATCCAGTTCAAACTTACGTTTCCAACTGATATCATTCCGTCCGTTTACCTGTGCCCACCCTGTAATTCCCGGACGGACTTCATGACGGCGGAACTGTTCTTCCGAATATAAAGGAAGATACTTAGGCAATAAAGGACGAGGACCAACCAATGACATATCCCCCTTTAACACATTAATTAATTGCGGCAATTCATCTATGGAAAGAGAACGGACTATTTTCCCAACCTTTGTCAGGCGTTCAGCATCCGGCAACAAATTTCCTTCAGAATCCCGCTCATCTGTCATTGTCTTAAACTTTATGGCTTTGAATATCCGGACATTTTTTCCGGGGCGATCCTGGGTGAAAAAGACACCGGCACCCTTATTGGTGAAATGGAGGAAAATTATCAGAAGAAGTAATATGGGCCAGATAACTGCCAAAACACAGAAAGCAACAATAAAATCAATCGTACGTTTTAAAAAGTAAGAATATAGCATAACATTCGTCAATCAATTCATTAATATTTTTCCATTTTGAACATTTACATTCTCTTTCAATATTTTTGCAGGATTTCCGGCCGCAATACAATTCGAATGAATACTTTTTGTAACCACGCTACCCCCTATAACTACCTGATTACCAATAGATAAACCAGGCATAACTATTGATCGAACTCCTATTACACAATTTTTACCGATATATGTATCAGCTTTTAAACTTCTACAATGATCATGTGCCAATATCATAGCACCAGAAAGCACCCAAGTATTATCTCCAATATGAATACCTTTAGGATTAATCGATTTGTCCAAATGGGCCTTCCATGAAATTCTGCAATGCTTGCCTATATCCATTCCATATCTCCAACGAAGATAACAAGGATATAAATCAACTGCAATTCCCCATAAAATTCTTCTCAATTGCATAATACAATTCAAGATTTCAAATCAATGCCATATCTTCTTAAAATTTCAATTCCTTTCCTATAAGAAATTAGCTCCATAATTTCTTCAGGCTCAAACATCAAATCAAAAGATTCTTCCAAGATAGAAATTATATTCAACTGATGAACTGAGTCCCATTCTTCAATAGTTTCTTTTGAGAAACGTTCATTCAAAACTTCTTCTGCTACTCCAAACACTTCGACAAAAGCAGCGTTATACTTCTCAATATTAGTCATTTCTATTACAATTTTTATATATTAAACTTACTATACAATATCTTACCAGCTTCATTTCTGGGTATTTCATCAATTATTCGTACATCAAAAACAGAAGCTACCAGTTTTGTTTTCTCTATCAACAATTCTTTCACTTGTTGAATATATTCTCCGTGTGTGAGATAAATGATCATTCTCTCATCTGTTCCTACACAAGCACACTCTATTGGAAATTTTCCTTTAATTATCTGTTCACATTCATCCAGTCCAATACGCATACCAAATAATTTCAGGAAACGTCCGATACGCCCCACGATGTAATAACATCCATCTTCGTCACGATAAGCCAAATCACCTGTACGCATAAACCCACGTCGTTCATCTCCCAAAAGCAAATCTTCCCGCTTGCGGGCATATCCAAGAGTTACATTCTTACCTCGATAACACATCTCACCTTCGGTATTTGCCTCTTCAATAAGATTCCCTTCACTATCTATTAGCGACAATTCGGCATTAGGAACTGCTAATCCTATACTACCAGCTTTCTCAACAGCCCACTCCGCAGGCAAATAAGCCATACGGGCTGTACCTTCCGACTGCCCATAAGTAGCAATCCACTGCTTGCCATTATCCCTACAATATTCTGCAAACTTTAAATTTAACCGACGAGGCATTTTACCACCTCCCTGTGTCAATAATCTCAAATCAGGCAAATCCATACGGAAGAAGCGCATCATATTCAGAATTTCGAAACTATAAGGAACCCCTGTAAAACTGGTAGCCCTTTGTTCCTTGATAAAATTCCAGAAAGCCCGGTCAGTCATATTCTGATTAGTTATCAGTATCGTAGCACCTACATAGAGATGGCTGAACACAACTGAAAGCCCCATAGTATAATAAAGAGGCAACACCAACAATGGCCGGTCTTCCTTCGTTAAATGAAAGAATGTGGATATATTAAGTGCCGCAGCCTCAATATTTTCATATTTATGCCTCACTAATTTTGGACTTCCCGTAGAGCCAGAAGTAGGCAATAAGTGGGATAAATCCGCATACATCGGACAAGCCTCCAAACCTGTCCTCAACAACACATACCCATAACGTTCCGTTACCACCTCATAAGACGTTAAAGAAATAGCCGTTGCAACAGGTACACATAAATAAGAAGGCCGGTATATTTCAAACAGATTCTTATATAATCCCTCTTCAATATGCGCATTCAAAATCAAAGGAACATTTCCTGAATTAAGACATCCTATACTCCAAGCCACACCACCCACATTGTTCTCTGTCAACAAGAAAAGTAAGGAACGAGAAGGTATAAGAGTGCCTATCTCATTAGAAAAATCCACCAACTCTCCGTAAGTCAGGATGTTTTCCATTGCATCAATAGCAGCAATTGCTTCCTGCGGATGTTTATTCAATTGTAATATCATAACCAAGAATTATTTCATTAAATTGAAGCGCAACCATCTACCCCCAATATCTGACCAGAGATATATGAAGAACGATCCGAAGCCAAGAAAGAGCACGCATTAGCTATATCATCAGGAGATCCCAAACGCCCCAAAGCAATCTTAGCGATGCGCATATCTATTTTTTCTTTACTATCTTCATAAAGCTCGGCAAAACGCTCTGTTTTCACGATACCGGGTGCTACAGCATTGACACGTACACCTATCGGAGCCAATTCTTTAGCAGCCGACTTTGTAAAAGAAATGATAGCCCCTTTTGTAGCCGAATAAGCCGATTGTCCCGGAGAGCCCAATACAGCCGTAACAGATGCAATATTTACAATGGAACCTCCGCCATTGCGAGCCATCAGACGAGACACTAATTGCACCAACTCAATCACGGCAATCACATTGACACGAAACATCAATTCAGTCTCTTCCCTAACAATCATACCTATTTTCTTATTGAACACTACACCCGCATTATTAACCAATACATCTATGTGCCCCTGCTCCTTTTTTACTCGCATCATAGATTCTTTAGCAGCTTGTGCATGGGTCACGTCAAAATACAATGCATGAAATCTTTCAAACTCAAGCTCTAAAGCGCTCATGGAACCTTCCAAACGATCACAGCCATATACTATTGCACCATCTTCAATCATTTTCAAGGCAATAGACTTACCTATGCCTTGAGCTGCACCCGTTACGATACAGACTTTATCTTTCAGTAATTCACTCATCATTTTAGCCTTCTTGCAGGTGAAGAAAATAAGGTTGATCCCGACTCAACATCCATCGTTACAAACGAACATGCTCCGATGGTACAATTGTCACCAATATGTACATTATGGTTTATCATTGCTCCTGTATGAATCATATTATGATCTCCGATTGTAGTGGCTCCTACCATCATCACTTGCGAGTCAATCCTATTCCAACTACCAATTGTCACATCATGACCAATAATAGTTAACGATTGGATAAAATTGTAATCACCAATTTTAGCATCAGCTGCTATAGTTGTAAATGCACCTACTAAATTACCTTTTCCCATCACCACATTACTTCCTATACGAGCTGTTTTATGTATTAAAGGAATAAATTCTCCCCCACGTGCTATAATCTCAGATATACATTTTACTCTAGAAGCGCCACCAATAGAACATATAAACACATCATCTGCGCAAGGTAAATAACCTGATATAGTTTCTACAATAGGAGGATAACCTTCAAAGCCATTCAATGCTTTTACGTTATCATCAATAAATCCTTTAACGACAAATTCGGTTTCATGTCCCCAAGACTCTCGTGCCATATCGAACATAGTACGTCCCATACCACCAGCACCAATAATTACCAACTGTTTCATCTTTCAACGATTTATAACCTCATTCAAAACATTTTCTATCTGTTTTCCTATGGCTACAGAAGAATACTTAGATAAACATTCATTTGAAATTTCCATATTGTTATATTCATCAATATGCTCATACATATATTTTATAGCTTTTTCCAATTGGTCTATATCACCAACTTCCACAAGAAGACCATTATTTTCATTTATGCACTGGGCTGCTCCACCACATAATGTAGCTATCACTGGCAATCCAGAAGCAAGTCCTTCAAGTATGGCAACTGAAAAATTTTCTCCTCTAGATGGATGAATGAATAAATTACATGAGTCCATTATTTCAATGATTTCATGTTTATTTTTCTGCCCCACCAACCGAATTGACCTTTCAAGCCCTAATCCATCTATCTGCGCCTGCAATTTTGTTCTTTGACCACCTTCTCCTACAATAGTGATTTTGCAACCAAACTTCGACAGCCCTGTCTTTGCAAATGCTGATATCAAAATATCATATCCCTTTCCATAAAACAAACTTCCCAATGCTATAATATTTAGTTTTCCAGAAACAATCTTTTTTCTATCAACTATTTGCCTATTAGCAAACTCCTCTCCAATCATATTGTGTATAACAATGGAATTTACACTAAAATGATTATAAATATTACATTTCAAAGAATCAGATACAGCTATAAGCTTATCAGCAATCCTATATCCTATATTTCCCATTACGGATACATACGAAGGCAGAACTTTTCTATTCAACATACTCCAATGTTCTACTCCCACCACAGGTATATTATAGCACTGCTTAATTATTATCGCAGAATATATATTGGTCAGATAATGAGCATATATAACATCTGGAACCATCCTTTTTTTTACTTCTTCATATAGCCTATTGGTCTGCCAACTTAATACTTTTAAGAAAAACTTACTGCCCAATAATCTTAGGATGGCAAAAGGACAATAAAACATATTATAGACATTAATACCATCATCACTTATTTGAGTAATGCCTAACCTCCGTTTATATAGTCTAAATCTACCATCTATGGACATTACAGTTACTGTATGCCCCAATTTTTGTAAAGCCTTAGCTTGATCACGCTCAAAACATCCCCACTGGACATCTCTATTTGAAGGATAGCCTCTGGATATCAATAAAATATTCATAAAAAACTAAAACATTTTTTCGTAATCACCTAAAATACGAGACTTATTAAACAACTCTTCTGCTTTCGTGTTATTCCGTTTTCCCATATCAGATAATTCGACCACAGAACACTTCACCAACAGAGTCAAGGCATGCGAAATAGAAGAAGGAGAATTTGCCTCACACAAAAATCCATTTACATTATCCTCTACCAACAAAGGAACGTCAGACACACGTGTAGCAACAATCGGTTTCCCCATATACATCCCTTCACAAATAGCATTAGGAAGTCCCTCAAAAAAACTAAACAAGCCAACCGCATCAGCTTCCCTCATATAGTCATAAATATCCAATGTTTCCTTATGAAAAGAAAAGACATCCTGTAAACCATAAGATTGGATTTTTTGAAGTCCATCTTCCAAAGAGGAATCAAACTTACTATTGCCAAACCATGAAATCCTAAGATTATCACGATATTGAGGCTCCATTAAGTGGACACCTTCAATCAATCCATTTAAATTCTTAAGATATCGATGGCTGGAAGCAACCAGTAAATTCAATTTCCCATTCTTTCTATATGCAAAATTTTCATTAGGTAATAATCTTTCTTGATCAAGCATATTATATATGACCTTGAACTTCCTTGATAATATCCCAGGTGCCACTTCTTTTACAATATTGATATTTGCATAAGAATTAGCAACTATATAATCTGCAAATCTATGAAACTTCAAAAAAAACCTCAATTTAAAAGATGACCGTTTGGCAGGATCAGCACTTCTTTCTCCAACAATAAGTTTCCATTTCCTACTAGGAAAGCCTGACAATTCTGCCATAAAAGAGGGAGCTTCCAAGAAAGCAATTACTATGTCAAATTTATGAGAACGAATATACCTGCGTACTTTATAAATACGTTCTAAATAATTATCTTCGTAAATACCATCTATCTCAATACCATGATTGACTATATATTGATAATAAAATTCACTCCATTTTTTTTGATATATCAAAAAACGGACATTATACCCCAGACCTTTAAAGCCAACAGCCAATTCCACAATCTGCCTTTGTGCACCACCGGAACCGAGACCACTAATAAAGAAAAGAAGATTCTTCATAAAAGAAAATTAAAACCACAATATGTATTTCAAAAATAGCCATAAAGGGCTACTGCAAAAAAAAGAAGATTCCAAAACTCTAAAATACAATCTCACACAAGGAAACGAATAAATAGCAAAAGGTAAAGTTGCTTGCATAACAAACAATAATCCTAAAAGATATAACCATTTATCATTTCTCGTATTAAGGAGGCATCCAAGCCATATATATGCAAGTAAGGGCATTGCCAATATAATAAACCTATTCCCAGTAGAAGGAATAAACATCGTGAAATTTGCAAAAATCATAATAAGAAGCATGAAGTGAAAAAGCTGTTGAAAATTTGTATGCCTAATGTATTTATTATAATTCACAATTAAAACTAAAACTAACACATTTATCAATATTCTTGTAAATGCTTCAAGTAATCTGACAACCCAAATAAACCCACTTCCCCCCTCATTAATTTTATACACATAATTCTCATCTGTATATACAGACATTTTTAATGCTAAAGCAGATTCAGCAGGCATATATTCAATAGCATTTCGGAATACTTCTAATGACAATTCAGAAAAAACTAAACTTAAGACAAATGCAATTGTAAGATATCTATATGATTTACAAAAAAATAGATATATTATAACCATGATAGGAATTAGAATGAATGAACCATGAAAGAAAGGTGTAATAAATAATAACAACAATAGTTTCTTATTACCATCAATAAGCCATTTTAACAAAGAGAAGTTTGCAATCCAAGCAGCTGTATAAAATCGAAAATTATTTATATTAAAAATTTGATTAGAAACAAATAGATACAATAAAATAAAGCAAAAAATAGAATTCGAAAAATTTTTATCAGTAACAAAATACTTCAATGATTTAAGACAGAAAAAAGAAAAAACAAGAGATACCACAAAGAACATCACATGATAATTAGCAGTAAATCTTGATACAAAATAACATACTACATCTTTATAAAAATCCAAACCTCCTTGTAAAGTAACATAATCAGCTAAACTGTCATAGAAAGTTTCTGAGCTTATATTAGCATATTCTTCAAAATCATTTCTATATGAAATACCGTCCAAATTATTCTCTTCTGTCCTTACATCAGATACTGTATAAGAAAAACCAAACGTTACAAAAAAGGCAAACAACAATACACAAGAAGACTTAGTTTTTAAACTAAAAAGAGCTAAAAACAAAGATATAGTAGGATTCAAAAAAAAAGCTAAAGCTTTAATGTATGTATTTGTATTAGATTCTTTTTGCCAATGCATAACAACAAAGAATTAATCATGCAACAAAAGAAGTTTCTTTTTTAACCGACCACAATAGGAATAAAAAGAACAAAACATAGGAAACTCAAATAGACTATACAATAAAACAATCTTAGGTAAAGGCAAATATTTTCTCAACACTGGAAATGACATTGAAGCTAAAATTTCGGAATCAATTTTCAATATGATATTTTTTTTACAACCAGCCTTCAAAAGAGTAAGTATACTATTTAATATATCTGCAAAGGACTTATTTTCAAGCTCATTCATTCCCTTAAAGAATGTAAATTGCCAATTAATAGCATTTACAAAAGACAAAAACTTATCATCTGAATATGACTGAGTAGCAGATAACAAATTCTGGCAATAATTATATGTACTTGTTTCTATACATTGAATTTTAGTGACATGTTTCAACAATTGACAAAACAAAACAAAATCTTCCGCATTGGCTTGTTTCTCAAATGTCTCATATTCATAATTTGCAAATAATTTTCGGGAATATATTTTAGCACACAAAGAATGCTTCAATTCATTATCGAAAAGAGCTAAATAAGCATCATAAGAAGCCTCTCCCCCTGAAATCCGATTGATAATTTTAGTTTTCTCTCCATTTACACCTATATAGGTATAGGCAGAAACAACTATATCCGCCTTTGATTGTTCAATGGCGACATACATCCTTTCTAAAGCATCAATAGGTAAATAATCATCACTATCACAAAAAAGGATGTAATCACCTATTGCCTGCTGATATCCCACTTTTCTTGTCAGCATTGGTCCTAAATTAATGGGATTATTTATTATATGAAGACGCTTATCTTTATGTGCATATTCAGTAACAATACGCATACTATTATCAGGAGTACAATCATTTACAACTATTATTTCTATATCATGCAAAGATTGATTCAAAATACTATCTAAACATCTATATATAAATTTTTCCGTTTTATACACAGGCACTATAACTGACACTTTCATTCTGCTCCTATTTTATAATTGAAAAAATAAAAAGACGTTGTTGGGTTGAAAACAAAGTCAACACAGATATTAATACGGATATTAATATAGTTATTGACAATACTAACACTAGTTCTACTAAATTTTTCGGTTGGTAAACTTTAAGTAAAATCGTTGAAGAGCAAATCGAAACACATATAGATATACAAATTTTTAAAAATACAAACTTTATTTGTCCAGCATTACCTGGATAAATCCGGTTAAAAAAGAATGCATTAACACCATAACTTTGCACTATAATAATAAAAACAGAAAAGAACAACATAAGCTTTATAACAGACATAGTATCAATAGTACTCTTCTCTGAAATAAGAATTAAGCCAATTATATTAATCACCCCTAAAACAACAGTAAACAAAGCAGGATATTTCACTTTATTCCATGATCTATTTACATACGCATAAATACCTGCCGCAGAAAAAAAAGGAAGAGATAGCATTTTTAAAATCAACCAACTATTGTACACAACAAATTCCTTACCTAACCAGATTTCTAAAATAGGCACACTATAACCTATCAAACTCCCTACAATACTAGCACTTAAAACCCCAACTATCAAAGAATCATTCATTGTTAATTTCTGAACTTCATCATGATTTTGTTTTGAATAAGCTATTAATATAATCGGTCCAAACAAAGATGAAATAACACCAACTACTAAAGAAACATAAACGCCAAATTCCGATACAGCCCCCAATGCTCCTGACAATTCAGTTCCCCAATATTGATTTACAATAATGTTATCCACTCTATATATAGCAACATCACCTAATTGATGAATTACCGTCCATACAGCCATTCCTAAAATACTCACTAAAGTTGTTCTTACAAAATAAGAAAGTCCAAACTTCACTTTTTTCTTAGTTTGCCTTAAGAAAAAATAAATATTAAGTATTAAGACCAATAATTCCGTACACAAATTAGATAATCCTACAAATATTATATTGACCTCAATACTTTCAAAAAAAACGATAACTAAAAGAAATTTAAATCCTATTCTAGTTAACGTAATTACATTCATTAGATCCAACCTATTATATGCATATAATGAAATATTTAAAGAAGAAGAGATTAAAGAAACAAAAAAACTACCACCCGTAAAGATAAATAGTAACTGAGCGGCTTGTTGTAACTGCTTAGGGATGTTAAAAACTAAATCTAAATCGATTACTAACCAAATAAAAAAAGGTACAATGAATAGTATGAGAACAAATATAGCTATTAAAGAAGTACTTATCACCTCTGATGCTTTAGCAAAATTCTCTTTTTGAATATAAATTGTATAAAAACGAGATAATGCACTTGTCAAAGAACCTGTCAGGACACTAATATACTGATTTACAATTAGTGTTAAAGGAATTATCCCATATGCAGCTAATCCTAATTGATTAACTAAATAAGGAGTATAATAAATTCCTACTACTATATTAACAACTAAATTTGCAATATTTGTATATAAGTTCTTTCTTGTCTGAGGTATCATCAAATATTAAATTTTAAATACAAACAATGTTTTATCTTTTTATAGCTATAACAAAAAACAATACAATATTTTTTGATTAACATTCATTTTTTCTCCATCAAAAAAGATATCACCTCATCAGTATATTGACCAAAAGCGCTTCCATTGGTATATTGAAACAACCAAGCAGAAAAGCCTCCTACATTAACTTCTATAAGTTTAGGATTTCCTTGTTCATCAAGCATTATATCCAGTGCTAATAATCTATGATGCAACACCTTATCAGCAACCTCTTTTGCAAATTCTTTCACTCTATTATAATTAGGAATACAAAAATCAGAATTCGAATAATCTACTCCATTAAAACTCTTTTTTTTATTTCCCAAATAATCACACATATATTTCCCTAATACACCATTAGCTGATATTCCGCAAAACATACCACCAGCATGAGCATTATCAACATCCTTCCCTTCAGCCCCAACGCGAAGTATAGCATTGGGAATTACAACTTCATTTGTTGCCAAAGATCTATATGTCATAACTCTAATAGTATTTACTGAGGTATTATTAAACTGTGACATATATGGATGTTGGCTTAAACATTCTTGAACAATAAAGTTTTCACCAAATTGACATCTTAATGATTCTAAATTAATATTTCCATTACCTTTTTGTAACTTTACAACCCCTCTACCAGACTCCCCATCAATAGATGGTTTTACTATTATGCACTTAGAAGCAATAGATAAGGATAATATTTTTTCCTTATATATTTTATAATCAGCTGTATAATAAGAACCATCAATATTTCGAATTATCGTTTTAGGCAAAATATCTGTTCCAAATATCTTATCAAACATATTTTTATCATTATAATATGCCCAAAACTGCTTAGGATTAAGGAATGGTTCAATAACCGTAGCACAATACTCTAAAGGCAAAATATTGATATCTTCTCCTACATAGCGAGAAAATATTCGATAAGAATCAATCTTTATATGAGAATCTAAAGACTTCCATTTTTGTAACCATTTCTCTTCAAAAACTGCTTTCTTTTTCAACAGAGGATTATTATGATAAATAACCTTATACAACTTATAATAAGATTTCCGCAAAAGATAATTTCTAACAGACTGTTGAATTTGATAAATAAGTTTCATTATGCCAACAACATATAAAAATAAAATCTACCGTTCTTTTTAGAGTCTTCCATCCACAAAATGCTTATCCCAAATCCCCTTTACATCATAAAGAACAGAATTATCCTTTCTTAAAGTATTTACTTGGATATCCTGAAATGCATCATGACACACAGCTAATATAACTGAATCAAATTTAGAATCAGGAAGTTCATTTACAACGGATATTCCATACTCTTTATCGACTATTTGAGGATTTGCCCAAGGATCAAATACGGTTATATTCAAATTGTATTCTTGTAAAGCATTAAATATGTCAATGACTTTTGTATTACGTACATCCGGACAATTCTCTTTGAAAGTGAATCCCATTATTAAAATATTCGACCCCAACACTTGTATTCCTTTTTTCAACATCAGCTTCACCACTTGGTTTGCAACATATTCCCCCATACTGTCATTCATTCTTCTACCTGCTAAAATGATTTCTGGATTGTATCCATAATTTTGCGCACATTGAGCCAAATAATAAGGGTCAACACCAATGCAATGCCCGCCAACTAATCCCGGTTTAAAAGGTAGAAAGTTCCATTTTGTTGCAGCGGCAGCCAAAACATCCTGTGTGTCAATATCCATTCTGGTAAATATTTTAGATAGTTCATTCACAAATGCTATATTAATGTCACGCTGTGAGTTTTCTATTACTTTAGCAGCCTCTGCAACTTTTATCGTGGGTGCTAAATGAGTTCCGGCAGAAATTACTGAAGCATAAACTTCATCTATTTTTTTACCAATTTCTATTGTAGAACCAGAAGTTACTTTCTTTATTTTTTCTACTGTATGAAGCTTGTCACCCGGATTAATACGCTCAGGAGAATAACCTGCAAAAAAATCCATATTCAATTTTAATCCAGAAACCCGTTCTACTACCGGAATACACTCTTCTTCCGTCACACCAGGATAAACCGTTGATTCATACACTACAACATCTCCTTTTGAGATTACCTTACCTACTGTAGTACTTGCACCATACAAAGGAGTTAGGTCTGGATTGTGATGTTCATCTACAGGAGTAGGTACAGCTACTACATAGAAATTACAATCACGGATATCTTCTATATCAGCCGTACATTTAAAACCATTTTTTATAGCAGATTGTAACAATTCATCCGATACTTCAAGTGTTGAATCATGTCCAGCCATCAAAGCATCAACCCTCGCTTTATTCATATCAAATCCAACTGTTTGATATTTTGTAGAGAATAAACGAGCCAAAGGAAGTCCTACGTAACCGAGACCGATTACGGCAATTTTTACAGAATTCATATTAATATTTAATTAGAACTATTTTGTATAAAGGATTCTATTATCATCTTAGGTAAATTAATGGGTGCTGATGTAAATTGGAGTTTTTCATTCCAATATCCTTCACATTCTGTATAATCAGGATCTGTACCATAACTCACTTCTACAAGCAAAGGATTATCTTTATCATGTACAAAATCAAATACACCTATTTGCAAACCTAGTTTTTGGGAAACATTATATGCCAATTGCACACATCGCATATCTACCTTCGAAGCATCAGGAAGAAGAATATGCGAACCAGATGCTCTAAAATCCCCATTTCTAACACCTCTCCTTTCACCTATTATTTTATCCCCAATAACAACAATACGAGTATCCGTATCATTATTCGGAATAAAATCTTGAAAATAAACATATCCTTTTTCCAGAGGAAGTAACTTTATAGCAGAAGAAACTATAAACAAACGAAAAAAAGACTTTAAAAGCACAAAAAAGGGACATTTTCCACTCCTATAATCCCTCCAACGATCTTTTAGTGAAGCCAATGGATCATAGGCTGAAAAGCCTCTACTAAAAGCTCTACTTATTAAGGATACAGCCTCCTTCCTTGTATCTACTAGCTTTACATTTGTAGATCCAGCTCCACCTCTCAATTTAAAAACTTTAGGAAAAGAAGCCTTATTGGCCCAAAGCAGAGCTTCCTGCTTTGTATAAAAAGCATAAGAAGTGACTAAGGGAGCTTTTATTGACTCAAACAAATACTTCTGACCTAACTTATCATCAAAATGCCAAACAGTTTTAAAATTAGGAAAAACAGGCTTACCAGAAGCTTCAATAGAATAGAGAAGTTGTTTTGCAAAAACCTTATCTTTGTAATCCAGATGACTGAAATGCCACATGAAAGCATCACAATCCTCTATCTGTTTCATTATATCAGATTGATATGCATCCACTTTCTTATAAGATATGCCATTCTCTTCACAATAGGTTAACCAATAATCTGAGAAAGAACCTTTCCGACAGCATATAGCTATTTTCATTACATATTTTATTTTAGTTCCTATAGTTTGTTATACTTTCCTATTCACATACCCATCCGATCCATTCATAGACACAATTTTTGCTGGAATTCCTGCAACACACACATTATCTGGTACATCATCCAAAACAACAGCATTAGCTCCTATAGCAACATTGTTACCAACAACAATATTCCCCAATATTTTCGCGCCTGGACCAATATAAACCTCATTACCAATAACCGGAGTTCCCATACGCTTTCCCCTATTCAATTGCCCTATTGTGACGCCTTGCGAAATATTGACATTTCTACCAATTTTAACTTTCTCATTTACAACTATTGTACCCCAATGACCTATAAAAAATCCTTCACCTATTGTACAACGAGCAGGAATTAAAATGCCATACTTCCGCTGCATCATAATAAGTTTTACTTTTAGAAAAAAAACAATAGGTTTCAAATACCATACTTCCTTAAATGATTGGATTAATCTAAACACACATAAATATTTGAAACCGGGAAAAGTAAAATAACTTTGTATCAAATTTTTACCCCCCCAATTCTATATAAATCCTTGTATATCAAATCAACACATTTCATTTTATTAAATATTTTCCCAATACCATTTAATAGCTTCTTTTAGTCCGTCACGCATGCTATACTGAGGATTGTAGTGAAGCAATCTTTTAGCCTTGTCTATGCAAGCCAAGGAGTGAGGGATATCCCCCACACGGTTAGGTCCATGAACGACTTCCACCTTAGCGATTTCTGTATCAAACTCGCTAAGAAACTCTTTGAGATAACCAACCAATTGATTCAGAGTTGTACGCTCACCAAACGCCGTATTATAAACTTGGTTTACAGCTTCCGGATTAGTGGAAGTCATAGCAAGCATATTCATTTGTACCACATTATCAATATAAGTAAAATCACGACTATATTCACCATCCCCATTTATCACGGGGCTTTCGTGAGCCATCAGCTTCTTCACGAATAACGGAATAACAGCTGCATAAACCCCAAATGGATCTTGGCGACGCCCAAACACATTGAAATAGCGCAAACCGATACAATCCATATGGTATGTGCGAGCAAAGACATCCGCATATAGCTCATTGACGTATTTTGTAATGGCATAAGGCGACAATGGCTTACCTATAACCTCCTCCACTTTTGGAAGAGATTTACTATCCCCATAAGTAGAAGAACTAGCTGCATATATCAAACGTTTCACACCTGCATCACGGGCAGCTATTAGCATATTCAAGAAACCGCCAATATTGACATCGTTGGTAGTTACTGGGTCTTTGACAGACCGAGGTACGGAACCCAATGCTGCCTCATGCAACACGTAATCAACGCCTTCAACCGCCTTCTGACAATCAGAAATATTGCGAATGTCTCCCACTATCAACTTGAAGGTAACGGGATATTGATTCAACAATGGAAGAAGATTCTCAATCTTTCCCGTAATAAAATTGTCTAAACAGACAACCTCATAATCATGAGCAAGCAGATGCTCACAGAGATTAGAGCCTATAAATCCAGCCCCACCCGTAACTAATACTTTCATTGTAACCCACAAATAGTTAGCATCCAATTTTGACGTGTCCCCCAAGGAAAGCCACCACAAGGCGGTTTCCTAATAAATAACGTCAAAAAGGATATTGATTTTTAAGATTTGTTGTTAGTTCGTTAATACTCAATTTAGAACATATCCTTTTTATAAGGCACCAGAATGGGTGCCTCACAAAAAAGTAAGCACTCAATTTAGGGCATACCCCTTTGAAAGGGCACTTTTCAGTGCCCTAAACCGAGTTTTGTTAATTAATTAGTCTTGAATTTAACATTGGCTGGCAGCCAAAGTGATTTTGTCAGGAACCATGTTAACATAATCCCTGCATCCGTTAAAGATATTTTTGAAAAAAGTTCCGATGAAGTCCCAGACAGAACTGCCATGAAGCTTTACCGTTCCTATCACACTGTGATATGTTGCAGCCATCTCAGCACCGGCATCACTACCATAATGAAGTGAATTGTTCCGTTGAGTAGTCAGCTTTCGAATGGTGCGCTCAGCCAGATTGTTGTCTATCGGCAATTCACCGTCATCCAAGTAAGCAAGGATCTCTTTCCAGAAACGGTTCAGACAATTAAGAGCTTCTGTATAATACCGGCTTCTAAATTCTGAATCCTTTGACAATTCACTGTCCAGCAGGCTGCGCAACTCTATCAGGAGTTCCTTCGTTTCCAGGCTTTACCTTTCCCGAAACCTTTCTTCCGGAGTGAATCCGGCATCATCATATTTACGCTCCCTCATAAAGAATTCCTTTAAAATATTGGAAAAACGTTCGGCTGTCGGTTCACCACCTTGATTGGAAGCCTTGACAAACTTGTTTTTGGCATGAGACATACAAACTTGATGCACGGTATCTTTAAACCGGGCTGATTTCAACTCATCACCGATAAATACATAAGCATTGTAACCGTCAGACATGATACTCTTCAATTCCGCATCACCCAAGAAGTCTGTAAGTACCTCACGACCACGAGAGCCATTCTCATAGAAGAAAATGGCTGTTTTCCGAACCTTGTTGACCAGAACCCCAATATAGCACTTCTTATAGGAGTCATATTTACACACCTTACACCAGGTCTCATCGCAGTTCACTATCGAATCCTTCTCCAAAGCTACAGACTTCAATACACAAACAAGCTCATCCAGATATTTCTTGCCTTTCTTAAGCCAATTATGTAATGTGTTTTTAGAAATGCTCATTCCCATATCTGTCAGCCACTGGTGAAGAAGACCAAAAGTTACATTCTTTACATAAACTTCATAGGCAATAGCCTGCAGAAATTCAGGAGTAGCTTTGGTACCCTCGAATTTAGTCACCGCCTCCGGATGGCCTGCAGAAGGGAAATAACCCCACCTGGGCTTTTTACCAGGCTCTGCATAATGAACCATCTCAAAACAGTCTTCCGTAAGGAAAGTACGGAAACTGGACAGACAAAACACGGCTGTGCTTACAACGCATATCGGTAAAGTCACGGACATAATAAAAGTGATTCAGACCGGTAACACTCAACATAAACCCTCCTACTTCTCTACCATGCGGACTAAATCCTGGTAGCTTAAATTCTTTTGGGATAAATGGAGTCCGTTGCTGATACGAATGTCAATCCAAATAAGAACAGGCGGGGCATTGCGGCTGTATGATACAGATTGAGGTTGAGCGCCAGTCTTACATTTTTCCTCAAGGTTAGTTACAGGAGCACCATCAAGCCGGACTTCAACTACTTTTTTCCGGGTATCCTTGAACCATTTATGAAAGATGCTATAAGGTACTTTGTGCTTAACACAAAACGATTGGAGAGATTCTCCATGAGGCAAAGTCTCAGTCTGGTACTGAAAGTAAAATCTTTCAAGATCTTCACTGCTATACATAAATTTTAAAATTTTGTTCGCAGCGAAGATAGAACTTTCAATCAATAGCCATTTTTTGACTGCTTACAGTCATACGTCCTGTTTTATCTTTTATCCCACCAAATATCTCTCCACATTCCTTGTTTCCTTATTGAAATTCACCCCGACTTTCACCAAACGTTTCCCGTCCAGCGTATAAGGAATCAGATACCCTTTTTCATCAATCTGCCGTAAAGCCTCCTCGGCACTGCCGTTCAGTTTAAACTCAAAAACATAAATGGTATCTTTCGTCTTCACCACGGCATCGGCACGACCGCGGGCACTACGGATTTCCGTCTCAACAAATTGTCCCATCAAAGTGAAAACCACATAAAAGACAGCCTGGTAGTGACGCTCCGTATTATCGCTCAAATCGTATGGCATACCGGCAAAAAACACCCGGAGACGTTCCATGAAAGCATCCACATCACCGGAACGGAGTTCACGCATAAACTTGGCTATGTGGAAACCGGTTTCATCATCGGTCACTTCCGTATAATAAGGTACCAGAAAATTCAAGAAACCATAGCGTACCTCATCATTGGGAAAACCCAAAGTGTACAATAAAACATCCCTGTCGTAGTCTTTGATGGTCAGATAACCACTCTGATAAATCATGGGAAGCGGATTCTTTACTTCCGCACGATACTCAAAAAAGGCGGAAGCCGTCACTTCAACTCCCTCAATCAGAAGGCGCAAATCATAATCACTCTCTTTCAATAAATTTACCAAATAGGTAGGAGTACCGGTCTGAAACCAGAAATTATCCAAAATCTTCGACTTGCATGCATTCAACACACTGAAAGGATTAAAAACCCCTTCACAATGAGGGTAAAAATGATAACCGTCATACAGCTTCGTCATCCGCTCCAAAGTTGTATCGAAGTCCATCCCATTGGAAACACCCAAACGTTCTATCTCCGGAGTAAACGTTGTGAGCAGTTCTTCCTTAGTAATACCACATAAAGAAGAATAGTCGGGCCATGTACTGATGTCCTGCAACTGATTTAAATCACTAAACACGCTAATCTGCGCAAACTTCGTCACACCCGTCAAAAAAACAAAGCGGAGATAACGGTCGGCACTTTTCAGTACCCCATAAAAGGCTTTCAATATCCGACGATATTCTTCCGTTAGCTTTTCATCCGAAAGAGCTTGAAGCAAAGGCTTATCATATTCATCAATCAACACTACCACTTGCTTACCCGTCTGGGCATACGCCTGCTCTATCACATAGGCAAAGCGCTCTTCGGGACTACGCTCCTGCTTTTCTGCACCATATTTCAATTCCCACTTTTCCAGATATTGATTAAGCATGGCTATCAAATCTCCGGCTATTTCATATTTACGGGCATTTAAGTCCAGATGTAATACAGGATATTCCTCCCACTGGGTTTCCAGTTTTTCGATGGCAAGTCCGTGAAACAAATCTTTACGTCCTTGAAAGTAAGCTTCGAAGGTAGATATAAGCAAACTCTTACCGAAACGGCGAGGACGGCTCAAAAAATAGGGAGTGGAATTGGATGCTATCTTATAGACCATTGCTGTTTTGTCTACATAAAGATAATTTTCTTCACGCAGCTTTTCAAACGTCTGTATACCAATCGGCAGTTTACGCATCTGTTCCATCTCATTTCTCTTTTTTAGAAGCTATATGCAAATATACGTTTTTTCTTCAAAGAGAAATTCTATTTATACATTTTTATTCCATTTCCTCCCATGGATAAGGATTCTCCATCACGTTCTGAAACTCATCAACAGCTTCCTGCTGTTCGGCGGTCAGCAATGCAGCATTCCAAGAGGCAATGATGGAGTGAGCTTCATCTGCCAAAGGCTCATCGAAAACCTCTCCATAACAAGCAGTGAGCAGACGGAGCTTCAGCAAAGATGCGGGAAGAGTATCCAGAATATCCCAACAACGGTTCAGAACCTCCTGCACATGCTGCTGTTTCTCACCGTGGTCGACAAACGAGGCACTGTAACCCATTAAAAGAGCGAGACATACATTGGCTTGTTCCTCCACTGTAGTGCCCCAAGTGCCGGAATTATATAAAGTTGTAGTCAAACGATAAACTTCACCATTACGACGCGACAAGTCATCACTATAGATAGGACTCCCGTCCATACCCAAATACATCAGATCGTGCGCAGCACGCTGAAGGAGGAGTGCTTCTTCTAAAAGAGACATGATTAATTAAAAATTATAAATTAAAAATTAAAGATTAGCGGATTACTTCGATAAGGTCCGGATGGATAGTGGCCATGGCAACGGCAATGACACCTTGTATCTCTATAACCACACGGCGGTCACGTGCACCCTTTACTTTCAGAAAAATACCCTCCTGACCTGCAAAGTCACCACCCGTAATACGGACTCTAGTTCCTTTCGACAGATTCAACTCTTCAGGCTGGAAATAAAGCAAATGGTCGTTATAGGTTCCGGCAACGGCGATAAAGCGCTGCATCTCATGGTCGGGAATAATTATCTTCTGACCACTGCGGGTATCGGTTATATATTGCAAATAAGTAATTTGAGACTTAACACGCTGTACGTCGGAAGGACGTGCATGGACAAAAACCAGATTACGGATGACGGGAACCAAAGTACGGACTTTCTTACCCTTACGGATACTTACCTTATATTGCATGGGGACAAAACAGCCGAGGTTCTCCTTCTCGAGAAGATGCACCGCATCAAGCTCCCTGCGGTATGTGGCACGCATGGCATGCCAGACTTCAACCTCGTTATCCGTTTCCATTTTCGTTGTTTTGTTCACAAAAGAGTGTTCCTCCGGGGCTTTGAACCCTCGATATATACCTGGTATCCAATCATTTGCGAGCACCTTATGTAAAATACAGCAAGCATTGTGCCCTTCTTGCCAACAGTTTTTTTGCAGTTCGTCATTACCTTCTGGTAAGAGACTATAAACGAACGGATTACAAACAAAAAGCGTTTTTTAAACGTTCGTTTAATGGACGCAAAGATAAGACTGTTTTTTATATCCTCAAAATGTTTAATAAAAATATTTTGGAAAACCCATCATATCCCAGTTTAATATACAGTAATTCAGTGTATTAAGTATCTTATTTAATATTTAAAATTTCCATTCCCTTTTATTAACTTATTCCCTATTTCATTTCCTGAAATTTGACGTTCAAAAAACGAACGTTTAAAAAACGCTTCCAAGTCAAAGTCATTTCCATTTATATATCAA
>ERZ857922.1956-NODE-1956-length-22708-cov-10.714696_pt1 | contig 22708 bp, 15 predicted proteins | sample MGYA00519579_ERZ857922 | MGnify/ENA primary metagenome ERZ857922 (study PRJEB31778, sample SAMEA3449375) | human gut metagenome | biome: human gut; feature: human-associated habitat; material: faeces | place: United Kingdom | collected 2010/2012 ... | reverse complement strand
GGTGCGCCTGCAACTCTTTATAGGCGCTCGTTTCCATAAGGACGCAATCCATAATTGTTGGGTTTAGGTGATTTTTGCGTTAAGGATGTGCAAGATAATCCAAGCCTTCAGGAAACGATTTCCATGTCCGCTCCAGACCGATCCAGTCCGCTCAAAGGAAAAAATGATCGGCGGTGACGCTGATGTCCGCCATAAATCGGCAAATAAGGTGATAAAAATCCTATTTGCTTTTTTATCAGATATTTCGTATATTTGTATAGAGTTGTTTGACAGGATGAACCTCGATGTAAGTTTATTCAAGACTTGCGTTTCTAAATCATTACCTCATAAAAAAACAACGCCGTAACTTATTAGGTTACAGCATTGTTTTGTAAATCCTCGGAAACCGCGGGAGAGGGCGGGGATTTTCATGCAGGAACGGCCGCAGGCACACCGACCGGACCGAAGCCGACAGCATTACATAACCGCATCGTTACACGGAACGGACAGACGTGCAACCGCGTAATGGGTCGCAGAGCGCGACCAGACGAGGCGGTGCGAAACGGGCCGGAGATGGAGTGAGCCGGATCGGAATATGGGTGAATCCGAGCAAGAGCCAACCGGAACCGCAGCGTGCGGCCGGGAAAAGCCGGAAACGGAAAGCGAAAGACAGAGGGAGGGCCGAAAGCGGGAAAACGAGAACGGAGAGCAAACCGGGATGGGCCGGAAGCGGGGAACCGCCGGGAAGGGCGGATCAGGCTTTTCCGGGCAAAAGCGATTCGGACCGCCCTTCCGCACAGGCCGCGCGCAGGCGGTCGGCCAGTTCGGGAACTCCCTCGGCGGCACGTTTGCGGATCACCTCCAGCGGATTGCGCACGCCGCGAATCGCCGGCCGTCCCGGGTCGACCACGTAAACCGGAATGTCGGGACGCACGCAGCGCACCAGCGACGCCGCAGGATAGACCGCCAGCGACGTTCCGACCACCATCAGGATGTCGGCCCCGGCGGCAAGTTCCGCCGCACGGTCGAATTCGGGAACCGGCTCGCCGAAGAAGACGATGTGCGGACGCAGCAGCGAACCGTCGGGAGCGCGGTCGTCGAAACCCTGCTCGACGCCGTCGAACGGCAGGATGAGCGACGGATCGTCCGTCGAACGAAGTTTGGTAAGCTCCCCGTGCAGGTGAAGAATATGCATCGAACCCGCCCTTTCGTGCAGATTGTCGACATTCTGGGTGATGACCCGGACGTCGAAATCGCGTTCCAGACCGGCAATCGCCCGGTGGGCGGCGTTCGGCTCGGCCTTGAGCATTTCGGCACGCCGCTCGTTGTAGAAACGGATGACGCCCCGACGATTGAAATCAAGCGCTTCGGGAATGCAGACCTCCTCGATCCGGTAATTCCCCCATGTTCCGTCGGAGTCGCGGAACGTCGCCAAACCGCTGTCGGCGCTAACGCCGGCGCCGGTGAAGACAACAAGTTTTTTCATTGCATGATGTAGTTTCGCCCGGTAAAGGTAGCAAATTTATGGCATAGTTCGTGCAAGATCGGTCCGATGTAAACCAAATAAATATTTTTACGCTATGGATCAACAGAAACACACCACCGAAGACACCCTGACCGACATTTTCGGCTCGAAAGAGATGCGTTCGCCCGCTCCCACGGAATTCATTCCCAAGAACAAGACAGCACCCGAAATCGCCTATCAGCTGGTCAAGGACGAGACCTATCCCCAGACCCAGCCGAGGCTCAACCTGGCGACGTTCGTGACCACCTACATGGACGACTACGCCACACGGCTGATGAACGAAGCCATCAACATCAACTACATCGACGAGACGGAGTATCCGCGCGTCGCGGTGATGTGCGGCCGTTGCCTCAATATCGTGGCCAACATGTGGAACTCACCCGAAAAGGCCGAGTGGAAAACCGGCGCGCTGGGCATCGGATCGTCCGAAGCATGCATGCTGGGCGGAGTGGCCGCATGGCTGCGCTGGCGGGCGCGCCGCAAGGCCGCAGGCAAACCCTTCGACAAACCCAACCTGGTGATGAGCACCGGATTCCAGGTCGTGTGGGAGAAGTTCTGCCAGCTGTGGCAGATCGAGATGCGCACCGTGCCCCTGACGCTCGACCACCCGACGCTCGACATCGGCGAGGCGCTGAAGGCCTGCGACGAGAACACCATCTGCATCGTGCCCATCGCCGGCGTGACGTGGACGGGTCTCGACGACGACATCGAGGGTCTCGACAAGACGCTCGACGCCTACAACGCCAAGACGGGCTACGAAATCCCGATCCACGTCGACGCGGCTTCCGGAGGTTTCATCCTGCCGTTCCTGCACCCCGAGAAGAAGTGGGACTTCCGCCTCAAATGGGTGCTGTCGATCTCCACGTCGGGCCACAAGTACGGACTGGTGTACCCCGGACTGGGATGGGTCGTATGGAAGGACAAGAAGTACCTGCCCGACGAAATGTCGTTCTCGGTCAACTACCTCGGCGCGAACATCACGCAGGTGGGCCTGAACTTTTCGCGGCCGGCGGCGCAGATTCTCGGCCAGTACTACAACTTCATCCGGCTGGGATTCGAGGGGTACAAGGAGGTGCAGCAGAACTCGATGGACATCGCCAAGTACTGCCACGAGCAGATCGGCAAGATGCCGTGCTTCCGGAACTACGCCAAAGAGGTCGTCAACCCGCTGTTCATCTGGATGATGGACCCCGAATACGACAAGAAGGCCAAATGGACGCTGTTCGACCTGCAGGCCGCCTTGCAGCAGAGCGGCTGGATGGTCCCGGCATACACCATGCCCAAGAACATCGACGAGATGATCGTCATGCGCATCGTGGTTCGCCAGGGCATGTCGCGCGACATGGCAGACATGCTTCTGGGAGACATCCGCAACGCCGTGGCCGAGTTCGAGAAACTCCGGTACCCCACCCCCTCGCGCATCAAGTACGAGAACAAGGAGCACCAGAAAGGCAAGGTCTACACGCATTGATGCGGCCGGAGATCACCGGACCTCCGACTGCCGGTACGCTGGCGGGAAAAGCGGCCTTCGGACCGCAATTTCGGCCATAGCATCCAAAAGAGGCTTCTCAAGCCGCCCCTGAAGGGCGCTTTCTCGCGGCCGGCAACGGCTGACCGAACATTCAGGGACCTTCCCCGCGACACGCGCCCCCTCCGGGCGGCAGAACGCCGGACGGCTCACGCTTCACCCCCGAAGCGGAGCCGTCTTTTTCATTTGCGGCGGGAGGCTCTTCCGGACCTTCGGCGGCGGCCTACGCAAGCCCGGCGCTGCCGCCACGGACCGGAAAAACGACCCCGCAGCGGCACGACGCAACGAACAAAACATAGGGCGCAAAGGACTTGCCGGGACCGGAAAAAATACGTATCTTTCGTGCGTTTTATCCCCAACGTCTATGAAAGAGAATTTCGACATTTTCCTGATCGTCATGGCCCTTCTGGCCGCCGTGGTCTACGCCGCGCTGCACTTCTTCGAGGCGGGCTACGGCTATCTCTTCGACCGCCGCTACGGGCCACCCGTGCCCAACCGCGTGGGCTGGATGGTGATGGAATCTCCGGTTTTCATCCTCATGTGCGTGCTGTGGGCCTCGTCCGAAAGGATGTGGCAGGCCGGGCCGCTGGCGCTGTTCTGCCTGTTCCAGGCCCACTACCTCCAGCGGGCCTTCATCTTCCCGCTGCTGATCCGCGGCAAGGGCCGCATGCCCCTCGGCATCGTCGTGATGGGCATGGTCTTCAACACGCTCAACGCCCTGATGCAGGGAGGCTGGATTTTCTACGTCTCGCCCGCTGACTACTACGCCGGATGGTTCGCACAGCCCTATATCTATATCGGCGGGGCGTTGTTCGTGGCCGGAATGGCCGTAAACCTCCATTCGGACCACATCATCCGCCACCTCCGCCGCCCGGGCGACACGCGCCACTACATCCCCCGCGGGGGCATGTTCCGCTACGTCTCGTCGGCCAACTACTTCGGCGAACTGCTCGAATGGGTGGGATTCGCCGTAGCCTCGTGGTCGTGGGCCGGAACGGTCTTCGCATGGTGGACCTTCGCCAACCTCGCACCGCGCGCCGCATCGCTGCGCCGCCGCTACGAGCAGGAGTTCGGCGAAGAGTTTTCGCGCCTTCGCCGCAAACGGATCATCCCCTTCATCTATTGACCCGCCTAAAAGGCGGGGTTCAGGTTGCGGATGGTCCGTTACAACGTTTTTCACCCGGTTCTGCGCCCGCCGGATTAAGAAGGCGGCTTCAGGGACGACGCAAGAATTTCACGTTTCGGAACGAGGTCTGCGCATCCGACTTTCAACCCTCAACTTCTAACTCTCAACTTTCAATTCAATGTCCTCTACACTTTTCACCCCTTATAAATTAGGCCCCGTCACGCTGCGCAACCGCACGATCCGTTCGGCGGCCTTCGAATCCATGGGCAAGGACTTCGGTCCCACCCGGCAGCTCAAGGACTACCACGTCGCCGTAGCCCGCGGCGGCGTGGGCATGACCACGCTGGCCTATGCCGCCGTGTGCCGCAGCGGACTGTCGTTCAACAAGCAGCTGTGGCTGCGTCCCGAGATCGTCCCCGGACTGCGCGAAATCACCGACGCCGTGCACCGCGAAGGGGCCGCCGCGGCCATCCAGATCGGACATTGCGGCAACATGACCCACTGGACCACCGCCGGGCAGATGCCCATCGGCGCCTCGACGGGATTCAACCTCTACGCCTACACGCCCGTGCGGGGCATGAAGAGACGCGAGATCGAACAGGTGGCCCGCGACTTCGGCACGGCGGTGCGCACGGCCCGCGACGCCGGATTCGACTCGGTGGAGGTGCACGCCGGGCACGGCTACCTCATTTCGCAGTTCCTGTCGCCCTACACCAACCACCGGCACGACGAATACGGCGGCTCGCTCGAAAACCGCATGCGCTTCATGCGCATGTGTCTGGGCGAGGCCGTGGAGGCGGCCCGGGCGTGCGGCATGGCGATCACCGTGAAGCACAACATGTACGACGGCTTCAAAGGGGGCATTGAAATCCCCGAGAGCATCGAGATCGCCAAAGTCATCGAATCGTTCGGCGTGGACGGCATCGTCCTCTCGGGCGGATTCGTCTCGAAGGCCCCGATGGCCGTCATGCGGGGGCTGATCCCGATCTACACCATGAGCTACTACTCGCCGCTATGGCTGCGCTACTTCATCCGCTGGTGCGGTCCCTTTATGATAAAACAGTTCCCCTTCGAGGAGTGCTATTTCCTCGAAGACGCCAAGAAATTCCGGGCCGCCCTGAAAGGTCCGCTGATCTACGTCGGGGGACTCGTCAGCCGCGAGGGCATCGACCGGGCGCTGGACTCGGGATTCGAGCTGGTTCAGATGGCCCGGGCGCTCGTCAACGACCCGGCGTTCGTCGCAAAGCTCCGCGAGGGCGACGCGGCGACGCGAAGCGCCTGCGACCACCGAAACTACTGCATCGCGCGGATGTACTCCGTGGACATGAAGTGCTGCAAGCATTGCTACAACCTCCCGCGACGGATCGTCGAAGAACTCAAACGCCTGCCGTGATGAAACGCGAAGCAATCACACCGTGCGGGGAGCACACCGCAGCCGTTTCCGGAAGCGGCCGCAGCGTCGGCCGGCGGGGAGCCGTCGCCCCGGGAAGCGCCTGGGCGCTGGTCACGGGAGCCGGGTCGGGCATCGGACGCTGCTACGCCCTGCGGCTGGCAGCGCTGGGCTACCGGCTGGTGATCGCGGGCGACAACCGCGCACCGCTCGAAGCCGTGGCGGAAGAGATACGGAATGCCCGGCCGGCCGGGCGAAAAGCAGCCGTGGAAAGACCGGAGGCCGTGGAAGGGTCGGAAGCCGCGAAAGGACTGGAAATTACGGAAGGACTGGAAGTTACGGCATCCGCAAACGGAAGCGGGGCGGCGGGGCGCGAACCGGCGGCAGGGATTGCCCAGGCTACGGGGGAACCCGGGGCCGGGACGGACGGGAACGGGGCGTGCGCAGCCGGCAGTACGGAACAAAGCGTCGGCAGCGGAAAGGGAGACGGCAGCAGGAAAATGGAAGCCATGACGCCCGACGTGCGGGTGATTGCGATAGATCTGGCGCGGGTCGGGGCGGCACAGGAGCTGTACGACCGCATGGCAGCCGAGGGGATCGGGGTCGACGTGGTGATCAACAACGCCGGGATATTCTCGTTCTGCGACATCCTCGCCACGCCGGCGGAGCGCATCGAGCGCATCATCCTGCTGCACGACCTGACCGTCACGCAGCTATGCCGCCTCTTCGCCGCGGACATGGTACGCCGCGGCGTACGGGGGCACATCCTCAACATGTCGTCCTACTCGCTATGGATGCCGTTCCCGGGGCTGGCGCTATACAGCGCCTCGAAAGCCTACATGCGTTCGTTTTCCGTGGCATTCGCCAAGGAGGTGCGAGAACGGGGCATCCGCGTCACGGCGGTATGCCCGGCAGGCGTGGCGACAGACCTCTACGGGCTGACACCCTACTGGCAGCGCATCGGCTGCAAACTGGGCGTGCTCATCACCCCCGACAGTTGTGCGCGCAGGGGGCTGAAGGCGTTGTGGAGGGGCAGGCGGTGCATCGTACCCGACTGGTGGAACCGCGCCTGGATCCCCTTTTGCAAGGTATTGCCGATGTGGGTGCTGCGTCCGGTACGGCGTTTCACGATGAAGTTCCAGAAATAAGGCGGGACGGCGCAGCCGGCCACCGCAGGACGGATCCCGTCCTGCCGGGTAAAACACGCACGGCGCCGGGCTGTGCCGCCGGGGGCAGGAAGCAGTACGGCGGAGCCACACTCCGGGGACGCGGCGCACGGACAAGACATATAGATGACTATGAAAAATATTAAAAATGTAATTTTCGACCTCGGGGGCGTCCTCGTAGACCTCGACATAGACCGCTGCACAGCGGCATTCAGGCAGCTCGGCATGAACCGGGTCGCCGACCTGATAAACCCCTGCTATCCCGCCGAGATGATCGGACGGCTGGAACGGGGCGACCTGTCGTTCCACGAGGCATGCGACGCGATGCGGAAGCTCGACGGGCGGTACGATGTCACCGACGCCCAGATCGCAGGGGCATACGGCGCGTTCCTGGCGGGGGTTCCGGTCTGGAAACTGCGCCAGGTGGAACGGCTGCGCGGGGCGGGGATTCGCACCTACGTGTTGTCGAACAACAACCCGGCGTCGATGGAGGTCATCCGCGGCGAATTCACGGCCGACGGGCACACGATGGACGACTATTTCGACAAGGTATACCTCTCCTACGAACTGCGCGAGCTGAAACCCTCGGAGGCGATCTTCCGCAAGGTGATCGCCGACAGCGGCATCGTCCCCGCGCAAACACTCTTCATCGACGACGGGCAGAAGAATGTGGACGCGGCGCAGGCGCTGGGGTTCGCGGTGTACAAGCCCGCACCGGGTGAGGATTTCGGACACCTGTTGGAAGAGATAACCGCAACGAAATAGCAGCGCCGTCCGGAATGCCCGGAGGCAGGGCCGCAACCGGGCAAATACGGAGGCCACAGGGCTCCAGCCGAAAGGCAACGCATACGGATCGCGGCAAAGTCATATCCGGGAAAGCCGCCTGTTTCTGGAAAACAGGGCGGCAAAAAAACCGTCCGGCAAGCAAACAGACAGCCCCGCCCAACAGGAATCCGGCACGCAGCCGGGAAAGGCGGATTTCGGGGTAAAAGTTTGCCGGAACGAAAAAAAGCGGTTATCTTTGCAACCCGGAACCCGGAAGGTTCCCCCGGTCGGAATGCCCGGGATTGACACACAACAGCCTCGCGGGGTTGCACAAGGCCAATCACGGGGTCAAGGTCGGGAACGACGGGGTGTAGCGCAGTCCGGTTAGCGCACCTGCTTTGGGAGCAGGGGGTCGTGGGTTCGAATCCCGCTACCCCGACACGAGAAAAAAGCCTTTCAGACAGCTCTGGAAGGCTTTTTTGTGTTTGTCGCAAAGCATCCTATTTTGCCGGTTTTTGCTCGGTTAACACGTTTTTCGACTAGTTGTGTAAACCGATGTGCAGCGGCGGGTATAGTGACCTGCGGAAATTATCCGCCCCGCAGACCGTCCGCGACCATGTATCGCAGCCACCCGGCAGCAGCAGTTCGAAAGCACGGGGCTTGCAGGCGGGAGACGGAACGGGGAAACAGGGTGAGACAATGGAAGGGACGACGGAAAGGACGATTGGAAAGGTGCCGAAAGGGATGATGGAAGGGGCAACAGAGAAAGGCAACGGGGATAGGCAACAGAAGGGGTACTGCAAGCGCTGACGGAAGAGGCGGCAGCCGAAATATAACCGGGAAGGCGTTTTTTGCAGAAATTATTTTGACTTTTCGGATTTTCGACTTATCTTTGTGCGCTCTTAAAACGATAAGAGCCCCAAATGTTCGGGGTGTAGCGCAGTCCGGTTAGCGCGCCAGCTTCGGGAGTTGGAGGTCGCTGGTTCGAATCCAGTCTCCCCGACAAATTGTAAAAGGTTTAGAATGAGGAATCTCATTTTAAACCTTTTCTGCATATATCCCGCTCTTTATCGGCCGGGGTCCCGTTTCCGCTCTCTATTCGGCCGGAATATGCGCATCGGTTCCGGCCGCAGGCGGAGTTGCTTCGCCTGTCGAACCGGCTGCTTCCGTGGCTTTTTCCCGAAGACTCCGTCCCGTGCGGCCGTAATGGGATTCGTGCCCGCCGCCGTATCCGTTGCCTTGCCGGTTCCCGCCGCTTCTCTGCCGGGGCGGATGCGGCCAAGTGTCGAATCCGCCTGAACATCCCCGGCGATATCCTGCATCCGTATCCTGCATTTATCCCCGTCACGGTATCCGATTCCGTATTCAGTTCCGTATCCGCCCCGGCATCCTACTCTGTATCTGTTCCTGCATGCGTTTCTGCATTCGTCTCGGTATCCGATTCCGTATTTGTCCCTGCATCTGTCTCGGCCTCCGTCCCCGCATCTGTACCAGCTCCTGCTCCCGCATTGTCGTCCTCCGCTTCGACCTCCACGGTTTCGCCGTCCACTTCGAGGGCGATCGTGTAACGGTCGCGGCCCGCGTAATTCGGCAGCGCCAGCGAATCCATCGTCTGCACCCGGAACGCCGGAGCCGTCGCGCCGTGCGTGGACTGCATGTACTCGGCCAACGCCTTGTTGCGTGCGGCCATCATGCGGGCCAGCTGTCCGGCGGCTTTTTCGCGGTAGAGCGCCAGCGCCTTGTCGTCGGCCGAAAGTCCCTGCGGCGAAATTCCCTGCCGGGTCAGCAGCGAATCGGCAAAAGCCATGATCGCCGGAGTGCGGATGTCGGTCTGCTGGATCTTTTCGTATTCGAGCATCGACATCGGCTGGCGGCCGGTCGTGTCGGCGCTCTTCAGATGCTCGGCATAGGCCATCCTGAGCGCGCCTGCCGCCTGCCGGGGCAGGGCGCGGCGCATGTTGACGCGCTGCGTCAGGACGATGTGCATTTCGGGTTTGTCCTGCAGCGCCTGCGCGATCTTGTCCAGCGAAGCGTACTGCTCCGACGTGAAGACGTATTGCAACGGATCGATGTTGATGTATTCTATGTTCTCCTTGTTGCCCGACAGGAACGAGAAGGGCGCCGTCACGACTTTCAGCAGGACGTTGCCGATCGCCTTCAGCACGATCTTGCGGTAGGAGAACTCCGGTGAATCGAGACTCCCCCTGACCGGAAGGTCCATCTTCACGTGTCCTTTTTTGTCTTTCAGGACATATAGTCCCAGCTTGAGCGGAATATTCATCTCGGCCTTGATCTCCCTGCGCTTTTTGTCCACTTTCGGCTCGAACATGTCGAGGTGGTTGGTGCCGTCGAGGTAACGGTCGCGGATGACGTTCTGACTGCGGAACGTGAGGTTGCCCTTGGTCAGCGGATAGGCCGTGTAGTGTTCGCAGTAGGGACCGAAGTCGCGCAGGTCGAGGTTGGTGAGCCAGAGTGTGATGTTCTGGTTGTCCATGTCTTCGAGCGTCCCTTCCCAGCGCAGCTTCGCCGAGCCGGTCTTCTGCATCCGCGCATCGACGGTCATGCTGTTGCGCTTCGAGGGGTCGAAATCGCGGCTGCGCATGCGGATTTCCGAGACGGTATATTCGAACGGGCGGTGCATCGTCAGGTCGCGCACCGTGACACGGCCGTTCGTGATTTCGAGGTCGGCGATCCGGAGCGTCGGACTCGGCGTCGCGCTTCCCGCGGCGTCGGACGCCGTGATTTCTGCCGCCGGGGATTTCATCAGAGCGGCGAGATTGTTGCCTTCGGGCGTCATTTCGAACAGCGCCGAGAGTCCCGAAACATAGATGCGGTCGAATACGAAGCGCATTTTGCCCAGATCGCCTTCGGCGAGTTTTACACCCAGCGTATCGACGCCCGCCACGGGCCGCTGCTGCCGGTCGCGCAGGGCGAAGCCCGCCAGCGAAGCCGTACCCTCGGTCGTGAGCGAAAGCAGGTGTTCCGTGTTGCCGCGCAGGCGGATGTCGGCTGACAGGCGGCCGTCCACGGCCGTGACGTCGAGCGACTGCCGGAAATAGGGCAGCGTGCCCGCCAGCGCGAAGTCCTGCAGGCGTATTCCGATGTCGAATTCCGAGCTTTCGATGTTGTAGCCCACGTCGGTCGAGAGCGAACCGCCCTCGGCGAAGTTGAGCACGGCCCCGACGTCGGTTTTCTCGCCGGAGAAATAGACGCCCGGAATGTGCAGGTTTATGTCGTTCATGCCCCACTCAGCATCGAGCGCGAGGTCCTTGTAAAAGACCCTGCCGTTGCGGATCGAGATGTCGTAAATCCCGATTTCCCACGGTTTCGACGGCTTTTCGGGCGTTGCGGCGACGGCAGTCGTGTCACCCGCAAAGCGGGCTGTGATGTCGTCGAAACTGAAAGCGTTGCCCCGCTGGTAGATCTTCACGTCGGGACCTGCGAACGAGATTTTTTTCACGAGCACGCGGTTCCCCAGCAACGGCCATAGCCGCATGCGCATCTCGAAGCTGTCCAGTCGGAAAAACGTCGTCGAATCTTCGCTTCCGCCGATGCGGAGTCCTTCGATGCGCAGGCGTCCGGTGAAGATGTTCATCCGCAGCCGCTCCATGCGGATCGAGCGGCCGATCAGTTCGCGGTCGTGTTTCTCGATGTAGTTCTTGGCTACGGGCGAAACGGCGATCGCCGCTATGACGATCAGCACGGCCAAGACGGCGGCGGCGATCAGCGTAATTTTAATCCATTTCTTCATGGTTCTTCTGTTTGTGGTCAGTGCGGCATCCGGGAAATCCTCCGCAGCCGCCTTGTGTCGTATCGTTTTTTTCCGGTCTGCGGTTTATTCCCGCTATTCCGGGCTCCGCGGATCTTCCGCGAAGCCTTTCATCTTCCGTTCGGGCGTCCGGACGTCCGGGCGTCCGAGAACCGGCCCGAATGTTGTCGGACCGCTGTCAGACCGCTGTCGGAATGCCGCCCGAATACTGTCAGAACGCTGTCAGAATGTTGCCGGCTCCCTGTCGTATGCTTCCGGCGGCTTCGGAACCTCCGCCTGAACTCGGCCGTGGATTTTGCGATCGCGTTCGGGAATTCGCGGCGGAACTCCGGCTGTGGGTTTTGCGGTCCGCATTCCGGAACTTGCAATGGAAATTCCGGCCGTGCGGTTTCTGTCAGCGGTTATTGCCGCGTGCGGTTTCGGCCCTGCGATTCGGCTCCGCGGCCCCTCCCTGCGATCCCTCAGCGCGTTATCTCCTCGAAGAGATGCCCGAAGTCCTCGCCCGGCGCGGGCATGTAGACGGCGAAGCCCAGCGCCTGCGCCTGCGCGAGGGCGTTGGCGTAGGAGTCCTTGTGGTCGAAGACGCGCGAGAGGATGTAGTTCGACGAGCCGTTCAGAATGCCCTTGACCTCCAGCAGCAGGTCGTTGTCGTAGTACTCTTCGAGGTTGCGGATCACGGGGATCGAGCCGCACGACGAAGCGTCGTAGAGCAGCGCCACGTTGCGGGTTTTCTGAATCTCGATCAGCTCGGGAAGGTGTTTGGCGAGCATCGTCTTGCTGCCCGACACGACCGGGATGCCGCGCAGCATGGCCCGTTTGACGATGTTGTAGGCGGCATCGGCATCGTCGATGACCTCCACCACGAGGTTGATGTTCTGGTTGTCGAGGATGTCGTCGACCGAGGTGGTGAACAGCGAAGGGTCGACTTCGATCTTGCGCGGCTTTTTGGGGTCGCGGACGCAGATTTTCACGATTTCGGCGTGGGCGTTCTTCGATTTGCGCACCACTTCGTAGATGCCCTGTCCGACGACGCCGAATCCGAACAGTCCGATTTTGATTTTGGTCATGGGGTATCTTGTTTTTAATTGTTCATAAAAGGCAGCAGTATGTCGTTCAACTGCTCGTGTTCGACGAGGAATCCGTCGTGGCCGAACGGCGAGTCGATTTCGTGGTACGCGCTGCCGGGGATCATGGCGTGCAGGCTGCGCATCTCGGCGGGCGTGAAGATGATGTCGGTCGTGATGCCGACCACCAGCGTCCGGGCCGTGATGCTGCGGAGCGCCTGCTCCAGTCCGCCCCGCCCGCGGCCCGCGTCGTGCGTGTCGAAGGCGTCGAGGATCGCGTAATAGGAGTAGGCGTTGTAACGGCGGCGGAGTTTTTCGCCCTGGTATTGCTGGTAGGTGCACGCCCGGTGCACGGCGGGGAGCTCCTCGCGGTCCTGCTGGGTGAGGTTGTAGCCTTCGGGACCGCGGTAGCTCAGCAGGCCGATGGCCCGGGCCGCCGCCAGTCCTTTCATTCCGGCGTCGTCGCGCGGCTGGCCGAAAGTCGTGTCGGCCTCGATGGCCATGCGCTGCGTTTCGTCGATGGCGATGGCCCAGGGCGAAGCCTTGGCCGCGGTGGCGATCAGCACGAGCCGTTCGATCCGCTCCGGTTCCGAAACGGCCCACTCGACGGCCTGAAAACCTCCGACCGAGCTGCCCACCAGCGTCCCGATGCGTCCGATGCCGAGCGCGTCGGCCAGCAGCCGGTGCGCCCGCACGATGTCGCGGATCGTGAAGGGCGGAAAATCCTTGTACCAGGGCCGCCCCGTGGCGGGATTCACGTGCAGCGGCCCCGTCGTGCCGTAGTGCGAGCCGATGATGTTGGCGCAGACGACGAAATGGCGCGCGGGGTCGAGGAACCGTCCTGCCTCGACCGTGTGGGGCCACCAGTCGGCGACGTCCGAATTGGCCGTCAGCGCGTGGCACACCCATGCCACGTTGTCCTTGGCGGCGTTCAGCGTGCCGTAGGTGTGGTAGGCGATCCGCAGCTCGGGCAGCGTGTGGCCCGTTTCGAGTTCGAACGGTCCGGGAGCTATGTAAATCTGCGGTTCCATTATCCGATTTGTGCGAAAGCCTGTTCGAAATCCTCGATGAGGTCGTCGGCGTTTTCCAGTCCCAGCGAGATGCGCAGCAGCGTGGGCGTGACGCCTGCCGCCGTAAGGTCGGCGTCGCTCAACTGTTTGTGGGTCGTCGACGCCGGATGGGTCACGACGGTGATCGAGTCGCCGATCATGGTCATGTTGGCCGCCAGGCGGAGCGATTCGACGAAGCGCACGGTGCTTTCGAGCGTGCCCTTGAGTTCGACGGTGAAGACCGCCGACGAGCCGTAGCGGTAGTATTTGCGGGCGTTTTCATGGCTCGGGTGCGTGTCGAATCCCACGAAGCTGACCCGCTCGACCTTCGGGTGGCTGCGGCAGTATTCGGCCAGTTTCCAGGTGGATTCCACCTGATGCTTCACGCGCAGCGAGAGGGTCTCCAGCCCGATCATCATCAGGTAGGAGTCGAACGGCGAGGGGCAGCATCCCAGGTCGCGCAGCCCGTCGACGCGGCATTTGACGATGAAGGCCGCCGGACCGAACGCCTCGTGTAAATTCAGCCCGTGATACCCTTCCGAAGGTCCGTCGATCTGCGGGAATTTGCCGTTCGCCCAGTTGTAGTTGCCGCCGTCGACGATCACGCCGCCCATGGCCGTTCCGTGGCCGTTGATCCACTTCGTCGCGGAGTCCACGACGATGTTTGCGCCCCACTCGAACGGGTTGCAGAGGTAGCCCGCCGCGCCGAACGTGTTGTCGACGATGAACGGAATGTCGCGCCGCCGGGCCAGTTCGCCCAGCGCCTCCAGGTCGGGGACTGCGCAGGTGGGATTGCCCATGCTCTCGGCGTAGAGCGCCTTGGTGCGGCTGTCGGTCAGCGCCTCGAAATCCTCGGGACGCTCGCTCGGGGCGATGCGGCAGTCGATGCCGAGCCGGCGCAGCGACGTGCGGAACTGGTTGTAGGTGCCTCCGTAGAGGAACGGCGAGGCGACGATGTTGTCCCCTTCGGCCGCCAGCGAAAGCACGGCGATCAGGATGGCCGACATGCCCGACGAGACGGCGAGCGCCCCCACAGCCCCGTACAGGGCGGCGATGCGCTGTTCGTAGGCCGTCGTGGTGGGGTTTTGCAGGCGCGTATAGATGTTGCCGCCTTCGCTCAATTCGAAGAGCCTTGCGGCGTGGTCGCAGTTTTTGAACCGATAGGCCGCCGTGGGATAGATCGCCACGCCCCGGGCGCCGGTGGGTTCGTCGGGTTGCAGGCCCGCATGAATCTGGAGGGTTTCGAAACGGTACTTTTTTGAATCCATGGTATGTTATATCTGTCGTTAAAAAATCCGATAAAAAAATCCGACCTCTACGAAGCCGGATTGTGTCATTTTCAGTGCATGAAGGAGCTACACCCGGCGAAAACGGTTGCACATGCACATGGACATCATCATCGTTCCGCGGTGTTCTCCGCGGCGCCGACAGTCGTATGTTGCAGGGCTGGTCATTCGCTTCTGTTGCTCTTACGGTGCAAATATAGGAAATTTTTTCGGAAATCCTCTTTTTCGGCCGGAATTTTGTTTTGCGTGAAAAATGGGCTTTTTTGTCATATAAATGAGCGGAATTTTGTAGTTGAGAAAATTATACTTATATTTGTCGCGAAGACAGAATGCATCACACTTTTAGAGAATTACGATATGAAAAAACTTTGCACGGCTTTGATGGCGATGGCTGTTGTCGCTTCCTCCTGCCAGAAGGATCTGGGCGGAAGCCCTGACAGTCCGGTTGTGCCGGGGGCTGTTCCCGCCGATTTCGACTGGAAAACGACCCGGAACGTGACCGTTTCGGTGTCGGCGCCCGTCGTGGAAGGCGCGACGCCACCCTATGCCGTGATCCGCATTTACTCCTCGCCGATCCTTTCGGCGGAGAATCTGGCGGCCCGGGGCGTGGCGAAATCCGCTATGCCTTTCCGGTCGGCGTTCACGCTGCCCGCCGGGACCGAAAACCTCTATGTCCAGACCACCCTGCCCGACGGCACGAAGTCGGTGAAGATGGTCGGGGCGCACGGCACGGTAGCCGTGACGGGCGCTTCGATGAAGGCTGCCGCTGCGCCGAAGATGCGTCTGGCGGCGAACGCCCGGATCGGGAGTTCGATGCCCGATTATCCGAAAATGGAGGCGCCCGATGCGGCGTCGTTCGATTCCAAAGCCGTGATCACTGCGATCGAGAGCGGCAAGAGCTACCAGCTGGGAGCCAGTTGGGCTTTTTACGCCGCTCCCGAATACCTGATCCCTGCCGGGGCGGAGGTTGCGGGCAAATTGGATCTCAACGGCGGGTTCAGCCCCTATCAGGCCCCGATCCTCTATGTCGCCGGCAAACTGACGCTTTCGTCGCTCAACATCGGACGGGCCAAACTGGCTGTATTGCCGGGCGGCGAGGTGAAGATCGGGACCCTGAAAATTCAGCCTTCCGCCGCCGACGGGGCTGCGGTCTACGTCTTTGCCGATGGCAAGCTGTCCGTCGGGAAACCCAATGTCAGCGGCAAATGCATCGTAAACAACGGTACGTTGACGGTCGATGGCAGCCTCGACATGAATAGCGGTCTGACTGTCTACAACACGGCGACGGGCGTGCTGACCGTGACCGACGAGATGAAGGTTTCTAACTCCGCGCGGATCTACAACGACGGCGCCGTTACGGTCGACGATCTGAAGATCAATTCCGACGGCGAGTTCCACAACTGCGAGAACGCCCTGCTCGTCGTGAACGACGAGTGCGAGTTGGAGCGCAATACGGCCATTTACCAGCGCGGCCGGGCTTCGATCGAAGAGATGACAGCCCGCGGTACGATCTGGGTGAACTGCCACACTTCGGTGAACGAGCTGGAGGCCCAGGGGGCGGAGTTCAATTTCAGCGCGAATGCCGGACTCGATGCCGGAAGGGTCGAATTCAACAATACGAACGTGTCGATGGCCCGAGGCGCGATCTTCACGATGGAGGAGTACAACGCCGACGAAAAGGGCGGCGGGAACAGATTCACGTTTACCGGCGACGCCGATCCAAGGGCCGTGGTCCTGATTTCGGAGAAGGCGTATACCCGCAAAGGGCATGAAACCTATTTCTCGGGAGCGATCGAGGTCGTTTATGACAACGACCGGGATAAGGATTACACGATCCGGAAGGATTATCTGACCGACGGAGCCGTGATGTCGGCGTCGCAGACGACGATCATCACAGAAAACGGCTGCAACGGCGGCAAGGACCCCGTAAATCCCGATCCGGAGCCGGAACCCGACGAGTATGCGAACGTTCCCGGACGTACCTATACTTATTGCTTCGAGGACAACTGGCCGTGGCTGGGCGATTACGACATGAACGACGTGGTCATCGTGAGCCGTATCGACCGTATGACGTCGAAGGACGGCGGCAAGGTCTCGGCTCTTACGATCAACTGGGAACTGCGTGCTGCGGGGACCACCTACGACATCGCCGGAGCCGTGCAGATGGACAAGGTGCAGACGTCGGACGTGGCCGGCGTCGTCTCGTCGCACGAGGGCTTCGGCAGCGGTGCGTTCGCTTCGCGGGGGCTCGACGCCGACAGCCCCTGTGCCGTGATTCCGTTCTTCAACAGGACGGAGGAGCTGTTGAGCGCCTCGAACACCTGGAAGGGACAGCCCGCCGCCGCAATCCGGAAACACACCACGACGGTGACCTTCTCGCAGCCGGTGGACATCGCCTCGGTACTGGATTCGGAGATGAATTTCTTCATCGCGCCGAAGCAGCGCACCAGCGAGATTCACATGCCGGGCTATGCGCCGACCGCTTCGGGGATTATCGGCAAGGGTTCGTTCCTGCCTTCGGATCCCTACAAGTTCTTCGTGACGGAGGGCGACCAGACCAAGAACAACTACATGATGTGGGCGCTGATGATTCCGGGCGAGTTCCGCTACCCTGCCGAGACGAACGACATCCGCGGCGTCTACGAATACTTCATGGCATGGGCCTCGTCCAACGGCGCGGAGCACGCGGAGTGGTATCTGGAGAGCGCCGATGCCGGTAGGATCTATTGAGAAAACGACCTGTTATGGGAAGAGGCTGCGAACGATTCGCAGCCTTTTTCGCATCCGGAAGATGCCGGCGGACCGAGGGCTGCGCGGGTATCGAGGACGGCCGGGCCGTGCGGGGCTTCCGCAGGCCCGGGGACCGCAGGCTTTGAAACTCCGCGGAACCCGCGGCTTCGCTTCGCAGAGGTCTGCGGGCCTCGGGCGGACGGAGACGCCTTTGCGGCGTCCGGCGGCCATGTCGTTTCCGGGCGTAAAAAAGCCCCGCAGTTCGGCTGCGGGGCTTTTTTACAGGCGTATTGCGAAACTCACGGTTTGCGGTCGATCAGTTCGATGCCCTTCCGGGTCCCCGCGCCGCGGAGTATCGTCCGGCAGAAGAGCCGGAGTTCCTCGCGGACCGTGCCGTTCAGGCGCAGGTCGAGGATCGTGCTCATCAACTGCTCGGCAAATGCCGGGGCGTCGATTTCGGGCAGCAGAAGCTGTTCCTGGCGACAGGTTTCGAGGTAGTCGGTCAGTTCCCTGCGCCAGAATTCCCGGTGCTCGTCGTAGTGCTCCGCGAAGATGATCTTGCGGCTGATGTCCGACAGGAAACGGTGGTCTACCGTATAGAGGTTGTCGATGTATTCGTTCGTCAGCCGGAGCACCTTTTGCAGCGGATTGCCGCCGCGCCTTTTGCGGCAGGCGACGATGCGTTCCCGCTGCTGGTGGCTCATGGCCTCGAGGCATGCGCTTACGAGGTCATTCTTGTCGGTGAACATTTCGTACAGGGTGCGTTTCGAGATTCCCAGCGTCTGCGCGATCTCATCGACCCGGACGGCACGGATGCCGTTCCGGGCGATAAGCTCCTGCGTAGCGTGGATGATCTCCTCTTTGGTCACTCCCCGTTTCATTATTTTTCCTCCGTAATGTCACGTCCGCCGCCGAGAGCCTGGTAGAGGTTCACGGTTCCCTGGATTTCGTCGAAACGGTCTGCGATCTGCGACAGCTGTGCCGAAAGCAGCGACTGCTGGGCGGTCAGCACTTCGAGGTAGGTGGTCGAGCCGTGCTGCATCAGCAGTTCGGTCGACTCCACGGCGCGCTCCAGCGCTTCGATCTGCCGCTCGCGGAGGTCCGCCTTGGCGCGGGCCGACTGGCACTGCGTGAGGGCGTTGTTGACCTCGGCGCCTGCGTTGAGCAGCGTCTGCTGGAACGACAGCTTCGATTCCTCCTGCTGCGCCTTGGCGATCTTCACGCGGGCACGGTTGGCGTTGGCGTTGAAGATCGGTTGCAGGAGCGATCCTGCGGCGTTCCAGATCAGCTTGCCGGGATTGACGATGCCTGCGCCGCTGTTGTTGGTCCAGCCCACTGTGCCGCTCAGCGTGATCGAGGGGTAGAGGGCCGAACGGGCGCTCGCCGTGGCGTAGTACGACTGCATGAGCGAATACTCGGCCGAACGTACGTCGGGACGGTTCGAAAGCATCAGCAGGGGTACGCCGACCGTCAGGTCGTCGGGCAGCTGCTGGTTTTCGAGACGTCCGCGTGCGATGGTGTGCGGAACCTCTCCCAGCAGCGAGCAGAGCGAATTCTCGGCCTGCGTACGCTGGTAGCCCAGGTCGTGCAGCGATGCCTCGATGGCCAGCGTGTTGGCCTCGTACTGGGCCACTCCGGCCTCGTTGGCGTAGCCCGCCTCTTTCAGGGCGCGCATCGCCTCGACGCTCTGGCGCCACTTGGCAGCCGTCTCCTCCGTCACCTCGTACTGGCTGTCGAGCATCAGCAGCGTGTAGTAGAGATTGGCCACGCCCGAGATCAGCTGCGTCTTCACGGCCTGCTCATACTCCTTGCTCTGGGCGTAGAGCGCCTTGGCCTTGCGCTTGGCGTTGGTCAGTCCGTTGAAGATGTCGATCTGCCAGCTGGCCGTCACGGGAATCGAATAGGTTTTCGCCGTCGGTCCGCCGTCGAAGCTGCTCAAGCTGCCCTGCGGGGCGAAGTTGAACGACGGCAGGTAGGCCAGACGCGCCGATTTAAGTGTCGCCTCGGCCTCCTTCACGCGCCAGCCTGCCGACAGCAGGTCGGTGTTGTTCTCCAGCGCAAGCGCGATAAGCGCCTGCAACTGGGGATCGGTGAACATTTCCTGCCAGCGGATGTCGCCCAGGGTGGTCGTGTCGGCGGTCTCCGCCGATCCGTACAGCCCTGCGGTCGTCACCTCGGGACGGGTATAGGGTTTGTAAATGCCGCAGCCGGTCAGCGCCGCCGCGGCGCATATAATCAGGATCTTTTTCATGTGTTACTCCTCCTCTTTCTCGTTTTTACACTCTTCCAGTTCGGCACGCACGGCCCACTGCGGATCGGGATCGAATTCCAGGGGCTTGACTTTCTCCTGCAACGTCTGGAAGACGATGAACAGCGTCGGCACGAGGAACAGCAGCGCCAGCGTACCTACGATCATACCGCCGATGACACCTGCACCGAGGGTCGAGTTGCCGTTTGCGCCTACGCCGTGCGAGAGCACCAGCGGGATCATACCGAACACGCAGGTGAGGACGGTCATCAGAATGGGACGCAGACGGGCTTTGGCGGCCGACACGGCGGCCTGCGAGAGGCTCATGCCCGCGGCGCGGCGGTCGGCGGCGTACTCCGTGATCAGGATGGCCGTTTTCGACAACAGACCGATCAGCATGATGATACCCGTCTGGAGGTAGATGTTGTTCTCCAGTCCCATCATCTTGGCGAGCAGGAACGAACCCATCAGACCGCACGGAACCGACAGAATGACGGCGAACGGAATGAGGAAACTCTCGTACAGCGCGCTCAGGATGAGGTAGATCAGCAGGATACAGATACCGAAGATGATGACCGTGTTGCTGCCCGTCTGGGCCTCCTCGCGCGTGATGCCGTCGAACTCGTAACCGTAGCCCTTCGGAAGCACCTGCGCGGCCGTTTCCTGAATGGCCCGGATGGCGTCGCCCGACGAATAACCGTCGGCGGCCGTACCGTTCACGGCGATCGAACTGTACATGTTGAAGCGGTTCAGCACCTCGGAGCTGTAAACCCTCGTCAGATTTACGAACTGGCCCAGGGGAGCCATCTCGCCGCTGCTCGAACGCACGTAGACGTTGTTGAGCGACTCGGTGTCGAGACGGTATTTCGGATCGGCCTGCATCGTCACATAGTACATTTTCGAGAACCGGTTGATGTTCGAAACATACTGGCCGCCGTAGTAGCCTGCCAGCGTCGAGAGGATCGAGGTCGGCGATATGCCGGCACGCTTGGCCTTCGCCGCGTCGATGTCCACCATGTACTGCGGGAAGTTGATGTTGAAGGTCGAGTATGCGCGGGCGATCTCCGGACGCTGGTTCAGCGCGCCGATGAATTGCAGGTAAATATTGTAGAATTCGGTCAGGTCGCCGCCGGTCTTGTCCTGCAGGTGCATGGAGAAACCGGTCGAGGTTCCGTAACCCGAGATCATCGGCGGAGCCACGGCGAAGATCTGTGCGTCCTTGATGTCGGCGGTGCGGCCGTAAATCTGTCCGATGACGGCGTTCACGTCATCCTCCTTGTTCGGACGCTCGTCCCAGTCCTTGAGTTTGATGATGGCCATACCGTACGACGAACCCTGTCCGGCGATCATGCCGTAGCCGGCCACCTGCATGTAGTCGCGAATCTGCGGAATGCCGCTGATGCGCTGCGAAACCTGCTCCATGACCTTGTGGGTCTCGGCGAGCGAGGAACCCGGGGCCGTGGTGACGTTGACCATGATTGTACCCTGGTCCTCGTCGGGAACCAGACCCGTCTTGGTGGTGTTCATCAGCAGAGCCAGCGCCGCGATGGTCAGACCGAGCGTCGACCACATCAGCCACTTGTGCTTGATGAAGAGCATCACGCCGTGCTTGTACTTGTTGACCAAGGCTCCGAATGCCGTGTTGAAGGCCTTGCGGAAACGCGCCGCGAAGTTGTCGCGCATCTCGCCGTTCTCGTCGAGGTACGGCTTCAGGATCATGGCGCAGAGCGCCGGCGACAGCGTAAGGGCGTTGACGGCCGAAAGACCCACGGCCACGGCCATCGTGATACCGAACTGCGTGTAGAAGACGCCCGACGTTCCGCCCATCATGGCGACGGGGATGAACACGGCCATGAAGACCAGCGTCGAGGTCACGATGGCCGATGTGATACCCGACATGGCGTCGATGGTCGCCATGTAGGAGGATTTGTAGCCCGCGTCGAAGCGTGCCTGCACGGCTTCGACGACGATGATGGCGTCGTCGACGACCGTACCGATCGCAAGAACCAGCGCGAAGAGGGTCAGCAGGTTGATCGAGAATCCGGCGAATGCGAGGAAGCCGAAGGTTCCGACCAGCGCCACGAGAATCGACACCGTGGGGATGAGCGTCGAGCGGATGTCCTGCAGGAAGACGTACACGACCAGGATCACGAGGAGGATGGCCTCGAACAGGGTCTTGACCACCTCTTTCATCGAGGCGTAGAGGAAGTCGTTCACGCTCTGGAGGTGTGCGACGGCGATGCCTTTCGGCAGTTCGGCCTGCACTTCGTCGAGCAGGGCGTTGACGTCGTTCACGACCTGCGTGGCGTTCGAACCGGCCGTCTGGAAGATCATCGTGCTGACGCCCGGATGGCCGTTGGTGTAACCTTTGTAAGCGTAGGATTCGCTGCCCAGTTCGATGTCGGCGATGTCCTTCAGACGTAGGAGCGTGCCGTCGGGCTTCGAGAGCAGCACGATTTCACCGAACTCTTCGGGCGTCTGGTGGCGTCCGCGGTATTTCATCGTGTACTGGAACGTGTTCTGGGAGTTCTCGCCCAGCGTACCGGTCGCCGACTCGATGTTCTGTTCGGCCAGCGCCGCCGTCACGTCCGACGGGATGAGCTTGTACTGGGCCATTACGTCGGGTTTCAGCCAGACGCGCATCGAGTAGTCGGCGCCGAGGGTGAACACCTCGCCGACGCCGCGGATACGCTGGATGCGCGGCTCGACGTTGATCTTCAGGTAGTTCGACAGGAAGGTCTCGTCGTAGGAGTCATCGGGGCTGTAGAGCGAGAAGATCTTGACCATCGAGGTCTGGCGCTTCATGGTCGTCACACCGATCTGCGTGACCTCGGGAGGAAGCTGGCCGGTGGCGCGTGACACTTTGTTCTGCACGTTGACGGCCGCCATGTCGGCGTTGGTTCCCTGGCGGAAATAGATCGTCACGGAGGCGCTGCCGACGGCTGCGCTGGAGGTCATGTAGGTCATGTCCTCCACACCGTTGATGGCCTGTTCGAGCGGTACGATGACCGACTTCTGAATCGTTTCGGCGCTGGCTCCCGGATAGGAGGCGCGCACCATGACCGTCGGGGGCGCGATGTCGG
>ERZ857922.1953-NODE-1953-length-22750-cov-6.486495_pt1 | contig 22750 bp, 19 predicted proteins | sample MGYA00519579_ERZ857922 | MGnify/ENA primary metagenome ERZ857922 (study PRJEB31778, sample SAMEA3449375) | human gut metagenome | biome: human gut; feature: human-associated habitat; material: faeces | place: United Kingdom | collected 2010/2012 ... | reverse complement strand
AAGTGGTAAGGCGTGGGACTGCAACTCCCTGATCGTCGGTTCAAATCCGTCAGTCGCCTCTGTAAAGATCTCGAAGATTTCTTCGGGATCTTTTTTTGTTTAAAAATCACTCTGCATTTGGATTGTGTGGAAAACGGATCGCAAATTTTTTAGATTTGTTTATAAAAATATAATATGACACTGTTTAGAAACCGTGTTAAAATTATCACAATATATAAGAGAATAAACAGGAAAGGGGAGTCAGTATGAATGAAGTAAAAACACCGAAAAAACCTCTGATCTTCTATTATGTTATGGTTTTTCTGCTGTTGATGCTGTTGAATTTTATGGCGATTCCGTGGATGGCAGAGCGTCAGGTCAGGGAAGTGGACTATGGAACGTTTATGACCATGACGGAAGATAAAAAGATTGCAAAAGTCGAGATCGATGAGAGTGAGATCGTCTTTACGGATAAGGACGGAAATATTTACAAGACGGGTCCGATGAATGATCCGGATCTGGTGCAGCGGCTTCATGATTCCGGGGCGGAGTTTGCAAGTCAGATTGTAGAGCAGATGTCCCCGTTCTTAAGTGCATTGCTGGGCTGGATTGTGCCGATCGCCATTTTCATGATAATCGGCCAGTTTATGTATAAGCGTCTGATGGACAAAGCCGGCGGCGGCGGGAACGCGATGATGTTCGGTATGGGCAAGTCGAATGCCAAAGTATACGTAAAGTCTTCGGAGGGAATCAAGTTCACGGACGTGGCAGGTGAGGATGAAGCGAAGGAGAATCTGACGGAGATAGTGGATTATCTGCATAATCCGGACAAGTACCGGGAGATTGGTGCATCCATGCCAAAAGGTATTCTGCTTGTCGGTCCTCCGGGAACCGGTAAGACGATGCTGGCGAAGGCTGTGGCCGGAGAGGCGAACGTACCGTTTTTCTCGATGTCGGGATCTGAATTTGTGGAAATGTTTGTCGGCATGGGCGCTTCAAAGGTGCGTGACCTGTTCCGCCAGGCAAAAGAAAAAGCGCCATGTATCGTATTTATCGATGAGATTGACGCCATCGGTAAAAAGCGTGACGGAAATATGGGCGGAAATGATGAGCGTGAACAGACACTTAATCAGCTTCTGACGGAAATGGATGGTTTTGAGGGCAACACAGGAGTGATTATCCTGGCGGCAACGAACCGACCGGAGTCTCTGGATCCGGCACTGACGCGTCCGGGACGTTTTGACCGGCGTGTACCGGTAGAACTGCCGGATCTAAGCGGCAGAGAGGCAATTCTTAAGGTACATGCGAAGAAAATCAAGGTATCGGATAATGTGGATTTTAACAAGATTGCCAGAATGGCGTCCGGGGCATCCGGAGCGGAGCTGGCGAATATTGTAAATGAGGCTGCGCTGCGCGCGGTGCGTGATGGCAGAGCCTATGCGACACAGGCGGATCTGGAAGAGAGCATTGAAGTCGTCATTGCCGGTTACCAGAAGAAGAATGCGATTCTGACAGACAAGGAAAAATGGACCGTGGCTTATCATGAGATCGGTCATGCCCTTGTAGCGGCAAAGCAGACAAATTCTGCTCCAGTACAGAAGATCACGATTATTCCGAGAACTTCCGGTGCATTGGGTTATACGATGCAGGTAGAGGAAGGCACACATTATCTTATGAATAAGGAAGAGATCGAGAACAAGATCGCAACGCTGACAGGCGGTCGTGCTGCGGAGGAAGTGGTATTTGATTGTGTTACAACAGGTGCTTCCAACGATATTGAGCAGGCGACCAAGCTGGCAAGAGCGATGATCACGCGCTACGGTATGAGTGATGAATTCGATATGGTGGCGCTTGAGACGGTGACCAACCAGTACCTTGGCGGCGATGCATCCCTGGCGTGCTCAGCAGACACGCAGGCACAGATCGACAGAAAAGTAGTGGAACTGGTAAAAAAGCAGCATGAGAAGGCGGCGAAGATCCTTAAGGACAACCGCGCAAAGCTGGATGAACTTGCGAAATATCTCTATGACAAGGAGACCATCACAGGGGAAGAATTTATGAGCATCTTAAATGCACAGGATGGGCAGACCGTGGAAAATTAGAGAAGCTGCGGGAAAGAGCAGAGATACTGTGGGAAAGAGCAGAGCCGCAGAAAGAGCGAAGACAAAAAATGGAGAACTGTCGGAGAGAGCATAGAAGCTCTGCCGGAAAAGCAGAAGAATTATTAAATGAAAAAAGCTGTCACAGGAATAGAGCCGGTAAAACGGGATTCCTGCGGCAGCTTTTTTCATTATTGAAAGAGCTGTACAATGATAATCACGATCCAGACGATCATGTAGAGAGCCATTCCAACGTTTAACACGGTTGTGGAAAAGCGTTTTCCTTTCGGAATCGTGTTCATTCCAGGCTGAAAGCGGATTTTCTTCAGATTGACGATAAAGAGAATAATACCGGCAATCGCCACGCCGAGCAAAAGGAAAATGTAAATAAAGTAAACGATCAGTTTTCCAAAGTTTCCTGTCATGTAGGACATCATGCCTGCAGGATCGGAAGCGACGGAGAGAAAATCATCTCCCAGCCATTTCAAGATCGCCACACCGAGTACAGAGCCGAGGAAGTTCACCAGCATGTGTAACCCGATCGTGTAGCGGATGTTGCCGGTCTTGACATAGATAAAGCCGAAGCACAGACCGAGAACAAAAGCATAGACGAACTGATTCAGATTTCCGTGAAACAGTCCGAACATCAGGCCGGAGAAAAGCACAGCTACGCCCTCGCCATACTGTGCAAGGCGGTCAATGAGAAGCCTCCGGAAGATCAGCTCTTCGGCAACCGGGGCGCAGAGCACCATGATAAACAGATTCACCCAGAGATTGGAACTGGTAGCGACCTCAAGCATGGTATTGGTTACCGGGCTTCCCTTCAGGATACTGATCAACTGTGTCAGGATAAGACCGGTATAATTGCTCACATACATGGCACCATAGCACATGAGAAAAGCGATCAGCCACTGACCGAAGGTCATGTGCTTTTTGGGAAGAGTCACAGCCGGAATCCTCTTGATCAGAAGCGCCATGATCGGCATGGCGATCACATACATAGGAATCATAACGATTAAAAGCGCGTAACTCGTGCTGGAAAGCAGATCCGGATTGATCGCGTTTGCGATCGCGCTTGCGCCGAACTGAACTCCATAGATGAGCGCGGTCCCGACCAGAAACATCAGACCGATGCGGGAAAACTGTCGTCTGGCATCCGCACAGACAGTATTGGGTGTGCCGGTCATGTAATCCGGCGTCATTTCTTCGTTCATATAATCCTCCAATTCCGCAGACGTTGTGTGCCGAAGAAACCGGGAGCCAGAGCTTCCGTCCGTCGGCGGTTGTGGCGGCTTTGTGACATCTGCGGCACAAAGAGCCATGCATTTGACAACTTTACTTGTCAAAATAATTATATGTTTGACAAGTAAAGTTGTCAAGTAAAATAAATAAGAAAATCTTTCGAGACAAACAATGCATTTATCGGTTATAATAAAAAGGAAGATTTTATCGGAGGAAAATTCATGAGAAAATTATGGATAACAGGCTGTATCGTGATGATCTGCATGGGAATGCTGACAGCCTGCGGTGGAAATAAAACGGAGGTTGTACCGATCGGGGATACGGAGGAAGCAGACCGGGAAGTACCTTATGCAATGTATATTAATCGTGTGGAAGGCGGAAAGGCATCGGTTACGATCTCAAATTATACGGATGAGGAGATTTTGTACGGAACCGATTTTCATCTGCAGAAATATATCGGGAGCGACTGGGTGGATGTGTCGACGTTGGTTCCCAATTATAAGTTTAACGAGGGGGTCTATTCCATTCCGGCGCACAGCAGCGTGGTCACGGATGTCAAATGGGAGTGGCTGTACAGCACGCTGACGGATGGGGAATATATGCTGACGAAGACAGTGCTTGATCCGAAGGAAGACGGAACTTACGATCAGGCAACAATGTATGTGACATTTGTTTTTGGAACGCCGTAGGCGGCAGATGCTGTTTATTTTAAAAATATGACTTGACGTGAGACAATGGTTTTGTTAAAATCTCTGTGTGTCTGATGCGGCGCTTTCCGGCAGAAGGGATCTGTCATAAATGACGGGAATCTGCATATAATAGACATATAAGAGAGATAGGGCGACTTAGCCAAGTGGTAAGGCGTGGGACTGCAACTCCCTGATCGTCGGTTCAAATCCGTCAGTCACCTTTTATAAACACGATGAGACTTCTCATCGTGTTTTTTTAATAAAATTATGTCTAATATAAAGACATTTTGGCTTATTTGGTAAATTAAGATAGAGAACAATATTTCTAACATTCACAGCAAGAAATCCATAGACATTTGCTTCCAAACTCCGTATGCTGAAAGTAGAATACAGGAATTACGGAGGAGGAAGCAATATGCAGCAAAGAGGAAGAGTCACTATTCCGACTGATGTAGATGTCGTGCCGGAGACACTTACACTGATGGAGCGCTGGGGGGCCGATGCCATCCGCGACTGCGATGGTACGGATTACCCAGAGGAACTGCGCGCTGTGGATGCCAAGGTCTATTCGACCTATTACACCACAAGAAAAGACAATACATGGGCAAAGGCACATCCGGAGGAGATACAGCAGATGTATATTATGACGCCGTTTTATACGGCGGTCGACGGAGATTTACAGATCCATCTCATGACGCATCTGTACCCGGATATGTTAAAAGTCAACAACCGTGATGACATTACGCGTTGGTGGGAAGTTATCGACCGCACGACGGGGGCGGTTGTTTCAACCAGCCAGTGGTCGTATGATGAGACAACTGGCGACGTGACGATCCACAAGCCGGAGGCGTTCCACAGTTACACGGTCAGTTTTCTGGCATACATTATGTGGGACCCGGTGCATATGTATAATGCCGTGACCAACGGCTGGAAAGATGTGGAAAAGCAGATTACGTTTGATGTGCGCCAGCCAAAGACCCACACCTACTCCATGGAGCGGCTGCGCAGATTTATCGCGGAGCATCCGTATGTGGATGTCATCCGCTACACGACCTTTTTTCACCAATTTACGCTCATCTTTGACGAGTTGGCGCGGGAAAAATATGTGGATTGGTATGGCTATTCCGCATCGGTCAGCCCGTATATCTTAGAGCAGTTTGAAAAGGAAGTGGGCTATCGGTTCCGCCCGGAGTTTATTATCGACCAGGGCTATATGAACAATACTTACCGCGTGCCGTCCAAAGAATTTCAGGATTTTCAGGCATTTCAGCGCAGGGAAGTGGCAAAGCTTGCAAAGGAGATGGTGGATATCACACATGCGTGCGGAAAAGAGGCGATGATGTTCCTCGGTGACCACTGGATCGGTATGGAGCCGTTTATGGAGGAGTTCCAGACGATCGGGCTGGATGCTGTGGTCGGAAGCGTCGGAAACGGTGCAACGCTGCGTCTCATTAGTGACATTGAGGGGGTCAGATACACTGAGGGGCGGTTCCTGCCGTACTTTTTCCCGGATACCTTCCACGAGGGAGGCGATCCGACACGCGAGGCGAAAGTCAACTGGGTGACGGCGCGCCGGGCGATTCTGCGCAAACCGATCGATCGGATCGGCTATGGTGGGTACTTAAAACTTGCCACACAGTTTCCGGATTTTATCGACTATGTGGAGAGCGTGTGCAAAGAGTTCCGCGAACTGTACGAAAATATTAAGGGAACGACCCCGTACTGCGTCAAGCGCGTGGCAATATTAAACTGCTGGGGAAAAATGCGCGCGTGGGGCAACCATATGGTCCACCATGCCATTTACTACAAGCAGAATTATTCTTATGCGGGCATCATCGAGGCACTCAGCGGTGCTCCGTTTGACGTGAAATTTATCAGCTTTGATGATATAAGGAATCATCCGGATCTGCTCGATTCCTTTGATGTTGTCTTAAATGTGGGCGATGCCTACACCGCTTATACCGGCGGGGACAATTGGAAGGATGAGGCGATTCTGACCGCAGTCCGCCGGTTTGTCTACCGGGGTGGCGGTTTCATCGGCGTGGGCGAACCGGCATCCTGCCAATGGCAGGGGCACTTCTTCCAGCTTGCGGACATCCTTGGCGTGGAAGAAGAAACCGGCTACACGTTGAATGTGGACAAGTATAACTGGCAAGATCATGCGCATTTTATCACGGAGGACAGCGGCGATGCGATTGATTTTGGCGAGGGCAAGAAAAACATATTCGCGCTCGAATCCGCGACCGTGCTACGCCAGATCGACAAAGGTGTACAGCTTGCCGTGAATACGTTCGGGCAGGGCAGGGGTGTGTATATCAGTGGCCTGCCGTACAGCTTTGCAAACAGCCGCCTGCTGTACCGGGCGATTCTGTGGGCGGCTTCGGCGGAGGGGAAAATTCACCGCTGGTTTTCCACAAATTACAATGTCGAAGTGCATGCTTATGTAAAAAACGGCAAATACTGTGTCGTCAACAACACGTATGAACCGCAGCAGACGACCGTTTACCGGGGGGACGGCAGCAGTTTTGCGGTCGACCTTGCGGCCAATGCGATCCTCTGGTACGAGATCTAGGAAAGAAACTGTCTGCGGTAGGCATCGGGGGAGAGCGTGGTTTCCCGACGGAATGCCTGCGAAAAATACGACTGGGAAGAAAAGCCGACCGCCTGGGCAATTTTTGCGACCGGAAAGTCGGTGTGTTCTAACAGGGATTTCGCCTCTTCAATGCGTCTGGTAATCAGATAATTGATGGGCGAGATTCCTTTGTATTTGGTGAAGGCGTGGGCAATGTAATATTTGCTGTGGAATGTTAAGGCACTTAGTGTATCTAACGTGATTGTTTCCGCGTAGTGCGCATTGATGTACTGCTCGATCATGCGGCATTCCTGTGAGGTTTTGCCGACGGAGACGGCCTCCGGCGTGACGCGGATCTCCCGCCGGATCAGATAGAGCAGATTTTCGAGCAGATTCTGTGACATTTCTACATAATTTTCTTTGCGGTCATGCAGTTCCTGTATGAGCGATCTGGTATAAAACAGACAGGCAGGGCGGATTGTCTTTACATTTTTGCAGAGGCAGGTTATGGGCGCGTGTCCGTCGGTTTCAAACGTATGCCCTCAAATCCGAGAACAACATATTCCAAAGCCGCATCGCCGTTGCTGAATTCTGTGTGCATGACATGGGGATTGATGAGGATCAGGTCATCTGCCGCAATGCAGAAGGTTTGTGTCTCGGTCTGGAATGTGCCGGTTCCGTTTAAGACATAAAACAGCTCGGTAAACGGGTGGGAGTGCAGCACGCTCGGCCAGGTCTTGTCGTAGCTGGAATGGCTGATATAAAGCAGGCGCAGATCCGGCCGTTTCTTTTGCGCGTCAAAGGTTTGTGGTTTGAAGTTGTACTGCTGGTATGGCATAGGCATCCCCTCCTGAAAATAGCATGTGCATTTGCACCTGAAATCTGTTATAGTAATTATAGCGCAAGATTTATAACAATGTAAACAAGATCCCGATAGCGGAGCGGCAGCACGCGCCTTATCATGAAGTGGTAACAGACACAACACATAAGGGGGAAAACAATATGAGAGCGATTACAGAACAGCAGAAACAGGAAGCCATTGCAGCATTTGCATACGAGGGAACACTGATTGCAGATACGGTGTACGGGAGCGGACATATCAACGACACGTTCCGCCTGACGTTTGCAGTCGGCAATATGGGGAATCTGGATGTGATCTTACAGCGGATGAATGCCGATGCCTTTCCACATCCGGAACAACTCATGGAAAACATTGCGGGTGTGACGGGGTTCTTAAAAAAGAAGATTATTGCGCGGGGCGGCGACCCGGAGAGGGAGACGTTAAATATCATCCCGACCGTGGACAACAAACCGTACTACCGTGACACAAACGGGGACTACTGGCGGTCGTACCGGTTTATCACCGGGGCGAGCAGCTTTGATCAGGTGGAAACGCCGCAGCAGTTTTATGAGAGCGCGGTCGCATTCGGCAGCTTCCAGCGGCTTTTGGCGGATTATCCGGCAGAGACACTCCATGAGACAATTCCGGGGTTCCACGACACGCGGGCGCGGTTTGCGGCATTTGAAAAAGCCGTCCGGGAGGATGTTGTGGGGCGGGCCGCGGAGGTTCAAAAGGAGATCGCTTTTTTCTTAGAGCGGAAGGAGACGGCCTGCTATTTTGCCGGGCGGCTTGACCGCGGGGAGCTTCCGATCCGCGTGACGCACAACGACACGAAATTAAACAATGTCATGCTCGACGATAAGACCGGAAAGGGGGTCTGTGTCATTGATCTTGATACGGTCATGCCGGGGCTTGCCATGAATGATTTTGGCGATGCGATCCGCTACGGGGCGAGCACTGCGGCGGAGGATGAGCGGGATCTCTCCGAAGTCTCGTGCAGCATGGAGCTGTTTTCCCTCTTTACCAAAGGATTTCTGGAGGGCTGCGGCGGCAGCCTGACTCCGGAGGAGACCGCGCTGCTTCCGATGGGGGCAAAGGTCATGACGTATGAGTGCGGCATGCGGTTTCTTATGGATTATTTACAGGGCGATCGTTATTTCAAGATCCACCGGGACGGACAGAATCTCGACCGTGCCCGCACGCAGCTTACGCTTGTGGCAGACATGGAGCGCAAGATGCAGCAGATGCAGGACATTGTAAGAAAGGCAGCAGGGTAATGGCAGAAAAGAAAAAGAAGAAGATGGAGTTTAGGTACTACCAGTTACCGCCCGGAAGTCCGATTCTTGCACTTCTGGGAGAAAAGTGGGTGCAGAATTATGGTGACCGCACGGCAGACAGGCTTCATTTCCACAATTACATGGAACTTGGCTATTGTTATTACGGGGCAGGCGACGTGGTACTGGGGGATGACACCTACCGTTTTTCGGGGCAGCAGTTTACCGTCATCCCGTCGAATTTTCCGCACACGACAAACAGCGATCCGGGCAACATCAGTCGCTGGGAATATCTGTTTGTCGATGTGGAGGTGGTACTTGACGGTATTTTCCCGGACAATGCACTCCGCAAAGAGCGCGCACTGCAGCGGCTCTATGAAAAGCCGTGGTTTTTGGAGGAAGCAGAGTATCCGAAGGAAGCGGCAAAAATTAAAGAAATCTTAAACATCATGCGAAAAGGCGATGAATTTTATCTTGAGGAGGCAAAGGCACTGCTGGGCTGTCTTCTTTTGGAGATCACACGGTTAAACTACACGAACAAAGAGACGCGCGCGGATGCCGAGCAGGGCAGGATCACCTGCATCGTCTCCCGCGCCATGGACTATATCTCCGATCACTACATGGAACCAATAAGGGTAGAACAACTGGCGAAGTACAGCCATCTGAGCGAGACACATTTCCGGCGTGTGTTTACCGAATATATGCATATGGGGCCGCTTGAATATATCAACACGGTGCGCATCCGCACGGCGTGCGAGCACTTAAAAAAGACCGAGGAACCGGTGGCGGACATCGCCCACAAATGCGGATTTACGACCAACTCCACGTTCAACCGCAATTTCAAGCAGATGATGGGGGTCACACCCGTGGAGTGGAGGAAGCGTCCGGAAAATTACGAACAGCGGCTGCTCAATTATGAGATCCACACAGAGAAAGGATGGTAACAACCGATGCAGGGGGCAAAACTGATACAACAGGTAAAGAGGAAACAAAAGAAGATGACGGGGGTTCTGCGGAAGCTCATGGTCGTATTCGGGGTATTTTTTGTGCTGCTTGGGATCATGATCTCACAGGCATTTATGTTAGCGGGCTTTCTTCTGGTGGCACTGTATTTTGTATTTGATGTGTTAAGCCGGAAAGAGTACGAGTACATCCTCGACGGGAAAACACTCACAATTGATGTGATCTATGGGAAGCGGTACCGTAAAACGGCACACATCATTGACATGACCGAGATGGAAGTGACCGCGCCAAACCGCCACGAGGCTGTGGCAAAGTACCGCAAAGACGGGGGCGGGGTCCGACTGCCGAAGTTTGATTATACCTCCTATGAGGATGACATTCCATACTACACGATGATCGTCATTGAGGACCGGGAAAAGAAAAAATTGTTGCTTGATCTCAATCAGGAACTGCTGTTTGCACTCAAAAAACAGTATCCTTCTAAGGTTTTTGCATAAAGTGGTGAATAAAATATGAACAGTTGCAAACAAATCATGAACAACAAATGTGCGCAAAATCAGAGAATCCATCATTTCAACGAAAAATTGCAGGAATGCAAGCGGTTGTAATGGTGGATTTGTTGCATCACATGGCACGCATAATGGCAATATGAATGGAAATAACCGAAAATATGCGAAAAAATAGTGCAAAGCACACAAAATGATTGAAATTGCACATTATACGGACAATTATGCAAACTAGATATATTCAAGCAATGCTATAATACGTTCATCAGCAAAAGTAACAAATACTCTTAGGGAGAAGGAGGAAATTTATATGAAAAAGAAAATGATTACAGCATTACTTGCAAGTGCAATGGTATTGTCACTGGTTGCTTGCGGTGGAGGCGGAACAGACAGCAACGGTGGCGGGGATACATCCTCCAGCGGAAGCGGTACTTCTTCCTCATCCGACAGTAATAAGCTGACCGTATGGGCATGGGACCAGAACTTTAACATCAAGGCAATAGAGACCGCAGCCGAGCAGTACAAGAAAGACCATCCGGATTTTGAACTCGAAGTGGTTGAGACCTCTTCTGATGACTGCCAGACCAAGCTGACAACCGCAGCAAATGCCGGTGATTACAGCACACTGCCGGATATCGTACTCATGCAGGACAACAGCTACCAGAAATTCTTAAAAAGTTATCCGGATGCCTTTACCGACCTGACGGATATGGGAATCAACTGGGATGATTTCGGAAAATTAAAACAGTCTTACTCTATGGTAGACGACAAGCACTACGGTGTTCCGTTTGATAACGGTGCTGTTATCGCATGTTACCGTACCGACATCTTAAAAGAAGCCGGATACACCATCGACGACCTGACCGATATTACCTGGAGCGAATTTGCAAAGATCGGAAAAGATGTTCATGATAAGACCGGCAAATACTTACTGACCAGTGAGGGAACTGGCGGAGACACTATGATGATGATGATCCAGTCCTGCGGTGCAAACTTTGTCAATGAAAAAGGAGATGCTTACATTGTAGGAAATGACATCGCTGAGAAGTGTGTCGACATCTACACCGAACTCGTACAGAATGATGTTGTAAAATTAGTAAACAACTGGGATGAGTATGTATCCACCATCACAAATGGTGAGGCAGCAGGCGTTGTCAATGGTAACTGGATCACTGCAACGATCGCTTCTACCGAAGACCAGAAAGGCCAGTGGGCAATCACCACAATGCCAAGTGTAGATGGTGTGGATTCCGCTACTCATTATGCAAACAACGGTGGATCTTCCTGGTATGTTACCGCAAACTGCCAGAACAAAGATCTTGCAGAAGATTTCTTAAAGAGCACTTTTGGTTCCAGTACAGATTTCTATGATGCAATCCTTCCACAGACCGGTGCGATTGCCTGCTACTTACCAGCCGGAGAATCGGATGTATACAACGAGCCAAACGAGTTCTTCAACGATCAGCCGATTTACTCCACGATCGTAGAATACTCTTCCCATATTCCGGAGTTTACAAAGACTCCGTATCACTATGAGGCAAGAGAGTGCATCAACACAGCAGTTGTCAATATCGTAAATGGAACAGCTAAGGCTGATGCATTACAGGAAGCACAAGATACCTTACAGTTTAAGATGACGGAGTAATCCGGTACATAAAAAAGAATGACAAGTTTGTATAGCGGGGGGCGACCTCCGCTATATGTGAAAATGACCAGAAATGCGAAAGGGGGAATTTGTTGTGAATTCCAAGAAAAAAGGGATGTCACTTATTGCAAAACAAAGAGCGGCAGGATGGACATTTCTAGCACCGGCATCGATTCTGATTGCGATCATGAGTTTTTATCCGATGGTGCGGGCATTTATCATTTCCCTGCAAAAGGGAACGGGTGCCAATATGCGCTTTACTGGATTTTCCAATTATCAGAGAATCCTTGTTGATAAGGTGTTCCAGCAGTCCATCGGCAACACATTTTTCTACCTGATTATCCAGGTGCCAATCATGCTTATACTTGCAATTCTGCTGGCACAGTTATTAAACAACAAACATTTAAAATTGCGGGGATTGTTCCGAACCTGTGTCTTCCTCCCATGTGCGACTTCACTGGTTTCCTATTCGTTGATCTTCCGTTCGATGTTTGCAACAGACGGACTGATTAACAGTATCCTCATGAAACTTGGTATCTTACATTCCGGCTATAATTTCCTGGGTCATTCCGGAAGTGCCAAAGCGGTCATTATCCTTGCTTTGATTTGGAGATGGACTGGTTATAACATGGTTTTTTATCTGGCTGGTTTACAGAATATCGAGTATTCCGTATACGAAGCCGCCAAGATCGACGGTGCAAACGGCTGGAAAACATTCTGGAGGATCACCGTACCGCTGTTAAAACCGACGATCATCATGACCTTTATCATGTCAATCAATGGTACGTTGCAGTTGTTCGATGAGTCCGTCAACCTGACAAAGGGTGGACCTGCCAATACGACTATTACCATGTCACACTATGTATACAACACATGTTTTATCAATGTGCCAAACTTTGGATATGCGGCAGCCATGTCATTTTTGATCTTTATCATGGTAGCGATCCTTGCATTTATCAACTTGAAAGTAGGTGATACGCGTGACTAAGCAGAAAAGCAAATCAATGATCCAGAGAAGATTGATCCCGACGTATATCTTTCTGGGGATCGTGTCCTTTATTTCCGTATTCCCGCTGTATTGGATGATTTCCGCAGCCACGAATACATCCACGGACGTATCCCGTGGTCGCCTGCTTCCGGGTACGCACTTTATGGAGAACTTTAAGAACTTAATGTCCCAGCAGCCACTGTGGAGAGCCCTCGGGAATTCGTTCCTGTATGCGATCCTTACGACGGTGCTGTGTCTCTTGGTCTGCTCCATCGCCGGTTATGGTTTTGAGATCTACCATGACAAATGGAAAGACCGCCTGTTTTCCATCCTGCTTCTTGCCATGATGATACCACAGGTTGCAACAATGGTTCCGTTGTTTCAGATGTTTTCCAAGGCAAAGCTGTTAAATACAGCGGTTGGATTTATGCTTCCGATCATATCCACACCGTTTATGATCATGATGTTCCGCCAGAATGCCCGTGCATTTCCGGTTGACATCATCGAAGCTGCGCGTATTGATGGATTAAGCGAGGTACAGATTTTCTTCCGGATGTTTATCCCGACGATGAAATCGACCTATGCGGCAGCCGCTGTTATCACATTCATGAATGCATGGAATGCATACTTATGGCCAAAGGTAATCATGTCCGATAACCGTGCGATGACTATGCCAATGCTCATTGCCAACCTGATTACCGGATACAAGACGGATTACGGTATGCTCATGTGTGGTGTATTGTTCTGCTCAATCCCGACGATGATCGTATTCTTCGTATTACAGAAGCAGTTTGCAGAAGGTATCACCGGAGCGGTTAAATAAAAATGGTAAAAAATGTCTTCCTTTTTGGAGGGCATTTTTTACCATAACAGGAAAGGGGTATATGCCTATGAATACATTTGATTATAAGAAAGTAAAAGATCCTCAGTATTTTCGTGATGCGCGCATGGATGCGCATTCTGACCACATATATTACCGGACGAAAGAGGAGGCAGAAGAGAAACAGAGTTCCTACCGCGTCAGTTTAAACGGGCTGTGGAAGTTCCACTATGCAAAAAACTATGCCGACGTAGTTGCCGGATTTGAGAAGGAAGACTACTGCTGTGTAGGTTGGGATGACATCAAGGTTCCGGCTCATATCCAGATGGAGGGTTACGATGTGCCGCAGTACGCTAACGTGCAGTATCCGTGGGAAGGCCATGAGGACATCCATCCGGGCGAGATCCCGGAGCAGTTTAACCCGGTGGCAAGCTATGTCAAATATTTTACCGTGCCGAAGCAGATGCAGGGGAAGCGGCTCTTTGTCTCGTTTCAGGGCGCGGAGAGCGGACTTGCAGTCTGGTTAAACGGCACATTCATCGGTTACAGCGAGGATTCGTTTACTCCGTCTGAGTTTGAACTGACCGATGCGGTAAAAGACGGGGAAAACAAACTGGCGGTACAGGTGTTTAAGTGGACAGCGAGCAGCTGGTGCGAGGATCAGGATTTCTTCCGGTTTTCCGGAATCTACCGCGATGTATACCTGTATACTGTGCCGGAAGTACATGCCTATGATGTAAAGGTGCGGGCACTGCCGGATGCAGCACTTACCGCTGCCGAACTGGCACTGACTTTACAGATGTGGGGAAGCGGCAAGGTGAAAGTCGTCCTCAAAAAAGACGGACAGACTGTGCTGGAAGACGAATCGGCTGTTACCGAAGGGGAACAGATCCTGACCTGGAACGTGGAGCGGCCTGTTTTGTGGAGCGCGGAAGACCCGCAGCTTTATGACCTTACGGTTGAAGTCTGCGATGGCGCGGGAACTTTACAGGAAGTGATCCCGCAGCGCGTCGGGTTCCGCCGGTTTGAGATGAAGGACGGTATTATGACATTAAACGGAAGGCGGATCGTCTTTAAGGGCGTGAACCGCCACGAGTTCAGTTCCGTCAGCGGACGGCATGTGTCGGAGGAAGAGCTGCGCAAGGATCTTCGCACGATGAAGCAGAATAACATCAACGCGATCCGTACCTGCCATTACCCGGATGCGTCTAAGATTTATGAACTCTGTGATGAGTATGGCATTTACATGATTGATGAGACAAATCTGGAATCGCACGGTTCCTGGGATGTGGCAGAGTTTACGAAGGACGATACCTATATCGTGCCGCACAACAAACCGGAGTGGCTTGCGATGATGCTTGACCGTGCCAATTCGATGTACCAGCGTGACAAAAACCATCCGGCGATCCTGATCTGGTCGTGTGGCAATGAGTCTTACGGCGGCAAGGACATCTATGAAATGTCCTGTCTGTTCCACCGTCTGGATGATACCCGTCTCGTTCATTACGAGGGGCTGTTCCACGACAGAAGTTACAACGATACGAGTGATATGGAAAGTCAGATGTACCCATCGGTGGAGAGCATCAAAGAATTTTTGGCAAAGGATTCGAGCAAGCCGTTTATCTGCTGCGAGTACACGCATGCAATGGGCAATTCCTGTGGTGCGATGCACAAATATACGGATCTGACCGACACGGAACCGAAGTATCAGGGCGGCTTTATTTGGGATTACATCGATCAGTCGATCTACAAAAAAGACCGCTACGGCGAGGAGTTTCAAGCATACGGCGGGGATTTTGGCGAACGTCCAACCGACTATAACTTTAGTGGAAACGGTATTGTCTACGGTGGAAACCGCGATGTGTCACCAAAAATGCAGGAAGTCAAATTCAATTACCAGAACATCACGGCGGAAGTGACTGCGGAGTCCGTAACGGTCAAAAATAAAAACCTGTTTGTCAACACCGACCGCTTTGCGTGTGTTGTGACCGTTGCAAAAGACGGAAAGGAGATCCGCCGGGCAGACTTACCGACGGCTGTGGAGCCGCTCTCGGAACAGACCTATCCACTGCCGTTTGCAAAAGAGACAAAGGCAGGCGAATACACCGTGACCGTCTCCTTCCATCTGAAAGCGGACACTGTCTGGGCAAAGGCAGGGCATGAGGTGGCTTTCGGGCAGTATGTCTATCCGGTTGCGGGTGAGGCAGAAACATGCACAGACAAGATCAAAGTGATCCACAGCACACACAACATCGGTGTAGAGGGTGCGCATTTTTCCGTCCTGTTTTCCGTATTAAACGGTGGGCTGGTTTCCTACAAATATGCGGGAAAAGAGATGATCGAGGCGATCCCGAAACCAAACTTCTGGCGGGCACCGACGGACAATGACTGTGGAAATCTCATGCCGGCGCGCTATGCACAGTGGAAAACGGCCAGTCTGTATGTCAGCCATAAAAGCCCGCAGGAGACGAGTACGCCGGAAGTCACGGAACACGAACACAGCATTACCGTTTCGTTCCGCTATTTTATGCCGACCACACCGGTTTCGGAATGTCGGTTGTCCTATGAAGTATTTGGGGATGGCAGGGTAAAGACCACGCTCTGTTATGATCCGGTCAAAGAATTGGGCGACATGCCGGAATTTGGCGTACTGTTTAAATTTAATGCCGATTACGACCGACTGCAGTGGTATGGACTGGGCGAACAGGAAACCTATGCTGACCGTTGTAAGGGAGCCAAACTTGGCATCTACAGCAATAAGGTAAAAGACAATGTGGCGCGGTATATGGTTCCGCAGGAATGTGGGGCAAAATGTGGCGTGCGCTGGGCGCGTGTGACTAACCGTGCCGGAGATGGCATGTTGTTTGAAATGACAGAAGAAACAGGTCCGATGGTATTTTCCGCACTGCCGTATACGCCGCATGAGATAGAAAATGCGATGCATCCGTATGAGCTGCCACCGGTACACTACACGGTTGTCCGTGTGGCAAAAGCCCAGATGGGTGTCGGCGGCGACGACAGCTGGGGCGCGCAGACGCATCCGGAATATCTGTTGCAGACGGACAAAACCATGCAGTTTTCCTTTGTATGGAAAGGCGTGGTGAGCACAGAAGCATAATTACAGGATCTTTACAATATTCAGATCCTGATCTAAAAGCAGGATGTCGGCTCTTGCCCCGACGGCAAGGGTGCCGATTTCCTGTGAACATTCGATGCTCTTTGCAGGATTGCAGGTGGCGGCTTTGACGGCCACGCCGAGCGGAATGCCAAACTGCACCGCATTTTTCATACAGTCAAACAAATTGGTGGCGGAACCTGCGATGGTTCCGTCTTTTAAGGTCGCAAGGCGGCCTTTTTTGATTACCGGCTGTCCGCCGAGTTCGTACTCGCCGTCCTCCATACCGGTTGCACGCATCGCATCGCTGATTAAAATCATGCGGTCGTTGCCAAACATGCGGAAGGCATTGCGGATGACCGACGGGTGGATGTGGATGCCGTCACAGATGATCTCTGCCATCGCATGCGGACAGTCCGCTGCCGCGCCGATAATGCCAGGATCGCGGTGGTGTAGTGGCGGCATGGCGTTGAACAGATGGGTGACATGGTTGGCACCGGCGGCAAAGGCATTTTCTGCGATTTCATACGATGCTGTGGAGTGTCCGAGTGAGATCGCAACGGTGTCTTTGAACTCCCGGATAAACGCATCGGAACCCGGCAGTTCCGGGGCGATCGTGATGATGCGGATCTTGTTTCCGCTTGCAGCAGAGAGCCGTCGGAACATGGCGGCATCCGGCGCGTGCAGATAGCTTGCTTTCTGCGCCCCTTTCTTTTCCGGGGAGAGGTATGGACCTTCCATGTGGATGCCCGCGATGTGGGCATATCCGGCAGCATCCGGCACATCGTTAATCGTCGCAAAGGCAGCTGTAAGCTGTTCTTCCGGCAGGGTCATGGAAGTCGGGCAGAATGAAGTCACACCGCAGGAATGCAGATATTGTGCGATTTCGGCAAGTCCTTTGGAATTTCCGTCACTGAAATCGTGACCTCTTGCCCCGTGGATGTGGACATCCACCAGACCGGGGATCACATAAAGCCCCTCGGCATCAAATACCGTATCGTCTTCTGCGGTTTCTGCGATGCGGTGTGTCGTTGTATCAACAACCAGTTCTTTTTTCCGAAAGGAGCCAGACTCCTCCCAGACCAGTCCGTTTTTTATGATCATGGCGTACTCCTTTTCCTAGATCAGTCCTTCTTTGATGATGCGGGATAATGCAGCTTCATCGGCAACGACGGAAACCTCGTCGTGTAACTGCAGGATTGATGCCGGTACATGCGGGGTGATCGGTCCGTAAACTGCCTCATAGAGTGCATCGGCTTTGGCTTCACCGCTTGCGATCAGTAGGATGTGCCGTGCCTGCATAATGTTTTTGATGCCGGTCGTATATGCCTGTGTCGGGACTTCCTCAATGAAGGAAAAGAAACGTGCATTGGCTTGAATGGTGTTTTCGGTCAGGTCGACGCAGTGGGTTTCCTTTGCAAAGGAATCCGATGGCTCGTTAAAACCGATATGTCCGTTGTTGCCGATGCCAAGGAGCTGTAAGTCGATGCCGCCCATGCTGCGGATGATGGCATTGTAGCGGGAGCATTCCTTTTCCACATCAGCTTCCATGCCGTTTGGAATAAAGGTGTTTACGGATTTGATGTTTACGTGGTCAAACAGGTTGTGGCGCATAAAGTAAGCGTAACTCTGATCGTTGTCGGCAGGAAGGCCTTTGTATTCGTCAAGGTTGATGCTGCGGATCTGTGAAAAATCAAGATCGCCCTTGTTGTACCACTCGATCAGCTGCTTGTAGGTGCCGATCGGTGAAGAACCGGTGGCAAGTCCGAGCACAGATTCCGGTTTTAAGATTATCTGTGCGGAGATAATGTTGGCCGCCTTGCGGCTCATTTCGTCATAGTTTTTTGTTTTATAAATACGCATAGTAGTTCTCCTCCTTAAAATTGCGTTTCCTGCATTTGTTAAGTTGATTATAGGATGCAAAATTGGAAAAATCCATAGGGTTTGGGCAAATGGAAAGAACAATCCCCAAAAACGGAAAAAAAGAAAAATCGTGTGTGCTTTTGAAAGAACTTTCAAAAATATATGATATAATGAAATAAAATTACAGATCGGGTTATGGACATAGAGTTATATATCCCGTTGGACGTGGGCACCATAAACTCTGATGTTCCGCAAGTAACTGAGGAAGCAGGAAAAGGAGAAAACGCGTATGCAGACTTATGGAAGCAGTGTTGTGCCGATGATCGAGGCAAATTATGAGATGTTTACGGTGGTGGAGAAAACAATCGCCGATTTTTTTATTTCGAATGAAAAAGAGATGGATTTTTCATCGGGACGCATGGCAAAGATGCTACATGTTTCAGAAGCATCTCTGTCACGCTTTGCCAAGAAAATGGGTTACAGCGGATACCGGGAGTTTATTTACAACTACCAGCCCTCGATCGCGGAGCGACCGAATGTGGAGGAACAGACCATCCACGTCCTGTATTCGTATGAGGAATTGCTGCAAAAAACATACAGCTTAATCCGCGAACCACAGATCAAACATGTGTCCCAGCTAATCGGGGAACATACGCGCATTTTTTTGTATGGATTTGGCAGTTCTGGGCTGGCGGCACAGGAGTTTCAACTTCGGTTGCTGCGGCTTGGCATGGATGCGGAGGCAATCACGGAACTGCACCAGATGGTATTGAATGAAGCGCGTATCACAAACGCGTGCCTCGTGATCGGCATCAGCCTAAGCGGCGCGACGCGCGAGCTCATTGATGCACTTGACCGGGCGAAAGCGCGTGGGGCAGCGGTCATATATCTGACTTCCTCCAACGCAGAGCGGGAAAAACGGACGTATGAGGAGATCGTGCTCGCACCGGTAAAAAAGAACCTCGAATACGGAAATGTCATTTCCCCGCAATTTCCGATCCTGCTGATCCTTGATCTGATCTATGCCCAGCTTTTAAAAGAAGATCGGCGCAGCACGGAAGCGCAGTACGATACGCACATCTGGGAGAGGATCAAGGACTATCATGTTGGATAGATGTGGTTTTAAAAACCAGATTGACAGGAAAAATCATACATTTATACTAAATGTGTAGTCGAATTTTGGTTTAAAGTAAGATTACTCTTCTTCCGGGTATTTCATACCCCAGTTGTTTCGAATTTCAGTCATGATATGCATAACATCCTGTGAATAATTAAGATGCATAAGTGATTCAATTGTGGATAAATCGCCGGAGCATACAGCGGCTTCCATGTCAGCAACTTCATAGCTTAAGGCATCTGCAGTTTCTCCTGCGGAAATAGTTTCTTTATGTCCGTCCCCGGTGTAAGTAATGGTTGCTTCCATAGCTCTTGGGTATTCAAAGATCTCGATGTAACCCTTATCGAATGCGATGGTTGCGCGCTTTGGCTGCTTTGCGTGAAGCGATAAGGTGACGGTTGCCATCTCGCCGGCTGGGTTCATAAGAAGGATGCCTGCCTGTTCATCCACACCGGTTGGTGCATATTTTACCTGTGAAAGTACCTGATTGGCAGTTTCGGCAAAGAACCAGCGGATCAGGGATAAGGCGTAAACGCCAATATCTAACATAGCGCCTCCGGCCAGATTGCGGTTAAAAAAGCGATTATTCATATCATATTCTTTATAGCTACCGAAGTTTACCTGAACCAGACGAAGTGGTCCAAGAGTGCCGGAGCTTATGATCTCTGCAAGTTTGCGGTAGATCGGCATGTGGAAAATGGTCATGGCTTCTGCCAGAATGACATGATTTTTTTCCGCAAGGGCAATGGCCTCATCCAGTTCGTTTGAATTTAAGGTGATGGATTTTTCGCAAAGGACATGCTTTCCGTTTGCCAGTGCTTGACGCAGATATTGAATATGCGTATTATGTGGGGTAGAGATGTAGATAATGTCTACATCCGGATCGGTAAAGACATCTTCAAGGCGATCATATACCTTGGAAATCTGGTATTTTTCCGCGAATGCTACTGCTTTTTCGTGTGTGCGGTTTGCGACGGAATACAGATGGCGGTTTTGCCTGGCAAGTGCAGTGGCAAGTTCGTTTGCAATGACACCACAGCCAAGGGTTGCCCAGTTCAATGGTTTCATAGATAATTCCTCCTTCATTTGCATTTATACTCCTTTTTACGCGCTCATTTTAGCATGAAAGGGCAGACGGTGCAAGTCAAGGAAGGATAAGTGGAATGTTTTACAGGAAAGGAAAAATATGTATCGGATATTAGTTGTGGAAGATGATGAAGTGATTGCAAAAACAATCCGGCAGCATTTACAGAGCTGGAATTATGAAGTCTTTGCAGTAGCGGATTTTAATAGTGTGATGGAAGAATTTGCCCGGGTAAAACCGCATCTGGTGTTGATGGATATAAGGCTTCCGTTCCACAATGGATTTTACTGGTGCACAGAGATCCGGAAAGTTTCGAAGCTGCCAATCATATTTGTCTCTTCGATGAATGACAATATGAATCTGGTGATGGCGATCAATATGGGCGGGGATGATTTCATCATAAAACCGTTTGATCTGAATGTGCTGACAGTAAAGATTCAGGCGATGCTACGCCGGACTTATGAATTTGCAGGGGAAAGCCATATGCTTGAGCATCAGGGGGTGTGGCTGAATCTGTCGGATGGGACACTGACCTACGAAGAGCAGATACTGGAGTTAAGCAAAAATGAGCGGAAGATTTTGCAGACGCTGCTTGAAAATCCGGGGGCAATTGTAACGAGGGAGAATCTGATGATGGCATTGTGGGAAAGTGATGTGTATGTGGATGAAAACACATTGTCGGTCAATGTGAACCGGCTGCGAAGAAAACTGGAAACGATTGGATTGACAAATTTTATTTTAACACGAAAAGGAATCGGTTATCAGATTAAAAAGTGATCAGGAAATGAGGCGCACATTGAGGGCATACATAAAGCAGTATTTAAACAGATACAAAGGCGGTCTTGCACTTGTGGCAGGGCTTATGATCTTCCACATTTTTGTGCTTTACATTTGTGGCATACCCGCTGCGGATATCCGATATTTTGCGGGACTGGAACTTGTATTTTTTGTGCTGGCCGCTGTATTTTGCGGGATACGGTACTGGTATCGCCTGCGGACAGTAAAAAGGCAGATCCGGGATTATATGCAGGGCATGCAGGCACTTTCAGATACGGAGGATGCGCTGGAGGAAGTGTATATGGATGCGCTTGAACAACTGCAGAATAAGCGGCAGGAGGAAAAGGGAGCATACAGGAACCTGCAGCGGGAAATGGAAGAATATTATGCTCTGTGGGTGCATCAGATCAAAACGCCGATCTCCGCGATGCGTCTGCTTTTGCAGAGGGAAGAACAAAAACAGACAGATCCGGATGAAACAGCGGGAATGGAAAAAAGTGTGTTGTATGACATGCAGCAGGAATTATTCTGGATTAACCAGTATGTCAATATGGCACTTCAGTACCAGCGGATGAATTCCGGTATGAATGATCTGGTGCTTGAGATGGTTTCAGCGGATCAGGTGGTGCGCACTGCGATCCGGAGGTTTGCGCTGATTATGATTCGTAAAAAGATTGCCATTCACTATGAGGAATGCCGGGAGATGGTGCTCTCGGATGAAAAGTGGCTGGAATTTGTTGTGGAGCAGATTTTGTCCAATGCGATTAAGTACAGCGGCGAAAATCGCGCGGTTACAATACAGATAAACCGGAATGAAGCCGACAATACCTGTGAACTTGTGATCTCTGATCAGGGAATCGGCATCCGGAAGGAGGATCTGCCAAGGATTTTTGAAAAAGGTTATACCGGGTATAACGGACGGGCAGATAAAACTTCGACGGGAATCGGACTTTATCTGTGCCGGGAGATTACCAAAAAGCTTGGGCATGGGATTATGATCACATCCGAAATTGGAAAAGGTACGGATGTGACAATTGTATTTGAAAGAAATAATTTGGATGTCCGAGATTAAGTGTTTTGACGTGGGAGACAAATAACATGGATACTCGGGATGTAAAAACAGGGGGCTGTAAAAAAACTCCCCTGACAGAAAAATCGCCCAGACCGTGAGGTCTG
>ERZ857922.1949-NODE-1949-length-22822-cov-3.457416_pt1 | contig 22822 bp, 14 predicted proteins | sample MGYA00519579_ERZ857922 | MGnify/ENA primary metagenome ERZ857922 (study PRJEB31778, sample SAMEA3449375) | human gut metagenome | biome: human gut; feature: human-associated habitat; material: faeces | place: United Kingdom | collected 2010/2012 ... | reverse complement strand
GTTGCCAAGAATGAAATCGATGAGATCCTGAAATTTTACCATGTAAAAAGCAGGGAGGTTCCGGATTCCATTGAGGATATGAATGAACAGCTGGAATACCTTATGCGCCCCTATGGAATCATGCGCCGCACGGTTTATCTGGAAAAAGGCTGGTATAAGGATGCAATTGGTGCCATGCTGGGCGTTATGAAAGAAACCGGAAAGATCGTAGCTCTTCTTCCCGGAAAAGTGTCTGGTTACAGCTATTATGACATTGAAGCTGGAAAAAGAAGAAAGATAACCCATGGAAATGAAGATTTGTTTGAAAAAGAGGCCCTTGCATTTTATAAACCTTTTCCCATGAAAAAGATGGGAATCCCTTCTCTGGCGAAATACATAATGGAGACACTTTCCGGGGCTGATTACGGGATGATGGTTCTTGCCGCACTTGCAGTGACTTTTGTGGGGATGCTGACACCGAAGATCAACCAGCTTATTTTTTCGGAGGTTCTGCCTTCTGGAAGCATGCAGCTGTTTTTTGCGATTTCGGTTTTTATGGTGTGTACTGCAATAAGCAGCCTGCTTTTTGAGGCAGTAAGTGCGATGGTAACTGCCAGGGTGGAAACGAAGCTGAGCTTGTCTGTAGAGGCTGCAACCATGATGAGGGTAATGTCCCTTCCGGCAGGTTTTTTCAGAAAGTACAGCGCAGGTGAGTTGTCCAGCCGTGCCAGCCAGATCAACTCACTTTGCAATATGCTGGTATCTACCGTATTTACAACAGGGATTACTTCCGTTTTTTCCCTTATCTATATCTCACAGATTTTTGCGTTTGCTCCGGCACTTGTGGCACCGGCGCTGACTATTGTAGCGGTGACGGTTGCGTTTTCTGTTATTTCTTCCCTGGTACAGATGGGAATTTCCAGAAGACAGATGGAGCTTGCAGGAAAAGAAAATGGAATGACATACGCTATGATCACTGGTGTCCAGAAAATAAAGCTTTCAGGGGCTGAGAAAAGGGCTTTTGCAAGATGGGGAGATTTATATGCCAAAGAAGCAAAACTTAAATATAATCCTCCTGTATTTATTAAAATAAATGCTGTGATCAGTACAGGGATTTCTCTTGCGGGTACTATTGTGATGTATTACGCAGCAATCCGGTCTGGCGTTTCCGTAGCGGATTACTATGCTTTTAATACTGCATACGGCATGGTATCCGGAGCTTTTCTGTCATTGGCAGGAATTGCTCTTACAGTAGCAAGGATAAGGCCTACACTGGAAATGGTAAAGCCGCTTTTTGAGACAGTGCCCGAGGTTTCCAGCGGAAAACAGGTGATTACAGGGATTTCAGGCGGGATCGAGCTGAATCATATATCGTTCCGGTACAACGAAAACATGCCTCTTGTACTGGATGACCTGTCTTTGAAAATCCACCCGGGACAGTATGTGGCGATTGTAGGCCAGACTGGCTGCGGGAAGTCCACCCTTATGCGTCTGCTCCTTGGATTTGAGAAACCTATGAAGGGAGCCGTTTATTATGACGGAAAAGATCTTGATAAAATTGATCTGAAATCGCTCAGGCAGAAGATTGGCGTAGTCATGCAGAATGGTAAGCTTTTTCAGGGGGATATTTATTCCAATATTGTGATCTCGGCGCCATGGCTGACACAGAAGGATGCCTGGGAGGCAGCAGAACTGGCGGGTATTGCAGAGGATATCCGGAAAATGCCTATGGGAATGAATACAATGATTTCTGAAGGCTCCGGCGGAATTTCCGGAGGACAGAAGCAGAGACTGATGATCGCCCGGGCTATTGCACAAAAACCCAGGCTGCTTATGCTTGATGAAGCCACCAGTGCCCTTGACAATCTGACCCAGAAAAAAGTGTCAGAAGCCCTGGATGGTCTGAAGTGTACCAGAATTGTAATCGCCCATCGGCTTTCTACTATTAAACAGTGTGACAGAATCCTTGTGCTGGATAAAGGGAAAATCATTGAAGATGGAAAATATGAAGAACTGTTAGAGAAAAACGGCTTTTTTGCAGAACTGGTAAAACGGCAGCGTCTGGATGCGCTGTAATAAAAAGAGATAAGGGGATATTTTATGCGATATATACTTGATTCCCGGATTGCCTTACGCTCCTGGCAGCAGGTTCCCTATGCATATTACCGGAAGGGAAGTCCATATGCCAAAGGGCTGAAAAAAGAAGAATTTGAGCTTTTGCGTTCCTGTGACGGAAAAAGGGAGCAGGAGGCGGATGATTTATTGGAAACTATGGCAGCCAGAGGCTTTATTCATCCCTGCAGAGGGGAAGAGAATCTGACAGACTGGCAGAAATACAGACATTGCGAGAACCGGTATTTTCCAAAAGTAAACTGGATGATAACCGGGAAGTGTAACTATAATTGTCTTCACTGCTTTAATGCAGCTGACAATGCCCCATCCATGAGCGAGTGGCTCCTGAAGGAAGCAGAAAAATTTCTGGATGAGGCGAGGGAATGTGGGGTAAATGCATTTACCATCACAGGCGGGGAGCCGATGCTTCACAGGAATTTTATGGACATCCTGACGGGAATTTATGAAAGAGGAATGTATGTAGAAGAGATCAATACCAACGGCTATTTTCTCAGGCAGGGAGTGTTGGACCAGATGAAGGAAAGAGGAATCCGTCCTTTAATGAAGATCTCTTTTGACGGAATCGGACATCATGACTGGCTTCGTGGACGAAAAGGAGCTGAGGAGGATGCAATCCGGGCCATCCGTTTGTGCAGGGCAAATGATTTTCCAGTAATGATCCAGACAAATGTGCACAGACACAATCTGGATACGCTTCTGGAAACAGCGAAGCTTATGGACAGCCTTGGGGTGTGGAAAATGCGCATCATCCGCACATCGGAGGCCCCAAGGTGGAAGGAAAATGCAGGTGATGCTGCTCTGGGACTGACGGAATATTATGACAGAATGCTGGAATTTGCCAGTGCATATATGAAAACGGGCTGCAGAATGGATGTGATCATCTGGCAGTTTTTGCGTCTGTATCCTGTATCTGGCAGTTATGGGATGATTCCTGTTTTGTACCGGGAAAAGGAATACAGGGATTCGCTTCCAGTATGCAAGGGGGTCAGAGGCATGGTGGCAGTTGCCGCCAATGGAAATATATTTCCCTGTCATCAGCTGTCTGGCACCTACGAACTGAATGGGGATATCCCTGGCAATGTGAAAAAGGAATCTCTGAAGCATCTGCTAAGTGACAGCCAGTATTTGTGTGAGGTATGTACGACTGTGGACAAAATCCGGGAGCACGACAGAAAATGCAGAAATTGTAAGTATTTCAAATACTGTGCGGGAGGATGCCGGGCACTGGCAATTGTGCTGACCGGGGACAAACTGGGGGCAGATCCCTCCAAATGTGTGTTTTTCGGACAGGGATATTATGAGAAAACTGTCAGTGCATTGCAGGAATATGAGAATTATACGGAAATTGCTTATAATCCGGGTACTGATATTTAATGGAAATTTAGAGCACATTTTTTCAGGCATGATGCAGACCGCAGATACATATGGAGTGGACCTGCCGGGGAAAAGGTGGCTGTAAATCTTGACTATGGCAGAGAACAAAATGACAAAGGAAGTTTTAAAAGCTGCAAAGGGAACCGGATCTGTGGAAGAACTTCAGAAACTGGCGAAGGAAAACGGCATGGAGCTTGATGCTGCACAGGCAGAAGAAATGTATGCCAGATTACACCCGGTAACCCAGGAACTTTCAGATGATGAGCTGGACAATGTAACAGGCGGTGATTCCTGCGACGTAGGATACAGCTGCCCGAAATGCGGAAGTACGGAGGCTTCTTCCAGAGAGCCGCTTTATGGCTGCACCTATGTAACCTGCGCCTGCTGCGGTGCAACCTACTGGGATCCTACTTCCACCAAAACACAGAATTAATTGATTTTGGATGGAGGGATATTTTTGATGGAAGACGAAATAACAAAAAGAGAGCTTTCAGATGATGAGTTGGACAATGTGTCCGGTGGAGGATGCGAGGAGAATGCGCGAAACTGCTGTCCACAATGTGGGAGTACAGAAGCGAAAACAATTTTCAGTAGAGAAGACGGTTCTCAGGTTGAATGCGCTGTTTGTGGTACGGGGTACTGGAAAATTTAAAGCGCATTCCCAAAGTCCCTGGCTCGCAGCCTTTTAGTGGAAAATCCCGCAGTCCGTATTGATGATAACGGATTGCGGGATTTTTTATAAAAAAGATACTTTAATATTGCTCTTTACAATAGGTATAATTATTTTAAATATGTTTAACATTGGCAATACACAGAATTTAACATAGACAGCTATAATATCTTTCAGAAAAGGAAAAAAGAATGATATTTTTGAGTTGCTGCGAAGTAAGCGAACAGTAACGCTTTTTGAGGCAAGGAGGCTTCTTTTATGAGAAAGATATTACAGAGAAATGAGAAAGTAGAGCTTAACAGTTTTATAGAAGAATTTGTAAAGACAAGACAGAAATATTTTACCCCAGGTCAGGAATGGCTGGAAGCAGAGCTGGCGGAGGAAAAGATTAGCGTGTATATGGATAAAGCACAGCTGGAAAAAGATCTGGATGAGCTTGTAAAGACCAGTTTGATGTATGGCAAGGTACGGAATCTGGAAATGAAGATTCAGGTGAAAAAGACTGCAGATGGTGCTGGAATCTGTTTCTCGGATAATGGTGTTGGAAACTGGAGAAATAAGAGCATCTGTGTAACAGGAAAGCCTGGCAGAGGCCTGGAAACAAAGAAAATCTGGGGCGTGCAGGTTGCCTGAGTGTCAGTTTATTAATGGTTTGAAAAAGGTTCTTTGCAAGACAAGTCAATATGGAAATCAGATCGCAGAGGATTATGAAAATACAGGATTTCTGCGGTCTGTTTTTATAGTATGTGGCAAAAAAAACGGCAGCCCGGTACTTTCCGGGCTGCCGTAAATTTTTCAGACACGCTTTAGAGCCTGTTTGAAAGATCAGATGTTCAGAAGATCGCTGAATACCTTAAGAGCACCGTCTGTATTGTGTGCAAGTACACGTTTCGCAAGAACTTTACCAAGCTGAACGCCTTCCTGGTCGAAGCTGTTCAGATTCCATACGAAGCCCTGGAACATGATCTTGTTCTCAAAGTGAGCAAGCAATGCACCCAGGGAAGCAGGGGTAAGCTGCTGACCGATGATAATGCTGGATGGACGTTTACCCTTGAAGTTCTTGTTCAGGTTCTCATCCTCTTTACCGCAGGCAAATGCAACAATCTGAGCTGCCACGTTAGCGCAGAGCTTCTGCTGGCTGGTGCTGTTCTCAATGTCAACATCTACGCCAAGCTGGCTGTTCTTAAAGCCGATGAACTGAAGCGGGATGATGTCAGAGCCCTGATGCAATAACTGATAGAAGGAATGCTGACCGTTGGTTCCTGGTTCTCCGAAGATAACCGGACCTGTTACATAGTTAACCGGCTCGCCGAAACGGTTTACGGTTTTACCATTGGACTCCATGTCACACTGCTGAAGATGTGCCGGGAAGCGGCTTAATGCCTGTGAATATGGAAGAACAGCTGTGGAAGGATATCCCTGCACGTTTCTCTCATAGATACCGATCAGGGCATCCAGCATATCCGGGTTCTTCATAAGGTCACGGTTTGTTGCAAGCTGATCCTCAGCAGCAGCACCTTCAAGGAGCTGAGCAAATACTTCCGGTCCAAATGCCAGGGAAAGGATTGCTCCGCCTACGCCGGAAACAGAAGAGTAACGGCCGCCGATGTAGTCATCCATGAAGATGGCGGTAAGATAATCTTCACTCTTTGCAAGAGGGGAAGTCTCACTTGTAACGGCAAGCATGTGTTTGGAAGGATTCAGACCTGCTTTTGTCAGGGCATCCTTTACAAATGCTTCGTTGGTCAATGTCTCAAGGGTTGTACCGGATTTGGATACAACGATAAATAAGGAGTGTGCAAGGTCTACAGAAGCAAGTACTGCAGCTGCATCATCCGGGTCAACGTTGCTGATGAACTTCGCTTCCATCTTGAATGTGTTATTGGCCTTCGCCCAGTTCTCCAGTGCGATGTAAAGAGCACGGGGACCAAGGTCACTTCCGCCGATACCAATCTGAACGACTGTGGTGAATTTCTCACCAGCTTCGTTGGTGATCTCACCAGCATGAACCTTATTTGCAAAATCAGCAGCTTTTTTCTGCTGGGCAACGTAGAATTCACGTTTGTCTACACCATCTACAACAACCGGGTTACCAAGCTGCTTACGTGCAAGGTGATGAAGAACCATACGGTTCTCTCCGGTGTTGATCACTGCACCATTATATAATTCCTGAAATTTGTCGATCAGCTGTGCCTCGTCAGCCAGTTTCGCAAGTGCGGATAAAACGGTTTCGTCTACTTCTTTGGCTGCATAGTTGTAAGAAAGACCAGCTGCCATTGGTGTACTATAATCAGCTACACGCTTGCCACCTTCTTCACCAGACAGAGCTGCCGCAATGTCTACGTGATTCTTAAGCTCTTTCAGTTTGCCAAAAGAATCAAGTGTGTCAAGATTTTTCCATGTTGCCATAATATAATTCCTCCTTTAAATGGTTGAGACTATAGTTGCTGTTCAAAGCTTGTTCAGCAACGGATTATGCTCTCAAAGGAGTCTCACTGTGAGACCCGTATCGAAATCATTATACTGAAAAATTTATAGAATTTCAATGCAAGGATGAAGATTCTTGAAAAATTAACATTAATATAAGAAAGAATGGGGCTGATATGAAAAAAAGAACATAAAAGCTGGAGAAAAAGAGGGGATAGAAGTAAAAAAACAGCCGACAGAAGCTGAAAAATGTTTCTGTCGGCTGTTTGAACGGACCTTTGCAATAGGTTTCTGCATTGGTCAAGTTGAATGTGAGGGATGGATTACTCCTGTGTAATTCCGGTTACTTCATAGCCAGCGTCTTTGATTACCTGGCGGATTTTGTCCTCGTCCACTTTCTCTGGTGCTGAGAAAATAGTAGTTCCGGCATCATGGGAGGATACAACATCCTGTACCCCAAATGCTTCCTGGATTGCTTTGTTTACGTGTGCTTCGCAATGTCCGCACATCATTCCTGTTACATTAACTGTCACTTTTACCATGGTATTATTCTCCTTTTTGTTAGTATTGTTATTAATATCGCTGCATTCGTTCAAAAGCTTGCAGCTGTTATTAATCGTTTGTTCTGCATCTGAAGTTTTATCTGCATTGAATGATTTTGAGAAAACAGCAGATGATGCTTCAGAGAAATCAGCAATATTTCCAGAATTGGATTCTATGGAAACCGGATTCTTGACTTTTTTATCTTTAACTGCGTCATGAATTTTAAACAGGTTTAGCCTCAACGCGTTGGTAACTACACAGAAGCTGGAAAGGCTCATGGCAGCAGCGCCGAACATCGGGTTCAAGGTCCATCCGAAAATTGGAATCCATACGCCGGCAGCCAGCGGAATACCAATTACATTGTAGAAGAACGCCCAGAAGAGATTCTCGTGGATGTTGCGAAGAGTAGCGCGGCTCATACGGATAGCAGCTGGCACGTCGGAAAGCTGGCTTTTCATAAGGACAATATCTGCTGCGTCGATGGCTATATCCGTTCCGGCACCGATGGCAATACCAATATCTGCTCTGGTAAGGGCTGGTGCGTCGTTGATTCCGTCGCCAACCATGGCAACCTTGCCTTTTTCCTTCAGGGAGCGGATGACGCTCTCTTTTCCATCTGGAAGGACGCCTGCAATAACCTGGTCAACACCTGCCTGTGCGCCGATAGCTCTGGCAGTGCGCTCGTTGTCGCCGGTAAGCATAACTACCTGGATACCCATATTCTGAAGCTCTTTGACCGCCTGTGCACTGTCCGGTTTGATTACATCAGCAACTGCAATGATTCCAAGAAGTTTTCCATCTTTTGCGAAAAGAAGAGGAGTTTTTCCTGCTTCGGCAAGCTTCTCGGCCTGGTTCATAAGAGACGGAGAGACAGCTGCCAGAGTGCTGATGTATTTCATGCTTCCGCCGATAAGCGTGGAAGCGCCAAGCTTCGCAGAGAGTCCATTGCCGGGAAGAGCCTGGAATTCTGTGACTTCCTGGGCTGTAAGACCAAGGCTTGCAGATTTTTCCAGAATGGCTTTCGCAAGAGGGTGCTCGCTCTTTTTTTCAAGGGCGTAGGCAATGGTGAGAAGATCGTTCTCAGACACGTCGTCTGCAGGGAGAATGTCAGTAACCTCCGGCTGACCGTTTGTGATGGTTCCGGTTTTGTCAAGGGCTACGATCTGAACCTTTCCGGCTTCCTCAAGGGAGACGGCTGTTTTGAAAAGGATACCGTTTTTGGCACCCATTCCGTTTCCAACCATAATGGCAACCGGAGTGGCAAGACCAAGGGCGCATGGGCAGCTGATGACCAGAACGGAAATTCCTCTTGCCAGGGCGTAGCCAGCCTCATGACCGGTAAGCAGCCAGACAATAGTTGTTATAATTGCAATGGTGATAACAGCAGGTACGAAAACACTGGAAACACGGTCTGCGATTTTTGCAATAGGAGCTTTGGTGGCTGCAGCATCACTGACCATTTTGATGATCTGGGAGAGGGTGGTGTCTTCGCCAACGCGGGTAGCTTCACATTTGATGAAACCAGACTGGTTGACTGTGGCTGCGGAGACAAGATCTCCGGCAGCTTTGTCAACAGGGATACTCTCACCTGTAAGGGCAGATTCGTTGACTGCACTGGAGCCTTCCATGATCACACCGTCCACCGGGATGTTTTCACCAGGGCGGACAACAAAGGTGTCACCTTTTACAACCTGGTCAATGGGAACAGTGGTCTCCTGACCGTTTCGGATGACAACGGCAGTCTTGGGAGCAAGCTTCATAAGACCTTTTAAGGCATCCGTGGTCTTGCCCTTGGAACGGGCTTCCAGCATTTTTCCAACGGTGATCAGGGTCAGGATCATAGCGGCGGATTCGAAATAGAATTCCATCATGTAGTGCATGACAAGGTCGGAATTGCCGTCAACCTGGGCTCTGGTCATGGCGAACAGGGCGTAGACACTCCATACAAAGGAGGCCATGGAGCCGAGAGCTACCAGGGTATCCATGTTCGGAGAGCGGTGCCACAGACTCCTGAAGCCACTGATGAAAAATTTCTGATTGATGACCATGACGATTCCTGCAAGAAGCAGCTGTACAAGTCCCATGGCGATATGGTTGCCATCAAACCAGGCTGGCAGCGGCCATCCCCACATCATGTGTCCCATGGAAAAGTACATCAGCACCAGAAGAAAACCTACTGAGGCAATAAGCCGTTTCCTGAGGAGTGGCGTTTCGTGATCTTCCAGGGCTTTCTCAGCATCGGAAACGGATTCCTTCTGACCGGAAGCGCCCTTCAGGCTGCAGCCGTATCCGGCTTCTTCTACAGCTGAGACAATGGCAGAGGCTGAGGCAGTTCCTTCCACTCCCATGGAATTGGTAAGCAGGCTCACGGAGCAGGAAGTAACTCCCGGAACCTTGTTTACCGCTTTTTCCACACGAGCGCTGCAGGCTGCACAGCTCATGCCGGTGACATTGTATTGTTCCATAATAAATTCCTCCTTTGAATACAGTGTTTCGATACCGACGGATTGCTCTGCGCATTCGTACCTCCGCAGGCAGGTACACATTCGGAATACGCTGGTATCTCACTTCATTAGCTTCTGCAAAGTTGCAACCAGCTCATCAATGGTTTCGTCTTTACCATCACGGATATCTTTTGCCACACAGGTTCGGATATGATTGGCGAGAAGTTCCTTATTAAATGCATTCACAGCGGCATTTACAGCTGCTGACTGAATAAGAATATCGTTGCAGTAAGCGTCATTCTCCAGCATTCCTATAATCCCCCTTATCTGGCCTTCAATACGTTTCAGACGGTTTACCAGCTTCCTGCGCTCTGCTTCGGAACGATCGGTGTGCTTGGTACAACAGCAGGAACAGACCTTCTTGGTAGGTTCCTGGCTGGAAAGAGTTGCAGGATCGGCTGCGGTGTGGCTGCAGCAGGATTCGGATTTATAATCAGCTGTCATAGGCGGACTCCTTTCCTTATATACCCCTTAGGGGTATGTATTTGATGAAACCAATATATACCCTGGCGGGGTATTTGTCAATAAGTAATTCACAGAAAACCTGAGAATTGCGGCGCGAAACCATGCGAAAGCATGATTCCTGTGTATCGCGAAGCGTGTTGCTATGAACGGAGTGAATAGTAATCTGTTTGAAAAATTATTCCCGCAATCTGCACGCCCCACTTTGCGGTATATTTTGCCCGAATTCAGTTGCCGTAGCCCGCTACGGCGCCCTCATCCGGACAAAATCTCCCACAAATTGTGACGCACATCTTGCAGAAAGCCTTTTTCAAACATACTCTAGTTCATAAAAAATACATAAAAAGTTCATAAAAAATATATAATAATATGGTACATATTAAATATCCGAGTCGAATATGTATAATGGTTATAGCGCGAAGGTTGCATCATGAACATGATGCGCAAAAGAGAATCCGGTGAGAGTCCGGAACGATGCCGTCACTGTGTAAGGGAACTGCTTCAGAGCCCACTGGGAAACCGGGAAGGGGGAGCAGTGTTGACCGAAGTCAGGAGAACTGCCTTGGCGTGGAATCTTAGGTCTGCGGTACACAGAACCTGTATTCTCATAACGATACATGAATATTTCCTGAATGTTTTTTGGAAGAAAAGTGTGTATATGAGAATGTGTGCAGTCGCAGAAAATGCGGCTGTTTTTATGCAATGGGAGATTGGTGATAGATTTCCCATGGGATTCTTTATACGTGATTCTATCCGGAAATACAAAAAAAAGAGGAAAAAGAAATGAAAAGAAAATCTTTATTAGCAATCCTTCTTGCAGCTTCTATGGCAGCAAGCATGACAGCAGCAACAGCAACTGTTGCATTTGCAGAGACAGAGGAAGCAGCAGAGGAGACAACAGACGATGCTGAGACAGCTGATGATGCTGAGGCAGCTGACGATGCTGAAGCAGCTGATGATGCTGAGACAACAGACGATGCAGAAGCAGCTGATGACACTGCAGATGCAGATAAGGAAGCGGCTGATAAAGTAGCAGCACTTATCGATGCTATTTATGTTCAGGAGAGAACAGATGATACAGATGAGCAGTGCAAGGAAGCTAAAGAAGCATGGGATGCCCTTACAGATGCTCAGAAAGAGCTTGTAGAGGGAGAAGAGGCAAGTCCAGAGTATTTCGGACGTGACACAGGTGATGCTTCCAAGGATGATCCGCGTAATCAGGACGAGATCGGTGAGAATGAGCTTCTTGTAGTAAGCTTTGGTACTTCCTTTAACGACAGCCGTGCAGAGGATATCAAAGGAATCGAGGATGCTCTTGCAGAAGCATTCCCGGATTGGTCTGTAAGAAGAGCATTTACCGCTCAGATCATTATCAACCATGTACAGGCAAGAGATGATGAGAAGATTGATAACATGCAGCAGGCACTTGACCGTGCAGTAGCAAACGGTGTTAAGAATCTTGTAGTTCAGCCTACACATCTTATGCATGGTGCTGAGTACGATGAGATGGTAGAAGCTATTGATGCTTACAAAGATAAATTTGAATCTGTAGCAATCGCTGAACCAATGCTTGGTGAGGTTGGCGATGACGCTACCGTTATCAACGATGACAAAGCTGCTGTTGCTCAGGCAATCACAGATGAAGCTGTAAAAGAAGCTGGATATGACAGCATGGAAGCAGCTGCAGAAGATGGAACCGCATTTGTATTCATGGGACATGGTACTTCCCATACAGCAAACGTTACATATGATCAGATGCAGACCCAGATGGAGAAACTTGAATTCACAAACGCATTCATTGGTACTGTAGAAGGTGAGCCAGAGGATACAGCTTGTGATGAAGTTATCAATAAAGTAAAAGATGCCGGATTCAAGAAAGTAATCCTTCGTCCGCTTATGGTTGTTGCTGGTGACCATGCAAACAATGATATGGCTGGTGATGATGATGACTCCTGGAAGAGCATGTTCGAGGCTTCTGGAGATTTCGATGAGATTGACTGCCAGATCGAAGGTCTTGGAAGAATTGACGCTGTTGAGCAGCTTTATGTAGCTCATACTCAGGCAGCTATTGATTCCATCGCGAAATAATTATCCTGGTATAAATTGTTATTGCAACAGAACAAAAGCAGCTGCTCCTACACTGTGGGGCAGCTGTTTGAGTAATAAAACAAATACGGCACACACAAGTGTACCGTAAATAAAGAAAAAGCAAGGAGAATTATTATGAAACGTTCATTAGTCATTTTATTAACAGCTGTAAGTATTTCCGCTATGACAGCAGGAACTGCATTCCCGGCATTTGCAGAAGCCACAGAGGCTGAGGCAGAGGAAAACACAGATGGTGCAGAGAATGCCGCAGACAGCGAACTTGAAGACGGTGTTTATGGTGTAGAGTTTGACACAGACAGCAGTATGTTTCATGTAAATGAGGCTTGCAACGGAAGAGCTACCCTCACTGTAAAGGATGGTAAAATGACCGTTCATATCACTCTCGTTTCCAAGAATATTGAGAATGTTTTCCTTGGAACAGCAGAGGATGCACAGAAAGACGGTGCCGAACTGATTCAACCTACTATTGATAAGGTAACTTACAGCGATGGCATGACAGAGGAGGTTTATGGATTCAATGTTCCGGTAGAGAAGCTGGATGAGGAATTTGACCTGGCAATCATTGGTAAAAAGGGCAAATGGTATGACCATAAGGTAAGCGTTACGGATGTGCAGGAGCAGACTGAGGAAGAAAAAAATGCAGTTGAGATCGGTGAGGAAGAGAAAAGCGAAGATGCTGATACAACTACAGATGCAGCTGCCGAGGAAGAGAATAAGGATTGATCAATAATCTGAAAGGGACATCACATGAGCGAAAACGGTTCATGCGATGTCCCTTTTTATATTTATTTTGTTTTGCCCTCACCGGCAAAATATTCTTTTGTCAGCTTCACAACTGTACCGGAAAGCAGGAACAAAGCAATCAGGTTGGGAATTGCCATAAGACCGTTAAATGTCTCTGCAATGCTCCACATCAGTCCAAGGTTGGCAGTTGCGCCAAGGATGGCAACCAGGGAATAAATAACCATAAATGGTTTGATCACTTTTTCAGAGAACAGGAACTCGATGCAGCGGGCACCGTAAAGTCCCCATCCGACTGCTGTGGAAAAAGCGAAGCAGCACATGGCAATTGCTGTAAAAATGGATACCCAGCTTCCATATGTAGAAGTAAATCCAAGGATCGTAAGCTCTGCGCCAGCTGCTTTTCCATAATCAACAGCAACGCCGCTGCAAAGGATAACCAGTGCAGTCAGTGTACAGATCACGATGGTATCTGTAAAGACTTCGAAAATACCGAACATACCCTGTTTTACAGGCTTTTTGGTATCTGCACACGCATGGGCAATGGATCCGGTACCAAGACCAGCCTCGTTAGAGAAGATACCACGGGAAACACCTTTTTTTAAACTGGTGAACATACTTAAAACAATGCCGCCTGTTACAGCTCTGGGCTGAAATGCTCCTCTGAAAATAGAAGCGAATACAGCTGGTACATTCTGAATGTTCAGAAGGATAACTCCCAGTCCGAGAAGGATGTAAAGCAGAGCCATAAATGGAACAAGCTTTTCGGTAACATGGCCAATTCGTTTGATTCCTCCAAGAAGGATCATGGCGATCAGAATGGCAATTATGATTCCGATGATCAGGTTGGAAGTGGAAACGGCGCTTTCGCTGATCACGTTATAATTCAGCAATGCAGAATTGATCGCAGTGGTGATAGTGTTGACCTGTGTGGCGTTGCCGGTACCAAATACAGTGAGCACGCCGAATGCTGCGAACAGATAAGCCAGCCAATGCCATTTTTTGCTAAGCCCGTTCTTGATGTAATACATGGGACCGCCTACCAGTTCGCCGTTGGCATTGATCTCGCGGTAGTGTACCGCCAGGGTGACCTCAGCATATTTGGTACACATGCCAAACAGTGCAGAAACCCACATCCAGAATATGGCTCCGGGACCGCCGATCGCGATAGCGCCTGCTACACCGGCAATATTGCCAGTACCAACCGTGGCTGCAAGTGCTGTACACACTGCCTGGAAAGGCGTGATAGCACCGTCAGATGCGTCGCGTTTGCGGAAAATACGTCCAAGGGTTGTTTTGATTGCGTAGGGGAATTTGCGGATCTGAAGAAAATTGGTGCGGATACTAAGATAAAGACCAACTCCGAAAATACAGACCATTGCAGGAACGCCCCAGATAAAATTATTTACAGCGGTGTTGATGGTTTCGATTATTTGCAGCATAAAATACCTCTCTGGAAGTTTTTTTTTGATGTATGCGAACGGAACTTCTTCCATGTCACACACATTATTAAACTGGTGCAGCCAGAGCCTGTTTGAAAAATCATTCTTGCAATCTGCACGCCCGCTTTGTGGGAAATTTTGCCCGAATTCAGTTGCTGTAGCCCGCTACGGCGCCCTCATCCGAGCAAAAACTCCCACAAATTGTGACGCACATCTTGCAAAAAGCTTTTTTCAGATATGCTCTGGAGCTTCATTTATGTGAAGACATGACAACTACTGCACCATATTTAGCGGATAAAATTTGTCTTGATCTTATCTTCCGCCTGAGGAACTGCAATACCTGCCGCTTTCCCCGCTTCCAGGGATTTCAGAAGCCATGCCATATTGTTTCCAAGTGTGCGCATGATCTGAAGTCCTTCTTCATCCTGTGCAACTTCTGCCGGGGTATTTCCGTGAACCATGTTCCAGTAGTTAGCAGATACAACTGGCATTTCATGATAGCTGAAATATTTCTGAAGAACGTCTAAAGTAGCTGTGGTGCCGGCTCTTCTTGCAGAAGCAACTGCTGCAGCTGGTTTGTGGAGCATGTCTTTGCCTGCCATGGAGCAAAGCTTATCCATAAATTCAATGATCTGTCCGGATGGGGAAGCCCAGTATACCGGAGAACCAACGATAAGCGCATCTGCTTCCTTTAATTTTGCCGCGGCGGCTTTTACATTATCTGTATCCGGATTCCCAGCCTGGAAAATCTCAGTATCAATTCCATTATGATTCAGTGTTTTTGCCACTTCACTAAGTGCAGTAAAAGTACAGCCTTCCTTGCGCGGGCTGCCATTTAAGAGTAAAACCTTCATGTTTTTCATCCTTTCTGAAGTAAGTTATATCAGACTGCGATAGCCGCAATCTGTATGCATCATCTCTCTAAAGCGGTAATGTATCTTCTTATTATACGATAGAAATAGTTGGATTTCAAGAGAATGGTTTTATTTTAAAAACACAATATGTTCACAATTTAAGATTATAATAAAAATATTTGAACTATTCAGCAGATACTATTCCGCAAGGTGTTTTATGTGAACCTGGCTCGCATAAAAATCGAAATCTGCGGCGCCCCACTTTGCGGTATATTTTGCCTGAATTGGTGAATGGTTATAAACATTTATTATGCGACAGAAAGGAAGTAGTAAGTGCTTCAGATCAAAGACATACACAAAGAATACAGAACAGGAAATTTGGTACAGCGTGCCCTGGACGGAGTGAGCCTTAGTCTTCGGGACAATGAATTTGTGGCAATTCTTGGTCCCAGCGGTTCGGGAAAAACCACTCTTCTGAATATTATTGGTGGTCTTGACCGGTACGATAGTGGCGATCTGATCATCAATGGGATTTCTACGAAAAAATATAAAGACAGGGACTGGGACTCTTATCGAAATCATACCATAGGATTTGTGTTTCAGAGTTATAATCTGATCCCACACCAGACAGTTCTTGCAAACGTGGAGCTTGCCCTTACCATTTCCGGTGTATCAAAAAGTGAGCGGAGACGCCGTGCAAAAGAAGCTCTGGAAAAAGTAGGCCTTGGTGCCCAGATCCACAAAAAGCCAAGTCAGATGTCAGGCGGTCAGATGCAGCGAGTGGCAATTGCCAGAGCACTTGTAAATGACCCGGAAATTCTTTTGGCAGATGAGCCAACAGGAGCCCTGGATTCAGATACCAGTGTACAGGTTATGGATCTTTTGCAAGGGGTCGCAAAGGAACGATTGGTAGTAATGGTCACCCATAATCCGGAGCTTGCTCAGCTTTATGCCACCAGAATCGTGACGGTAAAAGATGGGCGAATCCTTTCTGATACAGATCCGTTTGTGATAGACAGCGAGAGCATGGCACCTCCTGTTCACAAGAATATGGGAAAATCCTCCATGTCCTTTTTTACTGCACTTTCCCTTAGCTTTCAGAATCTGAAGACTAAGAAAGCCCGGACCTTACTTACTTCTTTTGCAGGCTCCATCGGTATTATCGGAATTGCGCTGATCCTTTCCATATCAAATGGTGTAGACAAATACATTACAAATATGGAAGAAGAAACACTTTCGGAATATCCGTTGCAGATACAAAGTACAGGTGTAGATCTTACCTCCATGATGATGGGAGCTGCCACAGCCCAGAGTGAAAAAAAGGATGGGGAAGTAGGTGTTGCCCAGATGGTGACTAATATGTTCTCCAAAATGAATTCCAATGATCTGGAGTCTCTGAAAGCTTATCTGGACAGCAATGAAAGCAGCATTTCCCAGTATGCGAATTCAGTGGAGTGTACATATTCTGTATCTCCCCAGATTTTTCTGGAAAATGGAAAAAATATCCGACAGGTAAATCCGGACAAATCTTTTTCTGCTATGGGCTTGGGCTCTGGTTCCTCCAACAGCATTATGTCTTCTACCATGAGCACTGATGTTTTTCATGAAATGCCGGAAGATGCTGATCTTTATAAGGATCAATATGACGTGAAAGCGGGAAGATGGCCTGAAAATTATAAAGAATGTGTACTGGTGCTTACTTCACAGGGCGATATCAGTGATTTTCTCCAGTACACTCTTGGACTTCGGGACGGTAAAGAACTGGATGATATGGTTCAGAAATTTATGGCAGAAGAGGCAGTGGAAACGCCAGAGAACGAGGAATCATACACCTATGATGAAATCCTGGGGAAGAAATTTAAGCTGGTAAGCAGTACCGATTATTATGAATTTGATGAAGAATATAAGGTCTGGAAGGATAAATCAGACAACAGCTCTTATATGAAAAAACTGGTGAAAAAAGGAGAAGACCTGACAGTTGTGGGAATTGTCCAGCCTGTGGAAGGTGCCACTGCTTCCATGCTCACTGCTGGAATCTGTTATACTCCGGAGCTTACCAGACATGTGATCGAGAAGGCTGCTTCCAGTGAAATTGTGAAGCAGCAGCTGGCGGATGAAAAGATAAATGTTTTTACCGGAGAGGAATTTGGAAAAGAAGACAATGAGAACAGTAAGTTTGACATGGAATCCCTTTTTTCCATTAATGCGGATGCCCTGCAGGAGGCCTTTCAGGTAGATCTCAGTGGATTTAATATGGACCTGTCCAGTCTTTCGGGGCTGTCCTCCGGATTGAATGTGGAAATGCCGGATATGCCTGACATGTCAGCTCTGGCTGGAAATATAAATCTGGATGAGAGCAGTATGCCGGATCTTTCCAAGCTTATCAAGCTGGATGACCTTGATCTGGATCTTTCCCATATGATTGATCCGGAAGAAATTCTGAAAAATCTTCCGGCAGACCAGGTTCCGGATATGAGTCAGGCGCTGAAGTCAGTGAAGTTTGATTTTACAGAAGAGAAGGTAACTGCTTTGCTGAAAGAGGTTCTTACTGGTTATCAGGAAAGCATTAAAGATAAACCGGAAGCAGATATGGATAAAATGCAGGCAGCATTGAAGCAGTATTTGACATCAAAAGAGATGAACGAACGTCTGTGCAAGGATCTGCAGGAGCTGGTGAAAAATAACGTGAACGTGGATATGTCTTCGGAAAAACTGATCGCAGTGGCTGTGGGGCTGATGAACCAGTATCAGGAGTATGCCAAGGCAAATGGTATCACCCAGACAGATGTGGCTAGCATTCTTGCCTTTTTAAGTCAGGGGGAAATCCAGCAGCAGATCAAAGAGGAAGCAGAGAATCTGGTTAAAAACAGCGTGACAGTGAATATTACCACAAAACAGATACGGGATCTTCTTATGCAGGACGTTGTAGCTGCTTATCCGGAGTATGCCAGGAATAATTCCCTTCCGGACCCGGCTAATCTGGGAATCTATTTTCTGGAATATATGCAGACAGAGGATGGGCAGAATCGTCTCATGAATGGACTTATGACTCTTGTGGATACCAGCGAGGTGCAGACGCAGTTTTCCCAGGCAATGGAAACTTACATGAAAGCCATGATGACTTCTTTCACAGATGCGATCGCAAAGGGGATTGAGTCAAAATTTACAGAGATAATGGAACAGGTGGAAAAACAGCTTACAAAGGGAATCCAGACTGCTATGGAGCAGATGATGGGAAATATCAGTTCCGGTATGCAGGAGGCAATGCAGTCTGTGATGACCAGTGTATCATCGAGTCTTACTTCTGCCATGAGCCAGGCTATGAGCGGACTTGGCGGATTGGGAAGCGGCATGGGAAATATGGAAGATGCGCTTTCCATTAATCCGGAGGCTTTTGCAAAAGCAATTCAGATGAACATGAATGAGGACGACCTCTCAGAGCTCATGATGTCCCTGCTGTCATCTGAAAATTCTTCTTATGACGGAAATCTGAAAAAGCTTGGATATGCAGATCTAAATGTTCCTGGCGGAATTAATATCTATCCAAAGGATTTTGAAAGTAAATCAGAAATTGTAGGTATTCTGGATCAGTATAACGCGGATATGGAAGCGGCAGGAGAGGATGAGAAGGTGATCACTTATACGGATCTTGTGGGAACGCTGATGTCGTCAGTTACGAATATTGTAAATATTATCAGTTATGTTCTGGTGGCTTTTGTAGCGATTTCCCTTGTGGTTTCTTCCATTATGATCGGTGTTATCACGTATATCAGTGTTCTGGAGAGGAAAAAAGAAATTGGTATTCTAAGAGCGATTGGTGCTTCCAGGCACAACGTGTCACAGGTGTTCAATGCGGAGACGTTTATTATCGGATTTTGCGCAGGTGCTATGGGGATTGGAATTACATTGCTTCTTCTCATTCCTGCGAACAGCATTATCCGGTCACTGGCTGACGGAGTGAATGTGAAGGCGGCTCTTCCTCCTGTGGCAGCAGTAGTTCTGATCGGACTGAGCGTGGTTCTGACTCTTCTTGGCGGACTGATCCCATCAAGAAAAGCTGCTAAAAGTGATCCGGTGACAGCGCTTCGAACTGATTAAAATAACAGAATTTGATGACTGATTTTGACCATCATTATAAAATACAGAAAAATGCAGGGTTCAGGTTGGGGCACAGCCTGATATCTGCATTTTTTTGTGATTTATGGATATTACTATTCGTACAGCCAATAGTAAATAACCGCTATATTGACCTGTCTGATCTGTCATATACTGCGCCAATGTGGCTGATACTTAATTTTCACTGTACTGGAGCGCGTCTGAAAAATCATTCCCGCAATCTGTACGCCCCACTTTGCGGTATGTTTCGCCCGAATTCGGTTGCCGTAGCCTGCTACGACGCCCTCATCCGGACAAAATCTCCCACAAATTGTGACGTACATCTTGCAGAAAGCTTTTTTGAACATGCTCTGGCACATCGTTGCATATAAAAAATCAAAAACAGTCAAAATAATTCATATTTGTGCAATTGTAATAAATCATAAGTGAAAATCTTGTGAAAAAGATTGATTGACTTTGACTGTATATGAAAGTATAATAAGCACAACAAATCAAAAACAAGCAAAAATAAGCAAAAATAAGCAGGAGGCAGAAATGATTTACACTGTGACTTTTAATCCGTCACTGGATTACATCGTGTCGGTAGAGAACTTCCAGCTTGGTCTTACCAATCGAACCAGTTCGGAGATGCTTTTGCCGGGAGGCAAGGGAATTAATGTTTCTACAGTTCTTATGAATCTGGGAATTGAGAGTACAGCCCTTGGATTTACAGCCGGATTTACCGGAGATGAGATTATCAGACGTCTTGAGGAGATGGGTGTGAGGAATGGTTTCATCCAGGTAGGGGAAGGCTTTTCTAGAATCAATCTGAAGCTGAAGAGTATAGACGGTACAGAAATCAATGGACAGGGACCGAAGATCGGAACTGATAAGGTGGATCTGCTGATGAAGCAGTTAGGAGAGCTTGGACAAGGCGATGTACTTTTCCTTTCCGGAAGCATTCCATCATCCATGCCGGATGATGCCTACCAGAAGATCATGGCTATGCTGGACGGCAGAGGCGTAAGAATCGCAGTGGACGCGACGAGAGATCTTCTGATGAAGGTTCTCCCCTATCATCCATTTCTTATTAAGCCAAATAACCATGAACTTGGTGAGATCTTCGGCGTAGAACTGAAAGACCGCCAGTCCGTGATCCCATATGGTAAGAAACTCCAGGAGATGGGAGCTGTGAATGTACTGATTTCCATGGCAGGAGAGGGCGCGGTCCTTATTGCTGAGAATGGAGCCGTTTATGAGGAGCCTGCACCGAAAGGCAAGCTGATCAATGGTGTTGGAGCCGGAGACTCCATGGTTGCCGGATTTATGGCAGGATATATGGAGAAGCAGGATTATGAATATGCGTTCCACATGGGAATCGCAGCTGGAAGTGCCAGTGCGTTTTCTGAGAATCTTGCTACCAGAGAAGAGATTGAAGCTGTATATCAGCAGATCACAGGAAAGGATCAGGAGGAAAGGAAGAAATGAGGATCACAGATTTACTGGACGTAAGAAGTATTTCGTTAAATGCTGCCCCAGCAGATAAGTCTCAGACTCTGGATGCAGCGGTTTCCCTTATGACCAGAAGTGGCAAGATTAATGATGAGGAAGCGTACCGTAAGCAGGTCTATGCCAGAGAGGAAGAAAGTACTACAGGAATCGGGGAGGGAATCGCCATTCCTCATGGTAAATGTGATGCAGTAGAGAAACCAGGACTTGCCGCTATGGTGATCCCGGGAGGGGTTGACTTTGACTCTCTTGACGGAGAGCCGGTTACCTTGCTGTTTCTTATTGCTGCGCCAAATACAGAGGATAATGTTCATCTGGATGTGCTCAGCAAGCTTTCCATGATGCTGATGGATGAGGACTTTACCAAGAGCCTTCGTGCAGCGAAGACACCAGAGGAATTTCTTGCGATCATTGATCAGGCAGATGAGGAGAAGAAGAGCGTAGATGAGCGTCTGGCCGATATGGGAGAGGCTGAAGCGGATCAGTTTAAGATTCTGGCTGTTACTTCCTGTCCTACAGGAATTGCCCACACCTACATGGCAGCAGAAGGAATTGAGAAGGCTGCCAAGGCGAAGAACTGTTTTGTGAAAATTGAGACAAGAGGCTCTGGCGGAGCCAAGAATGTGCTTACAGAGCAGGAGATTCAGGATGCAGACTGCATTATCGTTGCGGCCGATGCCCAGGTTCCCATGGATCGTTTCGATGGAAAGAAAGTCATCGAATGTCAGGTTTCAGATGGAATCAGCAAAGCGGACCAGCTTGTTGAACGTGCGATTTCCGGAGATGTTCCGGTATATCATGCAGCAGTAGGCAGTCAGAGCTCTTCCTCAAATGCAAAAGCAGGCGGCGGAGCAGGCCACAAGATCTATATGCAGCTGATGAACGGGGTATCTCATATGCTTCCACTGGTTGTAGGCGGTGGTATTCTGATCGCTCTTGCATTCCTGATCGATGGTTTAAGTGTAGATTTGAGTTCCCTTCCTGCAGACCAGAGAGCAAACTTTGGTACCATCACACCGGTAGCGGCTGTTCTGAAAAACATTGGTGGAACCGCATTTGGTTTCATGCTTCCGATCCTGGCCGGATTTATTGCAATGGCCATCGGTGACAGACCGGCACTTGCAGTTGGACTTGTGGGCGGTATGATCGCGGCAAACGGAAAATCTGGTTTCCTCGGAGCACTTCTTGCAGGCTTCCTTGCAGGATATCTGATCCTTGGACTTCGTAAGGTTTGTGATAAGCTTCCGGAAGCACTGGAAAAAATAGCGCCTGTACTGATCTATCCGGTTGTTGGTGTACTTCTTATGGGACTCTGTATGACCTTCGTTGTAGAGCCGATCATGGGCGGTATCAATACAGGATTAAATAATGCCTTGACAGGCATGGGAAATTCAAGTAAAGTAATTTTAGGACTGGTTCTCGGTGGCATGATGGCCATTGATATGGGCGGCCCGTTCAACAAAGCAGCATATGTATTTGGTACAGCAGCTATTGCGGCAGGCAACTATGACATTATGGCAGCAGTTATGGTGGGAGGTATGACTCCTCCGTGTGCCATCGCACTCGCATCCCTGCTGTTTAAAGACAAATTTACAAAAGAAGAACGTGAGGCAGGACCGACCAATTTTATTATGGGACTTGCATTTATCACAGAAGGTGCGATTCCTTTTGCGGCATCTGACCCGGTCCATGTACTTCCGTCCTGTATCGTCGGTTCCGCAGCAGCCGGTGCAATCTCCATGTTCTTCAACTGTACACTGATGGCACCACATGGCGGAATCTTCGTATTCCCGGTTGTAGGTAATGCAATGATGTATCTGGTCGCACTGGTTGTGGGAACTCTGATCTCAGCTGTACTTCTCGGGGTACTGAAGAAAAAAGTTGCTTAAATTTTTTTAAATTAAAATGAAAACTGGAGGATAAAGAAATGAAAGAATTCAAGTATGTAGTAACAGATAACGAAGGAATCCATGCACGTCC
>ERZ857922.1948-NODE-1948-length-22827-cov-3.944318_pt1 | contig 22827 bp, 9 predicted proteins | sample MGYA00519579_ERZ857922 | MGnify/ENA primary metagenome ERZ857922 (study PRJEB31778, sample SAMEA3449375) | human gut metagenome | biome: human gut; feature: human-associated habitat; material: faeces | place: United Kingdom | collected 2010/2012 ... | reverse complement strand
AGAGTGCAGATGCTCCATATGGATATTACCGATGTGTTCTTTTCGTACAAGGGTATGAATTATCATCTCGTTATGTCCGGCGAACATCAGATAAAAAATGCACTGTGCGCCATAGAGGCCTGCCGTATACTGAATATAGAGTACAGCAGTGTGTTCACAGGACTTGAAAGATCCGCCCTCAGAGCCAGAATGGAGGAGGTAAGCGTGAACGGCGTTACCTGCATTATAGACGGCTCGCACAACCCTTCTGCAATGAGAGCCGCCGAAAAACTGCTGAACTGCGACAAAAGAAAAATACACGCCGTAGTCGGTATGATGGCAAACAAGGACTGGCAGACCGCCCTTAAAATAATTCTCCCCCGCTTCGAAGATGTAATATTCGTTGACGGCTTTATGCCCGGCTGCGTACCCGCTTCTCAGCTTACACGCTTTGCCATAGAGCAGGGAGTACGCGCTACCGCCTGCGGCGACCTTAACAGTGCAATATCGCAGGCGACGCTAAAGGCAGGAACAAAGGATATAGCGATGATCACAGGCTCGCTCTACCTTGCCTCCGCCGCCGAAAAGATAATCAGCAAGTAAAACCCAATAACTATTAAATATTTAAAAGGAACGATAATTCAGCCAAGCACCATACTTGCCTTTGAATGAACGCTTTGCCAGTTTCGCATCCACACTATCCCTTGCCTCGCACCATCACCCTTGCCTCCCCTCGAAAAAGGGGAGGTGGCTTGACGGCAAGGCACAAGCCTAAATTTTACAGCGTTTTTATGTGATATATCCGACTTTTATAATTACTAAGTCGGTCTGCCGTCAAGACGGTGGGGATTGAAGTTGATAGAACTTCTATCCCTAAAACTTCTAAGCGTTCACAATCACAACTCGCCCCTCACCAACCCTTCCAAAACCTCGCCCTTTTTAGTAATCCACAACTAACCCAATTTCCCCAAAAAAATTTTCAAAAACCTCTTGACAAATGCCGAAGTATCGGTTATAATAAAACCAACAAATCAGTAAACGTTACTGATTTCATTAAAAACAATAAGAAAATAATGATTTTATCACTATGAAAGGATAGGTAATTTACTATGAAAAAGTGGGTATGTCCGGTATGCGGTTACGTTCATGAGGGAGATACACCTCCCGAGTTCTGCCCCCAGTGCAAGGTTCCCGGCAGCAAGTTCATAGAGCTTAAGGAAAGCGAAAAGCTTGTATTTGCAGACGAGCACAAGGTAGGCATTGCAAAGGCAGTTGAGGATGAAGAGATTCTTGCAGGTTTAAAGGCTAACTTCGAGGGCGAATGCACAGAGGTAGGTATGTATCTCGCTATGGCAAGAGCCGCTCACAGAGAAGGTTACCCCGAGGTAGGCCTTTACTACGAAAAGGCAGCTTGGGAAGAGGCTGAACACGCTGCAAAGTTCGCAGAGCTTTTAGGCGATGTTGTAAGCGCATCGACTAAGGAAAACCTTGAAAAGAGAGTTGCCGCAGAGCACGGCGCTACACAGGGCAAGCTTGACCTCGCAAAGAGAGCAAAGCAGTTAAATCTTGACGCTATCCACGACACAGTTCACGAAATGGCTAAGGACGAAGCAAGACACGGTAAGGCTTTCGAGGGTCTGCTGAACAGATACTTCAAGTAAGCGGCGGCTGTGAGCCGCACCAAATTCGCCGTTCCGGCTGTTTCAGCTTGGCTAAGGTTACCTTAACGGCGGATATTAACGTTATAATTATGCAAATCGAGCCGTAAGCACTCTTGCTTACGGCTCAGTTTGTTCTTATAGTAAAAACGCATCTGATACACAAAAAAGAACACCGGTCGCCCGGTGTTCTCTTTTTTTACTGTCAGCTTATTTGGCTGTCTTCACATTTGCATAAGTATAAGTGCTTGTATTTGCACCCTTATAAGACGCAATCCTTACCTTATACACGCTTCCGGCCCTGAGTCCGCCAATAGTGACAGTAGCATTCGTACTGCCCTTTAACGTCTTTTTGACCCACTTGCCGCCTTTGTAAATTTCAACCTTATATCCGTCTGCACTGGCGTTTTTACCCCACTTAACGGTTATCGAGTTTCTTTTTGCCGATACAACCTTGATATTGGTTACCGGTGAAAGCACTGCAGTAACCGTAGTATAGCTGTAATCGCCGTACAGATTGTCCTTATACGCTCTTACCCTTACTTTATATGTGATGTAAGGTGTAAGTCCGCCAAGCACAGCCATTGCTGTCTTATTATCGGTTATGGTCTTTTCGACCCACTTACCGCCGATATAATATCCTACGTTATATCCGTCAGCGGTTGCATCCGCATTCCATATAACTACTGCCTTTGAGTCAACTGCGCTCTTTACCTTAAGACCGCTGACCTTTGTCGGAGCGGTAGTGATATAAATATCGTCGAATGTACTCTCAAGCTCACCCTTATAAGCCTTTATTCTGACCTTGTAGGTTTTGTAGCCCTTAAGCGAGCCTATTGTAACGGTAGTTTTTTTATTACCGGTCAGCGTCTTTTCATTCCACTTACCGTCTGCATAGTACTGAACGGTATAACCGTCCGCACTTTCGTTCTTATCCCATTTAAGCGTAAACGAAGAAGATGTGACTGTCTGCATAATACCAGTAACTTTTGACGGGAGCGTATCGATATAGCCATATGTATACGGACTGTAAAGGTCGCCCTTATATGCGCTTACCCTTACTTTATATCGTGTTCCTGCACAAAGTCCGTCTATAACCGCCGATATATTATTGTTGCCGGTAACAGTCTTTACGGCCCACTGATTATCAATGTACCACTCTACCTTGTAGCCGTCCGCTCTGGCGTTTCTGCTCCAGCTTATTCTTACCGTTTCATCGGTAGCCTTCACCGTATTTATATTCCATACGGGAGAAGGAACAGTATCAACATAGAAACATCTGAACTTGCCGGTGAATCTTCCTGCATAAGCCGCTATCCTTACCTTATATTTAAGGCCTGCAGAAAGACCGCTCAGCTTTGCCGCTACTCTGTCGCCGTCCGTGCTGAAGCCGATCTGCTTCCACTGATTGCCGACATAGCATTCGACATAATATCCGTCAACACCGCTTATATTCTTCCAGCTTATATCGACTTCATTGTATGTTGTCTTTTCAACCGCTATTTCTTCCACGTCGGGAATAGGCTTTACGGGAACACGGTTTCCGATATATGAATCCTTACATCTTGTGCATTCAAATACGCTGTAGCCTTCGTTGCGATAGTCAGGCTCAACTACTTTGATTACAACATAGTCGTGACCGAGAGGTTCGCCATACTCCGCTCCGCATATTTCACACTTTGCCTTTTTGGTGCAGGTAGCCTCTCCTCCGGAATGCTCACATTCGGTTATCGTAGCCGTTACAACGTCCGACTTCATCGAAACTCCCGCCGTTGCAGCATTGCTGTAGGTAAGACGGCAGTAGTACCTGCCCGTTGTGAGATTTTCGAGCGACAGCTTTCTGTCTGTAGCGCCCTCTATCTCTGTTTCGTAGCCGTTTTCATCAATGGCAATCCACTGATAAGCAACTTTTGCGTCGACCTCGCCTGAATACCACGGCACTGCACTTATTTGAAGTGACGGTATACCGTCGGGATAATAACCGTTGGTGTAATATACAGTATCAATCGGCTTGATTATCTGCATCGGACACAACCGTACCGTAAGTCCGATTGTCGATGATGCCGTTGCCTTATTAAGACTGTATATATCTATCCACTCTTTTGTTCCTCTGTCCTGTGCCCAGAAGCCGGGATCGATATAATCGGCTATCACCTTATTCGGGGCATTAGTTATGATTTCGGCAAACCCACCTGACGAAATGGATACATTACCGCCGTTTATAGTAAGGCAATTTATATTGTTGGAGGCCATTGTAACATTACCGCCGTTTATGGTCACATTGCTGCCTGTTGCAAGCCCGTCAAATGTGACATCACCGCCCCTCACTATGAATGCGTCTTGATTCTCAAACGCTGTCACCGCACAACGTCCCGTAACCGTCAGCTTTGCCTTGCCGTTTATGATGATCGGACGTGAGAACGCTGTACGAACTGCGTACTTGAGCGTGAAGTTACCTTCGGTTATGACTAACTGACCGCCGTATCCGTTCTTGTTATAAAGCGGATATAAGGTACAGCCCTCGTTTTCGCTCTTCTGAGCGTCTTTCGCAGCCTCGTCAAGATCGTTATAATACCTGACATCGTCGCCCTTTGTTATCTTTGCATTGAACTTGCTCTCGCATATCTCGCAATATGTCGGCTCGGTAATATTACCTGCGGTTTCCTTGTCCGCTGTAGGATCGACCACCTGAGAATGATCACAGTCAACAAGGTCTATGCTTACAGTGTTCGACTTTATTTCATAGCCGTCATCGGTAATAACTACGAAGTATATCTTGGCAGCAACGCTGTTGCCCGCCTTATCAATTATTTCGTCTGCCGACAATTTAGCGTCCTTTACAAGTGCGCTTAAGCTGCTATAAATTATATCTCCGCTTACATAGGAGTTTATACCGTATCTCTTACTTACATACGAGTCGTTCAGGTTCGAGCCGTTAGCAAGAGACAGGTTGAACTTCAGCGTGGGATTTGCGTTGCTGTTGCGATACAGCTTGTTTATTTCTGTGCTAAGCGTTGCGCTCTTTATCGGCGCTTCTTCTACATTCACCGGTTTATTGTCGTTATTCACACTGCTATAAACGCTCTCTGCACGTTCTGCAATTGAAAGCCATGCACCGCCGTCCTTTTTATATGCATAACCGTCAGCCAGAACAGATTCAAGACTGCCGTTTGCTATCTCGATGTTGTAGAATTTACCGCCGCTGATTTTTGCTTTAGCGTTACCTATAATGGTCAGAGCGTCTATAACGCCGCCGCCTATTTCTGCGTCGCCGTCTATGTAAACCATCACCGATGTGAATTCACCGCCGTTGATGATTAACTTTGAGTTTGCGTAAGCTTTAATAGGCATCCGCATTTTGCCATCGCCGCCTACGGTAAACATACCGCCGTCGGATACTTCTACAGGTGCATTGAAAGCAAAAGTGCCACCCAGTTTTTTACCGTTCAGTGCAAGCGTTACATTGCCGGTAATGGTAACGCCCTGTGTAAGTTCGCTGTTTGTAATATCCTTATACAGCGTTACAGTAGCCGTACCTGCCTCGTTAGCCTTGTCAAAAGCGTCATAAATATCGCTGAACAGATCTGTCATTTCGCCGCCGTCAGCCGTATAGCTTACAGTTGCGGCGATTTCCTCATTGCAGTAAGGACAAAGGTTTCCGTCAAGCGCATAACTGTCGTTTTCGTCTTTATGGTCGCACTTTATAACATTAAGATAATTGGCTGTGGTCATGCTCTGAATTTCAGCATATTTGAAACCTGAACCGACAATCGCATTTAAGCCTATAACTCTGCTTCCGCTCGCAATTGCCCTGCCTAAAGTATAATTGCTTTCATTTTCGCAAGTGAAGATGTTGAACGTACCGCTTACTATAGAGACATTATATCCGCTTCCACCGGTCGTGTCTGCTTTCATGCTTAAATAATCGGCATTAACATCATTGATGACCGTGTCTCCGCCGTTTATCGTTATTGCGCCGATATTAGCACCATCGGCACTAACCTTTCCGGAATTTACAACTAAATAATTCAATGTGGCTTTACTGTCAATTAAAACATTGGCATTCTCACCCGATACCGTTACACCGGTAAGTGAACTTGAGGCTTTTTGCGGTGCCGTAAACGTTATATCTCCGCCCTTGACATCAAATGCAAATGTTGTGGTGCCGTCATTTTTATTTAAATCAACGGTAAATCTACCCTTGCTTATGTCAAACGTTTCATTATTGTTAACCAAACTGTAGTTTAACAGCTTTAATGTACAGCCTTCGCTTTCCTCGGCAGCGCCGATAGCGTCATTCCAGTTTTCGTAATACGATAACGTGCCGTCAGACAGCTCTACCGAAGCCGGTAGTGCTCTGTTGCATATACCGCACACACAACCGTCATCGTCACATTTTACGCTTTCGACGGGGTGCTGACAGGTAGCTACTGTAAGCGTTACCACATTCGACTTATAATCATATCCGTCATAGGTAAATATGCAGTAATATTGGATTTCTCCGTCTTCTGCCACCACTTTATCAACTTGATCGCCAAGTAAATAACAGTAACCGTTTAATAATTCTGTTTTTTCGCTTATTACCGTTCCGTCAATTAAGCATCCGGTAATATAGAGTGTTTTATCTCCCGAATATGTCACATCGGCCGCGAAAGTTACAGCCTTTTTACCGTTACGGTATATTATCGGTGACTCGTTCTCAGCGGAAATTGTTGCGCTCTTTATCGGCGCTTCCTTTACTTCTACATTAGTTATATCCTGCTTTTCACGCTCTGCAATAGTAGACCAGATGCCGGAATCGATAATACTCCTATAGGCATAGCCGTCCGCAAGAAGCTGTCCTACGTTTCTGCCTTCGCCTGAAACCTGTAAGCTGTAGAATTGACCGCCTTTAATTACAGCGTTACCGCCGTCTTTAATTATGAAGTCAGAGAAAGTACCACCGTTGATTTCCGCATTGCTGCCGTTGCGAACGGCAACACGTTTTATTAAGCCACTGCCGTTAACGGTCAGCTTACCGCTCGTTACTTCTATGGAATACCATACATCAGTACCGGGTTGTGAGAGCCTTTTACCGTTAAGTTCAAGCGTAACATTGCCTGTAACAGCTATCGTATCTGTAATATCGTCCGTGATGTTCTTCTGCAGCGTTACAGTAGCCGTACCTATCTCATTAGCCTTGTCAAAAGCGTCATAAATATCGCTGAACAGATCTGTCTCTTCGCCGCCGTTTGCCGTATAGCTTACAGTTGCAACGATTTCCTCATTGCAGTAAGGACAGGGATTACCATCAAGCACATAACTGCCGTTTCCGTCCTTATGGCTGCACTTTTCAACAAAAATTCTATCGGTTTTGGTCATGGTCTGAATAGCTTCGTATGTGTAAATAGTAAAGCCATTTATATTATTGCCGAAAACTACGCTTCCACTCGCAATTGCCATACCTAAGCCTGTTTTGCAAGTGGTGCTGCCGAACTCGCCGGTTACGATAGAGATGCTACCGGACCCGTTGATATTCACGCTTAAAGAATCGGCATTAACATCATTGATGACCGTGTCTCCGCCGTTAGCTTTCAGTGCATCAATATTTGCACCGTTTATAACAGTCGCTCCGCCATTTATTGACAGTGCATCAATATTTGCACCGTCTATAACAGCATTTCCGCCTTCTATTGACAGTTCACCGATATAACCATCGGTACTGTTTACTGTAAGCGTACTGCTGATTATTCTTACTCTTCCCAGCTTGATTTTACCGTCAATTGTAACCTCAGCGTCAGTTCCGTTAACTGTGATTCCGCTTGGCAGATTTTGATTGCTCACGTCCTGTACTGCCGAAGAAGTGAAAGTCACGTCACCGCCGTTGACAGTGAACTGACAATATGCCTCTTTACCGTTAAAGTCAACAGTAAACTTACCGCCCGTCACGGTAATGGACGCAGGTACTCTTTCCGAAATCAGCTTTACAGTGCTGCCCTCGTTCTCCTGTGCCAGCTTTATGGCACTCTCTATATCCGCATAACCTAACGACTTGCCGTCAGCATCTACTACCTCGGCTTCTATCAATAAATCACATATACCGCAGAATACCAAACCGTCGGTTTCGTTATTAAAGCTATCCTCAGGGTGCGAGCAGGTCGCAAGTGTAAACTTAAGCACATTCGACTTATATTCGTATCCGTCACACTTCAGTACAGTGTAATATTCAACCTCACCGTCTTCCGCTACAATCTCACCGATTTTATAACCGAATACCATATACCAGTTAACAGAAAGCTTAGAATCTTTACTGCGATTATTGCCGTTTACATAGTCCGAATAGGTTATCCGCTTTGAAGTGTCCGCCACATCGCATGTAACATTGACTTTTAATTTTTTCGCTCCGTTACGGTATATAACAGGCGTTCCTCCGCCGTCCCACGCAATACTTGCGCTCTTTATCGGCGCTTCTTCTACGGATAACGCTCCTTTAGAACCGCCCAAATAGCTATCTTTTTCACGCTCATCAATCGAAAGCCAAGTGCCGTCAGCATTTTTATACGCATAACCGTCTGCCAGTACAGATTCGATTGCCTTGCCGTTGTACATAAACAAATACTTGAATTTACCGCCGCTGACCTCTGCTTTACCCGTACCATAAACGGATAAGCAGTCTATTATACCATCCAGGATTACCACTTCACTGTCTGAAAGGGCATACACATCGTAGTATTCGCCGTTTGTAATGGTTAATTTCGAGTCCGGCTTAGCTTCAATTGCGCTCCATACTTTACCGTTTCCATTCACGGTAAGCGTGCTGCCACAAATATATATTTTTTTTGCTTTATCCGTAGCGCCCAATGTTTTGGTGTTAAGTTCAAGTGCTAAATTGCCCGTAACATTTATTTCATGTGCAATTTCACTGTCTGCAATATCCCTGCACAGCGTTATTGTAGCCGTACCTACCTCATTAGCCTTGTCAAAAGCGTCGCATATATTGCTGAACAGCTCTGTCTTTGCACTTCCGTCAACCGTATAGCTTACGCTTGCGGCAAACTCAGAGTTACAGTATTTGCATATACCGCTGTCATTAAAGGCATAACTGCCGTCCTCATTCTTATGCTCGCACTTGGTAAACAGATAATACCTTCCGTCATCGTCACCGGGAGCTAAATAGCTTTCTTCGGCTATATCACTGTATAATAAAGCCGTCACTATTTTCTCCGCAGTCGGATCTGACGAGTTATCATACCTTATAACACGCACACCGCTTGCAAGCACGTCCTTCAGCTTAAGCATTTCGAAAGCGACATTGCCGTAAGTACCGCCGCCTATAGTCACCTTTGCGTCGGTTGTGGCATTGGCTATAAACAATTTATCAGCACCCGCATTATTGTCAACATTGACGCCTTCGCTGATGTTTACAGTACCGCCTGATATAATAATAGTACCAAATCGGGTACCTGAACCTTCAGGCAGCGTAAGTGAGCCGCTAATCATATCTATAGAGCAATTGATTAACATATGACCTTCGGCAATAACATCGGCACCTTCAATACCTATTTTTCCGCCGGAAGCACTGATGACACAATTATTATTCATTGCGGTAATCGTAAACTGACCGTTTGACAGTGTAACATAGTCCTTAATCTTACCGCTTGTTACAAGAGTGAAAACACAGCCCTTGTTTTCAGCCTTATCGGCATATAATAAGCCTTCTTCAATGCTGTCAAAATATTCGTTAGTAGTACCGTCGGCTGATGTCACCTTTGCATAAAGCACAGCACCGCACGCACACTTTGTATTTGTTTCGGTGTATGTATGAGTATGCTTTACAACCGTGACATTTGTAAGTCTTCCGCCGATTGTCTTCGCACTGCCGTCAACTATACTTTCGGGGAGATGTGTGACACTGTTTAAGGTCGCAAATGCATAACCCTTTGCAAGCAGAGTGTTTACAGGTGTGCTGTTGCTTTCCTCGCCGCAGATGGTGTTGTACCTTCCGCCGTATAAAGCTACACCGCTTGCGCTTAAAATGTAAACATTATCAAATATGCCGCCGTATATTTCGACACACTTAGCACTGTTAATGACTAAATTGAGTACATCTGCGGCTGAACTGCCGCCGTCTGCAGTACCGTTTATAAGTGTACCGCCGTTTACACTAAAAGGTGCGTCTATGCATCCGTTGTAGGTGCTTTTCCTGCTGTCCTTAAGGTACAGCACACCACCGTTATTTACACTTATATCCGCCTCTCCGCCGAGTGAATATCCGTTCACATCGACAGTAACCGTTGTATTGCCGATATCTACGCTCTGTGTTATCTCGCAGTGCTTATACAATGTCAGCGTACAACCGCTGTTTTCCTCCGATAATGCCGCAGTAAAAGCGTCGTCTATATTATCGAAATACTTCGCTGTTCCCACGCCCGAAACGCCCGCAGTAAGCTGATATTCGCAGGTAAGGCATACACCTGTTTTGCTGTCAACATCCGTATGACCGCACCGCTTACCGCAAATCGTACACTTGCCCGTTGTGCTGTCGTAACTGTGATCTTCATGTGATGTTACAAAAACAGTTGCAAGACCGTCTTTCAACAGTGTTTTTGAGCCGTCTATCGGCTCAGCATTGGGATACTTCATAAACATACGGTTCTCAGCCAACAAAGTCAGTATTTCTGCGTTTGCTCTGTCCCCGCCGCCGTTATAGCATATTTTTTTGAAAGTTCCGCCGTGAAGAATTACGTTACTGCTTGCATCGTTTATATTGAGTGTTATGCCGATTGAATAATAGCAGTCAAATGTACCTGCACCTACCGACACAGTTCCCATAGCGCCGCAGTTTTCGTCAAATGTCAGCTTACCGCCGTCCTCTACATCGAAATCGCCATAAAAACTATTATTTTTTTTCGATCCCGTAACGGTTATATCTCCCGAAACAGTTAACGTACCTACATTGGCTTTCTCAGCGATCCACAGCGTGAACTTACCGCTGAGTGTTGTATAGCTGCCTGTATAATTCTTGTATACTCTTAATGTACAGCCGGTGTTTGCGTCACTGTCAGCCGCTTGAAAAGCCGCTCCCATCTCATTTTCTTCATGAACAGAAGCTACAGCCCCGTCCTTTACGATAACAGCCGCATACTGATATTCACACTCTGTACACTTACCCGTGTCAATGTCAACATCGCTGTGAGGGCATACATATCCACAGTCGCACTTGCCGTCAACATAGGTATGGCTGTGGTCTTTGACTGTCAGCGTTTCACTGCTTGATATTTCCTTAACGCTTGCGTTGAAAAGAGTTCCGTCAGCCTTGAAGAAAGCCTTACCCTCGCCGAGCATATCATATAATGTCTTGCTGTCCCTTGCGTAAAGTCCGGCAGGATATGTACCGTCTTTCAGTATAACCGTACTCGAATCATATACATAGATCGAAGTGTCTAAAACTACATCGCCGTCTATTATAAGCGTACCGCCGGCGTATGAAGCGTCGTTTGTCGGATATACATTACAACCGAGCATAACCGGATTGCCGCTGTTTTTGATTGTAAGCTTTCCGTTTTTGCAAGGAGTAATACTCCGGATATTTAATCTGCGTCCGTTTAAGTCAATTGTAAGTTCTCCGTATAAGTCATACTGAGCTTTTGAATTATCATAATCCTTAAACAGCTTTATCGTACCGCTTCCGTTGTATTCATTCAGTAAAGAGTCAAGCTCATCGGTATCTACATACTTTAAGCTTCCGTTCTTGTCTGTATAGAGTGCGACAGACACAACCGCACCGCAGATTGAACAGATGCCGTTGTCCGTGTTTATATCACCGCCATGCTCGCAGGGCTTTCCGCACTCCTCGCACTTGCCTGTTCCACTGCTGTATTTGTGGTCAGCGTCAGTATGCTCAACAACAGTAAGCGCAACGGAATAACCCATACTTCCATATTCTTTATAAAGATCAAGATAATTGCCGTTATCTTCACGTCGCAGTGCCTGCCGGGTAACATCAAGAAGATTGCCTAATTTCAGAGCGCCGGAATTGTTTTGGCGATGATATGTCAGCCCACCTAACTTCATTCCCGTAGCGAGCTTTACAGATGTCGTTGTAGTTCCGTCATCATTCACGGATGCTATCACAGTCAACTGTTCTGTAGTTACTTTTGCGCCATCGTTTACAGCAAGCCGTGCACTGTCCTCAACAAAAATTGTATTAAATTCTACATTTGCTTCGCTGTCAATTATGAATGATCCGCCGCCTTTGCGAACATACACCTGCGTAACATAACTGCCCGCTGTGCCGGTTAATGTAAGCGTGACGTCTTTGTTGACCCCAAGTTTGTTGACCCCAAGCTTGATATTGTTCAGCTTGTGACCGTTAAGGTCGATCATAACATTGTGTTTTACATCTATAGTATCTAAAGTTGCAGTTGCCGATGCATCGCCGATATCCTGATAGATCTTAACATAGTTTCCGGTATCGGCAGTAATGCTGTTAAGGCAGTCTGCGAGCGTGTCATAGCCTGTCGGCGCATTGCCGTCTGTGCTGATTGTAGCAACAAACTGATGCTCACACTTGTTACACTTACCCGTGTCAATATCAATATTGCTGTGATCACATAACGCTCCGCAGTTTGTGCATTTACCGTCGGAATAACCGTTTTCATGTGCACATTCTTTATATGTAAATGTAAATTTTTCTGTAACAGTTTCTGTGCTGTCACCGTCTGAATAGGTTATATCGCAATACAGAACATAATTTCCGGCAGGAATATTATCCGCAAGCTTGAATTCGCCGTTGCTTCCGGATACTGCCGCACCGAGCTCATCTGCACTGTATGCACTGTTCGTACTGTACCAGTTATAGCTTATGCTTTCACTGTCAACCGTATAGGTGCTTACAAGCTTGTAATTGTCCTTCTCTTCCTGCGAAGTGTTTGTATAGAAAACCGTTCTGTTTGTGTTGTCACCCTGTGTAACCTTGTTGAAACGGTTTGCATTCGACTTTACCTGAACGGTATTGGATACAATATCTCCGCACTTTATTGTAAGAGTATTATCAGTGTCGTATGTAACCGAAAACTCGGTATCGCAGACCATGCACACCCAGCCGTAATCGGTCTTGATTATGCTTGCTGATAAATCGGGTTCATCGCCGCCGAAATAGCCTCTTGCGTCTGCAAACTCTTCATCGCTCATATTCTTCAGAGTAATATCAAAGTAAACCGTACCCTTGAGCTTGGTATCAGTCATGCCTTCAATTATTTCATACTCTTCCGTCTTGAATATTCCTGTCTGCTTTCCGAGTATTATACGGGGAGAAGTATCAGGCTTTATAACTACCGTCTTAGCGTCCGCTCCGCCAATCTCATAATAGCCGCTGTTATACTTGACCTCGCCTGTCACAGCACTTTCCGAAGCCTTGAACTCGGTCGAGCCCTTTATTACAAATTCATTCTCGTCTATTGTCGGTACAGTTTGACCGATAGCGTATGAACCGCCCGTAGTGTAAACCGAGCCTGTACCGTTCATTATAAGGTTTACTTTGTAAATGCCATACTTAGTACCGTAAGCAGTGACCTTACCGCCGCTTATTTCGGCATCCATTCCGTCGCCGTTGTTTCCGCTGTAGTATATTCCGACTCTTGCTGCATTGCCTTCAGGCACAGTAATACTGCCGTTTTCGCTGACGGAAATTTTGTCACCGAAATTACTGGTAAGCAATATTGCACTGTTTAACGTAGATTCATTAGCACAACCTACTGCAGTAAGACTGCCGTTGCCGTCAACAGTAATGCCGCCGCTGACATTGACAGCCACACCCTCAAAAGATGCAGTTGTCGCATTTGCGTTCAGCACACCGTCATTATGTATTTCAAGCGAATTTGTCTTTACAGTACCTGTTGCGTTTACTGTACCGCCGTTCAGGATTATTGATCCGCCGAGAGAGCGTGCCATACTGTCTGTAGAGCGGTTCTCTGCATTCAGCACACCGTCGCCGCTGATCGTCATTGTGCCGTCACAATTGACCTCTTTATTATTTACGGCACTGAGAACGTATGTATCGCTGTCGCCGGTGTTCGTCTGTACGATAGTATTGTTACCGTTCAGCACTATTTTCGTACCGTCGGGGACTGTTACGACGCTCATCATATTCTCTTCTGTTGTCGCCTGAATGCTCACTCCGTTAAGCGTCAGCGTCTTTGTGTCATAATCCCAGCTCCAGCCGACACCATTTTCGTCCGCCGTCTTTTCTCTGAAATCAAGCGGTGTCGTGATGACATTGCTCTCGCCGTCATGCGTATGTACCTCGCCCTCGGCAAATGCCGATAACGGTACAGCCGTCAGCGTCATTGCCGCAGACAGCACCGCACTTATGAGCCGTACAAATTTTTTCTTCATGTTTTTCCTCCTGTAGATTTACCCGTGCTTACGCCATGCACCTGCACTTATGCAGTGCCTCCTTCAGCTTTTCAAGCGGTATCGGCTTCTTGTGGAAATAGGTACAGCCAAGCCTGTATGACTGCGCCCCGAATCCCTCATCGTCCGACAGCCATATTACAGGCGTATCCCTGTCGGCATTCTTTGCCGCAATAACGCCATCCATACCGTCCGCTCCGTCGGCAAGCACGATTATAAGGTCAGCCGTCTTACACTCCTTCGCAAAACTCTCATACCTCTGACATACCCTGTAGGAAATTCTTCGATATGCCGCCGTTGCGATTTGTGTTATTTTTGCTTTCAGTATCTCCGCCTCGTTTGCTGTATCGTAAACGCAGATGAGCATACTTCTCCCCCTTATAATTTTATAATTATATCATAACTCATTCGCTTTTAATTTTCAACTTTTTGGCACGAACGGTTGTTATAACGGCACGAACGGTCATAAATGCGGCACATAATACAAAAAACCGGCGCCCTACAGCCACCGGTCAAGTGAAATATATCGCCAAGCACTATCCCTTCGCCCTGCACCACATTCTTGGCTCCCTTGAGTAAAGGGAGCTGGATTGCGACAAGGCTACTTCTTATCATAAATTGCCTTGCTCAGCGATTCAAGTATATTTAATATCCTCTCAACCTTATCTGTCGCAAGACTGAGGGATTGCCACACCCCTCGCCCCACCCCAACCCTCCCAATCCCGCACTATCCCTTGCTCCGCACCATATCCTTGCCTCCCTTGTCAAAGGTGAGCTTCTGTTGCTGAGCTTCGCTCAGCCAACTATTGAGGATTCTTCGCACCAACACCGCCGAAAACACTTTGCGTACTGACAAGGCGTTAATAATTTCGTGAGTGTATCTGTGCAACTGCACTGACATTTACCTTTCAAAAAACGCCACTAACCTGAGATATATGTACTAATCTGCGGACGTGTAGCGTTAAGCGTCCTTGCATTAACAGGTCATACAATGTTCAGGTGGTTATTCGAGTTTATCCAACACCCCAGCGGGGTACGGGTGTGGGTAAGGAAAGAGGGAGCCACGAGGGAGAGAACCTAAGAGTATAGGGCTGAGTCTTGCTTACGCAAGCACTCGGACGTTTCGCTTTGCTTCACTGGGCTGTCAAGTCCAGCGTAGCTTTAGCGGAGTGCACGAGCCTTGCGTAAGCGAGGCTCAGACTTGTACCTGATCCCTTTGGTTGTCTCCCTCTTTCATATTGACAAGTGTACCCATTCGAATAGCGAACCCGAGAAGTGCTGTCCGACAAACAGAACATCGGTAGCCATTATCATAGTCAAAGCTGAATGATATAACAGAAGTACATCAAATACAAGACTTTTTCTACAAGCTGAAATGCCGACGGCTTTTGCCGTCGGCATTATATCTGTATTGATTTTCGGTTTAGGAAACAGTAGCGTTAAGCTCCTTGATTCTTGCTTCAATTACGCCCTTGTTTTCTTCACGGACTGTAGTGAACGAATTACCGCCCATTATAACGTCTGATGTGAGATGACCCACTGCGTTTTCACCGTTTGTAGAGTCTGCTATATCAGGACCTATACCGTTCTTGAACTCAAATACCGATTCAAATGTAGCAGGATCCTTCAGCTTATCAAGCCTGTCAAGAAGTGTTTCATTCCAGTCGAACTCATCAATAGACTGCTGTCTTCCGGCCTTCTTTACTTCCTCGTCCTTAGATGATAACAGGTTAGCATATATCCACGCCTTATAACCGTCAGCATTCTTTGAACCCGAAACGAACATATAAGCGTCCTGTTTCATTTCCTGATAATATGTATCCGCACCGTCCATCTGGGGGAAGGGTACAAAGTTTATCTCATCATCTTCCCACTTGTTTTTCTTCTTGAACTTTCTCCAGGTTTCTTCATATCTCCATGTGCCGTCCTCAATGAAGAGCGTATTGCCGTCAGCCCATTCATTATAGCTGGGTGTCCAGTTGTTTTCTATCTCTCTGGGATAACGGAGCTGTTCCTGAGTATCATCGAATGTACGGAGCATATCCATGCACTTTTCGATGTTTGCATCATAGAGGTTGCTTACCAGCTTACCGCTCTCAAGACCGATAAGGGGCTTACCTGTTGTAGCGATAAATGCGTGGTCAAGGCCGTAACCGTCAAACGCATACTTTGCGTTGTCGGGATCTGTGAACTTTCTTGCCATTTCGATGCACTTTGACCATGTCCACTCACCCTTTTCAAACAGCTCCCAGGATCGTCAAAGCCGTTTTCTTCAATGATGGACTTTCTGTACCAGAGCAGAGTTGCGGGGTTTACGTCAACAATAGGCGTATAAACCTTACCGCCCCAGTTGAATTTGTCTATGATCGGCTTATAATCAACCCAATCCTCAGTATTGGTATCAACAACACCGTCAATTGTCTGGAAAAGATTCTGATAAATTCCGTAAGGATAGTTGGATGTTTCAAAAGGGAATGTATCGGGTGATTCATCCGACTGAACCAGCTTTGCAAGGTCAAGGTATCTGTTGTTGTAGTTGGAAACCTTAACATTTACGAAAACATTTTCGTCAGCCACTGATTCATAACCCTCGGGCTTGTTCTTAGGAGTTCCGTAAAGCGTCTTGAAAAGCTCTACCGCAGGCGATGCCTCCTGAATATCATACCACGCCATGAACTTGAGTTTCGTATCAACCTTAATATCCTTGTAGTCTTCCGCTACAGAAACGTTGTCTACGGCACTCTTTACATTTTCGTTAGAAGACATTATCTTCTGACTGCCGGTAGCTGCTCCGCCGCTTGTTGATGCGGCGCTGTCCGTTCCGCCGGGTGTGGAATTCGTACTTCCCGAGCAACCCGTAAACGCTGTCGCACCCATTATAAGAGCAAGAGCGGCCGCTGAAATCTTTTTGGTCGTTTTCTTCATATAATGTACCTCCGATACGGCATTATAACACCGCTTAATACTTCTATATTATACCAAATTTACGACCGTCAATCAACCATTAGTTAATCCAAACTTTGAAAACTTTTTTGTGGATATACAACAACGAATTTTGCGTTTTCACACCGTTTACACGTTTTTTAAGCTAATTGCCTTTATACATCTGCGAATAACCGAGTTTTGTGAATCCGTTTCTTTCGTACAGCCTTACCGCTCTTTCGTTGTCAGGCTCTGTTTCAAGACGGATTCTTGCAACATCGGCATATTCCTTTTCAATAAACTTAAAAAATTCTCCTGTTATACCTTTACAGCGATGCTCCGGCTTTACATATATCTCCTCAAGCCACACCACAATACCGCCCGCCTCATTTGAATAGGTAAGTGCAAGCAGTGCAAAGCCGTAAACCTCTTTTTTATCGTCACTGCGGAACATAAAGCAGACCGTATACGGTGAGCCTTCCATAAGCATATCGAATGTCAGCTTATGATTTTCATCGGGGATAGGATGAAGCACAGCGGGAGAATGATAGAAATCATGCTCCATAGCGAGATATTCTTCACGGTCAGCTTTTCTTATTTTTTCAAATACCATATTTTCTCCTGTCATGCAAGCCCTAACGGGTTAATAAACAAATACGCAAAATATCCTGCGTAAGCAACGAGCATAATTATACCGCCCGCTTTTGTAAGCTCCTTTTTGCGTAAAACGAGCAGACCCAGCAGTACAGCAGTAGCTATCGCAACTATAGTATCAATGATAAATGCCTCACCGAAGGTCAGTACGCTCGGCGAGCATATTGACGCCAGACCTACAACGAATAAGATATTGAAAATGTTACTGCCGATTATATTGCCTATAGCAATATCCGATTTCTTCTTGAGCGAAGCCGCAATGCAGGTTATAAGCTCCGGCAGCGATGTGCCGAATGCAACAACGGTCAGCGAGATAGTCCTGTCGTCCACTCCTATTACCTGCGCTATGCTCTTTGCGGACGCAACCGTAAGGTCGCTTCCGAGTACGATGCTCACAAGTCCTATAAGAGTGATAAGTATCAGAACAGGTATCTTGTCCTTTTCGGTAAGCTGCGGCACTTCATCTGCCGAACTGTCGTCACCCTTCTTGTAAAGGTAGAACAGATAGCCTAAGAACGCCGCAAAAAGCACCAGCATAATCACGCCGTCTATCTTGTCAAGCCCTCCGCCTATCCAGCCGAGCAGCAGTAATACAGCGGTTATTAGCACAACAAACGGTATCTCGAATTTAAGCGTGTTCGGCTTTATCTTAAGGTTTGTTATCACTGCGCTGACGCCGAGTATCAGCAGTATGTTCATAATATTACTGCCCACCACGTTACCTATCGAAATAGCCGCCGCATCCTGAAATGCCGCACTTATACTGATAGCCGCCTCAGGTGCAGAAGTACCCATCGCCACTATCGTAAGACCTATTACTATCTGCGGGATTTTAAATTTAGCCGCAATTTTTGACGCACCCTCGACAAACAGATCCGCACCCTTTATCAGCATAGCAAATCCCACTATCAGCACGCCGAGCGAGCATATAACATTTGCATTGATGTTCACGCCGACCATGTTCACAACATACAGCGCAGCGCCTATCACAAGAGCAATTATCGCAATTAACATTTTCTGTCCTCTTTCTCTTTTAACACATTAAATTTTCCGGTTACACGAATGACGGGCAGTGACGTTTCATAGAAGCGACTGCCCGTACATATTGATTTTTATCGCTTACTGCTCTCCTACAAGCTCCTTGTAAAGACCGATATACAGCTTAGCCGACTGCTTCCAGCTGAAATCCGCCTTCATAGCTCTGGTAACCAGCTTGTTCCACTCTGTCTTGTTCCAGTAGCAATCCTTCGCTCTCTTTACCGCATAGAGCATATCGTGAGCGTTGTACGACTGGAAGGTGTAGCCTGTACCGTTCTCATCTCCGCAGTCAACTATGCTGTCAGCAAGACCGCCCGTTTTGCGTACTATCGGGATAGTGCCGTAACGCAGAGAGATCATCTGTGCAAGTCCGCACGGCTCGCTCTTACTGGGCATAAGGAACATATTCGCTCCGGCATAGATTTTCTTTGCAAGGTCAGGGATATATCCGCAGGTGAACGCCACTCTGTCGGGATATTTCCAGCGCATCTCGTGGAAGAACTGCTCGTACTGAGCCTCGCCCGAGCCTAATATAACTACCTTGTAGCCGAGATTTATTATATCATCAAACACACACTTTACAAGATCAAAGCCCTTATGCTCAACAAGTCTTGATACCATACCGAGAACCGGCTCGTCACCCTGGGGAAGTCCTACTTCTTCAAGCAGCTTCTGCGTGCATATCTTCTTGCCTGCCTTCTTTGAAACCGTGAAGTTTGCAGGGATGGAAGGATCTGTAGCAGGGTTGTACATATCAGTGTCTATGCCGTTCAGGAAACCGCAGGTCTTGTACTGCTTGTCCGAAAGCGCCCTGTCAAGACCGTGCGAGAACCACGGGTCAAGTATTTCCTTCGAATATGTCGGAGATACCGTTGTGACCTTGTCTGCAACCTCAATAGCGGCTTTCATAAGGTTTATATCCCTGTCATATTCCATAAGTGAAGCGAAGTGCTTGGGTATACCCAGAACATCCTCAAGTATCTCCATACCGTATCTGCCCTGGTACTGAATGTTGTGTATAGTAAATACATTCTTTATGCCCCACAGCTTTTCATCGTTTCTGTAGAAAATGCTGTAGTATACAGGTATAAGAGCGCACTGCCAGTCGTTAGAATTTATTATCTGAGGCTTGAAGTCGATGACCTTGAGCATTTCAAGAACAGCACGGGAGAAGAAAGCATATCTTTCCGCATCGTCATAATAACCGTAAAGCCCGAAATCACGCTTGAAATAATACTCGTTATCAAGAAAATAATATGTAACATTATTTATCTTTGCCGTAAAAAGTCCGCAATACTGATTTCTCCAGCCTACCGGCACAGAAAAATTAGTAACATACGTCATCTGATCACGCCACTGCTGTTTTATCGTATTCACATAGAGAGGTACTACAACGCAAGCCTCATGGCCTTCTTCAACGAGCGCTTTGGGAAGTGAGCCTGCAACATCCGCAAGTCCGCCCGAAGCCGCTACCGGCTGAGCTTCGCTTGCTGCATAAAGGATCTTCATGTTTTTTCCGCCTTTCAGCCACGCAGTCTGATTTTCAGTATGTGGCTATTTTTATAGTTTCTTATTCCTATTTAAAAATATATCATATTTCGTTTTCAAAATCAAGCAAAATTTGTCTGCCTTTATGTCGAAGAAAGAAAAATCGGAAATAATAACTAAATATTTCAATTTCTCTTGTTCATTTTAACAAAATCACTCTCCGTTGGTATTGCATTTTTATCTAAATCGGAGTATAATCTTAATTGAGGCAGTTGTTTTCACGGATTTTCATAAACAATAGTCCGCCTTGTACAACATAGAAAAGGAAAGGTGTCATTACAATGGCTGAAAAAGAAGTTACTTTACTTGACGTTATAGACAGAGCGCAGCTGCAATCACTGCAGGACGCATTTGCAAAGGCTACCGGTATGGCTGCATTGGCTACAGATAAAAGCGGTCCTGTCACCCAGCTTTCATGTCCTACCGATTTCTGCATGAACTATACGAGAAAATCGAGCGTAGGCTGTGAGCGTTGCAATCTCTGCGACCTTAAGGGCGGCGAGCAGGCAAGCAGAACAGGTAAGCCTGCAGTATATTATTGCCACGGCGGACTTGTCGATTTTGCATCCCCGATAATCGTAAACGGTAAACAGATCGGCTCGCTTATAGGCGGACAGGTTCTTACCGAAGAGCCGGATCTTGACAAGTTCCGTGCAATAGCAAAGGAGATCGACGTTGATCCCGATGAATATGTAGAGGCTGTAAAGAAAGTACCGATAGTTTCCGAAGAAAAGGTAAACAATGCCGCCGAGCTTTTATACAAGATGGCTCAGGCACTTTCACAGGTCGGCTACGAAAAGTACCGCATAACCGAGGAGCATAAAGAAGCGGATATTCTTTTCGATGAAGTACATTCCGACTACGAGGATATAAACGGAAATGTCGACGATCTCAATTCCTCTATCGAAGTTCTTTCCGCAGAGTTCGACACACTTCGTGAAAAGGCTTCCGATTCAGCAAAGGCTGTCGCACAGACCGACTCTATACTTAAGTACATACAGAATGTCGCTACACAGATGACCCTGCTCGGCTTCAATGCGTCTATTGAAGCAAAGCACGTCGGCGAGGCAGGCGCAGGCTTCAACGTAATAGCGCAGGAGGTAAGACAGCTTGCCGAGCAGACCTCAAACCAGACACGGAGCATTGAAGATGTGCTTGGCAGTGTCCGTTCATCAATTTCCGCTATCGATAAGGAGATTACCTTAGCAGTAGGAAAGATTGAAACCAACATCGCTACAGTAAAATCGCTCAGCTCAAAAATCGCACAGACCTCAGAAAAAATCGACAAAATCAGCAAAAACCAGAACTGATTTTATTTTGACTAAGATATTAAAATCGGGACGCACCACACAATGCGTTCCGATTTTTTACTTATCATACGGACTGTCAAATTCCCTCTCCGCCTTCTCTACCGCTTGCTTTAGAGTAAGCCCTGTAAAGAACGGCGCATTAAGATACCTTCCCGATTTTTTGTCATCGACAAACGCACCTACCGCAATACCTTCAAAAAACACGGCGGCTCTTAGAAAAGAGCCGCCGTAGCAGTTTTATGATTATTATTCAACCGTCTTGTTCAGTTCTGCGAGACGAGCGTCTATCTGACCCTGGTACTGAGCACGGAACGAAGTATAGGATTCACCTGTCATGTAGGGGCCCTTTGTGAGCTGCTCTACGGGGTTATCCTGGCTGTCCTTGGTTGCAATATCCTGACCGATACCGTTCTTGAAATCAAACACTCCTGAGAATGTCTTGGGATCCTTCATTGTATCAAGTCTGTCAAGCAGTGTATCTGACCAGTCGTATTCCTCCTTTGACTGCTCTCTGCCTGCCTTGGCGATTTCCGGATCGTTTGAAGCTACTAAGTTGGAATAGATCCATGCCTTATAACCGTCAATGTTCTTAGCACCTGCAACGAGCATTATAGAATCCTGCTTCATGCTCTGATAATACTTATCTGCGCCGTCCATCTGGGGGAACGGAACAAAGTTGACTTCATCATCTTCCCACTTGTTTTTCTTCTTGAACTTTCTCCAGTGTTCTTCATATCTCCATGAGCCGTCTTCGAAGAAGAGAGTGTTGCCGTCTGCCCATTCATTATAGCTGGGGTTCCAGCTGTTCTCGGTATCTCTGGGGTAACGGAGCTGTTCCTGTGTGTTATCGAATGAACGAAGCATATCAATGCACTTTTCAATGTTTGCGTCATTCATATGGCTTACCAGCTTACCGCCCTCAAGGCTTACAAGAGGTGTACCTGTTGTGCAGACAAAGTTATCTTCGGGGTTATAACCGTCGAGTACATACTTGCCATTATCCGGATCGGAGAACTTTCTTGCCATTTCCATGAATGTTGACCATGTCCACTCGCCCTTTTCATAAAGCTCCCAGGGGTCGTCAAGACCTGCTTCTTCTACAACGCTCTTTCTGTACCAGAGGTAGCTTGTAGGAGCAAGGCTCATAATCGGGCAGTAATTCTTTCCGCCCCAGTTGAACTTGTCGATAGCGTCCTTATAGTCAGCCCAGTCATCTGTTGTAAAGTCGATTATACCATCGAGCGACTGGAAAAGGTTCTGGTATACGCTGTAGGGGTAGTTGCATATTTCAAAGGGGAAGCAGTCAGGCGAATCATCAGACTGTA
>ERZ857922.1944-NODE-1944-length-22880-cov-4.673647_pt1 | contig 22880 bp, 22 predicted proteins | sample MGYA00519579_ERZ857922 | MGnify/ENA primary metagenome ERZ857922 (study PRJEB31778, sample SAMEA3449375) | human gut metagenome | biome: human gut; feature: human-associated habitat; material: faeces | place: United Kingdom | collected 2010/2012 ... | reverse complement strand
TAAATATCATCTGTTTTTCGTTATCATCGACCAGTATTATCCGGAAGAGGAATGGGAAGATGAAGAGACGGATGTTTAATTGTTTGAAGTCTGTTATTTTCTCTGATATGGAGGAGGTAACAGACTTTTCGTGTATAAAGTTATTCGTACAACCTCTTTACCTCATTACAAAATGAACAATTCTTTCGCAAGCCTTACCATCTCCATAAGGGTTTACTGCTTTACTCATTTTGTCATAATACCCTTTATCATCCAGCAAAGCGGAAACTTCCTGTACAATCTTATCGTAATCCGTTCCCACCAATTTAACTGTTCCCGCTTCCAGAGCCTCAGGACGTTCGGTTGTATCACGCATAACCAATACAGGTTTACCTAATCCCGGAGCCTCTTCTTGTATTCCACCGCTATCGGTAAGCACAATGGTCGATTTCTCCATCAGGTAAACAAACGGCAGATACTCCAACGGTTCAATGAAAAACATATTCTGCAAATCCGAATTTCCGAAAACTTCATGAATCGGTTTACGCACGTTCGGATTCAGATGCATCGGATAGACAAAATCCGTTTCCGGATACTTCTCCGCCAGTGTCTTGATAGCCTTACACATTTGAATGAAACCCTCCCCAAAATTCTCGCGGCGGTGTCCGGTAATAAGAACAAGGCGACGATCCCTGATTTCATATCCGGCAGTTTTTAATTCTTCCGTCAATACCTTTTGTAACGCTTCATTTCCTTTAATTTTATCAACTACCAGATATAAAGCATCGATCACAGTGTTTCCGGTTACAAGAATAGACTTTTGCTTCACACCTTCATCCAACAAATTCTGACAGCTCAACTGTGTCGGAGAAAAATGATACGTAGCAATCCTCCCCGTTATCAAACGGTTCATCTCTTCCGGCCAGGGACTATATATGTTATGTGTCCTAAGCCCCGCTTCAACATGCCCCACTGGTATCTGCTGATAGAAAGCTGCCAAAGCAGAAGCCGTCGAAGTAGTCGTATCGCCATGTACCAACACGAGATCCGGTTGTACTTCTTTGAGTACATCCCGCATGCCGGTAAGGACACGGGCAGTCACATCATATAAATCCTGTCCTTGCTTCATGATATTCAAATCATAATCCGGATGAATTTCAAAAAGATGAAGCACCTGATCCAACATTTCGCGATGTTGGCCAGTCACACAAACCACTGTTTTAAACTGTTCGGGATACTTCTCAAACTCCTTCACCAAAGGAGCCATTTTTATTGCTTCGGGACGAGTCCCGAAGACGAGCATTATTGTTTTAAACATAATTAGATGTATTTCAAAAAGCGAAAAGTATTTACGAATCGCCTAAAACGATTAAAACTTGGTTCTTTTAGAAAGCGATAGAATCCTTCCATACAAAGAGTCTGGACCCATTTTGGTGCTCGTTGTATTTTATTTGAAAACACTTCCAGTGTTCCACCACAACCTATGGCTATTTCTACCCCTGCTTTTTCTAGAGTTGTCCAATTTTCTTCAATCCAATATTCTTGTTTGAGTATACCTAATGCAACAAAGATATAATGAGGTTTGAATTTTATTATAGTTTCTATTATTTTTTCATTACGATCTGGAGGGAAGGGATAAGGGATGAATCCAGTAACTAATCCATTTGCTTCAATTCCCATTTTTGTCATTTTTTCTAAAGACATTGCATTTGAATCGGGATAACCGCCTAATAAAAAAATACGTTTGTTGTTTTGTTTTGCATAATTACATGTGTCATAAATAAAATCAGCACCAGATATTTTTTCGAAATGTGTATTTTTATTTTTATAACGTGCAATCAAATATGGTAATTGACCATCAAATGTTGATATATTTTTATTAATTATTTCTTTCAATCTGAGGTTTTTTTGAGCCTCAATAATAAATTCAGCTCCTACGGTAACAATTTGTATCATCTGCTTTTCAGAAACTTTGAATATATCAGATTTGGAAAGCCCTTTAAATTCTAAATTACAAAATTTTATACTTGTATTCATTTTTATTATTACAATTCTGATTGGTTAGTATTTTATAAGAATATTTACTTATAGTAGATATTCCATATAAGTTTTTTCTAATTGTTTTTCTATTGCAATTGGAAAATAATTACAACTTATTTGATATCCCTTCTCTCCCATCTCAGGTAGTAAAGTCTTTTTTTCTAGAAATTTATTTATGTATTCATACATTTGATCTATATCTCCAGGAGAAATTAGGAAACCATTTGTTCCATGATTTACAATTTCAGGAATTCCACCTGTATATGATGCTATTATTGTTAGTCGATATGACATTGCTTCCAGAATAGCAATACCTAAAGCCTCTTTATAGGATGGTTGTAGGTATATATCAGATTGTGATAATAATTTACTTTTTTCGATACCGGTAACCCAACCTACATATTGAACCATTGATTCTAATTTGTAATTGTGTATGAAATCTAAAAAGCGAGTAACCTCTCCATTCCCTCCTACATATAAAAAGATTTTACCTTCTAATTCTTTTTTATATTTATTGAGCATTCTAAGAATATCATAGATACCTTTATTGTCACATAAAGCTCCTAAAAATAGAAGTTGTAATTTTCCAGATGGTTGTTTAGGGATAGATAAAGGCATATCTATTGGATTTCCTATTGTTATGACATTCTTGTATCCTTTGGAAAGAAGAAAGTCTTTCCAAATATTAGCTACAGTAATTATAAGAGTGACTTTTTTTAATATGAAATGATGGTATTTTGGATGATTTTCATAGAACTCATCCAAAATACCTGAATGCATATGTATAAATATGTTTTTTTTGAATAGATATGCTAGTAGAACAAAAATACTTTCTCTATAAAATGTTATACCAGAAGCAGTATGAATATGAACTATTTCTATTTTTTGAGTTGTCAAAATGTAGAAGCATTGAATGAGTGCTTTTAAAAAACGGTATATTTTTTGTAATATATTCTCTTTATGAAGTAATGGAACTCTTAGCGTTGTTATAAAATTGAATGATTCAAAATATTTTGAATAGCTATTAAGCAGCTTGGCTATACCTCCACTAGGGTAACGATAGTCTGGGCCAATTGTTAGAATTTTTGATGATATGTTTTTTTTTATCATTGTATTAATATTTTGAAAGTATATAAGATAAATGTATTATGAAAATTTTGTATTAAAAATTATCATTAATATGAATAATATTAAATATGATAAATTGGCATAAGTCTTATTCCCAAATACTCTTAATCCATAAATGATTAAAATGAAATAAAGTGGTAATGTTACGTATATGAATCTCATATTAAAGAAATGTCCGGATAAAACAAGTAGAATTACATTAAATATGACAATATTGATTATGGGATAAAATATTGTATTCTTTGATTTAATGATACTAATAATGGCTAAAATACCGAATGTGGATAAGAAATATTTAAAAAGAGTAAAAAATTCTGATAGTGTGGAATTTGATAAAGTAGTATTTGTTACTTTAGGAATTGGACCAATAAAAGCCATAAAGACACTTAAAATTTGCCACACAAGTCCACCCCCAACTTTATTCTCTAATAATTCAGATGTATTATTGACAGCAAAATATAATTCTGGTATAAATAGTATTAGTAGATTAATTGCACCAAATGATATAATAAATAATGATATAATATATATGGGGAATAATTGATTGTATATACTTTTAAAATAATATAAACAACAGAATGTTATAATGTAAAAAAGGGTTATGTAATATCTGAAAAAAACAACTTAAAATTAAAAAAATAAAAAACAGAATGAATGGTAATATTTTACTATTGTCTTTATATAAATATAAATAATAGGTCATTGATATTATTATCAATATAAATATTTGTTCTTTTAATCCGGAAACGTTAAAGTATACGGAATAAATGTTTATTCCCCATAATAAAGCTATTATTTTTGCATCATGTTTTGATATTAATAATGAAGATAATTTATATAATAAAAAAGTTGTTATTGTATGTGATATAATGTTGGTTATAATCATTATGAATAGTCCGTTTTTTATACTACCTGCTAATATATATATATAACGTTGTATAAAAGGGAATCCGTAGTCTGAGAAATTATATCCTGTGCTTTCCATATATGGAATAAATTCTTTTATATCTATATTTACCGTATGAGACACTATGTCTAAATATAGTTGTGAGTCTATTGGGTTATAACCTAAAGGATTACCTATGTAAATACAAAAAAAAGAATATAGCCATATAGATAAAATTAATTGATATATAAATGTGGTAAATAGTATAGTTCTAATATTAAAGTTTTTACCAATAATGAATAATGTAGTAAAGCAAATTAAAGATATAGATTGTATTCCAATAATTTCAATGTTGGTGTAAATATTATTATTTATTATACCGGATATTATATATAATCCAATAAAAAGGAATGGCATTAAACATATATGCTTATTTAGTAGATTGTTGAAATATTTATTAGATATCATTGTTTTTTATATCCAAGTGTTTTTATATATATTTCTGCCAAAAATGGTTTAATGTCTTTGATATTAAATGTAGCATCTATTTTTTTTCCTTTAATAGATTTATACCATTCTTTTAAATTTAATGAATCATTTTTATATCCTCTTTTTTTGAATCCCCATATTGAACAATATAAATCTAATATAGTGTCAAGCCATATCAATTTTATTTCTTTATTATATTCAGGTTGTATTTTTTCTCCTAAAATATCTTTATAAGCCATTAATGGAAGATTTATTCCACAAGATAATACTGAATAATTCCATAATCCTGTTCTTGGATTTATTTCTATTAGTTTATAACTATTATCTCTTATATCTTTTTTAAATTCAATATTGGATATTCCGTAAAAATTTGAAAACTTTATAAATTTTTTAGCGGCTTTAAATACTTCTTCTATATGTTCTACTTTGCCTGAAATTATCGTTCCTGTAATTGGAGGAGATTGTCGAATTTTGTGTCCTATTGAATATCCAATGATTTCACTTTCTTTATTTGCATAACTTGTTATTGTATATAAACTATCTACATTGCCTGGTATATATTCTTGTATAATCAAGGTTTTGTTTTTAAATGAAGTGTTGGCTAATTTTTTTTTAAATATATCGAGTTCAATAGTATTATATAATATAAATGCCTTATCTCCCATTTCTGAAGCAAATCCATAGGTAATTGATGGTTTTATTATAATAGGAAATTGAATATCTTTAATTGATGAATCAATATCATTAATAGAATTGGTTATTTTTGTTTTAGGATGTGGTACAGATATTTTGTCTGCTAAATCATATAAATACTCTTTTTCTAATAACTTAGATACTATTTCCCAATCGGAAATAGGAATGAGTGCTTTTTCTTTTAATTCTTTGGTGTTTTTTAATAAAATAAATAGATATAGATCGCTAGTTGGAAATATAACCGGTGGAAGCTGAAAATTATCTAAATATTTCTTCAAATATGTGATGAAATTCTTTTCGTCATTTGGCATATTGCATAACTCAAACCTGCAATATTTTGAATATGCGGCTACATCTTTCTGGTAATCTATGACAAATACAGGAATTTTTTTATTTGCAAAACTGCGTACTACCCCTAATGCATTGATTCCTGAACCTAAAACGATAACGGAATTTATATTTTGTTCTATTTTCATAAATCTTTATTCTTTAAATAATTTAACGTAGAGATATTTCTTCCATTTTCTCTGAAATCATACTCTAATAAATGGTTGGCAAGATCAATAATATGCGTAGTTAAAGGAGTTTGTACGTTTCTTATTTTTCCAGCAGCTTCTAAAGGAACTAATCCAGTAGGTATATCTTCGTACAAATATCTATGATTTAGGCTTTTAGGAGCATCTATATATTTATATGATTCTACATTATGTATACAATCATACAGATTTTTGCCTTCTATCTGGTATGATCGGCAGAGCCATTCTTTTAGACTTTCTAAATTAACACCATATGCTTGTGCTACAGTTAAGCGCTCATTGTCTAATTTTTCTAATAATGAGGATATTGTGGGAGTAATTCCTGCATAGTAATATTTAAAATTAATATCTTCACACTCGATCCATCCCGTATTAAGTAAGACAGGTAGGACGTGTAATATCATTCCTACATTCCCAAATGATGTTGTAAAGAAAGATGAGACAGCCTTATAATAGTTCTGCAAACAGCTGGGCAGTTTACTGATTATTTTATCAGAATCATTGAATAATGAAGAGATTAAAACATCTTTTTTAAGATTGAAAATGTGTACAGAGTTTGTGGAAATTTTTCTACATGTAAATACAATTGTTTGAGTTTCAGCTATTTGTGGCGGTGAAATGCATCCGTTTTCTTCTAATGTTTGTAAGAACTCTAAAATTCCAAAAGTCCTTCCAGGATGTAATATCACCGTATGATTATGATTTAAATAAGGTGCTAACTGGGTTGCAATATCTTTGTGAGAATTGGCTGGAGTAGTCACAAAAATTAGATTGCAATCATTAATTGCTTTTTTTATGTCATTTGTTGCTAGATTAATTTGTGGATCGCCTTGCATAATACCTTCTATGTATATTTTATTTGTATCCTGAATATCCTTTATATTACATAAAGAACGATTCCATAAGTTTATGCAATGTCCCTGATATGAAAGATATGCAGCCATTGCTAATCCAGAATTACCTGCACCGATAACAGTTATTTTCATTTTAATTGTTAAGCATTTTAATTTTCTCTATTCTGTTCTCTACTGATAATGGTATGCCATATTCATCAACAACTTTTACTTCTCCTCTTATTGTTCGGATATCCCAACTTAGAGCATTTTTAAGTTCTTCCTTACATTTCCATAAATAGGGGAGAGGAAAATATCCTTTTGACATAACTTCGTAGAATCCTTTAGCTGAATAGAGGTATGGAATACTCTCTTCAATGAATTTGATATATTTTATAGCGTCTTCATAAAATATTTTTTCTTTTTGTAGAATTTCATCAGTATTAATGAATTCAGATATGATATCGTTCTTTTTTCTGAAAGAACGATATTCATTAACTGTTGATTTTACTATTTTAATGCTATCATTGATTATGTTTGGTGTTGCTAAGAATGCAGCTTCTGAATAACTTACAACGTGGATTATATCTGGTAGCCGGTTAATTTCAATATCTATCATAAGAGCAGTTATAGCTGATAATTGGATTTTGGCTTTTTCTAAGTCTGGAGAAAAATAATCCAAGCCAGCTCTTGGTTGATATAGTATTTTGAAATTTTTGTCTTCTAGCGATCTCACTAATTTTAATAGAGTTCTGGATTTTACAATATCATTTATGAACCATGTTGTTTTAGGAGTATTCAACATATTTTGTAATATGACATATTTAACGCCTATTTTTTTTGCTAATTTCATGGCTAAATATGCTGAAACAACATAAGTTAAATCGTCTGCTCCTCTAAACGAAAAATGATGAGAAACATTGGGTTCGAATATTTTATTGTACGCTGCAATATAGTTAATAGTTTCTATATGTTGTTTAATTGATTCGCGAATAGGTAATTCACCTCTTTCATCTATTTGATTGAACCACCATATTGATAGTGCATGCCAAGCGTTTCCTAAATTGTCATCAAGCATTTGTGCATATTTCCGAACATTCTTAGTTCCAGAATATGCCCTGATTAACATAGGAGAAGCATCTTCACGCATAGTTCTTAATTCAAATTCAGAATTGAAAGGTACACCTCCTCCATTCATTCTATCTTTCCAATCTTCTCCAAAATTAGATTGACTTAATTGAGATGACCCAACAGACATTATATCTAAGAAACCCTCTTTGGATAGTAACTTTAACCAGTTTGAATATTCTGCTAGTGCTTCTTCTCTTTTATCGCTATAAGGTCCAGCATGTACTCTGATTAATGGTAATAAATTTTTTTCATAGGCATATTTACTTCTTAGAAATACATTATCTTTTGTTGTTCCATATTCAGGGTAGTTATATTTATGTGGGAGTATTAAATGATGTTTTTCTGAGTTTATCAATTCCTTTCCAAAATTATATAATACGGAGTCATATATTGAAGATTCCTTGATATATGTTGGAATATCGTTGTCAGGTATATCTAATGTTTTTAATGTATCTAAGGGTGATTCATCTCCTTGAAAAACCCGAACTTTATTTCCAAATTCTTTTTTTATATGATTGCATGTCTCAGGTAATCCTGCATAATATATTATTTTTAAAACTCCTGTTTCAAAAAAATGTTCTTTTTTATCAGCTAATAAACGATATAATAGTTTTGAAAATAATATGAATCCTTTATTTGGATCTAATCTGAAACTAATAATTAAATGAGATATTTGATTATATTTAATCCATATTTTAACTCTATTATAATGAAAATCATCTTCTACTTTTTCAAATGAGTCTGCAATCAAATCATTTGCTATTATACTTTTCTTATTACATGATGCTAATAACTCAACACAATTCATTATACCCATTGTGTGCGCATCAACAAGAGGTTTAATTATGCCGTACACGCTCATAGTATTTTATCTTTTGTTTTAAATAGTACCAATCCACTATTCCTATTGTTTTTAAAATAGACCAAAATAGAGGCTCCTTATCTCCTAAACACAATCTATTGATATAGTATGGATTTTCGGTGTTTACTTTTCCCCATGTAATAGTGAAAGCCTTTTGAATTGAATATTCTTGTAACAATTTTTCAAATTCAAATCTGTTCTTTGGTAAAAATCCTTTTGGATAAGCGAAGTATTTGATTTTATATCCTAATATTGACATTTTTTCCATACCCGATTTGAAATCAGAAATAATAACATCTTCATTTGCTTCATAAAGGTCTATATGCTCATTTGTGTGAAAGGCTATTTCATGACCATTATTTTTCCAGATTTTCAAATCTTCTATAGTCATCATATCCTGATCGCTATAACAATATTGAGCTAATAATTTTTTGTCATTGGCTTTTAAACCTAATAAACTTGGTGGAACAAATAAAGTTGCTTTAATGTTATATGTATTTAATATTGGAAGCAAATTTGTTATTGTACTTTTATATGCGTCATCCACTGTTAATGATATAAATTTCCCTTTATATTTACTTGAAAATATTTCATCTAGTGGAAGAAATTTGTATCCAATTGATTTTAATATTGTAAAATATCTATTTAGGTGTTTAGGCTGTAGTGTGTTTTGATCTACAGCATGGATTGCTATTATTCTTTTTTGAAACATATTTGATCTTTTTTATTTGTCATTTTGTTTTCTAAATCCTTTTAAAAAAGTTATAAATAGTTCTTTTTCATATATGTTCATCCCAAACTTCCATATGAATACTAAATAGAATATTGCAAAACTCAATATTTCAGCTATTAATATTATAGAGTTACTATATATGATATTGTTTTTTATTACTAAATAAATAATTGTTATACTAATAATTGGAATAGAAATCTGACTGATTTCCTTCCAAAATCTAGGAATGTCTATTTTTATTTTTTTCCAGTAGTAAATATTTATAACTATAACATTACCTAGTATAAGAGATATCGACGTTCCTATAGCACATCCTATTCCAGAGTATTTTTTTGCTAATAATATACTTAATGCAATTCCTATTATTGCTACTATGATATATAATAAGGATCGAAACTTAAGTTGATTTTTTGCTTGTAATATTGTTATGCCTATATTTTGAACTAGTGGAACAATTAATGGTATCATAATAATTAAAGTAATGGTATAGGCTTCCTCATAATCTTTACCTGCCCAGATGTTTATAAACTCTTTCCCAAATAGGATAAATCCACTTAGTATGAATGCCATTATTATATATTGAATTCGCCCCACTCTTATGAATAAGTTCGAAATTTCTTCATTAGATATTTTTTGAGTAATCATAGCTGTTACCTTTGGTAAAAAAACACTGGAAATTGCTGTAGAAGCGTTTGAATAAAAATCTTTTAACTGCATTGCGACGGCATAAACTGCTATAGCAGAAGTTCCTACTAATGCCCCTAATACAAATTGCCCTGAATTCCAAGATATTCTATAAACAATAAAGGCTATGAATGTATAAAATGTATAACTCCCAATTTCTTTCAAGAGCAACCAGTTGAAATTTGAAAAATAAACTTTTATATTGAGCTTATAGATGCAATAGTATGTGTTTATTAGTAAACAAATAATATTAAGAGTGCTTATTACAACAACCATCGAAACAGCTTTGTATCCCCATAATAAAAGAGGTATCATTATACAAGGTTGTAATACAATACGAACAATATATACGATTTTTTGAAATATGAAATTTTCATAAGCTGTTATGATTGAACCAAAAATGCTAAATATGAATGTAAGGGCAAGATTAATAGTAAGTAATAGCATCATTAATCGAGTTTTGTTCAATTCCTCTAATGTCATTGTTTTATCAAAAAAACAATCTACATTATAATATAGAATTGTTCCAAATATTATTGTTATAAAAGCAATGAATGTATAACAAATTATTATCATACCAAATAATGAATATTGTTCTGATATTTTCCCTTCTGCTCGAAATTTTGCAGTGTATCTTACTACTGCATCTCCAAATCCAAAATCTAAGATTGTTAAATAAGCAACAATGGAGGCTGCTAAAGAATATAATCCATACTCTGATTGCCCCATGCACCTTAACATAAATGGTGTATATAGCAATCCTATTATGTTATGTAGCCCAAGTGAAACATATGAGAGCATAACTCCCATTTTTAATTGGGACATAGATGTTTTCATTTTCTACTTTTTACTTAAAATGGAAGTATACTAAATTTGTATACTTGCTTGTTTAGGGATATTTAACCCTAAACTTATTGATGGGATATTGTTTTGAATGACTTTAATTTTTTGGAGCGCTTTTTATATCAAGAATGATTTTATCAGTATGGGTACGCCTCATATCTTCTGGAGGTAAATTCATATAGTCATTACCAAACTGATCTGACAGGTATTTGTTCGTATTATTAGGTATGTTAAATAATTTATTTTCAAATAAATGTTGTTTTAAAGGGAAAATATCATTGTAGCAATGATTTTCTGGATAGGCTGCCCCATAGCCATAATATAATTTTTTGTTTGGAATTAAATTATCGATAAGCTTTAGGATATTGTAAAATGATAATAATAATATCATACAACTTCTCATTGTAATACTTTTTATCTTATTTTTTTTTCCTCTTTTGAAAATAGCTCTTAAACCATACATTATACTTCTGTGAGTTTGAGTTGAAATTGTGTTTGAAAATTTACTCATTGGAGTTAATGCGAATATATCTATATATATACCTCTATATTTATATTGACTATCAATGTTATTTGATTCGAATATTTTAGTGTTCTCATCTTTTACTTTTGCATAAACAGCAGGATAATCCCAGTCAGTGCTATTTGTCTGTAATTTTAAATTAGACGGTAGTTCTTGCTCTAAACACTTTAAAAGTTTTTTATAATCACGGTTTAGTACTTCGATGTCTAAATCGTCATCCCATGGTATAAATCCATTATGTCTTATCGCTCCTAATAGTGTTCCACATGATAACCAATATTCAATGTTATTCCTATTACATATTTCAACAACAATGTTTAAAATGTCAAGCATTTTCATTTGATGATTTCTCAAAATTGAATTTTCTGGATTATATTTTTGACGTAGTATTTCTTGATTCTCCATTTTCTTATTATTTAATTCTCTATACCTGTTAGTGATTTTATAATTTTATTGTTGTCATGTTCGTTTCTGATAGCAATTCGAATATAATTTTTTTTATCAAAAGCAAATTTCTCACTGCAATCTTTTACTAGGATATTCGTTTCTAGTAATTTTAGTACTAATTCTTTTGAAGACATACCAATGACTTCACATAAAAAGTAATTAGCTTGGGAAGGAATTACTCGTAAAAATGAAATTTTCTGTAGTTCTGTATAGAAGCGTTTTCTTTCTGCAATAAATTTTTGACATGCTTGTAAATAATCTTTTTCATATTTGCTAAATATTTGCATATAGTATTCCGCGAATGAATTTATATTCCAGATAGCTACGTCTTTTCGAATAATTTGTATAAGTGAAGTATTGCTTGTAGCTAAAACTCCTAAGCGCAAACCAGGTACTCCATATGATTTAGAAATACTTTTGATGACCACTAAATTAGGAAAACTATCTAATATATTGTTTTGTAATAGGGTATTTGAAGTTGAGTCTGTAGAAAAATCAACAAAAGATTCATCTACTATTAGAAGAATATTTCTTGTTTTTGCCCAGGTAGCCAAACTTAATATTTCTTCATGGGGAATAAAATTTCCGGAAGGGTTATCGGGATTTATAATTAATAGAGCATTAATATCTTTTTTATCAAAAAAATCTTCAAGATTTTTTGCTGTATAGCTAAAATCCCTATTTGTAGGGATATAAGATATTAGCATATTTTTGTTTTTGCGGTTGGGATACTCTTCAAAAGTTGGATAAACAACTCCTAGCTTTCCTGGTAACTGTTCCATTAGGCTTTTTATTAGTTCTGCAGCTCCGTTGCCAACACAAACATAATTCTGATGAATATTAAAATATTTGCCCATTAGTAGGGTATTGACTTTCATACCTGACGGATATTCACTTAGTAGAGTGTCAAAACTAGCACGAAGTTCATTTTTCATTTTTTCAGTAGGAAAATATGAATTTACTAAATAACAGAAATCTAGTAAATGAGGAAAGCGCCAATAACCACCATATCGTTGTTGATATCGGAAAAGTTTTGTTTCTGTATCTGCAAATAGTGTCTCTGCTATATCTAAATCTTGTACGTCATCTATTTCATACCATTTCATGTTCTCTATAGGAAGCCCTTTTAATCCGGTTTTATCTAACATGGAAAGGACACGAAGAACGGACTCATAATATTCATCTGTTCCCATGGCCCTACTATAGGCTTCTAAAAAAGGTATATATTTGGATACTGAAAATTCGCGACTAAACTTATATATATTGGCCGTTTTGTAATAACGATTTATTTCGTTATAACTGAATGCGGATTTAGGAACAAAACTTACAATATTATTATCATTGTCGAGTACAACCATTGTTCCATCCATCCAACTTTCATATTTTGCTACTACAGCTAAATTAGGAAATGGATTTGACAAAACTTTTTCGAATACACCATCCTCAAAAATCATATCAGATTCCATCAGTAACGTGTCATCTTGAGATAATTCTTCTTTTGCTAAAAAAAGTGAATATATGTTGTTCGTTTTATCATAAATCGGATTTTCTACGTATTCCAAAGGTATATTCTTAAAAGATTCTCCTAAGTATTCTTTTAATTTCCTACCTTCGTAACCAATAACAATCACAATTCGATGCAAGGGGGTAGATATTGAAGTTAACTGTCCAAGCAGACGATCAATTAGACGAACTCCATTTACTTTTACCATACATTTTGTATTGTCATGAGTTAGTTCACCAAGTCTCCGTCCCAGACCAGCGGCTAGTATTATTACTTGCATATTATTTAAATTGAGGAATTATATTTTTCTCTACATATTTTTTATCTGCTTCGTCATCTATCTCATACCACTTCAGATCATTAATTTTTATGACATAAACAGGAGAGATGAACCGTGACATGCGCAATAACTCATATTCGTAACCAAGCTTAGGGTAATCAGTAGCTATAGATGAATAATCATTACACATTTTTTGAAAAAAAGAGTTTGAGAGTTTATGAATACCAACTAATTCACCCTTTGCATCTACTTCATTCCGATTTACAGAACAGTTGGTAAGCCTATGATTTCCATCATATTCTATGTAATACTGATCTTGAAATTTTGTAACTGGAGTAATCAACATTACATCCTGTTGCGGGCAATCCAGTAAAGATGTGATAGCTTTTTTTTCAAAAATTAAATCTGATTCTAGCAATAAAAAATCTGTAGAATCTAATATAGTACGTGTGTTGTATAATGTATACATACTATTTGTATCTGCATAGCGAGGACTGTAGTGACATTCAACCTGAGGATATTTATTTTTTAGCGCTTCGTACACCTCTCTCTTATATCCAGTTCCGATTACGATACGTTCGATTCCACATGATATTAAAGTTTCTATTGACCGAATGATCATAGGAGTATTGCCAACTTCGACAAATCCTTTAGGTATCATTTCCGTATAATGGCCGAAACGGGTACCCATACCCGCCGCCATGATCATTGCTGTTTTTATCATTGTTTTGGTAATATAGTGAGCGAATTTAGTTGATGATGAAAATATCTGTATACAACGATAATAGTAACTAAAGATATAAGACCTGTTATAATCGCAGTATTAGTAAGCATTGAAGTCCATGATAATTCTAAATGAGCGAAATTTTTCACTAAAAATACGATAGTTGTACCTAGGTAACCAAATGAATCCGCAAGGTATATTACAAAAACAGCTGTACTAACTACTTTTAGTGATGCAATTAATCTTTCCAATAAATATGTGAAAGGGATGTATCCCATATACATTCCTAAACCGGAACAGATCATCCAAAGGATAGGAGATAAATAGCCATTCAGAAATAATAAGGTTGAGAAAATCATAATACAACTGCCTATTATCGAAATAGAATAAATCAGGTTCAGTGCTAAACGATTATTGCTGATAAAAACAATCATGAACATCATTAATAAGACAAAAAAGGCAATTGGAATTTCTGTTTGTGTAAAGATAAAAGCTCCTTCAATACGCATTTCTTTCCAGATATCCGCTGCAAACGAATCGCGTAATTCACGAAAAACAGTCAGTGAACCATAAAAGACAATTAGCATACAAATTCCCCAAAAAAATTTGCGAAGAAACTTTCTACGTTCATATTTATCCATAGGGGCACGTTTGGTACGTAAACGTATGTCTAGTTCAGAAGGAGCAGGTATCTGGTTAAGCATATAAGTACATATTAACATGACAGGAAAACAAATAGCGCCAGTTGTGACAGGCATCCAATATTCAGGTATATGGAGATTGTCCATAGTAAATTGTGCTAGAGTTTTTACTAAGCCAGATGAAATAATTAAGGCTATGCTTAATCCGACATTTAAAGCTTCGCTAATTTGTCTTCCTTCTATATAACTGAATATTATCCCCCAAATCATACCTAAAGGAAGACCAGAGAAAAATATTGATAAAATTTTTAAAGGAACAGGGAATAAAGCAAAGCCTAACAATGCTATTTCAGAGATGCCCATTAGTCCAATAATGTAAAAACTCCTTTGTTCAGGTTTCATGGATGATAATACCCTTATACCTATAAATTTTGATAATGCATATCCAATAATTTCAGATAAAACATACAGAATTTTTACATCAAATCCCCAATAAAATTCACCATTATATATGGCTGCTGTAAAAGGTTTTCGAAATGCATAAGCACATGTATAAATCAGGAATATAAAAATAGAAGCGTAGATTGCCAATACATATAGAGGGGCTTTTTCCAAACGGCGTTTGATCATGGTATCGTTTATCTTATTAGTGGTTATCTCTTATTCTATCAAACCATAAATTTAGCGCGATCCAAATGACGATATCTGCTAGTAGTAGAAGATTGTTATTCATGACGGATGCCAATATAATATTAATAATACTAAATGATAATGCCATTGCCAATATACAAATCATTGCTTTGCGCGAACTGAAACCCATATCCAAAAATTTGTGATGTATATGATTTCTGTCTGCGTCAAATAACCCTTTGTGATTTCGGGCACGTACCAATATTACCCGAATTACATCGAACATAGGGACTATTAAAGTAGAAAAGGCAATAACGATAGCTCCCTCTGAATATGGCGCTCTTTCAGGATTGTTGTTGGTATAGGAGATAGCTAAAAAAGCTAATATATATCCTAGTGTCAAACTCCCTGTATCCCCCATAAATATCTTTTTACAGCGATCTACATTTCCAAAAACATTATAATAGAAGAAGGGAAGTAGTACTCCCAATGTAGAAAAAGCGAGCATGGCATAAATCCACTGGCCATAATAAATATATAAGCTGCCGAGAGTTAACAGTGATATACTGCTTAACCCGGATGCTAATCCGTCAATGCCATCAATTAGGTTGATCGCATTGACAATGAATACAGTTAATAGGATTGTAAAAGGGATTCCTAGCCAGGGAGTCAGTTCTTCAATTCCGAAAAGGCCATACAGGTTGTTGATCCATAGGCCGGACAGGGGGATAAGGGAGGCTGCTATGATCTGTACAACGAATTTGCTTCGGTAACGCAGTCCAACCAAGTCATCTTTTATGCCTGATAAATACAATAACGTTAAGCCACAGACTAAGAAATAAAATTCAGGAACTATAAAATGAAGGCTGTCAATGGCGATTTCATAGCCGATAAGATACCTTAATCCGGTGGTGAAAGCCAATGAAAATAGGATGGTGGGGACAAATGATATGCCGCCCAGACGGGGAATTATTCCGCTATGGACTTTTCGTTCGTCGGGGATGTCGAATAACTTTTTTCGGAAAGCTACGACGAGAATCCTTGGAATAATAAGCGCTGATAGAACTATTGATATAAGTAGAGAAATAGCAATGAATATATAAATCATAACAAACTATAAGGTATTGACACAACAAAGTTCGTCAGTCACAGATGTGAGCTCACGAAAAACAATGACTAGCTAAAACGATCGTTTTAAGTAGTCATTATTTTGTCTATTTTAACAATTGAGGCAATTTCTATATAAGTTTTGAAAATTAAAATCTAAATATTTTTTCTTTGTTGTAGATATGAATAAAATGCATACCTTTGCGGTGACTAAAAAAAACGATCGTTTTTTTTAGTCATTACTTTTTATGGTATGTCTGTGGGTTATAGCTTGTTATTGTGTGTTGTGAAAGGCGATTCAGACTCTTGTTTTGAAGTTTTTTCGAAGATTGTTTTTATGTGTTAAATAGTACAATAAGTAATGTGCGGTTGCTGTTTAAAAATAACATATGTAGTCTGTGGCATATACAAATATTTGTATTTATTATAATGTAGTGATGAGTAATCTCTTATGGAAGTGTTTATTTCTTATCACAATATCTGAAACTTCAGGCCAAATGACAGGCTGAGATAGTCTTTAGGCTTCAGATATTTGTTTCCAAATTTGTTAAGGATGTACAGATCACATGAACTGAGTTCGTAAAACAACGTGACTGATTTATGCCATCTTCCCGGATTATTGAATTTAAAGGTGACACGTTCGCCAAGAAAAATGTGGGTCCGTACTCTTGTTGAAAAGAAGTAATAGCCTTTAGGGTATTTGTCAGGGCTTTGTACCCAAAAATCTCTGTCAAGCAGGGTGTTAATGTATAACCCTGTTGTTAACGGTTCAAAATCAATGTTTTTATGCAAAGGGACTCTCCATGGGATATAATTTTGCTTTATCGTGAATGTCGCCATGGTGTGACGTTTTTTTTGAACTTTCAGCTTTCAGGTTACGGGTGGTTTTGGGAACAAATCCGAAGAGAAGGTCTGTTTCCCAGTGATGGCGGTAGTAGTCCCACCCAATACCGAAAGAGAACATACCCATGGAGCCGGCAAATTGTATTTTACTGTACCGGGGGATAAGATTTTCCCATAGTGAAGTGTATCTTTCTATATGTCTGTCATACAAAGTTGGGGCAGGGATACTGTCCTGAGCATTTGTATAAAACGGAAAAAGCAAGGTTAAGAGCAGTAGTAATTTAAAATTTAACGATTTCATATGAGTAGTCATCAGGTGTTACGGTAAAGAGTAAATAAGAACGTTTGCCGATATTGTCGCAGCAATAATAAATGATCCCGTCATCGAACAGGTCGCGGGCGGCAAAGTTATGATCGTGGGCATGCAAGCAGAAAAGAGGATTGGGAAATTCCCGTATCTTTTCTTGGAAGATATCTGCCACATTGTTATTGAATTGCTCGCTTCCGGGCGGTACATGCATAACAAAGATCGTACATTTATCATCTTCTGTTGTACTGTTCAGTATACCCTTTATAAAGGAGAAATCGGGTACAGGAATTGAGTAATCGTATTCAAGCGCATTCGTATTCAAGCAGATGAAACGGATTGCACCACCTCCACCATAATACTGTGAGGGACCGACGCTGAACGAGAAGTTTTTAGGACCGTACATATCCTCGTATACCAATTCCCCGTTGCCGATAATATCATGATTGCCGATCAGGGCAACATAAGGTATTTTTAGCTTGGATAAAATTGAATGCTGCCAGATATATTCTTTTTTGATACCAAAATCGGTCAGGTCACCTCCGTGAATGACAAAATCGATAGAGTCCCGTTGGTTGACATGCTTCACGAAGTCATTCGTTTCATCCAGCCAGCGCTGGGTGTCGCCTGTAAAGATAAAACGGATGGTGTCTTTATCCCGGCAGACATCCCGGATTTTAAAAATATTCATTTCATTGATATCTTTATCTTCCTTGTACGTGATTCTGCCGTCGTATGGATGGTAGTCTATCAGGTCACATGATGTGAGTAGTACGAATAGTACTAGTGCATATTTTTTTATCATAAAAGTAGTCCTGTCTTTTTGGTAACAAAGATAGGACTACTTTTGAAATTGGAAAGGTTTCTATTGAATTATTGATGGTCAGAAAGTCTATAGGCTGAATGCCTGTTCCAGTTCTGTGAAATCGGTAATAACCAGGTCGGCCGATTCATCCCCTTGGTAATCACTCCAGCCGATGCTTTTCAGCCAGATTGTTTTGCAGCCGATAGACGTGGCGGGGATAATGTCTTTATCGTGAGAATCCCCGATTACGACGATCGTTTCTGCCGGTAATGATAATTCTTTTACACCTAATTCGAATATAGCTGGATCGGGTTTACGGATACCGACAACTGCTGATTCGACAATCGATTTAAAATAAGTATCCAGATGAAAATCTTTTAGTACGGATTCGATATTCCCGTAGAAATTGGAGACCAGTACCAGCGGGTATTTTTGAGACAATGCCTCCAGTATGGGGCGAGCTGTGTCGATCGACTTCCGTGCATAAGCATAGCACCAGTCGGCCAGCCGCTGTTTTAATCCGGGGGTGGCATACGCTTCGGGGATAAAATCGCCGGCTTTGAGCCATTCTATCTGTATGTCTGTCTTCAGGCGCAGCATATCGAGGAAAGTGTGATGGGGCTTTACGATCGGATTTTTACCTAACGCCCGTTCGCCGTGCACATAGGCATTCCGGAAGATCTCTTTGCTCACCGGTACTTCTTCGGCCTGGTAAGCCATCCAGATCACTTCGGCCCAGTGCATGCCATTGCTGTCGATGGTACCGCCATAATCGAATATGATTCCTTTTATCTTGTCTGATTCGAACATATATTTATGATTTTGATTCGAGTTCTTTAGTGAATTGGGCACAGAAACGTTCGTGTGTTGCGATCATATATGCCAGCATGATATTCAATACCGTCATTTCAAATACGAAATACAACCAGGGCATATCGATGAAAAGACTGACGAATAAAGCAATGACACGTGTGTTGAATGACAACATATTCGTGTATTTCATCATCGGAAGGCTCTTTTCACGGAAGGCTTTCCGGAACCATTCCGGAGCTTCATCGTGATATTTGTTCCGGATGATGTTCATCATTTTCTGAAACTTCGGTGACAATGCTTCCTGCCCGACGGTATAGTTGATATAAAATGTTTCAAAAAGTTTATAGATAAAATCTTTTTTCCAACTCATCGTCTTATATTTCTCTTTCAGGGCGGGAGAGTGGGAGAGTTCGCTTCCGGCTTTTCCTTTCAGGAATAACAGGTGGATATTCCGGTAATAATCAGCCATGGCAGCTTGTTTGCTGTGGAAAAATCCGGTGATAGCAGCAAATATCCAGATCCAGATACCCCATTCCGGTGTCAACCGAAGGCAGATGGCGGCATAGATAGCAATAAACCAGCAGTCGCCGGCTGTTCCGTCCAGAATGCGACCCAATGGTGTTTTCTTACCGGTCATGCGGGCCAGCTGTCCGTCGGCACTGTCGTATGAGTTTGCCCAGATGAGCAATAACATACCGATGATATTTATTGTCAGGCTCTGGTAATAGAAACAAATACCGGCTGCAATACCTATAAATATACTGGCTACGGTAATTGCATTGGGAGATACTCCCAGTTTGTTGAAGAATAACGCCCAACGATAACCGATCGGGCGATAGAAGTGGATATCGATGAATTCTTCGGTATCCAGGGATTTGAGTGTAGACTCTATATCGGGTTTCTTTTTTGTTTCTTTCATTACTTGCTGATTAAATTATAGATGCGGCGGGCAATCAGGGGAGCAGCTTCGTTCCGGCAAGGAGCAAAACTGGGCCAGTCATTGAAGTCGATCAGCCGGATCGATCCGTCATCTGAAATAATACAGTCACCACCGTAAATATGAATGTTCAGTACTTCTGCCGCCTGGCTGCAAAGTTGCTGCAACTTTGAATCGTCAAACGGAATGCCTTTGGCCGTTCCGTTTATCTGTTCCAGCCCGAATTTACTGTGATGTTGGTTGGAGGGGTAGAACCAATAAAAGAAATCAGTTCCGGTCACGCCATAGAACTTAACCAGGTCGCCTACCAGGTGTTCGTTGACTACGGCAGTCTTGATTCCACGGATAGCGTATTCTTTCAGGATTGTTTTGGCTTCTTCCGGATTCCTCACATAGGTGACATCTTCCCGGTGGATGGCGTGAAAGTCACCCCGTTTGATCCAGCTGTTATAAAATCCGGCATTTTCCAGTGCGGCTGTCGGGTCTTCATCGGTGGGAAGGATCAGACTGGCCGGATGGGAGATGTTGTTCGACATTAACAGGCGGGTCATTTTCTCGCGCGTACAGTTTTCTATTCCATAGCCGGAGTTGATAACGGTATAACCCTGATCTTCCATCTGCTGTAGTTTATGGATAGAAGTCCAGTTTCTGACCATATTGAAGATGGCTGTCTCTTCAAAATTATGGATTATCAGATCTGACTCTATGTATTCGTTTACTTCACATCCCAGATCGCGCAGATGTTGGACGGTCAGAGAGAAGATGGCGGCATCGTTTCCAATATGGTTGGGGGAAAATTGATTTTCCCGGCGGATGCCTGCTATTGTTAGTTTACTCATTACTTTTTTATTTAGTTGTCACTTGTCAACTATCAACTGTTTAAAAAATCGTCGGCCTTTTTGATATCTTCGGCATGATCGACGTCTACGATTTTGCTGAATGGATAAGCCTTCAGTTTCAATCCTTCAGCAATAAGCTGACGTTGGTAGTTGCGCATACGTGACATGCCTTGTCCGATTGCATTATTCAGAACTTTCAGTCCGGAACGTCGTAGGCAGTAAATACCGCCGGAGATATAAGAACATGGCGGTTCTCCTTGTTTATCCAGAAAGCCCCGGATTACTAAATCGTTGTCTGTATCTACGTATAAAGGTTTTTCGTCATCTATAAAGTCGGTTACTGCCATTAACCCGTCCAATTGACTTTCTTTCAGGAACGCCTGGATGTATCCTCCGAATTCTTCTTCTTTGAAAATCGTGTCGACGGTTGTCAGGCAGATATGATCACTGTCCAGATGATGGCTGAGCTCATAAAAGCTATGCATGGAACTGGGCGTGGATTTAACCAGCAGATAAAAAGGAACAGGCAGTTCCAGATTCCGCAAGTGTTCCTGCACTTCCGTCATTTCTTCATTTACAATAATACTGATAGATGACGCGTCGTTTTTCAGAAAAACATTGATCAAACGATCAATTAACGCCGTACCGTTTAGTTGTACCAGTGGTTTGGGCCATTTTACTCCTTCTTGCACCAAGCGGGAACCCTCGCCAGCTGCAATGATTGCATAATCCATATTTGTCAGAAACTAATTGAATTAAGATGATTGATATATGAAAAAGAAATTCTTCTATCCGAGGAAAAAATCGTTTTTGGACGGATAGAAGAAATCTTTTTATATGTGTGTATTAATCCAGATAGCTAGGTGCTTTTTCTCCGATCATATCACGCAAAGTCTGTTTAACCATTCTCCACTGCTGGAACAGGTCGTGAACAGGCTGGTGTTCGAAATCGTGCATCGGGCTCTTGCAGAAGAATGACAACCAAGTCTGGATACCGGACATACCGGCACGCATAGCCAAGTCGCTGAACAATACCAGGTCGAGAGCGATAGGAGCAGCGAGGATAGAGTCACGGCAAAGGAAGTTTACCTTGATTTCCATAGGATAGCCCATCCAACCGAAGATGTCGATGTTGTCCCATGCCTCTTTGTTGTCCTTGCGGGGAGGATAGTAGTTGATACGTACTTTATGATAAACGTCTCCGTAGAGATCAGGATATTTTTCGGGTTCAAAGATCGTGTCGATTACAGACAGTTTGCTGACTTCTTTTGTCTTGAAGTTGTCCGGATCATCAAGCACTTCGCCGTCGCGGTTACCGAGAATGTTGGTAGAGAACCAGCCGTTCACACCCAGCATACGGGTCTTGAACATCGGAGCCAATACGGTTTTCATCAGTGTCTGACCGCTCTTGAAGTCTTTTCCTGCGATAGGTACATTCTTCTGCTTGGAGAATTCCCACATAGCCGGAGTGTCTACACACAGGTTAGGAGCACCCATTACGAACGGAGCGCCTTCTGCGATAGCAGCGTATGCATAGCACATACTCGGAGAGATCACTTCTGTGTTGTTGTCCTTCATCGCTTTTTCCAAAGCAGCGAGTGACATGTGTTCGTCAGACAACGGAATGTAGATTTCAGTACTTG